>Ga0224508_10004642_pt1 | contig 11172 bp, 12 predicted proteins | sample SF_Jan12_sed_USG_4_FD_170157 | JGI IMG/M metagenome (GOLD analysis project Ga0224508, IMG submission 170157) | Sediment microbial communities from San Francisco Bay, California, United States - SF_Jan12_sed_USGS_21 | ecosystem: Environmental > Aquatic > Marine > Sediment | place: USA...
AAAGAGGACGAACAGGCGCTGGCCACCCGTTTCCGTGAGGAGCAAGACCTCGAGGCGGCTCGTGACCTGGTCATGGCGCACCTGCGATTTGTTGTTCACATCGCCAAGAGCTACACGGGCTACGGTCTGCCCCTGAACGATCTGATTCAGGAGGGCAACGTCGGCCTTATGAAAGCCGTCAAGCGCTTCGATCCAAGTTACGACGTGCGTCTCGTGTCCTTTGCTGTCCACTGGATTCGCGCGGAAATACACGAATTCGTTCTCAAGAATTGGCGCATCGTGAAAGTTGCAACCACAAAAGCGCAGCGCAAGCTGTTCTTCAACCTTCGCAGGGCAAAAAAGAGCCTTGCCTGGTTGTCAGCTGAAGAGACTTCGGCGGTCGCCAATGACCTCGGCGTCAGCGAGAAAGAAGTTACCGAAATGGAGAAGCGCCTGCATTCACGCGATGCCATTTTCGATCCAACTCCGGACGCTGATGACGATCGCAATTTCACGCCGGCTGCTTATTTGCCAAGCCCGGATGCTGACCCTGCGACACTTGTCGAAACGGCCGACTGGAATACGGACGCAAGCAGTCGCATGGCATCGGCGCTTAAGATCCTCGACGACAGGTCTCGCCGCATTCTCGAGCAGCGCTGGCTAAGCGAGAAGAAGATGACGCTACATGAACTCGCCGCAGAATACGGGATCTCAGCTGAGCGCATTCGGCAAATCGAGACAAACGCTATCAAGAAACTTCGCAATGCGATGGTTGTATAGCTAACAGTGAAAGACCAAAAAAAGGCCGCTCGTTGAGCGGCCTTTTTTTTGGCTTTCTCCCACATTATCGATAGTCTCGCCGTCGGTAGTGTACGTATCCGCCATCTTCGACGCCAAGGGGATCGTGGTGTGTCCAATGCACAAGGCCACCGAGATCGTTCCATTCGAACATGCCCCGAACGCGAACACGATCGCCCATCCCGATAGGCACCCGTTTAGCCAGATCGATGTTGTGTGCGATTAGCAGCGTCATGCGGTTGCCGATTTCGATAATGAAGCGCTGGTGGCGCGAGCCATCATCGTCATCCGATAACAGTCGCCTGACAAAGCCTCTGACCTCGACCCAGGTTCCAGTATCGCGCTTGCCGAATGGTCGAATCAATTGGAGCCCCTGACAAAAAACGCGGCAAGCCATCCCTGGCCGCCGCGTTTATTTGAAGCTTCGAGCGTTCTAGCCGGCGGTTAGCGGCACCATCGTGATCTCAACGCGACGATTAGCCTGGCGGCCGTTTGCCGTGCTGTTGTCCGCTACGGGGCGCAGCTCGCCCATACCAACCGTGATCAGTCGTTGCGAATTTACCCCCTGTGCCTGCAGGTAAGTCGAAACCGACGCTGAGCGACGCTCCGACAAACTCTGGTTGTACGACTCGGAACCTGTGTTGTCCGTGTGGCCGGCAACCTCAACGACGGTCTTGTCGAATTCCTTGAGAACCTTGCCTACCGAATTCAGCACGTCGAAGAACGCCGGGCTCAAATCCGAGCTGTTGGTCGCGAACGTGACGTTGCCGGGCATATTGAGCGTAATGTTGTCGCCAATGCGGGTAACGCTGACACCCGTGCCTTCGAGTTCGGCACGAAGTTTGGCTTCCTGGCGATCCTGGTAGTTGCCGATAGCACCACCGGCCAACGCGCCAACGCCGGCACCGATCAATGCACGCTGCCTGCGTTCGACCGCGTCATCACCGGAAATAAGGCCAACAACTGCGCCAGCTGCGGCGCCAATCAGCGCACCTTTCGTGGCTTTGCTGGTTTTCTCTTCCCGCGTATACGGGTCCAACGTTTCACAGGCGCTCGCGAAGACGGCAAATACCGTCATTGCGAGGACAATCTTTTGAGACCTGGTAATCATGTTCGTTCCTCTTGCCTACAGTAAATGGTGTGCATTGTAATACCAAACTACCTGAACACAGACTTAATTAACGTGTTTATGTCCAGTAATTCCAATATGGTCCGCAAGACTGTGGACCACGTCACAGAGCGCCTATTCTACGTGTAGAATGGCGGGTCGCCGAGCGAGAATTTCGATGAGCGAAACCGACAACTGGCTGCTGCGCTACGAGCAAAACCACAGCGAGCTCAATAATCCATGGGTTTACTGGGCCGCCGTGCCGATGGTCGTTGCCGGTACGGTTGGGGTTCTGTGGGCCCTGCCCATCCCGGCGGAATTCTATGAGATCTCTCCACTGCTCAATTGGGGCAGTGCTTTTCTGATGGCGGCGACCATCTACTATTTCATTATTTCTCTGTCGATCGCCATCGGCATGCTGCCGTTCCTGCTGGGTCTCGCCACGCTGCAACTCTGGCTGGCGGCCTCACCCTACCCCGCGCTTGGCGTATCGATCGGCCTCGTGGTCGCCGGCACGGTTGGGCTGGCCATGGGCCGTCGCGGTGCGGGAGGCGCTCGCGCCATACTGCATGACCTGCAGCTCATGATGATCGGTCCCGCGTGGTTACTGTCGGTCATCTACCGACGATTTGGTATCCCGTACTAGATATGTGCCACTGTAAGCTACTTGGTCTAGAATCAACGGCCAACCTCCCGCAGGACAGCAGCTGTGCGCGCGCAACCACTCGACCCTCTTGATCTTTATGACGTTCGTTCAGAACTGAGCGAAGACGAAATCATGGTAAAGGACACCGTCGGACGGTTCGTCGACGACAAGGTGATTCCGTTGATGCGCGAAGCGTTCGAGCAACACGTTTTCCCCGAACACCTCGTCGGCGAAGTCGCGGGGCTGGGGCTGCTCGGCACGTCAATTGACGGCTACGATTGTGCCGGCCTGAATAGCGTCAGCTACGGCCTGATCTGCCAGGAACTCGAGCGAGGCGACAGCGCTCTCCGGAGTTTTGTGTCCGTGCAGAGCAGCCTCGTGATGTTCCCGATTCACGCCTACGGGTCCGAGGAACAGAAGCAGCGCTGGCTGCCTGCCATGGCGCGTGGCGAGGCTATCGGCTGCTTTGGCCTGACCGAAGCGCACGGCGGTTCGGATCCGAGCAATATGAAGACCCATGCAAAGCGCGACGGCGACGACTGGATACTGAACGGTTCCAAGATGTGGATTACCAATGCAACGATCGCGGATGCGGCCGTTGTCTGGGCCATGACCGATGATGGTGTAAGAGGATTCATCGTTGAGAAAGGCATGCCAGGCTATGAAACGCAGGAGATCGAGAACAAGTTCTCCCTGCGGGCATCGGTAACGGGCGCAATGTTCTTCAACGATGTCCGCCTTCCTGCCGCCAACCTGTTGCCCGGCATCTCGGGCATGAAAGGTCCACTCAGCTGCCTCACCCAGGCGCGTTATGGCATTACCTGGGGCGTCATCGGCGCCGCGCAAGCCTGTTTTGACGAAGCCCTCAAGTACACGCAAGACCGTATTCTTTTCAATCGCCCCGTGTCCCACACGCAGGGTATGCAGATTCGCCTGGCGGACATGAGTCGCCGCATCACGACAGCGCAATTGCTGTCACTGCGGCTCGGCCGCATCAAGGACCAGGGCCAACTCCAACCCACCCAGGTATCGCTCGCCAAATGGAACAACTGCCGCGCGGCGCTCGACATCGCGCGTGATGCACGCGATATGCTTGGCGGCGCCGGCATCAGCGCCGAGTACGTGCCGATTCGTCATATGCTGAACCTCGAAAGCGTCATCACCTATGAAGGAACCGAAACGATTCACCAGCTCGTCGTCGGCAAGGAATTGACAGGCACGAACGCGTTCTGATGAGCGCCGCTTGAACGACCGTCTTCCGCAGCACCGCGATATGTGGCGCATCGCGGCGCCAATGATCCTGTCCAACGTATCGGTGCCCTTGCTGGGTATGGTCGACACCGGCGTTACCGGACATCTCGACAGCCCTGTCTACCTGGGCGCCGTCGCCATTGGCGCGATGATCTTCAGCTTTCTGTACACGGGCATGAATTTCCTGCGCATGGGTACGACGGGCATTGCAGCGCAGAGTTTTGGCGCGGACGACAACGATGGCCTACGCGTATCGCTGGGCCAGGCATTCATCGTTGCAATCGTGATCGCATTCGCGTTGATCGCATTACAGCGTCCGCTTGGAAATCTCGCGATGCATTTGCTCGGGCCCGACGCCGAAACAAGGGCCTATGCGATCGAATATTTTTCGATTCGAATATGGAGTGCGCCGGGCACGCTTGCTAATTTCGCACTGATAGGCTGGTTTATCGGCCTGCAGAATGCGCGGATCCCGCTGCTCATCTTTCTAACGATAAACATCACCAATATCGTGCTCGACCTGGTCTTCGTCCTCGTCTTCGGCATGAAGGTCGATGGCGTCGCCCTTGCCTCCGTCTTCGCCGAATATTCAGGGCTCCTCGTTGGCGGCACGTTTGCACTCTCGACGCTTCGAAAGCGCGCCGGACACTGGCCGATTGCCAGGCTGATCAACGTCTCCGCTTACAAAGCGTTTTTCTCGGTGAACGCCAACCTGTTCGTACGGACAATGGCGCTGATATTCACGCTTGGCTTCGTAACGGCGCAGGGAGCGCGCCTCGGTGGGCTGATCCTCGCCGCCAACGCGGTACTCATGAACTTCCAGAACCTGACATCGTTCGGTCTGGACGGCCTCGCACATGCGGCGGAGGCAATGGTGGGCAAAGCCATAGGACAAGAACGCCGCGATGCGCTCGAGCAGTCCGTTCGGCTCACGCTAAAGTGGTCACTTATATTCTCGCTGGGATTCACTTTGGCATACCTGGTTGCCGGGCAGTTCGTTATCGGGATCCTGACGGACCTGCCCGATGTCCGCGAAACGGCCGTTCGCTATCTCCCCTGGATGATTGCGTCACCGCTCGTCTCAGTGTGGTGCTTTCTTTACGATGGCGTGTACGTTGGCGCGACGCGCGCGAAGGAAATGCGCAACATCATGCTTGTCTGCACATTCGTCATCTTCCTCCCCGCCTGGTACCTGTTGCAGCCACTGGGTAATGACGGACTCTGGCTCGCGTTCCTGATTTTCATGGCTAGCCGCGGCATTGGCATGCATATTGGCTACCGCAAAAGGGTAATACCGATGGTGACTGTAAATCATTAAACACGCTGACAAGGCGTTCTTCTCAATCCGCGACGGCGAGTGGTTCGTCGGCAACGATGGTGCGCGCGGCCCGTGGTCGGCAGACGCCTGCCATGCCGGGCCTGTGACCGGATTGATGGTTCGTGCGCTCGAGCAGGCCGTGACGGATAAGCAGCTCGTTCGAATAACAACCGACTATGCACGACCGATCCCGATGTCCGGGTTTCGCATCGATACGAATGTCACTCGAAGCGGGCGCGCCGCAGCGACAGGTAGCGCCACGCTGACAGGCGTGGATGGCAAGGTCTGTGCAACGGCGACGAGTCTTCACTTGATCCGATCGGAATTCGACAGTCTGCCCACGACGCGCATATTGACGCCCTCGCTGCAGGGCGCTATGCCGGGCGTGTTTGTCGCCGAAGGCGCTCATCACGAATTGCCCTTCTTTCGCGACGCAATCGAGGTCGCTTACCCGCCGGGTGAGTCGAACTCGCCGGGTCCGACCACGCTCTGGATGCGCACCCCGCCGTTGCTTGACGATGAAACGCCGTCACCGTTTCAGAGTATTTGTCCACTCGCAGACTGCGGCAACGGTACGTCGAGAAACGCCGAGCTCACTGACGCGACTTTCGTCAATCCCGACCTCACCATCGTCTTGCATCGGCTGCCTGAATCAGAATGGCTTGCGTCCAGCGCCGTTTCGTTTTGGGAGCCAACCGGCATCGGGCTTTCAAAGGCAATACTGTTCGATGAGAAAGGACCCGTAGGATCGGCCCTGCAAACGCTGCTCATTCAGCCCATAGACTGACTGGTCGAAAGTCTGCACAAGCGGTGTGCGTTGGTCTTTGCCCAGTAATAACCAATGATCCCCGAGACAATGTTGGCCACGGCATAAGCGGCGAAGATTCCGGTAATGCCGTAGAGGCGCATTCCGAGTACGGCCAGCGGCACATACAGGAAGACTATCCGCGTAACGCTGATGACGACGCCGGGCATCGGGTTTCCGAGGCCGTTGAACGCGGCGTTCACAACCATGACGATGCCGTACGCGCCATAGCTGATCGGTGCTATCCACAGAAACAGTCGCGTAACGCTGACGACCGCCTCGTTGTCGCTGAACAGGGTCGGCAGGAAGCCTGACAACAGTGCGAGGATGACTGCAACGACAAGGCCGCTCGAAATACAGAAGCGGGCACACAGGCGCAGCGATAGCTGAATCCTGTCCTCTTTACCGGCGCTGAGGTTCTGACCGACGAACGGACCGATAACGGCCGACAAAGCGTAGTAAAGCACGAGCACCAGCGACTCGATGCGACTCGCAACACCGAAGCCTGCAACGGCCTCGGGTCCGTAACGTGCAATCATCGCCGTGATCACGGCAAGACCGACCGGTACGATAGCATTCGTGCCCGCAGCAGGCAGTCCGACGTGCAAAATGTCCAGCCACGATTTCCTGAGCTCAGCAAACTCCGGCTTCTTGAAAGACACCATGTCGAGCTTGTGCAGCAGCAGGTATAGCGTGCCAAAGAAAATCGTGCCCCTTGCAAGCAGCCCTGCCGTTGCCGCGCCGTTGAGCCCCATGGCAGGAATGGGCCCAAAGCCAAAAATAAATATGGGATCGAGAATGACATTCAAAATGGCGCCCGCGATCATGAGCTTGCTCGGCAAGCGCGTATCACCGGTCGCCCGCATGCTACTCATGCCGACCATGCCAACCACAACGAAGGACACCCCGCTGTATAGAATGATCATGAAACTCCGAATCATTGGAATCATGTCATCCGGGGCGCCGAGCAAGCGAAACAAGGGCTCGATCGTCAGGATGCCAATCACGCATACTGATGCGGTGATCAGGAAAGACAGGATCAGGCTGTCCGTTACAAGTCGCTTCGCCCGGCTATGATCTTCCGCACCGATCGCCCGAGCAACGACTGACGACGTGCCTGCACCGAGGCCGATGGCGACGCTCGTCACGATCATTAGAATTGGAAAACCGAAACTGTACGCCGCGAGCGCGCGATCGCCGACCCGGCCAAGAAACCATGCGTCGATAAACGACTGCCCCATCATCGTCGTAATCCCGAGCAACATTGGCAAGGCCATGTCGGCAAGGTGACGGCCTACCGGCCCATGCGTAAGTCTGGCTTTCTGGGGTTGCATTGCGGCCCGATAGGCTATGATGAAAAAAGACGAATACAGGTAATGAGGATGAAACACAAGACTGAAATAGTCATCGACGCGAATCGGGCGATCGTGTGGCGACTCTTCGATGATCCGGACCGGATGCTGGAGTGGCAGCCAACTTTAAAATCATTTACGCACAAGTCAGGCACGCCAGGACAACCCGATGCCGTCTCCGAACTCGTCTACGATGAGAATGGCCGCGACGTTGTGATGATCGAGACCATTACGGCGCGGCGCGAGCCAGACTTCCTGGGCGGCACCTACGAATCCAACTGGGGCACGGTAGTTATCTTTAACCGTTTTGAGGTGACCAAAGATGGTCAGACGCGCTGGGTCGTCAACACTAACTATAATTTCAAGGGTCTCATGAAAATCACGGCGCTCTTCATGCGGAAATCAATTTGTCGCCGTACCGATAGGGACTTGAATCGCTTCAAGCTATTGGTAGAGACCGAGGTCGCCGGTAAGCCATCATGAGCTGGAAGAAGATGTCATCGCGCACGATTTACGAAAATGACTGGATGGAGGTTCGCGAGGACCATGTGATCAACCCCGGTGGGGGCCGAAACGACTACGGTTACGTGCATTTCAAGAACGTGGCTGTCGCGATCATCGCGCTCGACGATGCCAACAACACCTGGCTCGTTGGGCAAGACAGGTACACGCTGGGCGAGTACTCGTGGGAGCTGCCAATGGGGGGCGCGCCGCTTGACGAGCCACCGCTGACGGCCGCCAAACGCGAGCTCGAAGAGGAAACCGGCATTCGCGCCACGAATTGGAAAGAGATCATGCGCCTGCACACCAGCAATTCGATCACGGACGAACTGGGCTTCGCTTACGTTGCCACGGGCCTGTCATATGGCGAAACAAATCCCGGGGAGACCGAAGACCTCGAGATTCGCAAGCTGCCTTTGGAGCACGCCGTGCAAATGGTATTGGATGGGCAGATCACCGATGCTATCTCTGCAGCCGCGCTGCTGCGCATGCGCGCTGTCAAAAAAGCATCTTCGCTGTAACAATGTAGCGTAGCGGGCCGCCCGCCTCGCGCGCCTCGAATGGATAGCAGGTCACCAGCGTCAGCATCGACGTATCGGTATCCAGCACCAGGCCTCCTTTACGCGCGTCGACAACGTGTGTGCCGAGAACTTTGTAGACATGCTTGTTGCCCTTCGCCGATTCGATACTGAGGAGCTCGCCTTTCTCGACGCTCCTCAGGAATCTGAAGTGTGTGTCCCGATGGCCCGCGATAACCGTATTCCCGATTTCGCCAGGCATTGCACTGGCACTGAGATGCCCGGGTCCGAATGCCAGGGTTCGACCGGACCCGCCCGCGAGAACGATCAGGTCAACCTCGCGCGACGTTGACCTTAGCCTCGCAACCGGCCAGGTATCTGCCCAGGGCCAGGGGGCCGGACGCTCGATGTCTCTTCCGGCACGCAGCCAGGCCCTTTGCATCAGTTCCTGGGCCAGCCAGGCCTTGGCAGGTATGTACGCGCCCGTTCCCAGTTGCCAGAAGCCGAGACAAAGCAGGCAAGCCACGAGCCAGCGCCCCGCGAGGCTATATCGGGCGGACACGATGCGTGCGCCTGCCGACCTGCGGCGCTGCCATCAGCAGCAACGCCAGAAGCAGACAGGCCACCCCGGTCATGCGCAGCATCGGTGCCTTGGTTGCCGTCGCAGGGAAACCGAAAATCGCATTCATACTTTGACCATGCGGCATCAGGTTCGGCACCTGTTCGCTCGACAGCGGATCACCGGCCGGACGCACTGGCGTCTTGTCCACGGCGACCAGGCTCGTGTACTTGCTGACCAGGTGGTGCGAAAGCGCCGTCTCCACGATTGCCGCGCGTAGTTCGGCGGCGCTTCCGCGTCGCCGCTCTTTCTCCACGAGGTCCGCGATCCTGGCTCTCGCCCAAAGCGCCCCGATGCCCTCGCTTTTTTCCGGCGACTGCAGCGACAAGTTCTTCGACCAGCCGCCCGTGACAAAATTACCGCTGATGCGAACGGTGTCGCTCTCTCGAATCTCGCCAGAAGCCCTGACCTTTACGGTGACGGGTTCACCGAGATAGAGGTCCGGAATCGTTTGCGGATAGCTGTCGGTAACGACACCGCTGGGCCATTGAACGTCGATATCGGTGACCTGCGGATGTTCGAGTTTGCGGAACAACGCATCCATTTTTTCACGCACCTCGTGCAGGGCGCTTATGAATGTGTAGGATCCGCGACCCGCTTCTGCCGCTTTGCGCATGAACCAGCTGTTCGGAGCCGAACCGATACCGACTGTAAACAGGCGCGAGTCGCCGAGCTTGTCTTCGATCATCGAGAACATCTCGTCTTCGTAACCAACGCTGCCGTCGGTGACAAACACAACCTGCCGCAAGTGTGTTTCTTCCGTCCTGCTGCTCAGCGCCATGTCCAGGGCCGGGCGCATCTCGGTGCCGCCATTGGCCCGTAATCGCTGCACGAATTTCAGTGCGTCGGCAATGTTCGACGGGCTTGCCGCGACGCTTGTCGAGTACAGCGCGCGGGTGGACGAGTTGAATTCGATAACGTTGAATCGATCGTTTGCCTGCAGGCTTTTTAGCGCAAGATGCACGGCCCGTTTCGCTTCTGTGATGGATACACCATGCATGGACCCCGACGTATCGATGATCAGGATCATCTCGCGGGGCATTAAGACGGGTGGCGCGTCATTCTGATCCGGAGGCATGACCATTAGCAGGTGGTGTGGGTGGCCCCCGATCGTTTCTGAAAAAAGCATTGCCCTAGGCGCCGCCGATGGCACAGGCTGCCAGTCCAGCTCGAAGTCGTGGTCCATCGGGGTCTGCCCGGCGCTGAGCGTTACGCGGTAGCGACCATTATCTTCAGCGACGCTGACCGGATGATAGCGGCTCACAACGGTCGCCAGCGGCACGCCCGCATTGATGTTAGCTGTCAGGGTCAACTTGTGGCCGCGCGATCCCGCCACCATGGGCGGCGTGACAAGGGATGCGTCCGGCACTCGATCAGTATCGTGCGACCAGCCGCTGCCAACCTTGTCTGCCAGTGGCTGCCCGCTGATATAGCGGGGCGTCAGGGTCATCGGGAATCGAATGCTGAAGCGGCCATTTTCGTAGCGAATGTCTTCCAGGTATTCGATTTCGACGACCACGCGTTCACCTGGCGCGACATTTGCCACCGACGTTGTAAACAAGTTGGGTCGCTGTTGCTGCACGAGACTGGCCTTCTTGCCGGCCTGCTTTGCTTGCTCATAGGTTTTTTTCGCATGTTCCTTCTCCTGAATTTCACCCTCGATAAATCGGTCGCCGATATGCAGCCGCATTCGGTCGACGGCGGCGTTTTCCGGAAGCGGGAAAACGTAGATACCCTCGACCCACTCGGAACCTTCGTTGTGGAATTCCTGACGCACCGAGACGCGTGCGACGAGCCCGCTGATTTGCATGTCGACGTCAGTGTTCATCAGCGTTGCTGTCGTATAGCCCTGCTCCATTTGCCACAGCAGGCTGCCGGACTGGGCCTGTCCGTGCGTCGTCTCGCTGGCGCATGCCAGAACGGGCCCGATCAGCAGCAGCAAGATCAAGCGCGCGATCCACGCGTGGATTTTGTTTTCGCTTCGTTTCATTGCAGCCTCCCTTTGGCGTCCTCACTATTGCAACCCCGCAAAACGCCGGTCTGCCGACAACGACATGGCAATGCACCGGCGTAATGTGGCAAATTGTGGCCACTAGTGTCCTGCTTGATGTGTCGCATGATGTCAGAGCCGCCCACTGCAGCAGAAACGAGGCGCATTCCGCCGCCAATGTCGAGACCTTGGCAAGGGAGGCAACGACGTGGCTGCTGCAGTGGGCGGCTCCCGCAGGGCACGTAGCACAAAGCGTGTGGCTGCGTTGCGTCCGTTGGCAAGGACCC
>Ga0224508_10004643_pt1 | contig 11171 bp, 8 predicted proteins | sample SF_Jan12_sed_USG_4_FD_170157 | JGI IMG/M metagenome (GOLD analysis project Ga0224508, IMG submission 170157) | Sediment microbial communities from San Francisco Bay, California, United States - SF_Jan12_sed_USGS_21 | ecosystem: Environmental > Aquatic > Marine > Sediment | place: USA: California...
TCACTCGGCGCGGCTCGCAGGTCGAATTCAACGCCGAACTGCTCTGCATCGCCCACGTTTGCGACCATGACCTGGAAGGGCTGGTTACAAAGATCGACTTCCGCAACTTCGCCAGGCTGGCAAACGCGGAAGCTCGGATCCACTGCCTCGATCTGGTAGTTCTCCCACCTGCCAGAGTACACCGTTGCATTGATCTGGAGGCGACCGTCCAGCCAGCGCGACTTGATACCTGCCTCGATGTTCTTGAGAAGGTCCGGCTCATAGGCCTGCGGGAACACCGTGAACGGTGTGCGGTTGCGGTTGGCGCCGCCGGCACGGAATCCTTCCGAATACAGCAGGTAGATCATCTTGTCGTCGTCGATATCGAACTCAAACGTGACTTTCGGCACGTAATCGTCGTTACCGCCCTGCGGGCTCGTCGAACTGTTGTCCTGGATGATGAACGGCTTGCCAACGAAGTAGAACCTGTCCATCTCCTGGTCGAAGAAACGCACACCGACCTCGGCCGAGAACCTGTCCGTGAAGTTGTAGCTGAAGTTGCCGAATATGGCCCACTGTTCCCACTCGGTGTCATCCACGGACAGCCACCAGGATGGATCCACGCCACTTGGCGCATAAAGATACGTCCAGTAGGCATAGGACAGTGATTCGAGGAATTCCGGTGTCCGTGCACGGTACTCCCAGTATTCGCTTCTTTCCTCGTAGAAGGCGCCGAGTACCCAGCGATAGCTGTCCGTGGTCTGCGACAACCGGATTTCCTGGGTAAAGCGATCGTTCTTCTGATTCTGCGTATTGAAACCGACCGTGTCCTGGTCGTTAGGCACCGTCGAGTACCAGTAGAGATAACCGTTCGAGGGCTCGACGCGTATTCCGCCAGCGCCGAAGTAGTGGTTCTCTGCCCCGTTGAAGCCAGACCAGCAATAGGTCGCAAACAAGGGACAGAAGTTGTAGTTAAAGTAGGCGGAGTAGGTCGTTCGGTCGAAGACGTAGTCCAGCTTGCGATCGAAATAGCTGGTAATCGACACGACATCGACACTGCCGAAGCTGCCCTCGATGGTCAGGGCACCCTGGGTCCACTCGTCGTCCCGCGTGTCGTTGAAGAACTTGACGGTCTGCAGGTCACCTACAGTCGGGTCGTAATCGCTGTGACCTTTCGCCTCCATGTTCTGGCTCATCGCGCTCGCGGTCACCGACCAGTTGTCGTTGATGAACCATTTCGCCGCGATACGGCCACCGACGAATTCGACCGAGTTGATGTCGTCCTGGACCACGTCCGCGTTGTTGCGGGTGCCGCGCATGGGCGAGACGCCCAGGACATTGTCGATGAAGCCGCCGTCCTCGGCCGTGTAGCCGACCAGGCGAATTGCGAACTTGTCCTCGACCAGCGGCATGTTGAGCCAGCCGCTGACTTCGTGGCTCATGGACGAGGCTTCGCCCTTGCGCACCATCATCTCGGCACTGGCCGAGAATTCGGTGGGATCGGGTTTGTTCGTGATGATACGCAGCGTACCGGACTGCGAACTGTCGCCGTACAGCGTGCCCTGCGGGCCGGCCAGTGCTTCGACGCGCTCGATGTCAATCATGCGGGGTTCAGGATTGACCGAGAACTGCGTCAAGGGCTGTTCGTCGATATACAGGGCAGACGACGATGCCGCGATAAACGCGCCCGGATTGTCGGACACGCCGCGGAAGATGATCTTGTTTGCGCCGGCGACGCTGCCGACGTGATAGACGCTCGGCAACATGCGGACCGTATCTTCGAGGTTCAGTAGGCCCTGTTTCTTGAGGTCATCTCCGGTGAGGGCCTGGATGCTGCCACCAACGTCCTGGAGGCTCTCCTCCCGCTTGCGCGCCGTTACCGTGATTTCCTCGATTCCGGAACTTCTCGCACCGTCCTCTTGTGCCCGCGCTTCGTCAGCGTGGCCCGCAACGGCCATCGAGACCGCGACGGCCAAAGCACTCTTTACAGGAATACCGTCCGTAGTCGTAACATCAGCCATCGTCTAACCCCCCGTTGGATTCATTGGCTCGCAATGCTGTTATTCTCCTGAGTCTACTATCATTTTTTGCCCTGATACAACAAAGACGGGGTATCAGGCGCAGTTCCTGCATTTCACTATTTGCAATCTTGCAACAGCTCCCGGTTTTGTTATGTTTTTGCCGATATGAATATCGAAGAACCCCTCAAGGACCTGGGCCCGCTCGATGCCCAGGGGCTGATCGACGCCGTTCTCGGTCTCGACGACGATGCCTGGTTCATGAACGTGAATCGCCAGAACGACTACGAGGTCCACAAACAGACGCAGTCGGTCGTCATGGTGTTCTGTGACGGGCCGCCGGAGAATCTCGAGGTCAGCAAGGAAGCGGGCTGGGACCTGCTTGCGGAGGCCGCGATACCGATAATGCACGACCTGATTGGCCGCTATTACCCACCCGGTGGCACGATCATCCGCGCCATGGCCGCCAAGTTGCTGTCAGGCGGCCGCATCAACCCGCACTTCGACAGCCACGCCACATTTCGGGCGAGCCACCGGATTCACGTACCGATCACGACGAATCCTCGTGTTCGCTTCACGATCGACGGCAGACCCTTTCATTTGAAGGTCGGCCAGGCGTATGAAATCAACAACCAGAAGACCCACAGCGTGATCAACAGCGGCAAGGAAGATCGGATCACGTTTATTTTCGACTACATGCCGCCCGACTTTGTCGCGGGGCGTCAGTCCGGGTAGTTTTCCGGCTGCCAGTCCTCGGGCAGGGTCCGCAGCAGCGGCTCAAGTACATCGATCATGGGTCCCAGGTGCTGTTCGTAGCGGCGCCACAGGTGTTTTGAAGAGGCATAGATCGGTTTGCGTACCTGCTCCGAACTCGCCGTCTTGACCGCGCGCTCATTCTCAAAAAAGCGCAGACAGGCGTCGTTCCAGGGCAGACCGCAGTGTTCGAGTATTCGCCTGACCTGGGTTTCGAGGTCATCGACAACGTCCTCATACTGAACGTCGAGCAGGGTACCGGGCAACACCTCGTGCCAGTGATCCATGAGCCGCTGGTATTCCATGTAGAACTCGGCCAACTCGAACTGGTCGTAGGTAAACGGTTGCCCGCGCGCGAACATCTGCTTGAAACTGCCGAGACAACTGTCGAGCGGGTGGCGCTTCGCGTTGATCACTTTCGCATTGGGCAATATCAGGCTGAGAAACCCGACATGCGAGAAGTTATTCGGCAACTTGTCGGTGAAACGCGGTAACTCGGTTTCGCGATGCCGTTTCGTGCGTCTCAGGTATTCCTCGCCGAGTTTCGCGAACTCATCGTCATCGAGCAGCGGCACGACGACCGGGTAACTCTTGCGATCCTCACGTTGCAGGCCAATGGAGCGTGCCACCCGGCCCAGGTCCGGCAGCTCGTGCGTTCCTTCAACGTCGGGGTGGCTGGCAAGAATCTGTTCGATAAGGGTTGAGCCGGATCTCGGCAGACCCACGATCAGGATCGGCGCATTGTCCTGGCATCCGACACCACTGCGTTCGGCGATGAACTCCTTCGAAAAAACCTCGATGAACTTGTCGTGGAGATCGACGGTTTGCACCGGGTCGTAGGTCTCCCGCTGGCGGCGGTTCTCATTGCCCCTCGAGTAATAGTCAAAGGCCATGTCGTAATCCTGCTTGTCTTCGTACGCCTTGCCCAGCGCGAAGAAGAAGCTCGCCCGCTGCTCTTCGACGAGGGACTCCCGGGCCGCGCGTTTCTCCATGATGGCGATATCGTCGTCCGTAAAGCGGAACGTCTTCAGGTTGGCGAGACTCCACCAGGTTTCGCCGTGATCCGGATTATGCTTTACGCAGGTACGGTAGCTTTCGATCGCCTCGTCCTGTTTGCCAATCGTTTTCAGCACGTGCCCCATCCCCGACAGGGCCCCGAAATTGCCGGGATCGATATCGACGGCCTGCTGCAGCAGTTCCATGGCCTGGTCGTGCTCGCCGATCATTGCGTACATCGTGCCCGCCGACGTGAATCCATGCGGCTTGTGCGGTTCCAGGCGCATGACATTGCGGTAGGCTTCGATAGCCCCTTCGGTCTTGTCCTGCTCCTGGCGAGCCATGCCGATGTCCATCCACCCCTGGAAATAATCAGGCGCAATTTCGAGCGCACGTTCCAGCAACATCTCGGCATCGCCCCATTGCTTCGCTCGCATCGCTACGCCGGCCAGCAGCCGTAACGCATCGACATTCGACGGGTCCTTCATCAGGACGTCGCGGTACACCTGTTCCGCTTCGCGCACGTTACCCATGCGTTGCAGGTTAAGACCGCGCACCAGGTCTTCCCGATGCGGCGTCAGCTTGAACGACTCCTCGAATTCGCGCGTGGCGTCGTCTTCCTTGCCCATTCCGGTCAGGACCTTGGCCTTCTTCATCCGGATAGAGGCGCTGCCGGGTTCCAGTTCCCCGGCACGTTCCAGCGCTTCCAGCGCCTCGCCCAGGCGTCCCTGCATGATCAGTGCTTCGGCAAGACCCTCATGGGCTCTCGAGAAATCGCTGTAAATACGCACCGCCCGCGAGAGCGTATGCTCCGCCTCCTGCGGTTTCTGCTGACGAATCAGCGATGCGCCCAGCAGGCACAACAGGTTGGCGTCTCGCGGGTGCGCGTTCAGCGCTTGCCGGCAGATACGCTCGGCCATGACGGCGTCGCCACCACGAAGAAACGTGGTCGCGCGATCAAAGGAGGCTTTGGGTGAATCGTGTTCGTTTTCGTGCACGTTACTGTCTTTTGCTGAATACCGCGGCCGAGATCATAACAGCGAGTGCAGCCGGCGGGGCAACAAACAGCGGATGAATCGCGGTTGGTACAAAATGATAATGTCTAGCATTCTGTTTCCATCTAAACCCGACGAAATCGAACATGCAACACGACGTCATCATTATCGGCGCCGGCCACAACGGCCTGACAGCCGCGGCGTATCTCGCTAAGGCCGGCAGAAAAGTGCTCGTGCTCGAGCGCCGTGACATCGTTGGCGGGTGTGCCGTAACCGAAGAAGTCGACCCGGTTCTCGCGCCCGGCTGCCGCGTCTCGACAGCGTCTTACATAGCCAGCATGTTGCGGCCGACGATAATCAAGGACCTCAAGCTGGGATCGTACGGACTGCAGATGGTCGCCTGCGATCCCGGTGTGCAGGCCGCCTTCGATGACGGCGATGTCGCTGCCTGGTGGGGCGACGAGAACAAGATGCGCGCGGAACTCGAGCGCATCGCACCGCATGATGTCGCGCGTTTCTTTGAGACCGAAGAGGAACTCAAGCGGCTCGCCGCTTACCTGCAACCATTCTTTCTCGAGTCGCCACCGGACTTGCATGCCAGCGGACTGCGAAGGATCCCGGAGTTGTGGAGAGCCTGGCGCCGCTTTCGCGGTGTCACGGGCGACGACATCAGCGGACTGATTCGATTCCTGACCGGATCGCTGGGCGAGTTTCTCGAGCGCCGTTTTGAATCCGACAAGCTGAAACGCCTGATCCTGTCCAACAGCCTGTACGGCAAACACGGCGGACCGTACCAGCCAGGCACTGCCATGGGCCTGTTGTTTCATCTATTGAGCGGCGGCGACGCGGAACAACAAGCGTGGCAGGGCCACGTCATAGGCGGCATGGGCGCCATCACCAAGGCACTGCGATCAGCTTGCGAGGACCTGGGCGTCGCGGTCCGCACGTCGACGCCGGTGCGACAGGTCAACGTCGCCAACGGCAAGGCAACGGGGGTTACTCTCGAATCAGGCGATGTGCACGAGGCCGCATTGATCGTCTCCAACGCCGACCCGAAGCGCACATTTCTCGGACTTGTAGACGCCGGCGAACTCGATGCCGAGTTCCGACGCGACGTGGGCAACATCCGCATGGACGGCCCGGCCGGCAAGGTGAACTTCGTGTTGTCGGAGGAGCCAAGCGTAAACGGCATGCCGGCCGACAGGTCGAAGTCGCAGCGCTCCCTGTTCACGCTGATTCCCACACTTGAAGAAGCCGAGGCGAACTACAATGCATCGCAGCGCGGCGAGTTGCCCGAGCGCCTGTGGGTGGATTGTGTGCTTGCGTCGAACGTGGACGACACGCTCGCACCGGACGGCCGGCACATGCTCACCTGCTTTGTGCAGTACCTGCCCTACACACCGCGGCATGGCGACTGGGACGAGCATCGGGAACAACTGGGAGATCGCGTCACGGATCTGATCGGGCAATTCGCCCCGAACGTACCCGGATCCGTGGTGGCCAGACGCGTGTACACACCGGTCGACCTCGAAACGACCTTCGGCATCACCGAGGGCAATATATTCCACGGCGATATCTCGCTGGAACAGATGTTCTTCATGCGCCCGCTGCCGCGCTGGGCGCACTACCGGACGCCGATCGATAACTTATGGTTATGTGGGGCCGGCACCCATCCGGGCGGCGGCGTGACGGGGGCGCCGGGCTACAACGCCGCGCACGCAATCCTGCGCACTTAGCGTGGAATTTGCGTATAGCCTCTAACAGCCTCGGAAAACTACTCTTCGTGAACATCGGCCGCAGCAAGGTGGCCAGGAGAGAATTATGTTCAGGAAGATTATTGCGGTTGCTGCGCTGATGGCGCTATTCACATCCGCCCAGGCGGCCGAGCCACTCAAGAGTGGTGCTTATATCGGAGTTGGCGGTGGCACGTCACTCTTCGACGACGATGGTGCGTTCTCGAGTCTCTCGGTTGACGATTCCGATACGGCGTTTCTGGCCTTCGCGGGTTACAAGTTCTTCGAATACCTGTCGGTCGAGGCCCGCTACTCGAACTTCGGGTCCTTCAGTTTTGGCGGCCTTGAAATGGACATCACCGCGGCTTCTGTGCACGCCGTCGGGATTTTGCCGTTCGGCGAAAGCGGTTGGGAACTCTTCGGTCAGATGGGACTCGGCAACGTCAAGCTCGATGTCGAGTTTACCGGCGGTGACGATCAAACTGCGATAGCTGGTGGCATCGGGGTTCGGTTCAGCCCGAATGAGAACCTGGCGATTGGCATTCAGACGGATGTGTTCGTTTGGGAGGGTGAGTCGTTTAGCCAAACCTACGACATGAGCGTGGGCGGAACCGCGCTGTCGATTCGGTTCATCTTCTAGGCATTGTCACCGCCATATCTCTCTCAAGCCGATGGTCCTCATGCGGCGCACGCCGCTCTGCGTCATTGAACTTCGAGAGTCGTTCACCCGCCGTTCAGCCGGCAGGTCTAACCTGTGTTACCAGCAAGCCGCAGGAAGCGGCCGGGAGAAGACTATGTTCAGGAAGATTCTTGTCGTCGCGGCGCTGACCGTGGCATTTAGCTCGGCACATGCTGTCGAACCGAAAGAGCGCGGCGCGTACATGGGCGGCGGAATAGGCACGTCACTTTTCGATGATGGCGGTGCATTCGCAGGATTTTCACAGGATGACTCGGATACGGCGACGATGCTGTTCGCCGGATACAAGTTTTTCAGATACCTGGCCATCGAGGGCCGCTACTCCGATTTCGGCTCATTTGATATCGGCGGCGTGGACATTGACGCCACCGCGATATCGGCACACGTTGTCGGCACCGTGCCATTCGGCACGAGTGGCTGGGAGCTCTATGGTCAGCTTGGCATTGGCACACTCGAATTCGATGTCGGTTTCGGCGGCGATGACGACCAGGGCGCGGCAGCCGGCGGCATTGGTATCCGCTTTAGCCCTACCCCGACCTTCTCGATCGGCCTCCAGACGGACGTGTTCGTGTGGGAGGACGATTCGCTCGGCCCTACCTATGACATGGGCGTGGGCGGAACGGTATTGTCGGCCCGGGTCATTTTCTAGGTTCTTTCGCAATTGCCGAGAGTGGGCGCCGCACAGGAGTGACTGAGCGGTTGGCGAGACAGTAGCTGCTTGTGGCCGATTCCAGTCACCCGGGTGATTTGCAGTACAATGGAAGCTTCCAACCCATACGGGCCGGTCGCCAAAGGACACTCAATTGCCCAAGCGAATATTCAAACTAAGAATCCTGGTATTCGTTGCACTAGCGCTCGTGCTAATCCTGCTTGCGTATTTCTTTGGGGCCAGGCCGATCTGACTGCAGGGCTTATCCTGATCCCCGCCGACGAGACCGGAAACGGACGGAAATGTGACGGGCGTTCGCGCCCGTCCCCCGCCTCGTCCACTACCCTGTTAATTCGTAACGACGGCTCCAGGATGGATTATGTCGAAACGCATTGCAGGGACCGCATTGCTTCTCGCACTGCTCACAACAGGTGCGCACGCCGAATCGCCCGGTGATGCCCACCGCACGGACGCCAGTCCGCGGGTGATTCAGATCGGGGACAGTGGCTGGGAGTTCTTCCGGCCCGAAGACCGCACAAAGACGCCGTTCGACCTGACCTATATGACGAGCGACCTTTGGTCAGAGCGCGCCGGCCTGGGACTGCGTTTTCGTTCCTCAACACACCTGACGATCGACCTGCGAGTCGATCCGCTTACGCAGCCTCGGGACTTAATTGGCCCGGTCTACGACTTCAACATTGGCGCTACGGTCCTGGCGCTTCGCTTTAGCTTCTAGACAAGATCCAAAACGGCGCGAGGTGACAGGCCATCGCGCCCGTTACTCGCCTCTTCCCGTGCCTGGCCATACGATCTAAGTACTTGCCAGAATTGACGCTGTTCTACTCTCGGCGCACGATCCTCGCTAAATTCGAGAAGGGCAAACCTGACCAAAGTCAGGGACGCAAAGCCACGGGTCCTCGCTTCCTCAGAGAAGCTGCAAGTCACTCCCTAAGGACTCAAGATCGCCGGGCTGCCGGATTACCGCAAGCACACGAGAATCCTGGAAATCCAACGGCAGCAAGAAGGAGTGATAGCGATGAGAATGAGTTTTCACCAATCAAGAACCCCTGTGTTTATCCTGCTGGGTACCTTCGCATTGGGCTGTTCGAGCGCCTGGGCGCATCACCCTGAAATTGACGGTGTGGCGATCTGCGACGATGTATCCGGAAATTACAGAATCGACTGGGTTTCCGAAGCCTGGGAAGGTAACGGCACAGATCCAGGCAACGATCCCAGTCGTCAGAATGACTCCATAGACATTCGGATGAACGGTTTATTGATCGCGAACGGCGCATACAATGCGCCGGGTTATATGTTTTCCGGCATGGTTGATGCACCGGCGGATGCGACATCGGTCGTGCTTTCGGCCATAGCAGTCGCAGACTGGGGCAACGGAAGAGATGGTGGGCAAAAAACGTCGATTACAGTCCCCATTCCGTGGGAGCCGTGCGATTCAGTGGCTGCAAACGGCCGGTTTACCGGTGGCGGACATCAAATACGCGTCGATGGTGTACGCGTGACCCGAGGGCTTACGCTGCATTGCGATTTGCTGCTGTCTAACAATCTGGAAGTCAACTGGCAGGGTAACAAGTTCCATATGACCGAACATATGACGACGGTCAGCTGTACTGACGATCCGGACATTATCCAGGAACCACCGCCGGCACCAATCGACACGCTCGTCGGCGTTGGAACGGGTCGTTATAACGGCGTCGATGGGTACACCATAGCGTTCACATTAGTGGATGCAGGCGAACCAGGTCGCGAAGACAAGATGGCTATCCTGATTACAGACGGAGGGGGCAACACGGTATTGGATGTACCACTGCAACTTCTGGATGGAGGCAATCTGCAGGCACATTACGACCAACCGCATAAGTAAGGTCTATTCTACGTAAGCCTTTCGTGACAAGACCGGCTCCACCTGGCGGTGGGGCCGGCCTTTTTTTGGACCGAGTACAAGCAAAGGCGATCGAGGGCCGGTGGCGGCAACCCGAACTACCAGGGTATCGATTCACCGGTGTAGTCGAGAAACGCCCCGCTGTCTTCAAGTGACTGCTCAGCGATTAAGCCTCGAAGTCTGGCGATGCTCTCCTCCGCCTCGAGACTCGCCGACGGCCCACCCATATCCGTCTTTACCCAGCCCGGACTGAATGTAATCACGGTAATTCCCATATCACTCACGTCGTTCGCGAGCGTCGCCATCGCCATGTTTACGGCTGCCTTGCTGGAGCGATACGCATACAGGCCGGCGTCGGTCTCACCGATCGACCCGATGCGTGACGAGATCGTCACGACCTTCTTCTGTTCACTTGCGGCAATATTGCCTATGAGCGCCTCGACGAGCTTCAAAGGTGCCAGCGTGTTCACGCGCAACAACTCCGTCCAGATGTCATAGTCGATGTGGCCAAAACTCTGGCGCAAGTCACCGTCGGCTTGCCGCTTGGGCCCGAACAGGCCGGCGTTATTGACCAGGACGTCAATCGGCCGCCCGCCAAGCTCGCTCGCCAGCTCGTCGATTGCCGCAAAGTCCGCCACGTCGAGCGGCATTATCTGCAAACCGTTGTAGGTCGCCTGCAGCTCCTGCAGCGAGGTCGCCGCATCAGTATTTCGGCACGTCGCGATGACATGCCAGTCATCGGCAAGATACTGCCTTACGAATTCCAGGCCCAGGCCCCGGTTGGCTCCCGTGATCAAAATGCTTGATACCACGTTCATTCCTTTTCGTTCGCCCTTGCTTGTATGCTACGCCGATGACCACGCACGTCTACTTCGATCTCGACGGCACGCTGACCAACCCTTACGAGGGCATTACGAAGTGCATCCTGTACGCGCTCGATGAACTCGGCTTTCCGCATCCCGACGACGACTACCTCTATAGCTGCATTGGGCCTCCCTTGTGGGACACGTTCCCGGAGCTTGTCGGCGATGGGCTGACAAGAAAGGCAGTCGACCTGTACCGTGAGCGATTCATCGACGTTGGTTGGAAGGAGAATGAACCCTACGACGGCATTGTCGATGCCCTCGAGGCCGTGGCCAGCGCCGGCCACCTGTTGTTCGTTGCGACGGCGAAACCGCACATGCATGCCGCCCGTATTGTCGAGCACTTCGGCATGGGCGAGTTCTTCGCTACCGTTTACGGCAGCGAACTCGACGGTACGCGTGGCACCAAGACCGAACTACTCGAGTTTGCGATCGGCAGGAACCCTGGCGGCGTACGTCACGTCATGGTCGGGGATCGCAAGCACGACCTGATCGGCGCGGTCGCCAACCAGATGACGCCGGTCGGCGTTGCCTACGGTTACGGATCCGTCGACGAACTGGAGAGTGCCGGCGCGACGGCCATCGCGA
>Ga0224508_10004644_pt1 | contig 11171 bp, 12 predicted proteins | sample SF_Jan12_sed_USG_4_FD_170157 | JGI IMG/M metagenome (GOLD analysis project Ga0224508, IMG submission 170157) | Sediment microbial communities from San Francisco Bay, California, United States - SF_Jan12_sed_USGS_21 | ecosystem: Environmental > Aquatic > Marine > Sediment | place: USA...
CCCATCTCACGCATCAGCCTGTCTTTTTCCTCAACGAGGATGATCTCGCCGTGATTGATGACGCCAACGCGATCGGCAAGCTGCTCTGCTTCTTCAATGTAGTGCGTGGTAAGAATGACAGTCACGCCCTCTTCGCGCAGCGCCTTGACTACGTTCCACATATCCTGACGAAGCTCAACGTCGACGCCTGCAGTCGGCTCGTCAAGAAACAGGATATCGGGCTCATGGGCGAGTGCTTTCGCGATAAGTACGCGGCGCTTCATGCCACCTGACAATTCCATGCTTTTCGTGTCTTTCCTGTCCCACAGCGACAGCCATTTCAGCACTTTCTCCAGATGGTCGGAATTGGCCGCTTTACCAAACAGGCCGCGGCTGAATCGGCAGGTATTCCATACCGTTTCAAAGCTTTCCGTCGGCATCTCCTGGGGCACGAGACCAATCTTGGCGCGTGTCAGGCGAAAGTCCCTGACAATATCGTCACCATCAACCAGTACTTCGCCGTGGGTCAGATTGGTGATGCCGCATACGATGTTGATCAACGTCGTCTTACCGGCACCGTTCGGGCCCAGCAGCGCAAATATTTCGCTTTTGTTGATCGACAGGCTAACGTTATTGAGCGCCTGAAACCCACCGGCGTAGGTTTTGGTGAGGCCACGGATGTCGATGACGGTTTGCACGCCGCAATGATACGACGAAATCGTTTTCGATAGTCAGCTCTTTGCGGATTGTTCGCCGCTCGTCATGCGCAACATGCCAGGCAATAATATGCCGCTCAATAAAAGTAGCAAACATTGCAGCTGGGTCACCGTCATGTTACTCAGCACGATAGGCCCATCGGCCCGCAAATACTCGATGAAGAACCGGATGACGGCATAAGCGCAGACAACGGCGACAACCAGCACTCCTTTCGGAAACCGTTGCCAGGGAAAACGCCACAGCGCGAGCAGCAGAACGAGCAGCAACGCACATTCATAAAGCTGCACCGGGTACACCGGTAGCGACGCCAACGCGTTTGGCTCGATCAGGCCCAGTGCGAGGTGCTGTTCATACGGCAGGCTGCCAGGCGGATAGCTCACACCACTGCTTAAGCCGCTGAGAAACGGCAGTGTCTGCACCTGTAAGGCAAAACTCGTGGAATGCTCATTGGAAACGATGTCGCCCCAGCAACAGCCGGCCAGAAAACAGCCGATGCGATGGATCATCAGGCCGGCGATCGTCGGCAGCGCAAAGACATCGAGCAAGCGACGGAACGACAGTCCTACGATGCGGCTGTATACAAAGAGCGCGACCGCACTGGCTGCCAGCATCCCGAACAGGCGTATGCGCACCTCGATCTGCATCATTTCGCCAGCGATCATCTGGTCCATCGGCATGAGCAGCGACAGCAAAGTTCCGCCCGCGATCCCGACGATAATGGAGATCGGTAACAGCAGATCAATGTGAGACCCGTCGATATTTATTGCGACAGCATTGCGCCGCGCAAGCCACCAGGCAATCAGGATGGCGGACAGAAAGATCAGACCGAAAGGCGTGACCCAGGTGTTGGAATCGAAGTGCGAGTACATTACGTTGCCACGGTCATTATTGTAGAACTTCGCGAGACAGCTTTTCGAAAAAGCCGCGGTGCTCGGGCCTGACCCGGATCAGCCGTAGCTTTTCCTCGGAATAAAGCTCGTCGCTCCTGGCATTCTTCTTGACGACACGCTCGTACGCTCGCCGGGTCTCCTCGACGCCGTCGAACAAATCATCGTCAAGGATGGTCAGTTCCAGCGTGTTCTCATCCGGTTTGTCCATTCTGAACACGATCCAGACGTCGGGTGTGAAGCTCTTGTCGCCGAATACGGTCTTGGGCTCCCAGGTCATGAACCACACGCCACCGAGTTTCGTTCGCCACGTCTTGTAGATCGTGAGCTCAGTTGTAGTTGCGCCGTCGCTCCCAACCGGTACGTTGTCGATCAGGCGCGTCAGTTCTGCATAGCTCTCAAGGTTATAGTCGCCTAAATCGGCATCATCTCCTTCTTCGATCGGCATACCGGTCAACAGCCAGGTTCGTTTGTCATAGGGCTCGAACGCGTAGAATCCCGGGCCCTCGCTATCATCAAGCAGGGCCCAAACGCCCGTGATGTCCGGATCGATGCGGCTACGCTCTGGATCCCCGATCGGTACCGGCATGCAGGCGAGCAATCCAACGATGGCGGGTATCACCACTAACATCAGCAATGCGCCGCTGGCGGATCGGGTGTTTGCTTTCATGATTCCATCCTCCTGTTTGTCGCAGACGGTACTGGCATGACTGTCACCTTAATGGGCGCTGAGTCAACAGACCTGACGAACCGCTGATGTTTACCTGATAATCGCGTAATACATCCACCTATTGGCCGGTCTTTGTACGATATGACAAAAACATCAATAGCAATAGGCGTCCTGCTTGTTCTTGCATTGGTCTTGGCGACATTTTTCTGGGTCAACCGGCCGCGCAGGGTCATTGTTGATGCCCCGATCGCCGCCGAGTTTCCCGCACAGGGCTTCTCGCACGACGCTTTCGAGGCATTGCTTCGCGAATACGTCACCTCGGCCGGCCAGGTCGACTACGACCGCTGGCACGCATCCGCCGACTCCGTGTCGCAACTGGACGGCTACCTGGCTGCCGTCAGCGAGTATAGTCCCGACAACACACCGGATCGGTTCCCGGAGCGCAATGACGCGCTGGCTTACTGGCTGTACGGCTATAACGCCTATGTCATCAAGGCTGTCCTCGATCGCTGGCCTCTGTCCAGCGTCACCGATATCAAAGCGCCGATCGAGGCCATCAAAGGCATGGGTTTTTTCTACCAGCTGCGATTCTCGTTCGGCGGTAAATACTTGAGCCTGCTAGTTGTCGAGAACGACAGGATCCGGGCTCGCTACAAAGACGCCCGAATTCACTTCGTGCTCAACTGCGCCAGCGAAAGCTGCCCGGTGGCTCGTCCCGAACTTCCGACCGGCGACGAGCTCGAAGAATTGATGACAAGATCGGCAGGCGATTTCGTGAATGACCCGAACAACGTGTCCGTCGACCATGACAATAAAACGGTATTCCTGTCGTCGATTTTCAAATGGTACAAGAAAGACTTCATCAATGATCTTCGTGCCAAAGGCCTTCCCGCTCGCCGCGGCCTGATCGATTATGTTGCAGGGCTGGCGACGGGATCGCTTCGCAGCGACCTGGATCGTGTGGACGGCTACAACATAGAGTTCCGGGACTACGACTGGGGTCTCAACGAGACTCACTAAGACGCGTTCGGCGATGTGAAGTGTCTACCGATTCGGTAGACTCCGGTTTAGTGCATAGATGAACCCTCAGGAACACGACAATGCAGGAATACAGCGCCAACTACGAAGCGCCAAGCCGGCTCGCCACACTCATGGAGCTGCGCGCACCGCTCGACTGGGCGTCACTGCTATACCGGGCACCGCAGCTCGCGGCCGCACCTAAAGGTGACGGCAGGCCGGTGATGCTGATCCCGGGCTACGGGACGGATGAACGTTCGATGCGTCCGCTGGGTCATTATCTCGAGTACCTCGGGTATGACGTTTACGACTGGGCGCAGGGACGTAATCGCGGCGATGTCGAAAAGGATATTCAGCGCGTCGGCCGACGATCACGAGAGATCTACGATGCGTTGGGTAACGCGCCAGTAACGTTGATCGGCTGGAGCCTGGGTGGTGTCTCGGCAAGAGAGGTGGCCAGGCTGTTCGAGCCCTACGTCCGAGAAGTCATAACCATGGGCACGCCGATCGTTGGCGGCCCAAAGTACACCACGGTCGGTCGTCGATTCGCGGAAATGGCGAACCTGGATCTCGATGAGTTCGAGAAGGAAGTGCATGCGCGCAACTCAATTGGTATCAAGCAGCCCGTTACGTCAATTTACAGCAAATCCGATGGAGTGGTTGCGTGGCAGGCGAGTATTGACACCTACAACAAACAGGCCCGAAACATCGAAGTTAACAGCTCGCATTTCGGGCTGGGCGCCAACGGCAAGGTCTGGTTCCTGATTGCCAATCTCCTTGCGACCAATTCGAATAATCAGAACCTGAATGGAGCGGAAAGGCTATGAAAGCAATCTGGAATGATGAAGTCATCGCCGAATCGGATGACACCGTGGTTGTCGAAGGAAATCACTACTTCCCGTTAAGCTCCGTGAACAAATCCTTCCTGAAACCCAGCGACAAGACCACGGGCTGCCCGTGGAAAGGCACAGCGAACTATTACACCCTTGATGTCAACGGTACCGAGAACACCGATGCCGCCTGGTATTACGAAACCCCCAAGGATGCGGCTAAACAGATCGCGGATCGCGTGGCATTCTGGAGAGGGGTTCAGATCGTCCCATAAACAAACGCGCGAGAGATTCATCATGCGAGCCATGCCAACAATTCTCCTCCTGCTCCTGGGCGCAATCGTTAGCCACGATGCGCACGCACAGCCCGATCGCAGCTCTCTGATCGAAGCCTGGGAGGCCCATGTTGCGTCCCTCCCGGGTACCGTACGTTTCGAAGCCGTTGGCGATGGCGTTTACCAGTTCGAGGACACGGATCTTCCCTTCGAAGGCGAGCTCACGATAGTCGGTGCACTGGTTCGACCGGCTGAATCGGCGGGCTATAAAACCGGTTACTCGCATACAGGAATGGTCGACTTCCGGTTGGCCGACTTGCCGGCGGAGCGCCTGTCCTCGCAGGTCTACTACTACTGGCTCACCGATCGCCAGACCCTGCACTACCTGGAAGCCGAGCAACGCTGGGTCGACACGGCAACATTTCAGGAATCGATCACGAACATGTACAGCAGCCGCACCTCCTACGGCGGCCTGTCGTTCATGCTGAATTACGGGATCTGGATAGTACTGATAGCGCTGATCGTGTTCGTGTTTTTTGCCATCAGTAAACAGGCGAAGAAAGCACGCTCGTTGATGGACGATTCCGCCGCCATTAATAAGAAGGCCAAAGAGAACATCGATCGGGCGGAAGGGCTGCAGGATGAGTTACTGGCCATTGCTCGCGAGAACCGAAACCTGCAGTCGGAAAACAACGAACTCCTCAGGAAAATGTTGGAATCATTGAACCGCGAATCGAGATAGGTCGGCTCACCCAACCCTGTCAATCAGGCTGTCGATCGCCGCCCTGCATTCGGGCTCGTCCAGTAAGGGAACATGCCCGCGGTTTGAAATCGGAACAACCTCGAGGTCGGGTTTGCGAGTCTGCATCTTCCTGACGATATCCTCCGTCAACAGATCCGATAAAACGCCCCAGAGCAACACTACCGGCGTATCGGACAATGTATCGAACATTTTCCAGAGGTCACCTGTCTTCGGTTTAAGCTTGCGCGCAGCCTCTCCGACATTGAAGTCAACGTCGAGCTCCGGAATGCCCTGTTCATTTTCGCGATAACCGCGCTGCACCAGCTTCCGCCAATCCGCGTCTGACAGTCCGGGAAAGAAGTGCGCATAGTTACGCCTGAATTGCGCGATCGCCTCGTCCCAGTTACGCACGGGCTTCGCGCGACCCGCATACTCTCTCACTCGTTTTGCTCCGGCGGGATTAACCTCCGGGCCGATGTCGTTCAATATGACGCCCGCGACTCTTTCTTTTTGTTGCGCAGACATTGTCATTGCGCAAATCCCGCCGAGCGAGGTGCCGACAATAACTACTCTGTCGACTGCCAACGTATCGAGCAATGTCCAGGCATCCTTAACATAGGTAGAGGGATGATAGTTGCGCCACTCGGGATCGTAATCGGAAAGACCGCGGCCTCGTAGGTCAGGCGTTATAACGCGGCGCCGTTCCCTCAGGTAGCTGGCGAGATCCTCGAAGTCCCTGCTGTTGCGCGTCAGTCCCGGCAGACAAAGAACAGGCGTGCCGCCTTTGTCACTGGCAATGTCCCTGTAGTACAGCTGTAGTCCGTCCGAACTTCGAAAGAATCGAGCATTGTCGACAAGCGACATGTCAATCCAGCCGCAGGGTGTCCGCATAAGCGAACAAGCCGGCTGCGCCACCGGTGTGCAAGAATACGATAGTGCTCGCCTTCGAGAAACGACCCTTGCGAATGTAGTCGATCATGCCGGCCAGCGCTTTGCCGCTATAGACCGGATCGAACAACAGGCCCTCGAGGCGCGCCAGCATGAGAATAGCCTCGTTCATCGAGTCAGTCGGTTCACCGTAACCGGGCCCGATGTAATTACAGTCCGCGATAATATCGCCGCGCGCGACGGCGCCAGGCGCGCCGACAAATTCCGCGGTCTCGCAAGCGAGCGCGTAAACGCGCTCTTCTTGCTCGTTCTGCGGTGCATTGACGCCGATGCCCAGGATGGGCAGATCACTCCCGCCACCCCGGATACCGACCGCGAGACCGGCATGAGTGCCGGCGCTGCCGGTTGCAGTAACGATGTGATCAATGTTGAGCGACTGATCCGAGAATTGCTGCAGCAGTTCGAGACCGCATCCGACATAGCCGAGTGCGCCAACGGGATTCGAGGCGCCGCCTGGAATGATGTAAGGCGCGGCGCCGGCAGACGCGACCTCATCGGCGATCTCGGTCATGGCGGCATCGAAATCGGTTCCTTTATCGTACTCGCGCAGGTTGGCGCCGAAGATCCTGTCGAGAAATACGTTTCCGGAGTTCCTGTAAAGATCACTCGGCTGCTTCACTCGATGCTCCAGCAATACTTCGCACTTAAGACCGAGCTTGCAGGCAGCCGCAGCTGTCTGACGCACGTGGTTCGACTGCACGGCACCGACCGTGATTATCGTGTCGGCGCCTCTTTGCAGCGCCTGGCCCATCGCATACTCGAGCTTTCGAGTTTTGTTGCCGCCGGTGGCAAGCCCGGTGCAATCATCGCGTTTGACGTAGATCTGCGGACCACCGAGATGCTCGCTTAGGCGCGGCAAGTGCTCGAGTGGCGTCGGCAGGTGCGCGAGAGAAACGCGCGGAAATTGGGACAATTGCATTTCTTTTTCCTTATTGTCTTGGCAGGGATTGGTCAGACATTGCGAGCGCAACCGTCCTTTCCGCCAGCACGTCAGTCGACGAGACTAACGGTACCGTGAACATCGACGACTTCAGAACCAATGGCAACTCGGTGCATGCAGCGATGAGTGTTTTCGCACCGCGAGACAACAGTCGTTCGGCCAACTCGCATAAACCCGTCACGACGGGCTCCGACTGGTCACCGGCCTTGATACGGTCAATAAGTGCAATGGCCTCGGCCAGTTCGTCCGGCGTCTGCAGGACGGCCTCTCGGTTCGCGTCGGCAAGCGCCTGCTGGTACAGCTCCGCTGCGAAACAAGCTGGCGTCGTCAATACGCCGACAGCGTCATTACCGGGAGCAAGTTGCAGCGCTTTCGACACCGACGCCTCAATGATGCTGATGAACGGAATATTTACGGCGGTAACGATGTCATCCTGCCAGGCGTGCGCGGCATTGCAGGGCATCACGATGAAATCGGCACCAGCCGCTTCGAGCCGAATGGCCATTTTAGCAAGAAGAGGACCGGGGTTCTCGCCCTCGCCACGCATCGCCAGCTGCCGGCTTGGAATGCGTGGATTGTGCTCGATGAGCATGCGTATATGATCCTGGTCCTTGTCGGCAGGCGTCTTCGCGAGGACCCTGGCCATGAAGTCGATCGTTGCATCAGGACCCATGCCACCGATAACCCCCACCAATCGTTCGCCTGTGTCCATATGCCCTTCCAATTGGCTGCCACTCTGTTATAGTCCGCCGCGTCTTGGCGCACATCGGTCTGCGCCACTTACTCCGGCCCCAGCAATTCTGCGGGTTTCGGAGCCTTAATAGAATTCCCAGCCTGGACCGAACCCCACGCGATTATACGTTGCGAGCGGTCAGGCGACCTGGAGTTAAAACCACAATGTTATTCAATCAACTCGGCCTGTCGGCCGAACTGCTGCGTGCGGTCGATGAAAAGGGCTACAGCGAAGCTACCCCGATCCAGCAGCAAGCAATACCTCACATACTCGAAGGCCACGACATCCTGGCCGGTGCCCAGACCGGCACTGGCAAGACCGCGGGTTTCACATTGCCACTATTGCAGCGACTGCAATTTGGCAAAATCAATCGCCGCAAGATTCGGGCCCTCGTGCTGACACCAACGCGTGAACTCGCGGCGCAGGTCGGTGAGAGCGTGCGTGACTACGGTCGTTACCTGCCATTCAGGACTGGCGTCATCTACGGTGGCGTCAGCATCAATACCCAGATCAGTAAACTGCGAAAAGGCGTCGATGTTGTTGTCGCGACGCCGGGTCGACTGCTCGACCACATGCAGCAAGGCACCATTGATCTTTCTGCGGTCGAGGTGCTCGTTCTCGACGAGGCCGATCGCATGCTCGACATGGGTTTTATTCGCGACATTCGCAAGGTGCTGAAAGTACTTCCGAAGGAGCGTCAGAACCTGCTTTTCTCGGCGACGTTCTCGAAAGAAATAAAGCAGCTCGCTGCAAGCACGCTGAATTCACCTGCCGAGATTCAGGTTGCACAAGAAAATTCAACGGTGGACAAAGTCAGTCAGATTATCTACCCGGTCGATAAAAATCGTAAACGCGAACTGCTCTCGCACCGCATCGGCAAGGAAAACTGGCAGCAGGTTCTGGTCTTTACCCGAACAAAGCACGGTGCCAATCGGCTAGCGACCCAATTGGAGTCCGATGGCATTACTGCGACCGCTATCCACGGCAACAAATCTCAGGGCGCACGAACTCGCGCGTTACAGGACTTCAAGAACGGTTCCGTCCGTGTGTTGGTGGCAACCGATCTTGCCGCGCGCGGCCTCGACATCCAGCGCTTGCCGCACGTCGTAAACTATGAACTACCACACGTCCCGGAGGACTATGTGCATCGTATCGGCAGAACCGCCCGGGCAGGACACGAAGGTGCGGCGGTTTCACTGGTCTGTGTCGATGAGCTAAAACTGCTGCGCGACATCGAGCAAATGCTCGGCTCGAAAATCAGAAAAGAAATCGTGCCCGGATATGAAGTGGATCCCCGAATTAGGGCAGAGCCAATACAAAACGGCCGATCGAGACGATCAAACGGACCACGAAATGACGGTGCCAAGAAGCACCGTTTTGGTGCGCCCAAGAAGCACGGTGGGAATCGCAACGCGCCACCACGCCGGCGGCGCAAGCAGGCCTAGCGCCTGTCGCGTTCATTCTTCTGAGTTGCTTGCCCGTCGCTCGGCGGGCGCTTTCCCCAATAGCCGTCGTTCAGGTCACCGCAAATTCACCGATATGAGTGGCCACTGCGAAAGGACGTGCTTCCTAACCACGCTGTAAGCTGCCATGATTCGCCGACGGGCCAATCAAGTCCATCATAGGACAGGATTTCATAAAGGGCCCTGCTAACTACAATGGAGAACAAGAATGAAGAAATTAGTCTTAATAGTGATCGGCGCTTTGGCTTTTGCCAGTACGCTCGCGCAAGCAGATCCAGCAACAGAGAAAGAGGTAACGAAGGCAATCCTTGACGGCAATGCTTATGCCAAGAAGAACAATAAGGACCCGGACGACACCGTGTCGAAGGATGGATCGTTGGAATTTTGGTCGAGTGGCGGATTCCTGCAGGACGTTAAAGCCGACAGCGAGCCCGGCGAATATGAATCTGTCAATATCGATGCGAAACATATTCACGTTATCACCCTGGTGCCTGGCGAAGTTGCGGTCGCCCAATATTACTCAGAGGGTTCGATGGCCCCGAAAGGTAGTGCCGCTGTGAGCAATTACCGGACGCGAGCAACCCAGGTGTTCGTCAAAGAAAAAGGCAAGTGGAAAGTTCGAGCTGCTCATTGGTCGCCGATCGCCGGCGGCTCAGGAACGAGCCAGACAGCGGTAGACTAATGATTTGAATTGCTGATTGCCGGCGCCGGGTGTTGAAATCAACGGCGCTCGTAGCGGCAGTTTTGAAGTTGAAAAGCCCCGGCTGTTGCGGGGCTTTTTCTTATGAGAGAGTCAGTCGAAAGAAAGTCAGCAATAGCAAAACAAGTATGACTCCGCCCCGCAGAAGAAAGAACCGAATAGGATTGTTTGCAAGATCGCTCTCGGATTCTGATTAACTCAATCTCAGATCACCAAAATCAACCGCATTGATCACCCGCCTGAATCGGTGGGCATTTAATATCGCCATAAGAGCAGTAAACGCAGCAATCACCGGGCACCGGCTTGAGGACAGCACCGCAGCTCTGGCACTCGTAAAAGTACTGACATGCATCTGTGGGCATCAGATCTTTGGATTTGTGGCCACATTCCGGGCAGGTCAGCGTCGAATACGGTTCGTATTTGTTCGTTGCCATATCCAATTGATCTCTGTTCAAGTCAGGGTGATCAGTATAACCTTACTTCTTTGTTGCCAGATTGACGTCCGCTTTGCGTTGTGGGTTCAAACGGCCATAACGGCAGCGCTGTTATCGTAGCCACAAATTTATGCGATTGGTCGCTAGTCCGCACAAGTGTCTGCTTGCAAGACAAACTAATTCGAGCTACTTGAATGAAATTGATCAATACGATAATCGGTTTAATAGTTATTGTACTGTTATTCACGTTTGCGTATGTCTGGATGTTTGTGCCAGAAAGAAAACAGGAAATTCAGGATTGGTGGTACAGCATGACTATCGACTGCCACCAAATGCATAGCGAAGTGTCAAACCATCAACGCTGTAAGAGAAGCGATAACTGCGAATTGGCCCGCAAAGAGTCCATCAGGGCGGAAAAGCTTGAGGCGCAGTATGACAGATACTGCAGCAAACCCTGAGCACTGGGGTGACTGCTTTGCACCCAAAAACAGCCATTGAGCTTGAATTACGTTCGAGGACTGCTTTTGACCCAAACCGGATGCTGCCGATTCTGCGGTCGATACGGATTGTGGCTCCCGACGCAACGGCGTAATCAATAAAACATGGGGCTGGTGTCAGAACTCAGGCGCCGCAACGTCTTCCGCGTAGCGATTGCCTACGTAATCATCGCCTGGTTGATCCTGCAGGTGGGCGATACCTTGGCGCCGGCACTGCACCTGGGCGAGTGGGTCAACAGCGCGCTGGCCTTTTTTCTGATTCTTGGCTTCCCGATTGCGTTGTTCTTTGCCTGGGCCTTTGAACTCACTCCGGAAGGCCTGAAAAAAGAAAAGGAAGTT
>Ga0224508_10004645_pt1 | contig 11171 bp, 12 predicted proteins | sample SF_Jan12_sed_USG_4_FD_170157 | JGI IMG/M metagenome (GOLD analysis project Ga0224508, IMG submission 170157) | Sediment microbial communities from San Francisco Bay, California, United States - SF_Jan12_sed_USGS_21 | ecosystem: Environmental > Aquatic > Marine > Sediment | place: USA...
CGTGCCCAGTCCGAACAGCGAATTCCACTCGGGTTTCCGATTCGAGTGGTAGAGCACGCGGCCCTCAGGGTCGGCCAGGCCGGATTCCGTTCGCAGACCCGGTGAACCGTCTTCGATTCCGGCGAGCAGCAACGACGCGAGCCCCTCTCCGACGACCGCACCCAGGTACACGCCGTTCGTGTCGTGGATCGCGGCGATGTTCGCGATCGCAGCGACCGTCGTGGCACGGCCGGCCGCATCGTCGGGACCGCGCAGCTCGACGGGCAGCAGTCTGTGCTGCCCCGCGGGCAGCTCACTCGCGAGGTAGGAATAGTAGACGCCGCTCGAGACTCCTGGTTCCGTGTCCTCCAGCGCCGATGCTTCGACGACTATGGAGGTGGCCCGGTCAATGACCTTCACCGCGAACAGGTGGGGTGTGTGCCGCAGAAAGTCCTTCATCTGCGACGCCACGGAATCGCGTCTGGCCTGCGGGCGTGCCTCGGTGGGATCGCGCAGCAGCGGGCCGAGGTCGTCTGCGATGTAGTCTATGTCCGCTCGTGCATAATCCAGCGCTCGGTTCACTCGTTGCTGGGCAATAGCGACATCGTGGGCGAGCGTCATGTCCGCCGCCAATCTCAGCCGCTCGACGGTGGCTCGGACGGTCAGTAGCCCCACCAGCAGCAGTGGGGCAGCAGCGATCATCGAGAACGCGATCCCGAGCTTCCAGCGGATGGTCAGCCGTGGGAACAGCTTGTTGATGTTCAGGGACAGCCGTTTTGCCATGCGACAACATCGGATGGATGGATCGGCGAGGAAAGGGACTTACAGGTCTACAATATGTAACTAGCTACCCGATAACAGATTACAGGTTGATAAACAGACGGGGCGGTCAGTAGTGAGGAAGGTGGTCTCTGAGAGCACCGTACAACCACGTGCCGAGGACAGCGCTTCCGAGCGCAACGAGGAACACCGTGTGGCCGGAGCCGATCAGGGCATAGATCGGACCCGGGCACGCTCCGAGAATTCCCCAACCGAGGCCGAAAACTGCTCCCCCGGCCCAGTAGCGCGTGTTGCGACCTCCCGTTTCCTTCGGTGCGATCTCGAGGGCTTCGCCGTCCGGCCCCCGGATCCCGTACCGGCGGATGAGCCACAGGGACGCCATGCCCACGAGCACGGCGCTGCCGATGATCCCATACATGTGGAAGCTCTGGAGACGGAACATCTCCTGGATGCGGTACCACGAGATCGCTTCCGAGCGGACGAGCACGAACCCGAACGCCAGTCCGAGAAACAGCGAGCGCACTGCGACGCGCCTGCGTCCGCTCACGGGAGCCCCGCGAGGATGATCGGGAGCAGCCAGTGGGTCGAGACCAGACCGCCAACGAAGAACCCGATCACGGCGATCAGCGACGCAAGCTGCAGGTTGGACAACCCGGTGATGGCGTGCCCCGAGGTGCAGCCCCCGGCCCAGCGTGTTCCGAAGCCGACAAGAAACCCGCCGAGAACGAGGATGGTCAGGCCTGCGAACGACCCGAGCGCCTCCCAGCTGAGCAACTGGCGCGGAACGAGCCCGGTCTGATCGGTGATTCCCAGAGCAAGGAGGTCGGAGCGGGTAGCCTCTGAGACCGCTACCGAGAGGCCGCCGGGGTCGGCGGGACCCAACACCTGCCATGCCAGGAACCCGCCGCCCAACACACCCACCGAAAACGCGAGCCGCCAGGCGTAGTCCCTCCAGTCATAGCCGAAGTACTCCAGCTTTCCGGGGATCGTCGCCGCACACACGTCCCGGAAGCTGGACGAGATGCCGAACGGACGACCAACCCATACAAGCAGCGCGGGCACGACCAGCCCGATCAGCGGGCCGGCCACATACCAGGGCCAGGGACGGGACAAAAGGTCGACGAGTGTGCTCACGGGTAGAGCCTAACCATCCGCGGTCGCCGCGGCCCCCAGTGGCGCGAGGTCGGCCTCGATGTCCGCGCGGCGCGGCTCCAGCCAGGGCGGCAGGATCAGGTGCTCGCCAAGCGCGTCCGGGTCTTCATCGACGGCGAATCCCGGTCCGTCGGTCGCCACCTCGAACAGTGCCCCGCCCGGCTCTTTGAAATAGATCGACCGAAACCAGAACCGATCGATCACCTCCGTGGGCTGTTGCCTGGCGGCCGCGATTCGCTCACGGACGAGCGCCTGGTGGTTGTCGTCGTCGACACGAAACGCCACGTGGTGCACGGCACCCGTTCCCCAGGCTCCGCGACGCTCGTCGCGAAGCTCCCTAAGTTCGACGCGGCGGCCGGGCCCGCCGTCCCCGACTTCGAATCGATGCCAGCCTCCGTCCTCGGCTTTGGCCTCGAATCCCAGACCCTCGGTCAGGAAATGCGACGTCCGCTCGAGCTCTCGTTCCCAGAGCCGTACCGCCTGGAATCCCCGGAGTTGGTGCATGACCGGAACTGTGCTGCGATTCCACGGAGCGGTTTCCAGCGGATTCTCGGTCTCTGTCACCGACAGGCCGAGACCGTGCGGGTCGCGGAACGAGAGGGTTCGTTCGTCGAATCGTTCCTCCGAAACGTACGGAACGCCCTCCTCACTCAGCCGCTCGCTCCACCACTCCAGACTCCCCGCCGCGACCGAGAACCCGACCTCCATCGTCAACCCGATCCCGGGCCGCGCGGGCGGAAGGTTCGGCCACGGAAAGAACGTCATGTCGGTGCCCGGACGACCTTCCCCGTCCGCATAGAACAGGTGGTAGGTATCCGGCACGTCCTGGTTGACCGTGCGCTTGACGAGGCGCATCCCAAGCAGGCCTGTGTAGAAGTCGAGGTTCTGCTGGGCATCACCCGAGATCGCTGTCACGTGGTGGATGCCGGTAACGGCGCGCTCGTCAGGTGAAGGCATGGTCGAACGTCAGTTCAGCCCGATCGATAGGCCAAACAGGGCGGCGAAGAAGTCGATATCCTCCGAAGATTCGTACCGCACCTCGACGAACGGACTGATCACGCCGCTACCGAGATCGAGCCCTCCACCCAGCTGGTAGCCGAACTTCGATCGCGTTTCGCTGAGCGACCCGACCGAGAACTTCGTGGCGAGCAATCCCGCTCCGCCGAAGACGAAGGGCTGAATCCCGCCTGGCACGGGGACGTTGAACCCGAGCTTGGCCATCGCGCCTGCTGGATTGGCATCGACGCCGTCTGCCGGGGTTCCGTTCTGCCCGTATGACCCCTCAACACCGAGCCAGAAGCCGCCGGGTCCGATCGGCAGTTTCAGGCCGCCCGCAACCATCCACCCCGTATCGAACGCCTCACCAAATTCGCTCGTCGGGAAGGCTCCGCCTGCGAGGACATAAACGCTCTGGGCCTGCGAGGTGACAGGAACTGCGAGGGAAAGGGACACGACGGCCGCCGACGCGAGCAGCACACGTCTGATCATTGTTAACTCCCAAGACCGGGCTGGCGCGGGACGATGCACACTAGCCAGATCAGAGGATCGCGATGGATGCGGGACCCGTCAAGCCGGGCCCCGCCCACCAGCCGACCGCCGCAGGTTGCTACTTGCTGCTGCGTTAGTTGCCGACGCCGATCGCTACGCCGACAAGAGCGGCGAAGAACGAAATCGTAGTGTTGGAAGTGTCGCCCTCAAATTCCATGCTGCCACTGTGATACCTGCCCTCGACGTAGGGGCGCGCCTTGGCCTCCTCGCCGCCGAACGACACGCCGGCACCAGCCTGCCACCCGAAACCCGATGCGGAGAACGATTCGGAATCATCGCTGATTTTCGCTCCCGCCAATCCGGCACCTGCCCAGACGTACGGATCGACGCTACCGGCAGTCTCAAACGAGTAGCCCAGGATGCCCATGACGGAGTAGGTCTTGGCAGTAACGTCGCCGTCCTCTACGAAATCCGTCCCATGCCGGGCATAGGCGCCCTCGACACCAGCCCAGACGCCATTTCCCCCGACGTCGAACGTGACGCCTCCGGCGGCCATCAAGCCGGTGTTTACGCCATCGAGGTCATCACCGGTGGGGAACGCCCCACCAGCTGAGATAAACAGCGTCTGCGCGTTAGCGGCAAAGGGGGCGACCAGCGCAAACGACAACACTGCCGCGGACGTCAGCAACACACGTCGAATCATCGTACAACCTCCGAATGTCCTGGGCTGGCGCGGGACGAGTGCACACTAGCTTGTCCCAAAGGTTTACGGCGGTATGCGATCCGTCAAGGGGTGGGGTGTAACAGCACGACTCCGGCGGCGGTCAACCCCGTGGTGCCTCCGGATGCCTACGGCGGGCCGGGACCGCCCGAAGGGAGGCCCCGAACCCGCTATGTACCGTCGTTCAGACTAGTTGCCCACGCCGATCGTTACGCCGACGAGCGCGGCGAAGAACGAAACCGTGGTGTTCGAGGTATCGCCCTCAAATTCAACGCTCGCGCTATGATACCTGCCCTCGACATAAGGTCGGACATTGGCATCCTCGCCGCCGAACGAAACGCCGGCACCGCCCTGCCAGCCGAACCCCGACCCGGAAAACGAGTCGGAATCATCGCTGGCTTTCGCCCCCGCCAGTCCGGCACCTCCCCAGACATACGGATCGACGCTACCGGCGGTCTCAAAGGAGTAGCCGAGGATACCCATCACGGAATACGTCTTGATTTTGACGTCGCCGTCTTCAACAAAATCGGTCCCATGACGGCCGTACGCGCCCTCGACACCAGCCCACACACCGTCTCCCCCAACATCGAAACTGACACCCCCGGCGACCATCCACCCGGTATTGACGCCATCGAGATCGTCACCGGTCGGGAACGCCCCGCCCGCCGAGATAAACAGGGTCTGGGCGTGCGCGGTGAACGGTGCGGCAAGCGCCAGGGCCAGCACGACCGCAGAAGCTGACAAAATGCGTCTGATCATCGTAAGCCTCCAAGTGACTCGGGTTGTTGTAAATCGTACCACTGAGTCGTTAATCAAGCTTCCATGTTCAACCCCGACTGTCAAGCTCCTTAACTGCACTCTGCCTGGACGGTTCGACGGTGCCGCGAGGGGGCCCGGCCCCTATCATGTTGCGCCACGAAACATCAGACACCCGAATGGAGGCTCGGATGGCCCAGAAACCACTCGCGGACAGTGTGGCGCTCATTACGGGAGCTACATCAGGGATCGGACTCGCCACCGCGGAGGCCTTCGCGGAGGCCGGCTGCAAGGTGGTGCTGGCGGGTCGCCGCGAAGACCTGGGGGAGCCGGCAGCCGAGTCCATCCGGGCGTCCGGAGGTCAGGCGGCCTTTGTTCAGACCGACGTGACGGATGACGACCAGATTCGCCGACTCGTCGAAACGACTGTCGAGCAGTTTGGAGGGCTGGACATCGCCTTCAACAACGCCGGGATCGAAGGCGACCCGCTTGCCCCGATCCATGAGGCCTCGCTGGACAACTTCGACCGCGTGTTCCGAACCAACGTCCGCTCCGTGTTTTCCTGCATCCAGCAGCAGGCACCTGCCATGCTCGCGGGTGGAGGCGGCGCGATCATCAATAACGCGTCGACTGCCGGTCTGATCGGCTTTCCGGGCCTGGCTACCTATTCTGCCAGCAAGCACGCGGTCATCGGCCTCACGAAGACCGCGGCACTCGAGTATGCGGAACACGGGATCCGCGTGAACGCGGTGGCCCCAGGCGTGATCGAGACCCAGATGTTCGACCGAATCGCGGATTACAACGACGACTTGATTGAATACGCCCGCACCCTGCATCCCATGAAACGCTTCGGGGAATCGAGCGAGGTGGCACAGGCGGTGTTGTGGTTGGCTTCTCCCGAAAACTCGTTCACTACGGGAATCACACTTCCACTCGACGGTGGATTCACGGCACAGTAGGCTCACTGCAGATCGGAGGCTCCTGAATGAGTGGCATTCTTCTGGGAATCGGCAGCATCCTGGCGGGCTACATCGCGATGGCCGTCGCCGTTGGCGTCATGAACATCGCCCTGGGCAAGGCCTGGCCCGGCGCGATGGAAGCCACGACGGCCGGACAGGCGCCTCCGACCGGATACATCGTGGCGAATCTGCTTCTGGGTACCGCACTCGCCGGCGCGGCCGCCATCGTGACCGCGGCGATCGCCCCGGAGCCACAGATCACCTGGGTGTGGGCGTTCGCCATGCTGGTCCTGGTACTCGGCGTCGGCTACGCATTCAAGCAGCGCGGAGGTCCGCAACCCGATTGGTATCTGTTCTCGATGCCCGTACTTGGAGCCCTGGCGATCTGGTTTGTCGGCCGTTGGTATCTGTGGTAGGGACGTGAAGCCGTGGCCGTCGGGCCGGCTACTGGGCGTCTTGCTGTTGCTCGTCGCGACGCCTGCCGCAGCACAGGTAGATGCCACGGATTCGAAACCCGCCCTGTTCCGCACCAACGATCTCGTGTTTGCCGCCGTGTTCTTTGGCAGCCTGCTCGCGATCGAACCGTTCGAGAACATCGACGATGGCCTCAGCCCCGAAGCCGCGCCGACCGGGCTGGCGGGCGACCTGTCCGAGGCGGGAGATACCTTCGGTAAGGGATACGTTTCGTACGGCCTCGGCGGCGCCGCGCTCCTCGGCGGCGAACTGTTCGGGAACTCCCGACTGTCCCGTGTCGGGCTGCTGGCGATCGGTGCGGTGACCGCATCCGATCTGATCGTCTTCCCTGCCAAGGTCATCGTGGGCCGCCGGCGCCCGCTGGCCGACGGTGGCGAGACCGACGAGTTTGACTCGTTCGCGTTCGACAGGGAATTCTATTCGTTCCCCTCGGGCCATACGGCGCACGCATTCGCGCTCGCCGGCGTCGTATCCAATGAGTTCGGCGACGAGGCTCCGTGGGTGCCCTACGTCGCGTACCCGATCGCATTGTTGACGGGGGCCAGCCGAGTCGTCGGCCGGGAACACTGGGTGACGGACGTGATCGCGGGCGCTGCAGCCGGTCTGTTCGCCAGCAAACTTGCCGACCGTCTGTTCGGTGGCAGCGATCGGCTCGGTGACGAATCCAACCTCAGGCCTGTCCTGTCCGCGGGCGGAGGCAGGTGGATCGTAGGGCTATCGGCAAACACCAGGTGAGCTGACCGCCAGTGTAGGGCATGTCTCGTGCACCTCCGGGACTGGAAATGCGCTCCGTACGCAGCGTCATCATTCACCTGGGAGTCAGGGTGACACAGAGACTACAAGCCCGTTTTCTGGGGCCGATCACCGGTTTGCTGCTGCTGTTGGCAGCAAACCCCGCGCTTTCTCAGGTGATGGAGCCGGACTCTTCTCCTCCCTTGTTTCGCACACAAGACCTGACATATGCGGCACTGTTCTTCGGCAGCCTGCTCGCGATCGACTCGTTCGAGGGGATTGACGCGACCTTCAGCCCCGGCAGTGAGCCGACCGGATTTGCGCGTGGTTTCCACGATGCCGGAGACTTTCTTGGTAGAGGCTCCGTCGCGATCGGACTCAGCGGCGGCGCGTGGCTTGGCGGAGCCCTATCCGGCAACTCCCGGCTGTCTCGAATCGGCCGTTTATCGCTGGGCGCCATGGCGGCTTCCACGATCATGGTTCTGCCTTCCAAAGTAATCATCGGGCGACAGCGGCCGTCGGGGATTGCGGCGGAGACCAGCGAGTTCGACTCCTTCACATTCTCGCGGCAGAACTACTCGTTCCCATCGGGCCACACGTCGAGCTTGTTCGCACTTGCGGGCGTCGTGTCCGACGAGTTCGCGGATGACGCCCCCTGGGTTGCCTACGTCGCGTATCCGATCGCGTTCCTTACAGGTGCCAGCCGCGTCGTCGGGCGGGAGCACTGGGTGACGGACGTGCTGGCGGGCGCGGTGGTGGGCGTGTTCGCGAGCAACCTCTCGCGGCGACTCCTTGGTGGACACGGTGATGAGGCGGGGTCGGGAACCACCGTTCAACCGCTCCTGTCGGCAGGCGTAGACGGCTGGATCCTGGGCATGTCGGCCCAGGTGCGCTGAGGGCTCGCCAGAGCACTTCCCGTTGCGACCACACCTCGGAATGTCGTAACGTCCTGCCGCTCTCCAGTAGTAACGCACCCCATCAGGAGGCTGGCCCGTGGACATCACTTCTCTGCTACTTCAACTCGTCGCCGGAGTCGCTGGCGGAAACGCAGGCGGAATGCTCGCCAAGGCTCGCTCCTTGGGTCCGATGCTCAATTCCGTTCTGGGAGCTATCGGTGGAGTGACAGGGGGACAACTCGTCGGCTCGCCGCTCGATGCCGGTATGGTTGGCAATCTGGGATCCGCGGCGTTGATCGGTGCGCTGTTCCCGCTCGTCGTTTCGTTCCTGAAGAAGAAGTCCGCCTGACGCAAACAGCGCGTTAGAAGTCTTTCCTGCGGGCCGGGGCGGAATCTCCGGCCCGTCGGTCGATAGGTCTCTAAGGAACCTCCGCCTCGGCGGAGTCCGGCTCGACGCCTTCCTCCTGTCCCCCGTCCAGGAGCCCTTCGAGCAGACCTCGGGCGGCATCCTGTACCTGGTTACGGCCCTGATTCTGCACCTGTTGGCGAAGGGTCGCCGCGAGCGCGTCTCCGTCGATCTCGAGCGCCGGGCTTTCCAGGGTCCCGCCCACGTCGAACCGCACGGGTACGTAGTCTCCCCCGTCCGACAACTGGTCGAGAAACGAGGCCAGCGCGGGGTTGTTGCCGACGATCCCGGCGTTCCGGATGGCTTCGACGGGCAGCATCGCCGCGAGGTCCAGATCGAGCACGCCGCCGAGGCCCGCCGAGCCGCTGACCACGCCCGAAATGTTGTCCGAACCGATGTTCCAATTCTGCACAACGAACTGCCCGTCACGGATCTCGAACGGGCCGCCCAGGTCCTTGAACCGGGACAGCTTGTCCGGGGCCAGGTTGAACCGCTGCTTGACCGCGTCGGTGATTCCCAGGTCCTGGAACTGACCCTGGACGAAGCTCGCGTTCCCTGCGGCAGAGAAGCCGGCGGGCATCGGAAGAAACCCGTCATCGAGCGGACTCGACCCGGTGATGTCGAAGTCCAACACGCCGTCGAGCCGCCGGCCGAGCGTCGTCCAGCGCTCGAGAAAGTCCCCCGCGCGGGCCGTCGTGAGATGGAGGTCGTACTCCACTTCGCGCGAACCCGCGGACGTGTCCAGATCGAGCCTGAGTCCGCCGGACAGGCGGCCACCGTACACGCCGCCTTCGACCTGGGTGATGTCGAACACGCCGTCCGCGAGCGCGACCCGGAACGACACGTCCCGGGCGCTTGTCGGCGGATTCACCCAGTCGGCGATCGTCATCGTACCCGATGCCCGGTAGTCAGTCAGCTCGGGCAGTTGGTACCGTGCCCGGGCGATCTCCTGGGGATCCTGGCCGTCCACCTGGCGGCCCGTCAGGCGCGCCTTCACCAGGTCGCTGTAGCCGACCGTCGGCTCCTCACGTCGCAGATCGGCCGCGACGAGGCGGTTGGAGCGCGTCGTGAACTGGATGGGCGGTGCGACGCCCCGCTCGGCCGGATCGCTGAGCAGGTAGCGCACGAACTGGGGGCTCGAGAAGCTGATCGTGGCGTCGCTGTCTCCGACGCGAACCGGCAGTCCGTCGGCCTGCATCCCCCCGCCTGTCAGCCGGATCGTCCCGTCAGCGATCTCGGCCGGCGCCGGCAGCCGCGGGCTCGCGTAGGACACGTTCCTCAGGCGGATCGGACCGCTCAGGTTCCAGCGTGCAGTTTCGCGTGCGGGGCCGCCGAAATCGACGTCCACGGCCGCGGACCCGCTGACCGGCATCGGCTCGCCTTTTCCGAACTCCTGGAGCTGCGCGAGGTCGAACTCCCCTGCCAGATGGCCCTCGATCGACGGAGCGTCGAAGTCGCGGACGCGCACCCGGGCCCGGAAGGGACGGCCGAGCAGTTGTCCTGAGATATCGGGTGCGTCCAGGCTCTGGGTAGTAAAGGACAGGGTACCCGCAGCTCCGTTGACGAGCTCGCCGCGTTCCCTGCTGGAAACAGTGACCCCCGAATACGTCGCCGTACCTGTCAGCGCCGGCGCTTCGCCGCCCACACCACCGAGGACTCCCGCCCAGCGAACTGCGATCGTGGCCATACCATCGGAGCGGAAGACCGGCTCCTCGCGCGGTGGCGGGAGCTGCTCCAGGAGGTCGGAGACGCGAAACTCGTCCGACGCGAGGTCGAGCCGGATGCTGCGAACTTCATCCGCCACCTGGGACGCCCCCGAGCCGTCGAGCGACAGGCCGGCCGCCCGAACGCTGAGCTCGGGGAGCGCCAGCCGCCCGTCGGAGGGATCGAACAGCGCCCGGTAGCTGATCTCGACATCGGGTAGCGCCGTCGTATCGGCCCCGCGCACGACCATCAACGCATCGGTGAACCGCACTTCCCCGGTGCTGGCCATCGTCCCGCCGGCACGCTCTCCGGGCGTCACGTCCATCTCTCCCGCTACCTGCGCCCGCATCGCCCGGCCCGTCTCTGCGTTCCGATACAGGATTCCACCGTCCACGACCACAAGATCCTCGATGTCGAACCGGGATGCGGCCCGCTCGCCGGCCTCCACGTCGTCCTCGGCGAACATCCCCGCGAGATTGTTCGTCCCGTCCGACGCGACCTCATAGCGCAGGATTGGCCCGATCAACCGGACCTGGGAGAGCTCGTATTCGCGGCGCAGCAGGGGCCAGAACTCGAGCCGCAGGTCGAGGGCGTCGAGCTGCACGGTCGGAGATGCGGAGAAGCCGGTTGGATTCGCCACCGCCACGTCCTGCAGACGGATCGCGATGTACGGAAACACTTTCAGCTTTACGCCGCCGAGATGCACGTCGCGACCCAGGCGCGCCTCGATCTGCGGTTCCGCGAGTTCGCGTAGCCGCTCCGCGGGAAACATCGCCTTGAGGACGGCGGCACCCGCCAGCGGAAGCACGACCAGGGCGGCGACGACGATGATCAACCAGCGCGGAATTCGGTTCATGCCGGGTTTTACACACGGGAGGGGGGAATGTGCAAGCGGTGGGTCGGGGACGTCCCCGCTCTGAATTTTGGACAAATTGGCGAAGTTAGTCCGTTATCTGCATCTTTCCGGCGGCCACGAGCCTTCCGCCAAGGTTGATGCATGAAGCTGTACGAGCCCCTCCGCAGTTTAGCCGTTGAGCTGAAACGCCGTCGCGTGATGCACGTGGTGGCGATCTACGGCGGCGTGTCGTTGGCTCTCCTCGAGGGCACGGACCTTATCACCGCGG
>Ga0224508_10004646_pt1 | contig 11170 bp, 6 predicted proteins | sample SF_Jan12_sed_USG_4_FD_170157 | JGI IMG/M metagenome (GOLD analysis project Ga0224508, IMG submission 170157) | Sediment microbial communities from San Francisco Bay, California, United States - SF_Jan12_sed_USGS_21 | ecosystem: Environmental > Aquatic > Marine > Sediment | place: USA: California...
AAAACGGATCGATGGCAAGTCGGCGAGCGCGACGTTTGACATGACGAGGCAAACGCTTAGAAATCGAATGACGAATTTCAAAATAAGAATCTCCAAAACTTGAAGCCTGAAGCGCAAGCGAAGAAACCAGTAAACTCCTTCGCTTGCGCTTCAGGCTTCAGTCAAATCACGGTGTGCTATCCGACAAGTTCTTTAATCGGTTTGCCTTCGGCGAGAATCTGCAGCGGTCGCTTCGCCTGGTCGTAAAAGACGTGCTTGTAATCGATGCCTAACACGTCGTACATCGTCGATAGAATGCAGCCCGGTGTTTGCGGATTGCTGATCGGGTATTCGGCTTTGCTGTTGGTCGCGCCGATCGTTTGGCCCATTTTCAATCCGCCGCCGGCGAACAGGACGCTCATCGCTTGCGGCCAGTGGTCGCGGCCCACGCCCGCATTGATTCGCGGCGTGCGGCCGAACTCGCCCATCGCCATCACCAGCACATCGTCCTGCAAGCCGCGCTCGTGCAAGTCGTTGACCAACGCCCATACAGCCCGGTCGTATTTCGGCAGCAGGTTGTTTTTCAATTGTTTGAAGTTGTCACCGTGCGTGTCCCAACCGCCGCCAGCTTGGACGGTGACGAAGGTCACGCCGGATTCGACCAGCCGCCGAGCCAACAAACAACTTTGGCCCAAATCGTTGCGACCGTATTCGTCACGCAGCTTGGCGTCTTCCTGCTTGATGTCGAATGCGTGGACGGCCTTGTCATTGGTAACCATCTGCATGCCTTCGCGATAGAACGTATCCAGCCCTTCAATGTCGCCGTTGCGATCGATGTCGCGACGGATCGTGTCGAGCGTGGACAGTAAATTGCGACGTCGTGCCAGTCGCGCTGCATCGACTCGACCCGGAAGTTTCAAATTTCGAACTTGAAAACCGTCTGAGTTCGGGTCGCTGTCGGGAGCGAACGGGTTGTACGACGCGCCCAGATAAGCCGCCTTGCCGAAACCCAACATTCGCGGCAGATTGACGTAAGCTGGCAAGCCTGGCTCGTTCGCGCCCTTCATCTTGGCCACGACCGAGCCGGTGGACGGATAGATGTTGGCGTTCACTTCAATGGTCGGCTGCCAACCGGTCAGCATCCATTGCGAACCCATGCCATGCCCGGCGTTGGTGTGATGCACGCTGCGGACGACCGACAGCTTGTCCATGATCTTGGCTTGCAGCGGCAAATGCTCGCTGATGTCGATCCCCGGCACGTTCGTCGCGATCGGTCGGAACTCGCCGCGGAATTCGGCGGGGGCTTCGGGCTTGAGATCGTACATATCCTGGTGAGCTGGACCGCCGGCTTGCCAGATCAAGATGACGGATTTCTTCTTAACGGGTTGATCATACTCAGCGGCGCTTGCTTGAGCGCGCAGCAAATTCGGCAACGTCAAGCCGCCGATGGCGAGACTGCCAACGCGGAGAAAGTCGCGGCGATTGGTAAAAGTGAGCATGGAATGAATCCTATTTGAATTATTCGTTTTAGCGGAGCGGCGCGAGCCGCCCGGTTTTCGTGCAAGTCGCTCGCGACACACCGGAGGGCTCGCGCCCTTCCGCTACAACGAGCGGCTAATGATTGAACATGAATTCCTTGGAGTTAATTATCGTCCACAACACGTCTTCCAAAGCCTGCTGCTTCTTCTCTCGGCCATCGATGTATTGTAGCGTCGCCTGCAATTCCCTGGGCTGCGGCATTCGCGAATAGCCACCCAAGTAAAGCTCCTCGACAATCTGTTTTATCGGCTTTTTGGCCTTCAGCAGCGCGGCTATTTTTCCGTTGCCGTTGGCCAGCTTGTTTTCGATTTCGTCCGAATTGCCGAGCAGCAAAACTTGCGCCAGCGTGGCGCTGGCGCTGCGTTCGCATTCGCAACCGGTCACGCGCCTTGGGCGATCAAACGTGTCGAGAAAGTACGATCCGAAACCTTCGTGCGGCAAGTCGACCGCGCGGGCGTTGCCGGCCATGTTGCTGAACTTCGTTTGCGTGCCGCAAGTTTGATCGACTGCGTCGTGCAACACTTCGGCAATCAAGCGCCGAGCGTAAAACCGTGCAAAGTTCTGCCGGTCATGTTTGTTGAATTCCGTCGGCTCGGACGAAAGTTGGTACACGCGGCTGTTCAGCAGCGTGCGGATGATGTGTTTGACGTCGAACTTGTGTTCGACAAAATCCTTGGCCAGCGCGTCGAGCAACTCCGGATTCGACGGCGGGTTGGTGTCGCGGATGTCGTCCACTTCGTCAACCAAACCGCGTCCCATGAAGTGGCCCCACAACCGATTGACCATCACGCGGGCAAAGTACGGATTGTCCGGCTGCCTCATCCAATCGACCAACGCGTGCCGAGGGTCTTGTTCGGGCGTGAATTTCGGGTATTCGCCTTCGGGATACTTCGGCTCGGGAACTTGGCCGGTCAGTGGATTCTTCTCTCCCGTGGTCACCTTGCTGGACGCAAAATACGGCGGCGGCTGACCAAAACTCTTTCGGCCCAGACGCGTGAAGAATCCGGCCAGCCCGAAATAATCTTCTTGCCCCCAGCGTTCGTAAGGATGGTGATGACAGCGGGCACATTGCAGTCGGATACCGAGGAACACTTGCGCCGTATCGGCAGTCACTTGATGCAGTTGGTCGTCGCGCATTTGCCAATACCAGTTGATCGCCGGTGCGTCTTGCCATTCGCCGGCCGCCGCGACCACGCCGCGCACCAATTCGTCATAAGGACGATTGCGAGCGATCAGATCCTTCAGCCAATTATGAAAAGCGTACGTTGCCTGGTCGGCGCCGGCCAATTTCGAGTTCCGTAAAATCACGCCCCATCGCATGGCGAAGAACGCGGGGTAATCAGGCGAGTCCAACAAACGGTCGATCAACGTCGTACGTTTGTTCGGCGAGTTGTCGGCAAGGAACTTGCTAGTTTCATCCGACGTTGGCAACCGGCCACAAACATCGACCGTCACGCGTCGCAAAAATGTCGCATCGTCACTGGGCGGCGACGGAAGCAAGCCGAGCTTCTTCCATTTCTCGACGGCCAGCCGATCGACATAGTTGGCGGGAGTGAAATTCGGGATCTCCGCCAAGGGACTGCCATGCGGCACAATCGCGCGAAACACACCGACGTGTCCCATGTAGCGAACCATGACCGTCGCTTCGCCGCTTTGCCCAACCGTTTTCACCAGCCCATCTTCATCGACGACCGCGACCGGCTCTAAATTGCTGGCGAACTCGGCCTGCCGAGTCACATCGCGCTGCGACCCATCGCTGTATTCGGCCAAAATCGCCAATTGCTGTTGATCGTCGCGCGACAACACGCGGTCGCCAGGTACGACTTGTAATTTGACCACGTGGGGAGTATTAGGAGAGGCCGGCGGCGCACCGTTCTCGATCCACCGCCGCATCAAACGATACGGCTGGTCGTCACGAGTCATCCGTGCCCCGCCACCGTGCGGCATTCGCCCTGTCACTTTCAACAGCAACAAACTCCGGTCGGGCGCGGCTGGAAAAACGCGCCGCCCACGTGCTTGCTTGACTAACGCATCATGGTCGTAAGCCTGGTCGAATCCGAATAGCGAAAGTTGAAACCCGTTCTGACCGCCTTGCTTGCCGTGACAGCCGCCCGCGTTGCAACCGAATCGACTTAGCAGCGGCACAATCTCAGTGGCAAAGTCAACTTGCCGACCGGCAGCGATCCCTTGCACTTCAACCGGAATCGTTTTCGTTTGCCCGTCAAAATCAACAACAATCTCGGTGCGACCATCGAGGTGCGGCGTGACGTATCCGCTTGCATCGACGCTCGCGACCTTCGCATCGCGGCTGCTGAACTTTGCGGTTCGCGTAACATCGTGATTTTCGCTCGTCACCAACAACTGCCGCCGAGCAAACTCGTCGTTGAGCGAAACGCGTTCTGGGTAAACCGTCAACGCAGCGAAGGATATCGAACACAACGCGCACTGCAAAAACAGCAATGTGCCTCGCGTGATAAACTTAGACTTTACGATTCTCAAAATCGCAACCTCTCCAAATTTGGCCGACATCACAAACGCATAAACCGACGTTGATCATAATTCAGTTGCCAATTCTTGGCAATTCATCTAACTCCCTGCTGCCCGCGCTGGAATGAGCGAAAGCCTCAACACTCCGGTGTAGTCTCACATTATTTTGCAACTCATTGAGGGCAAAATCATAGCGTGGTTTGGATTCGCTATTGTTGAATGGTCTTTGTCCGTTCCGTCAAACCATCCGCAACGACGATTCCGCGGGGCACTAACAATTGGCCAGGGGACTTCGACCACAGCATGGGCAACGAGTACAAATACGGAAAGGCGAAGCCGTTGCCGCTGATGACGGCGATCGTACCGGTTTCTTCGGCGGCCAACTCGATACGATGCGTGCGGCGGGCGCTGATGTCGACTTTGCGCGAGATGTTGGCGGGGGCTGGTGGCAGCGATTTGTACAGCGTGACGGTCTTCGCGCCGTAGGCATCCCACACTTCGAGGTCGAGCGATTTCGTGCCTTTGGGAATGTAGATGTACGTCGGCGATTGCGTCAGGCCTTCGGCGTTGCCGTCGAAAGTCAGCAATCGGCCGCCGGTGTGTTTTCCGGTTGCGGGGTCGAAACCGAGGTCGGTCAAATAAGCGACGTTGCCGCCGTAGCCGATCTCGAAGCGATACGTTCCCGGACGAGGCGCTTGGTAACGCACCACGACCAGATGATGTTTACGGTCGTTGCCGGGAAGCTGCACTTCGATCGACGGTTGCTTAAACAACGTTTTGTCGACGAGTTGTTCCCACGCTTTTTCTTTCGTGTTCCATACACTGATGCCGTAGGGCAGATCGCGGGCAATGTAGTAGCCGTCCTTTCCGGTCGGGTCGGCGGGCCAATAAAGTTGAAAGCCGATCTCTTCGCCGGATTTCGATGCGGCGCTTAAAAACGTTGGCGGTTTTTGGTAGCCCGAATTGTACAGCAGCGCTTGCGGACACGGTTCGTTGCCGAATTCTGCGACCGCGACCAGATCATTCACATCCACGTCGCGAGCCGGCTTGCCGTTGGCCAACGTCGCGTCGGCAAAACGTGACACCGTGACCAGCGGCCAATGTTCGAGCACCTTGGCCCACCAGTCGGCTGTCTCTGTCGTGGTGAAATGAGCTGGGCCTTTGCTGAACTGGCCAGCGGCCACTGCAGCGTCGTTCGTTCCGAAAATGCGCCGCGCGATCATGTGCGAAGCGTTCGCGTAGGATGTCTGACCCTTCCAAAGCAGCTCGCGCATCGCCGGCGACGATGACTTGTCCTGTCCCGTGTCCACCAGGTAGTAGAAGTACCAGTACTGCTTCAAATCATCCAGCCGCCGTTGAGCGGCCGGTTTGCGCGATGCATCGATCAGCTTGTCGGCAGCCTCGATAAACCGGATCGCACGACCCCAGGCATACGGTGAATTGACCGGATAATTCGCAGGCAACACGTAATCGTAGTACTGCTTCATCGGCTGCCAGCCGGAACCGAACGCCCGTTGCAGCCAACGGTCTCGAATCGTGTCAAGCTGTTCGGCCGTCAGCCGCGTGTTCCACAGAATCTGCGACATGAGGTAGTAGCCCAGGCCGAGTCGGCCGAAGTTAAAATCGGTCTCGACGGACAATGCTCGAAAGCCCGCGGCGTAATGATCGTGCTGGCGACGCGCGAGGAACGCCGGCGAGGCGTCCCAGGGCAGTTTGAGTCCTTCCATCGAGCGGTCCCAATAATACGACAGGCTGATAATCCAGTAATCGCCCGATGGCTCGCGCGGCAGCATCACGCGATACGCCTGAGCCAGATCTGTCTGTGACGCGAACGCTTTCCACTTGCCGCGGCCACGATGCTTGGGATAGCTGGCGATCATCACGCGGATGCGCGGGTCGAGATTAAAGTTCGGCGGCACGTCGTGATAGTTGTAGCTGTACAGGCTGCACCGCACGGCGTCCTTCTTCGATTGGCCCGTTGACGTCACGCGTTGTTTTTCCGGCAATGAATCCAGCCAGCGATCGTATTCGCGCAGCAGCCAATTGTTGAAGCCGAACACAATGTCGCTGGGCGCGGTCGCATCCCACAACTCGCGCGGCTGATCGAGCCCTTTGAACTTGTGCAGCACATACGGTCGACCGAATTCGCCGCCAGTCTTTGTCAGATACTCCGGATACCAGTTCGGATGCTTCAGCAGTTTGGCCAGTTGCGTATAGCCGCCGCCGTCTTCGGGGTCGGTGCCAAAGACGAACAACCGGTCGGGTGTCTTCTTGAAGTGGGCTTCCGACCTCTGCTTGAACGCGTCGAGGATGATCGCTCTCACGGCCGGCACCGACAGGTCAAGATTCAAGCCGACTTCTTCCAGGTTGGCCGGCTTCCATCCTTTGCCGTCCGAACGAAAGACGCCGTCGAAAGCGGGCCGCCCCGTCTTTGCCGTCGATTGCGAGCGTCGGAAAGGTAGAATTTCATTTCGGGATGAAAGCGGAGGCAGAAGTCGATCCAGCAGGAGTAATACTGCGGGCGATCGTTGAAGTACGGACCCCACATCATGGCGTCCCATTCGGCGTTCGCTATGGAAGCAAGCAGTTTGGGAACGGGTTTGCCGTCGAATGCGAAGATGCCGTTTTCCTGTTCCCATTTGTAACGTGTGCTTCCGGTGATGCCGCCGCCAGTGTGGGTATAGAGTGGCTGTTCGAAACCCGCGGCTTTGCAAATCTGAGGCATAGTCGTATAGCCGGGCGCCATAAAGCTGTGCCCTGTGCCCACAATGCGAAGCGCGCCGTTGGTCGGCTTCTCGTAGGAAACGACGGCTGGCTTGCTCTTACCGATGAGACCCTGATAGGCTGCTTTGATCTCTTCAGGTGACTTAAGTGAAACCGCGTGCTTGGGGAAATCCGGTTTGTCCCAGCCCGGATCAACCGTGAAACTGCGCGGAGCGCCTCTAGATTTTCCCATCGCGCGGCGAGCAGCCTGCAGCTTCTTTCGAAAAGCATTGGCCTCTTCAACCGTGAGTTTGCCGTCTTTGTTGGTATCGGCCGCCGGGAAACTCTTGAGCCAGTCGGCAAGTTGCCGAGCGCTGGGCGTGTCTTGAGAAAAGACGGCTGCCGTACCGGTGACGGCGACAAAAACAGCGATGAGAGCTAGTCGGTTCATGGATAGATCTTTGATCAGGGTCAGTTGAAGGGTCGGCGTACGATTGTGCTCTGTGAGACGTGACCAAGTTGCATCGTGATGGACTTCAGTCCTTGCTAATCGAAACACGCACGGCTTTCTTGGCCGCCGTGAGGACCTCATGTAAATCGGCACCACCAGCTGGTTCAAGGCGTACCCAGAAATAGCCATTGTTGGGAAATCCACCTAGACCGCCTGGTTGCACGACCTCCAATCCGTTAACGTTCATCAACTCAGACCTTAATGCAACGACTGAATCTTCGTCGATAATCTCCGAGGTATACAGCACCAGATTCAACCGGGGCGGCAAGTCTTCCCGGTGAGGCGTCTTTGCTTTCGCCACAGCTGCACCCAGCGATCCGACACTTGTTTGTTGAGCGTCCGCGATTTCAACTACGAATGGCTCACTAAAGTATCGGGGACGTTCGCCAAGTCGAATTTGTTCGGCATCAAACTTGACTCCTTTTACTTTTGTCAACGACTCGCGCAACGCGTTTACGCATTGATCGCAATGTACGCCGCGCACGACGACCGTAACTTTTACCGGTTCGCCGGCTAAGGCCACAGTGACAAAGCCGAGCACGGTTGCGAAACTGATTAAAAGAGCTGCCAACCTGTTCATAGGTTTCTCCTTGATGGTCTCGGATCCCTCGCTATTTGTCTTCGGGATGACCGATAAGATGCGCGAGAACGCCGAGGGGCCGGCAAAAACATCCGGTCAGCATCAACGTTTGGGAAAATACGATTCTCCGCTGCCGTTATAGTGAAGCAGATTATAGGGCGGAATGCGATCGATCGGCGAGTTTCCATCAACGAATTCGCAGGCAATTCCATACATCCAGGGGTAACCCTCGATACTCATCTCGCGACGTGTGTAATTCATCTTGTTGCCCCACGCCTTGCCAACTCCAACGATGTCAAACGGATCAAACTCTCCTTTAGGATTGCAGTGCAGTTTGCCCAGTAGACGTACCTCGCATCCACGGCTACGAGCATCAACGGTCCGCACTTGCCAGGCAAATATCGCGTTCAGGGGCGACCTGATTTGCAGCCGAAGTCGGAACAGTATCGAACCGACTTCGAAGCCGATCTCTGCATTGACTTCATCCGAGAAAACAAAAGCAAACCTTTCTTCCTGATGCTTTCTCCTTATGCGGTGCATATTCCATTGGCTGCGATGTCGGACAAGGTAGAGAAATACAAAAAGAAAGCCAGAGAGATGAATCGCGAACTCCCGCATCCCGTCTATGCCGCGATGATCGAGCACTGCGACGACATGGTAGGTCGAATTGTTGATGCCGTTGATGCCGTTGATGACGAGGGCCTGTCCGACAACACCATGGTCGTCTTTACGTCTGACAACGGTGGGCTCTACCGCCGCTACGATTATCGTGAGCACGCTGACGACAACGTCGCGAGTCTCGCTCCACTCAAAGGCGAGAAAGGATCGCTTCACGAAGGTGGCGTCCGTGTGCCGTTGATCGTAAAGTATCCGCCGCTGACGAAGCCCGGCAGCGTCTGTTCCGAACCGGCGATCAGTTACGACTTTTATCCGACCTTCGTTGATCTGGCTGGTGGTTCGCTGCCAACGAACCAGACGATCGACGGCCTGAGTCTCAAGCCGGTTCTATCGGACGCCAAGGCGAAGCTCAATCGCGATGCGATCCACTGGCACTATCCACACTACCACCACGATCGGCCGGCTAGCAGCATTCGTGAGCGCGACTGGAAGCTGATCGAGTATCTCGATGGCACTGGCGATGTGGAGTTGTATCACTTGACTGAGGATATCGGTGAAACGAAAAACGTTGCGCCTGAGAAAAAGGGCCGCGTTGCCGATTTGAAACAGAAACTGAAAACGTGGCGACAAGATGTTCTCGCGCGAATGCCAATTCCGAATCCGAGCTACGATGCAAAGCGGGCCAGCGAGTGGTGGAGCACACGCACCGGCAAGCCGATTGACAGCGATAGCCGAAAACGGTTTCCACAAACGGAAAATGATTTGTAAGCGTTTGTTCACCTGCCTAAAACATCACGACATAGTTCGATTTGTCGCAAATTCATTATTGATTGACGCCAAAAGCCAACGCAGCGACGGTATTATTAATCAGTCCACATCTCATTGGGTAGCCAAGAGGAAACATCATGAAGAATCCGAAAAATACCGTCCGATCAGTTGCGCCTGCAACTCAACGTCATTATCAATTCGGTGCGAACTATTTTCTGCCGCTGCTATTTGTTGTGCTTTGCTCGTTCGCTTCGGCAGCCGAACGGCCCAACATCCTTTGGCTGACGTGCGAAGACAATAACGTCAATTGGGTTGGCTGTTATGGAAATCCTCACGCGGAAACGCCCAACATCGACAAGCTGGCGGAAGAGGGGTTTCAGTACATGCACTGTTACGCCAACGCACCGGTGTGCGCTCCGTCTCGCAGCACTTGGATCACTGGGGTCCATGCGTTGTCGATGGGAACCCATCCGATGCGCAGCCGCTATCCCATTCCACATGAGACGATCAAGTACTACCCGGATCTTCTGAAGAAGGCGGGCTACTTTGTCGGGAACTCACGAAAGACGGATTACAACATCGGCGGACGCCAGGACCGAGATGCGTGGGACACCGACAAGGTGAATTGGGTGGAACTGAAGAAACAGCAACCATTCTTCATGGTGATCAACAATACGAAGTCTCACGAGTCGCGTGCGTTTGGCGATATCAACAACACGACACACAGTCCCGAAAATGTCAGGCTCGCGAAGTACCATCCGGACATTCCAGACATCAGAAAGAACTACGCCCACTACCACGATCAGATGAAGAAGATGGATGCCGATATCGGCCAAGCTCTGGCGGACTTAGAAGAGGCCGGTCTCACGGAAAACACGATCGTTGTGCACAACTCAGACCACGGTGGCGTCATCGCTCGAAGCAAGCGGTTCCTCTTTAACAGCGGCACGCATTGCCCGTTGATCATCCGGATTCCAGAAAAATTCAAACACCTACGTCCCGCCGCACCAGGCACAAAGATCGACGACCTGGTTAGCTTCATCGACATGACGAAGACTTGGCTCAGCATATGCGAGGCCGAGACGCCGGAGTATTTACAGGGCAAGACATTTCTCGGGCCGAATAAGGAGTCACGCGAGTATCACGTTAGCTTCCGTGCTCGCATGGACGAGCGCTGCGACAATGTTCGAGCGATTCGCGACCGACGGTTTCTCTACATTCGCAACTATATGCCGTACGCACCTTGGGGCCAGCATTTGAATTACCTTTGGACGATGAAGGCGACTCAAGCTTGGGAGCAACATCACAAAGACGGTAAGACGGACGCAATTACCGGGCGTTTCTTCGGCACTAAACCGATGGCTGAGCTTTACGACACGGCGGCTGATCCTGACAACGTGCATAACTTGATAGACGATCCGAAGTATGCGGAGGAGATCGAACGTCTGAGTGCGGCATTGGATCAATGGCAACTCGAAAACTTTGATTCGGCTCTGCTTCCGGAAAGCGAACTGGTTAAGCTTGCCGAAGAAGCGGGCAAGACAATCTACGAGTATGTGCGCGACCCGAAGTTATATGATCTGAAACGCTACCAGAGGATCTCATCAGCTGCATTGATGCCCAAGTTTGGGAAAATCGATCGATCGGTCCTTTATTGTGCATTGGCTGAAGCTGATCAGGGAGTCCGCTATTGGGCAATGGTGGGACTTTATAATGCGCAACGGGCAAAGGTCGAAGTCGATATCGACTTTGTCCGCGAGTATCTCAACGACGAGTCACATCATGTTCGCGTCATGGCCGCGTGGATTCTCTACCGCAGTGGCGACAAGGCGGCGGCACAAGCGTGCTGGAATGAGTTGCTGAAAGAAGGCTCGTACGCATCACTGAAGATCTTCAACATCATTGACTGGATTGGTGACGGAGTCGAACCGTACAAGGATGCAATGAAAGCGTGTGAGTTTAGCAATGGCCCAGCTTTTTTCCCC
>Ga0224508_10004647_pt1 | contig 11166 bp, 11 predicted proteins | sample SF_Jan12_sed_USG_4_FD_170157 | JGI IMG/M metagenome (GOLD analysis project Ga0224508, IMG submission 170157) | Sediment microbial communities from San Francisco Bay, California, United States - SF_Jan12_sed_USGS_21 | ecosystem: Environmental > Aquatic > Marine > Sediment | place: USA...
GGGTAATAATAACTGTGGCTGTGCCAGCGAATGACGCTGTTGTATCGTTTCGAAATGTCTACAAGCGATATGGAGAAGTTACAGCCGCACGCAATTTAAACCTCGCGGTTATTCAGGGCGAGTTTCTTTCGCTGCTGGGCCCGTCCGGATGCGGTAAGACCACGACACTTAGAATGATTGCCGGATTCGACCAGCCCAGCGAAGGCGATATTTTTCTTCATGGTGAGTGGGTAAATGGCGTACCGGCCTATCGCCGTCCCGTTAACATGGTGTTCCAGCATTATGCTTTATTTCCACATCTGAATATTGCGGACAACGTTGCCTATGGGCTTAGGCAAAGATCGCCAAAGCCACCCGCAAAAGAAATCACGCAACGTGTAAACGATATGCTGGAACTGGTTCAACTCGATGGTTTCCAAAACAGAAAAATTTGGGAAACATCGGGTGGTCAGCAGCAACGTGTAGCGCTTGCCCGCGCATTGATAAACGAACCAAAAGTATTGCTATTGGACGAACCGCTCGCCGCGCTTGATCGAAAACTCAGACGCGAAATGCAGATTGAATTACAGAACTTGCAACGCAACGTCGGAATTACTTTTATCCTGGTAACACATGATCAAGAGGAAGCACTGTCCATGAGTGACAGGGTTTGCATCATGCAAGACGGAGAGATAGTGCAAATCGGCACACCACGCGAGCTCTATGACAGCCCTTCAAATCGATATGTGGCGGACTTTGTCGGAAAGTCCAACTTCTTTGATGGTACGGTGGAGCAACTTGGGCAATCTTCCATTGAAGTGAAACTCGACGCAGGTATAAGCGTATTCGCGAACCAGACCACTGATACAAATAAACCCGCAATCGGTGATAAAGTAAGTGTCAGTATTCGTCCTGAACAAATACTGTTGGCACGCGATAAGCAATTCCTGCCCGATGAATTGGGAATGGGTATTGAGGCGCGAGTTTTGAACCGGATTTTTCTGGGCGAACATACCGAATATTTATTGCACGATGAAAGGCTGGGTGAGTTTCTTGTTTTGTCGCCGCGTCAGAATGAACTCAACGAACGACCTTTTGACGCAGGTGACGTTGTCCACGCGGCATGGCGTTCGGATGCCGCGCTGGTATTAACAGATAATTAGATTTTCAAGATCTATTAACCGCAACCAAAGTAGAGAGGAGAAAGTGATGTCGAAAAAAGATGATTTACCAATTAGTCGTGAAAAATTCATGCAAGAGTTATGGCGTTACAAACGCGGTTCCGTTACCCGACGCCATTTTCTGGGTGTAACCGGTCTTGGTGTTGCTACCACGGTGATGGGCGCGGCAGTGCCGAGTTTGCTTCCACGAAAGTCCTGGGCCGCAGGTGATATTGGGGACCGTGTCATTCTGGCAACCTGGCCGAACTATCACGACGAAGCAAACTTTGAAGCATTCACCGAAATGACCGGTGCCAACGTTCAAGTCAATGTATTCGGTTCCAATGAAGAAATGTTGGCCAAGTTGCAAGCTGGCGGTAGCGGCTGGGATGTATTCGTTCCAACTAATTACACTATTACCACCTACGTTGGTGAAGGCTTGATCGAGTCACTCGATTTGTCCATGATCCCAAACTACGATGGCGGCGCATTCGATCCGCGCTTTTCCGATGCGGGCACCGTTGATGGTACGGTTTACGCCGTGCCGAAAAACTGGGGCACGACCGGTTATGTGGTCAATACAAAACATACCAACGGTCGAAAACTCACGACCTGGAAAGATTATTGGGACATCACAAAAGAAGAATTTTCCGGTCGAACCATGGTGCACGACTATCAATTAACCACGATTGGTAACGCATTGAAATATTTTGGTTATTCATTTAACTCAGTCGATGCAAACGAACTGGCTGATGCAGAAAAACTGTTGTTAGAAGTGAAACCACACTTGTTTGCGATAAATAGCGATTACCAACCACCGCTACGAAATGGTGATGCATGGATGTCCATGTGCTGGACCGGTGACGGCAAACAACTCAATACGGATATTCCAGAAATGGAATACGTTTTGGGTAAAGAAGGCGGTGAAATTTGGAGCGACTACTATGCGATGCCAAAGGGTGCAGAGCATCCTGCAGCCGGTTATGCATTGATTAACTTCTTACTCGATCCGCAAGTGAATGCAAAAGAAGTATTGGCGCATGGTTATCCGGTGGCTGATAGCCGTACTAACGATTTGTTGCCGAAAGAGTTGTTGGAAGACCCGATTCTATATCCGGCGCAGGAATTGCTGGACGCATTGGAGTTTGGTGCTGCGGCGACATTGACTGATCCTAACCGGGCGGAATTGTTAGCACGATTTAAGTCTGCCTAGAAACGACGGTTATACCTCGAAGCAGGCAAGAGCATGGGTAGCAGCCGCTGGGCCAACCGCTTATTGCTCTTGCCCGCGACGGGCTGGCTACTCGTGATGCTGGTATTGCCACTCCTGGTAGTGGTGATATTCAGTTTCGGTGAACGCGGCGCGGCTGGTGGATATGTTCCGGCGTTGACGTTGGCGCAGTATGCCAATCTGCCGGCCCGTTTCACCGCATTTAAAAATACCCTAATTCTTGCACCCATCGGTACGCTGGCGGCATTATTAGTAGCGTATCCCCTGGCCTACTTTCTTGCGTTAAGAGTCAATCCAAAGTGGAAAATCATTTTGCTGGTCATGGTCATCGTGCCGTTTTGGACCAGCATACTGATACGTACCTACGCGTGGATTTTTATTCTTGGCGGACAAGGTATTCCGAAACTATTAGGTTTTATTGGAATTGAGGGAGTGCGGCTTATCAATACGCCGGTTGCCGTTCTCATTGGCATTATTTATGGGTATTTACCTTTGATGGTCTTTCCTATCTTTGTCAGTTTGGAGAAACTCGATAAACGTTTGCTGGATGCATCGGGCGATTTGGGAGCGTCGCCATTGCGAACATTTCGTAACGTCACATTACCATTATCGCTGCCTGGTGTGGCCACCGGCTGCATGCTGGTTTTTATTTTGTTGATGGGTGAATTTCTGATTCCGGCATTACTCGGAGGTGGCAAGGTTTTCTTCGTCGGTAATGCGTTGGTCGATCTATTTCTGCAGTCACGCAACTGGGCGTATGGTTCGGCTGTTGCCGCGACCCTGGTTGTAACTATGTTGATCGTTATCAGTATCTACACGAAGTTAATCACGCGTGGTTCAAATCAACGTGATGATGCCGCATTATTTTGATCGCTAATTAAATGCGACTGTACGCCCTTGTTGTCTATTTGTTCTTGTATATCCCTATCGGGATTATTGTGCTGTTTAGTTTTAATGCGGGACGCCACGCCAGTGACTTCCATGGGTTTTCCATAAAATGGTATGGAAAGGTTCTGAGCAATCCATTCGCGATGGAAGCATTGACCACCAGTTTAACCGTGGCGTTTGTCACCGCGGTGTTGGCCAGTTTATTTGGCACTATGGCGGCGTTGGCATTGCAAAAAGTTCGCGGCCAATTGCGTTTTTTCTATGATACGGCGATTTACATCGCCATCATGATTCCCGGTATCGTCATCGGTATCGCTACACTCATCGCACTGGTAACGGTTTTCAACTTTCTCAACCCTTTACTCGAAGCTCATTGGCCAATGGCATTGAGTGAACCGCCACGATTGAAAATGGGCCATGCGTCTTTGATCGCAGCGCATACGCTTTTTACCATGGCGCTGGTTATTGTCATCGTTCGTGCGCGTGTGACCGGAATGGATCGTACTCTTGTTGAAGCGTCGGCTGATCTGTACGCAACACCTTGGCGAACTTTTTGGCAAGTAACCTTGCCGCAAATATACCCGGCAATTCTGGCCGGATTTTTACTGAGTTTTACGTTCAGTTTTGACGATTTCATTATTGCGTTTTTTGTCGCCGGATCGGAGACAACGCTACCCATCTATGTATTCGCATCCATTCGTCGTGGCGTAACGCCTGAAATTAACGCAATCGGGACAATGGTGTTGGCGACTTCACTGATTTTATTAGTTATGGCCCAGTTTCTATTGCGTTTTCGCGATAGGCGATCATCGCCAACATAAGTCATGAATCCTCGTTTTCTTGTTGCTATGCGGACGCGCATCGCTTAGTTTCTGAGTTCGTACTACCAAAGGAGTAGATAAACAATGACTACAACTGTTACCACGACATTAAATGACGTCAATATGGATGCTGTCGCGGGACTCGCCGATAAAATTCAGCAAGAGCTCGATGTTGCCGCGACCAAATGGAGCGTCGAGGTTAAATAGAAAGGTGGCTTTCGCTCTGAAGCAAAGATTCGCGAATTCGCGCCGTCAGCCTCCGACGAACCCGGCGCTCTGGGCGGCACCGATACCGGACCCAATCCGGTTGAGCAAGTGCTTGGTGCATTGGGTAATTGTCTTGCCGTGGGTTATGCAGCAAATGCTACTGCCGCGGGTATCACGATTAATGACATGACTATTAATGTCGAGGGTAATCTCGATCTGCATACCATTCTCGGTCTGGCGGATGGTAACGCGGGTTACAACAACATCGAAGTGAAAGTAACTATTGACAGCGATGCATCAGCGGAAGATATTCAAGCACTACACAATAAAGTCACTAACAAGTCACCTGTGGGTCATACGCTGACCCGCGCGGTACCGGTCAAAATTGATTTGGCTTGATAAGTTTCCAGCATTTTTAAATACAATACCAAGAAGAGTCTTGTCGCCGATCTAAAGATCGGCGACAAAGTGTCTAAGCCATTTTGGCTACACGATTTCGTGCCCATGCGGAGATAATTTCTGACACTAACACGAGCAGAATAATAGAAAATAATATCGCGGCGACCCGTTCTGATTCGATTTGTAAAACATTACGTTTTAGATACCATCCCATTCCCCCAGCGCCAAAGAATCCCACAACCGTGGCTGCGCGAAACGCCACATCCCAAGTGTAAATTGCGATGCCAGTAAAGGCGACGCGTACTTGAGGGAAAACACCGAATACAAATGTTTGTAATCCGTTTGCGCCGGTCGCACGCATGGCTTCAACTGGCCCCATGTTTATAGCCTCGACTTCTTCGGCGAGTAATTTACCTGCGAAACCGGTACAGAAAAAAGTTAGTGCAAAAACTCCGGGTAGCATGCCGAATCCCAATATCGTAACGAACAAGATGGCCCAAATCATTTCGTGCACAGCGCGGCAAATCATCGTAATCAGACGCGCAGCCGGATAGACATAACGTCGGCTCGGCGTGACATTGTGTGCGCCAAACCAGCCGAGTAACAACGATGCCAACAAGCCAAACAGTGCGCCAAGATATGCCATTTGCATGGTATCCAACACAGAGGCGAAATAATCTTTGTCATTAATGTAATTGATGTCTGGTGGGTAGTAACGTTCGGTCAATTGCGTTCCGATGCGCCCAAACATTGTTAACAGGCGTTCCAGAGGTATGTTGAGATAATCGATGGCGAAAACCACGAATACCAGCACACCTAACAACGCACCAAAATGATACAAAGACTGTGGAAACCTAAATCGCCTCCAGTGAGGCGGTCCAGTGATAGCGGTTGTCGTGGGGATGTTCATTGCTTAAATGACCGACTTACGCGAATAATGCGACAACACTTCGCCGATAAGAATCAGAATCAGAATTGCAAGGATGACAGAAGTAACACCGGGATAATTAAAGGTATTCATCTGTCTGAAAAAAACCAGACCCAATCCGCCGGCACCAACCAGCCCTAAAATCGCGGAGCGCCGAATATTGATTTCCCATTCGAATACGGTGACGCCAATAATGACGGGCAGCACTTGCGGAAGAATGGCATAACGCAGCACTTGTAACTTGCCACCACCCATCGCCTGAATAGCCTCGACGGCTTTAGGGTCGATATCTTCGATTGCCTCCGCCGAGATTTTGGCAATAAACCCGATAGAGCGCATCGCGATAGCCAATATACCTGGCAAGGCGCCAAGACCTACCGCGGCGACAAAAAACAATGCCCAGACAATTTCATGAATCGAACGACTCAGCGTCATCATAAGGCGTGCCAAAGGATAAGTGATGGGTTTGAACGGCGTGATATTGGCGGCGCCAAACCAGATGACCGGTAAACATAAAACCACGCCAAGTAATGTTCCCAAACAAGCGATGACCAGGGTCTCGAACGCCGGTTCGATAAGTTTTGGGAATAGACTAAAGTCTATAGCAAAAAATCTGCCCGCTTCCTTGAGTATTGAACTGAACGAACCAATTCGCTCCCAATCGGTATCGTCAATGACGGTGACTTTAATGCTCCATGCTACCAACAAAAAAAGAATGAGATAAATCGTGGCACGCCGGCGTCGTGCTTCAGAGCGTGACGCAAGCACACGCTCGGCGGTGCTGTGCAGAATCGCGTTTTCCATTATGTACTAAAGCACTTCCATAGCGTAAATCTCATCTAGCTTTTGCTGATCCATGGTTTCCGTGGCACCGTCAAACATTTTTATACCATCTTGCAGACCTAAAATCTTATTGCAAAATTCCATGGCCAGTTGAACGTCATGAATGTTGCATAAAACGGGCACCTGAAATTCACCCGCGATCTCTTTGATAAGCGCCATAACCTCACGCGAAATTTTTGGATCGAGGCTGGAAGTGGGTTCGTCCAGCAATAGCAGCCGTGGTTCCTGCATCAACGCTCTGGCAATGCCAACACGTTGTCGTTGACCGCCGCTCAATGCATCCGCGCGTTTATCGACGTGGTCAATGAGACCAACACGATCAAGAATTTGTAATGCGCGGTCAATATCACTACGCGGAAACATCTTAAACAAGGAACGAACCGTACCGACATAACCGAGACGACCGGACAACACGTTATCCATGACCGACATTCGATCAACCAGATTGAATTCCTGAAAAATCATACCGATATTTCGACGCAGACGACGTAGCTCTGACGAAGATAACTTTAATACATCTGTGTCATAGAGCATGACTTCGCCGCCAGTGGGTTCCACCAAGCGGTTAATACAACGAATTAGTGTGGATTTGCCGGCACCACTTGGGCCAATGACGGCAAAGAAGTCATCCGCTTCAACCGAAAAGCTTAAGCTCTTTAAAATCTCCGGTGTGCTATTGCTGTAACGTGCCCGGAGATTTTTTACCTCGAGTATTGGCATTTAATACGCGCAACCTGGGCGTTGAAGCGGAGACCAGGCTCCGCTTCAATAGCCATAACTATTAACTAATAGGATTTATTGTTTGGCCGCGTCCTTGGCTTTTTTAAGATCACGAATAACGTCATAGTCAGCCGAAGTCATTGACACAAATGTATTTGATTTAACATTCTCCAAAAACGCTTGTGCTTCGGCCTGGTCTTTCAATCCCAGAAACGTTTCTCTGACATTTGCTTTAACGTCGTCACACAAGGTGTTGCGATAAACAAATGGATCCTGGGGAATGGGGGGAGAGCTCCACAGAAAGTTAAAATCATCGAAGTTAACTTCGCCCTTGGTCACAACATTGTCAAATCGATGGGATGCGACAAACGCTGCGTCTACTTTTCCCTGCGCTACCGCAACAGTCGACAATTCATGGCTGCCTGTGTAAACCACTTTGCTAAAGTAATTATCAATATCATCATTGATAACTTTGGAAAACACGACACGCGGTACTAAATTGCCTGACGTACTGCCAGGATCGGTCAGCCCGATCACCGCACCTTTAAGTGATTCAATAGAATCGAACTTCGAACCTTTTTTGGACACGAGTACACCTTTGTATCCCGGCCCCTCTTCTTGTAAATGACCGGGCTTTTTCGCATAGGTAGCAAAGACCTCAATCTTTGGGTCTTGATCGTTTGCGATAACGTACGAGTACGGTCCGAGAACTGCGACATCTACAAAGTCACTCAACATGCCTTCAACAACAGACGCGTACGATGTCGGCATGAAAAACTCGATTGGCTTGCCTGTCAGTTCTGCCATGCGGTCGGTAACCGGTTTATATAGTTCAAGCTCAGCAACGGTTTCTTCAGTGGGAATAATCGCGAAAGTGAGCGACTCAGGGTTTTCACATTCCTGAGCAATTGCATGGGTACTTGTTGCTGCGAACACCAGAGCTAAAACGGAACTGGTAAATTTAGTGAAGTTTTTAAACATATTAATTTCCTCCTGTAATTGCTATTTATGACTCTTTATTAAATGCATGAAAACAAGCTATTTACTCACCGCCGGTAGCTAGCAGAATTATTACCGAAGTATGCTTACACAGCATGTGCCGTCAGTTTGTTTGGGCATGATAGCAACGGGTTTAGTATCGATATAATTGGAAATAAACAAGTTACCATTGATAAAATCAATGGAATTCTTCTGTGAGTAATAATGACCCACGTTCCTTCGGCTCGATTGATTGCGCGGTGCGAAAATAAGCGTCGATCAGTGGCCGGTCACGCCGTTCCGCCAGACACACTAGAAAAGCGTGGGTTTGCATGTCGGCATCGCTAACCAGCAGTGCTCGAATATTGGGCGACGGCGCGAGTTCCGTCTCCGATATGACACCGACGCCAAAACCACGCACTACTGCCTCGCGTGCTGCCTCACGACTATTGATTTCCATGACCGAGTTAACACTCACACCTGCTTCGGTGAGGGCTTGATCAAACGCCTGGCGCGTAGTGGAGAAGGTGGGACGCAAAACCATGTCGCAATCTTGTAATTCTTTTAGTCGAATATTGCGCCTGCGCGCGAGTGGATGTTCCGCATGCACGATTATTAGTACGCGATGATCGCTATAAAACTCGCAACAAAATTCAGGGTCGTCAATTGAACGACCCACCACACCGATATCGTATTCAAAGTCACGCAAGCCATTTAGAATTTCATTTTCAAATCCAAGTGCGACCTTGGTGGTGATACCGGGATACTCGCGTCGAAATACCTGAAGAATTTCCATAATATCAAACGGCCCGACCGCATTGATGGAAAGTTGTCCGGTCTCTAACGCGCGTGTTGAACGCAACAACGCCAGTGCCTCTTCTTGGTGACCGTACAAACCACGTGTAATGGTTACTAATGCTTCACCGGTCGGCGTCAATTGCACATGGCGGCCACGCCGGTGAAACAATTCGACACCGAAATAATCTTCCAAGGCCTTTACGTGGGTCGAAACGGTCGGTTGTCCGACATTTAACGCTTCCGCAGCCCGTGTAAATCCGCCGGTGGAGGCGACGGTATGAAAAGCCTCAAGCCATTTTTGAATCATTGATTATTTCAATGGTTACCCGAATATTTCCAATTATATCGATAGTAAGCCCATTGCTATTATCATGCAATCTGTATTGATTTAACCCGAGGAAAGAGAACTGTGGCAAAGACCCTGGCAGTGAACGGTACTGATTACCGTTGGCCCGATCATCCTGTTGTCGTCGTGTGTATAGACGGTGGCGACCCCGCTTACATCGAACACGGCGTGTCCGCCGGTATCATCCCCAATATAGCGCGCTATAAAAAAGAAGGTTTTTTTACGGTAGCTGAAGGCACCATGCCAAGCTTCACCTGCCCGAACAACATGTCGATTGTTACCGGACGGCCCGCTTCCGTGCACGGCATTTCCGGTAACTTCTATCTGGATAGAGAAACGAACGAACCCGTCGTAATGACCGGTCCTGAATTGCTTAAAGCACCTTCCATTATGAGTGAGTTTTCCACTCACGGTGCGAAAGTGGTTTCCGTCACCGCGAAAGACAAATTGCGCAAGCAACTGCAAAAAGGTATGGACTTATCCAATGGTTCGGTAAGTATTTCATCGCAGTTTGCTGGCGAAAGTACGATGCAAGAAAATGGCTTAGATGATGCCTTGTCATTTGTTGGTCAACCGCAACCGGATATGTATTCCGCTGACTTATCATTGTTTGTGCTCGATGCAGGTATCAAACTGCTGGAGGATCGCCGCCCTGATATTCTTTATCTTTCCTTAACGGATTTTATTCAACATGCTTTTGCGCCAGGTCATGCTGAGGCGGATCAGTTTTATAAGGACATGGATGCGAGATTTGGCCGGTTAGAAGAACTCGGCGCCACAATCGTACTCACCGCCGATCACGGTATGAACGAAAAAACCAACGATGACGGTACGCCTTGCGTCGTATGGTTGCAAGATGTTCTTGATGCGGATTTTGGTGAAGGTAAAACCACGGTCATATGCCCAATTACTGATGCGTTTGTCGGTCATCACGGTGCGTTGGGCGGTTTTGTGCGCGTGTATTGTAACAAAGGTCAATCCATCGAGCAGGTCATCGAAACCATTAAAGATGTTCCAGGCTTGGAACGCGTGTTGTCGCGGGAAAGTGTTTCCAGTGAGTACGACATGCCCATCGACCGAGAGGGCGATATCGCGGTACTCGGTGACAAACGCACCGTTATCGGCGGGCGTGAAGTCGACCATGATTTGAGCGGACTCAAAGGTCATCGCCTGCGTACCCACGGCAGCGTCTACGAAGCGGACGTACCGATCATCATGAGTCGGCCGGTCAGTGACGAGTACGCGAAGCGCGCGCAAGGTTCACGATTAAACAGCTATGAAGTTTTTGACTACGCGCTCAATGGCGCGGTTGCTTAAATAGTATGAGTAAGACCGGCCGCGCGGCCGTCTATGATGCGCCGAATACGCCGTTCGAGGTGCGCGAGTATCCGGTGCGTGATGTGCACGCCGGTGAGGTACTGGTGCGCATTACCATGTCGACAATTTGCCGTTCCGATATTCATTCTTATTCGGGACATCGCCCAAATCCCTGTCCCGGAATTTTAGGTCACGAGATTATCGGTGTCATCGAGCAGATCGGTGTTGGTATTCACAATGACATGCGTGGCGATAAATTATCCGTCGGTAATCGTGTCACCTGGACGGAATTTTTTGCTGACGGTGAATCTTACTACCGCGATGTACACGATATGCCGCAAAAATCACCGGGCTTGCGTAAGTATGGTCACGATTTAGTCGAGGACGATCCGCATTTTCTCGGCGGATTCGCAGACTATTGTTACATCTTGCCTGGTACGGGAATCCTGAAACTTCCTGACGAACTAAGTGATGAAGAAGCAACACCACTTAACTGCGGCGTTGCCACTATGATTTCGGTGACTGAGGCAGCCGCAATTGGTGTCGGCGAA
>Ga0224508_10004648_pt1 | contig 11166 bp, 9 predicted proteins | sample SF_Jan12_sed_USG_4_FD_170157 | JGI IMG/M metagenome (GOLD analysis project Ga0224508, IMG submission 170157) | Sediment microbial communities from San Francisco Bay, California, United States - SF_Jan12_sed_USGS_21 | ecosystem: Environmental > Aquatic > Marine > Sediment | place: USA: California...
CCGACCGCGCTGTCGCATGTTGCGACCTTGTTGCGCAGCACGCGATGCAGGATCTTGCCGGTGGCGTTGCGCGGCATCTCGTCTTCGGCAATGATCGAAAGCGAGCGCGGCCGCTTGTAGCCGGCAAGGCGCTCTTTCGCGAATGCGATGAGCTCGGCTTCGGTGGCGTGAGCGCCTTGATGCAGCACCACGAAGCCGTGCACCCTTTCTCCCCACTTGTCGTCCGGCGCGCCGATCACCGCGACGTCCTTGACCGCGTCATGGGCGCCGATGGCGTTTTCGACCTCGGAGGGATAGACGTTCTCGCCGCCTGAAATGATCATGTTGTTCTTGCGGTCGACCAGCGTATAGAAGCCATCAGCATCGCGCATGGCGAGATCGCCGACGGTCAGATAGTCGCCGCGAAACGCCTCCGCCGTCTTCTCCGGCAGGTTCCAATAGCCATCGAACGCATAGGGTGTCGCCGAGAACAGCTCGCCGACCTCGCCGTCTCCGACCTCCTCGCCATCTGCATCGAGCAGCCTGATCGGCTTCGAGCCCACACATTCGCGGCCGACCGAGCCGAGCTTGGTGAATTGTTCCTCCGGCTGCAGCATGGTCGCCCAGCCTTGCTCGGTCGAGCCATAAAGCTCGAACAGCCCGGAGTTCCTGAAGAACGCGAGGATCGCCTCTTTAGTGTCGCGCCTGGCGGGCGCCGACGAGATCATCAGCTTGGTCACGCGCTCCGGCACATGCGCCAGGCGCACGCTCTCCTCGAGGCCGAGCATCATGACATAGTGGGTCGGCACCAGCGAGGTGAAGGTGATGTCGCCATCCGCCAATGTCCGAAGCAGATGCTCGGGATCGAAGCTCGCCCGGCTATAGACCTGAACCGGCGCGCCGCAAAACGTGAGCGCACCCATGAAGTAGAGGGAGTTGGCGTGGCACATCGGCATCACCAGGAGTCCTGTGTCTCGCCGGCTGAAGCCGAGCTCCACCTCTGTCGTGAGCGACAGGAGCGCGCCCGCGCGATGCGAACGGATCGCGCCCTTCGGCCTACCCGTGGTGCCCGAAGTATACATGAGGGTCCAGGTATTCTCGGGCGCGACCTGCACCTCGGGAGGCCGATCCGAGGCCTTGGCGATCAGGTCTTCATAGCCGAGAAAGCCCTTCGGCGCGGGCCTGGTCCCGAAATGGATGATCTTCTCGAACCCGATGGCCTCGATCGGGCCGGTCAGCGCATCCTGTACGATCAGCAGGCGGGCTCCGCAGTCCTCCAGAACGAAGCGGATCTCGTCGGTGACCAGCCTGAAATTGATCGGCACCGCGATCAGCCCGGCGCGCGCCGCCGCCGCGTAGATCTCAAGCCACTCGATGCAGTTGAAGGCGAGGACCGCGATCCGGTCGCCCGGAGCTGCGCCAAGACCCAAAAGCGCATTTGCAAGACGAGACGCGCGCCGATCCCATTCCCTAAAGGTCATCGCACGTTCGAGATCCGAAGCGCCTATCCGCTCCGGCGTCATATGGGCCGAAAGCGCCACGGCCTCGCTGAAGTTGGAAAGCGTCACCCGTCCAGCCCCCGATGGTCCCTGTACTAACATCGTTGCCGATCAAGGCTAGGGCAACACCGGATCGAGGTGAACCGACAGCGATGTATTTTCCCGCGAGGGAGCCTTGACCCCATGTCCGTCGCCTGCTCCGATTTCGCGAAACCACAACCGAACTTCAGCCAGCGAATCCGACCGGTTGCCCATCGATCGGCAAACGCGGCTCGCAGGGAAGGCGACCATGCGACTTTCAGCGGAAGACCAAGCGATGCTCGACGGCAAGGAGGGGCCCGCGCGTCGATGGGCGATGGAGCATATGATCGATGTCGGCCGGTTCTTCGACGCCGAGGATTTCGTCCCGGTCGCGCAGGCGCACATGATGGCGGATACCGAATCGCTCGGCGAGTCGGGCGTGGCCTTCATCGAGGAATTCGCGCGTCTGCCCAAGCAGGATCGCCAGGTGCGCGTCCCGACGATCACCGATCCGCGCGGCATTGATTTCGATCACTACCGAACGCTCAAGCAGACCGACGCCATGGCGGTTTTGGAGCGCCGGGCGATCGAGGCTTTCGAGGCGCTCGGCATCCTGATGACCGACACCTGCATCAACTATCAGACCATCATGCCGCCGCTCAAAGGCGAGCATCTCGCCTATGGCGACACCGGCGTGGTCATCTACTGCAACAGCGTGCTCGGCGCGCGCTCCAACTTTGAAGGCGGACCAGCAGCGCTGGCGGCCGGACTTGCCGGGCGCGTGCCGCGCTACGGTCTGCATCTCGATCGACATCGCCGAGGCACCTGCCGCTTCAATGTCAACGTACAGCCCCGCGGGCTGTCGGATTGGGGCGCGCTCGGTGGGATCATCGGCCGTCTGGCCGGCTCCTATTGGGCCGTGCCGGTGATCGAGGGAATCGACGCACCGCCTGGCTCCGATGCCCTGAAGCATATGGGCGCTGCGATGGCGAGCTTCGGCTCGGTGCCGCTGTTCCACATCGTCGGCATCACCCCCGAAGCCCCGGATCTCGCTGCGGTCGCCGATCCGGCGATGGAGCAGCGCACCATTGGCGAGCAGGATCTTGCCGATTTCTACGGCCTCTATGGCGGCAGGGGCGACAAGGTCGACGTCGTGGTGTTCTCGGCACCGCAGCTCTCGCTGGTGGAGATGCAGCAGGTCGCGGATCTGCTCGACGGCAAGCGCGTGCATGCCAAGACCGCGCTGCTGGTCGCAACCTCGCCCCAGGTCGCTGCGGACGCCCAACGCCTCGGCATCACCAAACGGATCGAGGCGTCCGGCGCGCTGGTTTTGAAGGGCATGTGCTTTTATCAGAGCTACGCGCGCGAGATCGGTGAGGCGAATGGCTGGAAGCGGCTTTTGACCAACTCGGCAAAGCTGGTGAACATCATCGGCGGCTATGGCTATCAGCCGACGCTCGCCAGCATGGAGGATTGCGTCGCCTCCGCCGTGGCCGGGGAGATCGTCTGATGGCCGATCGATCGATGCGCGTGCTCCATTGCCATCCCGGCATCGGCGAGGAGGTGACGGGCGTGGCGTTGGTGACCGACGACAATTTTTCCGCACGCTACGATCTCGACCGCATCAAGGGCGTGTTCTCGCGGCCCCAGCACAAGCTCGCCGGGGAGCGATATGTCGGCAAGATCCTGGTGGTCAACACCGCCAAAGGCGGCGTCGCCACCGCCTGGATGCTGCGCGAGATGGCGGCGCGCGGCATGGCGCCGAAGGCCATCCTCTTGAACCGCGCCAACACCATCCTCGCCCAAGGTGCTGCCTTCGCCGGCATGGCGCTTTGCGATCGGTTCGTCGACGGCGACGTCACCAGGCTGATCGCCACCGGTGATCGGGTTACGGTCCTCCCGAAACAAGGCAGGGTCGACGTTCAACCTCCTTGAGCCAGTCCTCGACAGCCGGGCGGCAGCCCAGCGCTGTGACCATATCGGTGGTTCGAAGATGTTGGGGGGGCACGACAACGACTCCGCTCTAGTCAGCCCGGATTGTCACGCCTAAGATTCGTAAAACAGATGATGAAATGCAGGGTGGCGGATCTTTCATGGGCGCGGATGATCGCTTTGAACTCTATGACCTCGAGGTCAAGGTGATCGCCGGTGACCGGCCGATGGTCTGCGATCATCGTGAGGGGGAGACCTTCCAGGTGATCGGCGAGATGATCATTTTTCCAGAGGACGGCCGGCGGCGCTTCCCCATGTACCCGCTCGCCGCCCTCCTTCCCCTGTTGCCGGCAAAGCAGCGCGCGACCGATGACCATGACTGGATGACCACCGATGCCGAGGTCGCCTGCCCCGATCCCCACTGCGGCGCGCGATTTCGCATCACGCGACGGGGCAAGCGCAGCTTCAGCCATGCCGAGACGACGGCCGTGCCTTTGCCGCCGTCGAGCCGTTCGCCATGATCGCGGCGCCATCGATCGACCTCCGTTCGGATTATCGAATCTCAAAGATCATCAAGGGCGGCTGGCAGCTCGCCGGCGATCACGGCGCGGTCGATCGGGCAGCGGCGATCCGCGACATGGCGGCGTTTGTCGACGCCGGCATCACGACTTTCGATTGTGCTGACATCTATCGCGGCGTCGAGGAGATGATCGGCGCCTTTCTCCAGGATCTGAGGCGGCGTCGGGGCGCGGACGCGGCGAACAGGGTTCGGGTCCACACCAAATTTGTGCCCGATGCCAACGCGCTCACCGCGACCGATCGACGTCAGGTCGAGCCGGGCATCGATCGCTCGCTGACGAGGCTCGGCGTCGAGCGTCTCGACCTCGTCCAGTTTCACTGGTGGGACTATGGAGTCCCGGGCGCGCTCGACGTCATCGGCCATCTCCAGGAGCTGCGCGACAAGGGTAAGATCCGTCATCTCGGCCTCACCAATTTCGACCTCGACCATACCAGGCGGTTCATCGAGGCCGGGATCGATCTCCTGTCCGTGCAAGTGCAATTTTCGTTGATCGACCGGCGGCCGTCAGGCGACTTCGCCGACTTCTGCCGAACCCACGACATCGCTATCTTCGCCTATGGCGTGCTCGCCGGCGGCTTTTTCTCGGACCGCTGGCTGGGCGTCGCCGATCCTGGCTACGCGTTCGAGAACCGCTCATTGATCAAATACCGCTTGATCATCGACGAGTTCGGCGGCTGGGGCCTGTTTCAGGAACTCTTGACCGTGCTGGCGGCGATCGCCGCGCGCCACGGCGTGAGCCTTGTCAATGTCGCGCTGCGCGCCATGATCGACCATTCCGAGCTCACCGCCGTGATCCTCGGCGCACGCTATGCTCACCACTTGCAAGACAACCTGAGAGCGCTTGCTTTCATGCCGAGCGATGCCGACCAGGCGGCGCTCGCCGCCGTTCTGGCCAAACGACACGGCCCGTCCGGCCCGGTCTTCGGCCTGGAGCGAGACCGAACCACCCGCCACGGCCAAATCTTCAAGAAAAACCTGAACGCCGACCCCAGCGATGCGCCCACCGCTTCATAGGCCCGGACCCGGCGCATGCGATCGGCGCTCATGCACGGTCACCGAGACGGCCGCCGAGCGCCGTGATCGGCAAGGCCTCTTGATGCATAGCCGCCGCGAATGCGAGATCGACAAATCTCCCCAGCGAAGTCGCCATGCGGCAGCCGTAAATTGCCTTTGGCAAGACCGTTTCGTGCATGGTCAGCAAGAAGCCTTCAGCAGCGAGGTCACCGACGTCGCCCAGAGGAAGCGTCGACATTGCCTCGCCATGAGCCGGAGCAAAACGCGCCTCCACCCCGACCAAGCCTCGATCGCCCTCACCAGCAGCAACCTTTCCTTAACTCATCGGCGGGAGAATGACGCACAGGTCCATGCGACCCTGGGAGTCCGTCCGCCCGCTGGAAGAGAGGGGCTTGGCTCGGATTCCCAGGGTCGCATGGACCATCAAACCAAGTCTGGCAGGAAGGTCTTAACGCTTGGTAAATCGGCCGGAGTTGTAGGGAACGCCCGCCGGATCTCCTTTCCCTTCCCCGCCCATCGGCCAACGGCCTCGTCCACCAGCGGTAACCTTTCCTTAACTTTTCGGCGGGAGAATGACGCGCAGGTCCATGCGACCCTGGGAGTCCGTCCGCGCGCTGGAGGAGAGGGGCTCGGCTCGGATTCCCAGGGTCGCATGGACCATCAAACCAAATCTGGCAGGCGGTGGTTAACATGTCGTCAAGATCGACGGTTTGATCGTAGCCTCGGTCGTCGGCCGATCGGGCGTCCCTATCCGAAAGTGGCCTCTTCGTCGCCGGGGAACCTCACCGACCTCGCTTTCGTCGGTGGCGCGCGGCCGCTCGATCCGAGGGCCATGTCGATCACGGGGTCGGGCGATCGGCTTGGTGGCCATGCTTGAGCTCAAGGACGTCAAAAAAACCTTCGGCGCGGTGCGCGCGGTCGATGGGGTGAGCTTCGGGGTCGACAAGGGGGCGATGGCCGGGTTGATCGGCCCGAACGGCGCGGGCAAGACGACGCTGTTCAACACGCTCGCCGGAGTCCATCGGCCGGATAGCGGCAGGATTTCTCTGGACGGGCGACGGATCGATGGGCTCGAGCCCCATCATGTGTTCAAAACCGGCCTTTGCCGAACATTCCAGATCCCAAGGCCCTTTCCGGCGATGACCGTGCTCGAAAATGTCATGCTCGTGCCCGAGCGCCAGGCGGGCGAGTGGTTCTGGAACAATTGGTTCCGAACGGGGCGGGTGCGGATGCAGGAGCAGGCGATCCGCGAGCAGGCGGCCGAGATCATCGGCTTTTGCGGCCTCGAGCCGGTGATATCGGACCTTGCCGGCACGCTCTCCGGCGGTCAGCTCAAGCTCTTGGAGCTGGCGCGCGTGTTGATGGCCGATCCCAAGATCATCCTCCTCGACGAGCCGGCGGCCGGCGTCAACCCGACGCTGCTCGAGACCCTGATCGACAAGCTCATCGAGCTCAACCGAGAGGGGCGCAGCTTTTTGATCATCGAGCACAATATCGAGATGGTCATGGCGCTTTGCGATCCGGTGATGGTCATGGCCGCCGGCCGACTGATTTTCGAGGGTGCAGCCAGCGACGCCCGGCAGGATCAAGCCGTGCTCGATGCCTATCTCGGCGATCTGCCGTCATGACCGTGAAGGCGCCGATCCTCGACGTGCGCGCCGTCATCGGCGGTTATCGGCCGGGCCTGCCGATCCTGCATGGCATCTCGATCGACGTGGCGAATGGCGAGGTGGTGACCATCATCGGGCCGAACGGGGCTGGCAAATCGACCCTGATCAAGGCGATCGCCGGTTTCGTCGCCGTGACGGCGGGGGAGGTGATGCTCGCTGACGCCGCCATCACCAACCGGCCGGCGCATGAGTTGATCGAACAAGGCGTTGCCTTCGTGCCGCAGCGCGAGAACGTGTTCACCTCGCTCACCGTCCAGGAGAACCTCCGCATCGGCGGCTATGTGGTCAAAGGCGAGCTGGATCGACGGATCGAGCAGGCCTACGCGATGTTCCCGATCCTCGCCGAGCGCCGCCACGACAAGGCGACCGTGCTGTCCGGCGGCGAGCGCCAGATGCTGGCGATCGCAAGGGCGCTGCTGCCGCGCCCGCGCGTGCTCATGCTGGACGAACCCACCGCAGGCCTCGCTCCGCGCATCGCCGATGAGGTGCTGGATCGGGTCAGGGCGCTGGCGGCCGACGGCGTCGCCGTGCTCATGGTCGAGCAGAACGCCAAGGCGGCGCTCGCCAGATCGGACCGCGGCTATGTGCTCGCCGAGGGACGAAACCGAGCCGCTGGAGCCGCCGCCGACCTTCTGAACGACCCGGGCCTCGGGGAGGCCTTCCTCGGCGGGCGGAGGCCGAGCCCATGATTCTTCAGCATCTCGCCGACGGCATCCTTACCGGCGCGATCGTCTCGCTCGGCGCGATCGGCCTTTCCTTGACCATGCGCATCTTGAAGTTCGCGAATTTTTCCCACGCCGAGCTTCTTACCTTCGGCGCCTATGCGGCCATGGTGTTCCTCGCCTTCACCAAGGCGATGGATGGCGTGCTCGGCGGCTCGCTCGGCCCGTTTTCCTTCGGTTTGTCGTTGGTGGTCGCCACCGTTCTCGCGGGTGGACTGACAGCACTCGCCGCCTTGGCGATCGATCGTCTGGTGTTTGCGCGGCTCCGCCATCGCGCCGGGCATATGACCTTGGTGTTCGCTTCCTTCGGCGTCGCTCTCTTGCTGCGCAACCTCATCCTGATCGGCTTCGGCCCCGACCCCTACTACTATTCCCGTGAATTGCAGATGGCGATCAGGCTGCCGTTCGACGTGCTGGTCTTGCCCGACCAGATCTTCGTCCTCGCGCTGACCATCGTTCTGGTCATTGCACTCCATCTGTTTCTGACCCGCACCCGTGCTGGCATCGCCATGCGCGGCGTCGCCGAGAGCCCGTCGCTTGCCTCTGCCTGCGGCATCGACGTCGATGCCGTCATTCGCTGGACCTGGATCCTGGGCGGCGTCGGCGCGGCTGTCGCCGGCGTGCTCTATGGCCTGACCGTGCAGCTCAGACCCGAACTCGGCTTCAGCCTGCTTCTCCCGCTCTTCGCCGCAGTCATCCTCGGCGGCACCGGCAGCATGTATGGCGCGGTCATCGGCGGCCTGATCGTCGGCTTGGCGGAAAACCTCTCGGTGATGGTGATCCCGGCAAGCTACAAGCCGGCCATCCCCTTCCTGCTGATCCTGCTGATCCTCTACATAAAGCCCCAGGGGCTGTTCGGAGAGGCGAAATGATCGGCCTCTTCTCCTATTTGATCTTCTTCTTGATCATCGCGCTGATCTTTGGCGTGGCGGTCTTGGGCCTCAATCTGCAATGGGGCTTCACCGGCCTGTTCAATGCCGGCGTGGTCGGCTTCATGGCGGTCGGCGGCTATGCGACGGCGATCATGATCGGACGCGAGCGTGAGGCTGTTGTCGGCGGGTTCGAGCTGCCTTTCGTCATCGGGCTAGGAGGCGGCATGATCGCCTCCGGCATCGCCGCCTTGATCGTCGGCCTCGCCACGCTTCGCCTGCGCGAAGAATATCTGGCGGTCGCGACTTTCGGCATCGCCGTCACCATCCAGCTGGTCGCGCTCAACGCCGAATGGCTGACCGGCGGCACGCTGGGTCTGATCGGCCTGCCGCGCCCGTTGCAAAGCTCGATCGAAGGCCCGCTCGCCTATAACAGCTTCTATCTGGCGATGGTGATCGCGATCGTCGCCGTGGCGTATATCGGCCTGGAACGCATGGTGCGCTCGCCCTGGGGCCGCGTCCTGAAAGCGATCCGCGAGGATGAGACCGCGGCCGCCTCGCTCGGCAAGAACCCGGCACGCATCCGCCTCGAAGCCTTCGTTCTCGGTTCGATGCTGATGGGCCTGGCGGGAGGGCTCTATGTCGGCTTCATCGGCTATGTCGGCCCCTTCGATTTCCAGCCCATCGTCACCTTCCAGATCTGGGCGATGCTGATCATCGGCGGCAGTGCCAACAACCGCGGAGCCCTTCTCGGCGCCGCGCTGGTCTGGGGCATCTGGACCTCGAGCGGCTATGTCATCTCCAAGCTGGTGCCCGCCACCTACCAGACCCAGGGCGGTGCCTTTCAGGTGATCCTGATCGGCCTCCTCCTGGTCCTGATCCTGCTCTACCGCCCGCGCGGCCTGATCGGCGAGGAGGAGCACGTCTCCCACCACGCCCGCCCGACTGCCACGGGCAGCCCGTTGACTTCCACGGACGGTTCGTCGGCTGCAACGGACGGTTCGTCGACCGCAACGGACAGCCCGTCGACTGCCACGGGCAGTTCGTTGGCTGCCAGGGACAGTTAGTCGACTGCCGCGGACAGCTAGTCGACTTCCACGGACAGTTCGCCGACTGCCGCGGACAGCCCGTCGACTCCCACGGACAGCCCGTCGAATTCCACGGACAGCCCGTCGAATTCCACGGACAACCCGTCGACTCCACGGACAGTTCGCCGACTGCCGCGGACAGCCCCTCGACTGCCGCGGGCAGCTCGTCGACTCCCACGGACAGCCCGTCGACTGCCGCGGGCAGCTCGTCGACTCCCACGGACAGCTCGTCGAATTCCACGGACAACCCGTCGACTGCCACGGACAGTTCGTTGACTATCACGGGCGGTCCGTCGACATCTGCCTCAGGCAGTTCGGCAACTTCCGGACCGAAGTCAGACGAGGTTGACCGACCGGGAATTCCTCGAAAGCCTTAACCCTCTGTTCATCGGTTTCTGCCACCATGACCATGGTCCATGCGATCCTGGGAATCCGCCCGCCCGTCGGAAAAAAAGAGCGAGGCTCGGATTCCCAGGATCGCATGGACCACCAAAAGGCTTATCAGAATTGGGTTAACAAACACTTGATCCCAGTGGTGCGTCCGGTATGGAAGACTCCCGTATTTGATGACACTTCCATCCTTCAAGGCATTGATTCGAAAAGGCTAACTTGTTCAAGCTGTTGGGAACCAAATGAAGTGGTCATACCACTGGCCTGATTGGTAAGCAGGCTCGACGATCCAACCAGATCAAGCAAACCGACCTGATCTAACCGTGCTCCAAAGAGGCTTCCTGATGGGGCGTCTTGGCTCTATCGTTGCTGTAACCGCATAACAAGAAAGACAGGGAGAACCTCATGAAGAAAGCCATTCTAGGAGCCGCGCTGATCAGCTTTGGCGTCGTCGGCCAAGTCCAGGCGCAAGAATCCTGCCCGATCAAGCTCGGCGTGGTCTTGCCAGCCAGCGGGCCGATGGGCCAGGTCGGTGAGCGCATCGCCGAGACCGGCCAGTTCGCTGCCGACCTCTTCAACCAGGCAGGCGGGGTCAAAGGCTGCGAGGTCGAATATCTCCTACGCGATACCCAGGGCCAACCGACCGTCGGCGTCGATGCCGCCAAGAGTCTGATCGACGTCGAAGGCGCGCAGGCGCTGATCGGTGCGGTCAGCTCCGGCGTCAGCCTGCCGATCCTGACCTCGGTCGCGGTGCCGGCCAAGATCCCGCAGGTGTCCTGCTGCTCCTCCTCGCCGAGCTTCACCCAGCTCGCCCAGGACGGCGAGACCGACGGCTACTGGTTCCGCACCTATGCCACCAGCCGCACCCAGGCGGCGATGGGAGCACTCCTCACCACCGAGCAGGGACGCCAAAAAACCGCGGTGATCTATGTCAACACCGATTTCGGCGTGAGTCTTGCCAAGCAATACAAGCAGGACCTCGAAAAACTCGGCGGCACGGTCACCACCATGGTCGCCTACAATGAAAGCCAGCAATCCTATCGCGCCGAGGTGACTTCCGCCCTCGACGGCGAGCCCGATTCGCTGTTCCTGGTGGCCTTCCCGGTGGACGGCGCCACGATCACCCGCGAATGGTTGTCGCTCGGCGGCACCGCCAATCTGATCGTCAACAACTCCCTTCGCTCCGGCGACTATCTCGAAGCCGTCGGCGCCAAGAACCTGAAGGACCTCGTGGGCTATGACAGCGCCCAGCCGCGCACCGAGTCGGTCGCCACCTTCAACGCCCTGTTCGAGGAGCGCTTCGAGGGACCACCCGACGGCCCCGGCCTGCATTCGGTGTTCGATGCGGTCAATGTCGTGCTCCTGGCGATGGAGGCCTCCGACGAGATCACCGGCACCGCTG
>Ga0224508_10004649_pt1 | contig 11165 bp, 13 predicted proteins | sample SF_Jan12_sed_USG_4_FD_170157 | JGI IMG/M metagenome (GOLD analysis project Ga0224508, IMG submission 170157) | Sediment microbial communities from San Francisco Bay, California, United States - SF_Jan12_sed_USGS_21 | ecosystem: Environmental > Aquatic > Marine > Sediment | place: USA...
AGGTGCTCGATCGCCTCCACTTCGTGGCCGACGCCGGCCAGCAGCTCCTCGATCTCGCCGGGGTCGGAGGTCGGCAACGCGACGAACTCGTTCAACCAGCGGAGCGAAACCCTCATACGAACTGCTCGTTCACGCGCAGATCGTTGTCCCACAGATGGCGGATATCGTCTATCCCGTGGCGGACCATAGCCACCCGCTCAATGCCACCCCCGAAAGCGAAACCGGTGACCTGGGACGGGTCGTAGCCGATTGCCTCAAAGACATTCGGATCAACCATGCCGCAGCCAAGCAACTCGATCCAGCCGCTGTGGCTGCACACCCGACACCCGGAGCCATCGCAGGCGAAGCACGACACGTGCATTTCGGCCGACGGCTCCGTGAAGGGAAAGAAGTGTGGGATCAGGCGGATCGTCCGGTCGGGGCCGAAGTACTCGCGGGCGAAGTACAACAGGGTCCCTTTCAGGTCCTGAAACGTGATGCCTTCGGCAACCGCCAGACCTTCGAACTGGTGGAACACGGGCGAATGGGTAGCGTCGAATGTGTCGGTCCGGTAGCACCGTCCTGGTGCGATGACATGGACGGGAGGAGGTTGGGACTCCATGGTCCTGGCCTGGACGGTCGAGGTGTGGGTGCGGAGCAGGATTTCGTCCTCCGGATCGCCGTAGTCCAGGTACATCGTGTCGCTTTCGAGCCGGCTCGGGTGCCACCACGGCGTGTTGAGGGCATCGAAGTTGTGCCAGGCGGTCTCGGCTTCCGGCCCATCGGCGATCTGATAGCCGATGGCCGTGAAGATGTCGGAGATCTCATCGATGGTCTGCGTGATTAGGTGGCTGGTTCCCGTTGCCACCAGCCGCCGCGGCACCGTGATGTCGACGCGATCTTCGACCAGCAGTCGGTCTTCGGCCTCCCGCTCCAGCATCAACCGCCGCCCATCAACCAGCTCCTGCAGAGTGGCAGCCACCTCATTGAGCCGGGCGCCGACGGCCGGTCGCTCAGCGGGATCGAGTTGGCCAAGTCCCCGCCGTCGCTCGGTGACCAGCGAGCGACGGCCTACCAACTCGGCTTCAACCGCATCCAGCCCTTCGAGAGAATCGGTCGCTGCAACCTGCCCGGGTGCCGAGCTAAGGAGCGCGTCGAGGTCGTCCATCTACTGTTTGGCTTGTGCGGCTACCTCGACGAGCGCGGCAAACGCTTTGGGTTCGTTGACGGCCAGTTCGGCCAGCATCTTTCGATCGATATCCACCTCGGCACTCTTGAGACCGGCGATCAACTGCGAGTAGCTAGTTCCGTTCTGACGAGCTGCGGCATTGATCCGGGTGATCCACAGTCGGCGGAAATCGCCCTTCTTCGCCCGCCGATGCGCGAATGCATCATCACGGGCCCCGAGCACCTGCTCGTGGGCGGTGCGATACCGGCGGCTCCTGGCACCCGTGTACCCGCGAGCTTGCTTGAGTACCTTGCGGCGCTTGGCCTTGGACGGGACGGCATGTTTTGCGCGTGCCATTGGCTACCTCCCCAGCATCCGCTTAACTTCTTTGGTGTCAGCCTTGGCCACCTCGGTCTCGCCGGTGAGCCGACGCTTGCGCCGACTCGACTTGGCAGCCTTCAAGTGGTTCATGCCCTGCTGGCGTCGCCGGAGCTTGCCGGTGCCGGTTACCTTGAACCGAGCCTTCGCTCCCTTATGCGTTTTCTGTTTTGGCATCCTGTTCCTCCGTTGCCACTGCGGCGGGCTCAGTGGCGGTTTCTGTGTTCGGTTCGGGCTCTGCCGAGACGGTTTCGGCGGGCTCGGGTGTGGGTTCTGGCGTCTCCGAGACTTCAGCTGCCACATCAGCAGCTTCGGCTGCCACGACGGCAGCCTTCGCCCGGGCTTTCAGACCCTCCTTGTCCGGTAGAAGGCTCATTGTCATATTGCGGCCTTCCAGTCGCGGCGGTGATTCGACGAGAGCAATTCCCTCGAGGTCTGCCACCATCCGGTCGAGGAGATCCCGTCCCCGGTCGGGGTGAGTGATCTCTCGGCCGAAGAACATGACAACGGCTTTGATCCTGTGCCCCTCTTCGAGGAAGCCAGCGGCTCTGCGTACTTTGGTGTCGAAGTCGTGACTGTCGATCTTGGTCTTGAACTTGACCTCTTTGATGACAGTGCGCGTCGACTTCTTTCGACCCTCGCGTGACTTGACCGACTGCTCATACTCGTATTTGCCGTAGTCCATGAGGCGACAGACTGGTGGATCGGATCCAGGGGCGACCTCGACGAGGTCCATACCCAGCTGTTCGGCCAGCCATAGGGCCTCATCAATGTCTTTGAGCCCGATCTGGGCTCCGTCGGGCGCTACCACACGCACCGTCTTGGCTCTGATCCGATCATTCACTCGTGGTTCGCTGGCGATATGTGCCCTCCTCAGATGGGAAACAAAAAAACAGCAGGGGCCAGCCTGCTGTTGCTCCGGGACCGCAGCGTGCCAGAAGCAGCCGGGTGGGAAGCAGGCGCCTCCACTTGACTCAGTTGTAGAGGGGGAGCATAGACCGTTTGGGGGGCTCGCGGCCAGTTTTTTGATCGGGCGAACCGCCCACCTTCCACCGGCCACCGGCTGCAGCTGGGGCCAGCTACCGGCTACCAAGCCACCAGCTACCAGCTACCAGCTACCGGCTACCGGCGGGAGACTGCGGGTCCCACTCAATCGCGCCCTTCTGGCCGGCGGGCGGTCGGCGGTTGGCGGTTGTCTACTGATCCCTCAGCGCCGCCAGCAGGCGGGCGGTTCGCACGGCGGCTTCGGCAGCTTCGGTGCCCTTGTTGTTGGGGCCGGGAAGGCTGCGTTCCGTGGCGTGGTCGACGTCGCGGACCGTCAGGACCCCGAATGACACCGGAACCCCGGTTTCCAACATGACGTCCTGGAGACCGCGGGCGGTTTCCCGGGCGATGTGTTCGTAGTGGTCGGTCTCGCCCAACACAACGGCGCCCAACGCCACGACCGCATCACAGCCGCCAGCGATGAGCGCTTTGGCAACCACCGGGAGTTCGAAGGACCCGGCCACCCGCACGAGTGTGACTTCAGCATCGTCGAGCACTGACAGCGCTCCTTCCAAGAGCCCATCGGTAATCGACGGGTTGAAGCTGGCCACGGCTACACCGACGTTGAGTCCGGCGGCGTCGAAGTCCCCACGCAGCTCATGATCGGGAATGCCGCTCACAGCAGATGGCCGAGCTTCTCGGCCTTGGCCCGCAGGTAGCCGTCGGTGGCAGAGGTGGCTGCCACGAGCAGCGGCAGTCGCTCAACCACCTTGATTCCGGCGGTTTCCATAGCCTCAACCTTGGCGGGGTTGTTGGTCAGGAGCTTGATGGAGAAGACGCCGAGGTCACGGAGGATCTGGGCGGCCGAGCCATAGTCGCGAGCATCGGCCGGCAGCCCCAGGTCGAGGTTGGCTTCCACCGTGTCTCGGCCAGTGTCCTGCAGTGCGTATGCCTCCAGCTTCTCGAGCAAGCCGATTCCCCGGCCCTCGTGACCACCGAGGTAGACCACTATTCCCGAGCCGGCCTTGTTGATGGCAGCCATCGACATCTCCAATTGGTCTCCGCAATCACACCGTCCGCTGCGGAAGACATCTCCGGTCAGGCACTCCGAATGGATCCTCACCAGGATGGCGCTGCCGTCGTGAATGTCACCGCGCACCAACGCCAGGTGTTCGGCGCCGCCGACGTGGTCCCGGTAGCCGATGGCACGGAACTCGCCGTGGGGGGTGGGAAGGGTCACTTCGCTGGTGCGGGTCACAAGCCGCTCGATCTGGCGCCGGTAGGCAATGAGATCAGCGATAGTTACGAGCAGAATCCCGTGCTCCTTGGCGAACAGCTCCAGGTCGATGCCTTTGGCCATCGTGCCGTCATCGTTAACGATCTCACACAGCACCCCGGCCGGATAGAGACCGGCCAAGCGTGCGAAGTCGACCGCCGCCTCGGTGTGGCCGGGCCGGCGGAGCACGCCGCCCTCGCAATAGCGGAGGGGAAACACGTGGCCGGGGCGGGCCAGGTCGGATGGACGGGTGTCTGAGTCGACAATTGCCTTGATGGTGGCGGCCCGATCCTCGGCGGAGATGCCGGTGGTGGTCCCGAGCGTGGAGTCAACCGACACCGTGAATGAGGTGCGATGGATGTCGGTATTGTCGGACACCATCAGGGGCAGCTGCAACTCGTCGAGGCGGTCGCCACGCACCGGCATGCAGATCAAACCGCTGGTGTAGCGAACCATGAAGGCGATTGCCTCCGGCGTCACCTTATCGGCGGCGATGATGAGATCGCCCTCGTTCTCGCGGTCCTCATGGTCGACCACGACCAGGAACTCTCCGCGAGCTATGGCCTCAATCGCCTCTTCAATGGCGGCAAACTTCATGGTCGGTCCTCCAGGAGCCGTTCGACGTACTTGGCAAGAATGTCCACCTCGATGTTGACCCTGTCTCCGGCCGCCCGTTGGCCGAGGGTGGTGACAGCCAGGGTGTGGGGAATCAGGACCAACTCCAACCACGAATCACCGACCGCCGTCACCGTTAGAGAGACGCCGTCGACTGCCACCGAGCCCTTCTCGGCGATGTAGCGAAGGAGCGCCGGGTCCGCAGCGAAGCGAATGCGAAGGGCATCGCCTTCGGCGGTCAACTCGGCGACGGTGGCTACGCCATCAACGTGGCCCTGGACGATGTGCCCGTCGAACCGTCCGGCGGCGGCCAGCGGTCGCTCGATGTTCACGACCGAGTCCTCGGCGAGGCCACCAAGGGCGGTGCGCGTCAGCGTCTCGCCAACCGCCACCACCGTCACCAACCCGGGCTCGATAGTTACTGCCGTCAAGCAGACGCCGTTGACGGCCAGCGAGTCGCCCACTTCCATCCCGTCCAGCACCTTGTCGGCGGCGATCGTGAGTCGGCGCCCGTCGGCTTCGGCCGCGACGACAGTGATCTGGCCGATGGCTTCGACTATCCCGGTGAACATCAGCGCGTCTCCCCTGCCGCCAACGTCAGCTCAACCCGAATGTCAGGGCCAACAGTGCTCACGTCGTGGATATGGACGTCGATGGCATCTTCGAGCGTTTCAAAGATTCCGTTAAAGGGAGCGCGGCCCCGGCCGGCGGCCAGTTTGGCTCCGAGGTAGAAGACACAGCGGTCTATCAGGCGGCCTTCGAGTAGGCCATCGGCGAGGATAGGCCCGCCTTCTACGAGAAGGTCGACGATGCCTCGCTCCCCCAGCTCCCGCAGCGCCTTCTCCAGATCGACCCGCTCGCCGGACTCGACGACCACCACCTCTGTATCGAGGTCTCTGGCCGTTGGAGCAAAGATGACGGCGTTGCGCTCTATGACGCGGAGGTCGTTGGGAAAAGGCCGCCGACCGGCGATCACGACGGGCAGTGGTTGCCGGCCATCGTATCCGGGTAACCGAACGGTGAGTTCAGGATCATCGGCCAACACCGTGCCGGCTCCCACCATGACGGCGTCCGCCTCGGCCCGCAGCCGGTGCCCGTCGTCGCGGGCCTCCCGAGAAGTAATCCACTGCGACGTCCCGTCGGCAGCGGCCACCTGTCCGTCGAGGGTCAGGGCCGCTTTGAGGGTGACCCGCGGGCGGCCCGTTCGCCGGTGGTGGAAATAGGCAGGGTCCATGTGTTCAACTTCGTCGGCCAGGACGTCGGAGATGATTTCGATCCCTGCGGCCTGCAATCGCTCAACCCCGCCGCCCGCCACGCTCGTGTCCGGATCGTCGGCACCGATGACCACCCGACTTATCCTGGCTTCGAGGATGGCCTCAACGCACGGTGGGGTTCTCCCCTGGTGGTTGCAGGGCTCGAGGGTCACGACCAGCGTGCCCCCGCGGCCGGACACGCCGGCCTGGTCGAGGGCAAGCCGTTCGGCGTGGAAGCCTCCGGCCTCCTGGTGAACGCCAGTCCCGACCACTGCGCCGTCTGCGTCGAGAACCACGGCTCCCACGCGGGGATTGGGGTGGGGATTCTCGGCCGCCGCTGCCTCAATCGCGCTCCGCATGTGTTCGTCGTACACGTCACTCCATACACTCATCGTTAAGGGAGTCCGCGCGCTCACGCAGAAGCAGACCCTCCTTCTTCCATCCGGACTGTCACCGTCGGCCCCGGAGTTCCACCGGATCCACCCTTGCGGGGTCGCGGGCTTTCACCGCCGGTCGGGAATTGCACCCTGCCCTGAAGAAGAGCAAAACAATTGTATCGCAGTGCGTCGGGAAGGGCTGGAGGGTCACCAGTCCATCGGTATCCCGTCTCGCTTGATGTCAGAGGTTCACTCCGCCGCCTTGCCGGAGCCGGGAGGAGGAGGCAGGTGACGGGAGGCCGGTGACCGCCTTAGGCGTTCCGGCGGTCGATCTCGTAGACGGAGCCAGGCTGACGTTTGGCGTATTCCTTCATCTCGGATGCCACGGCCGAGGCTTCCCACTGGTTGTTGATATCGCGGTCACGTGAACTGACCACCCCGAGCGAGATGGAGGTGTGCGGGAAGGCGTGGCGCTCGCCGCGCCGATCGGTGACCTCGATGTAGCCGCGCAGCACGTCGCCGGTGTCGTAGAAATCGAGTATCCCCTCATCGAATGTGCGGATCAGCGTCTTACAGAAGTCCTCGACTAGGTCCGGGTCGACAATGGCTACGAAGTCGTCACCCCCGACGTGTCCGATAAAGGCTTCCGGGTCTTCGATTCCGGCCATCGCTTCGAGCATGACGTGGGCGGTGAATTTGATGACTCCGTCGCCGCGCATGAACCCGTAGTGGTCGTTGAACGCTTTGAAGTTGTCGAGGTCGGCGTGGACCAGGGCGTAGGCGTCGCCGTCTTCGGTGCGCCGCTCCAACTCTTGAGTTATGCGGAAGTTGCCGGGAAGCCCGGTGAGCGGGGAAAGATCGCGCATCGCCTTGGCCCGCTGCAACACAGTCCGGACCCGGACGAGCAATTCGTCGAGCTCAAACGGCTTGGAGATGTAGTCGTCGGCGCCCAGCTCCAAGCCGCGGATCCGGTCCTGCGGCAGGGCCTTGGCAGTCAAGACAATGACGGGAACGTTGGCGCTGGTGGGATGGGCTCGCATCCGCCGCAGTACAGCCAGGCCGTCCATTTCCGGCATCATGATGTCAAGAATCACCAGGTCGGGAGCATCTGCGGTGATGGACGCCAAAGCTTCCTTTCCATCGGTAGCGGAGGAGACTTCGTATCCCTCGAGCTCAAGGTTGACCGAGACGAACTGAACGATGTCCGGATCGTCGTCGGCGATGAAGATACGTTCGCTCATGCTCAGTCCTCTAAGGCGGCCCGCAGTGTGGCCACAGCTTCGACGGGATCAGGCTGTCCGAATATGGCTGTACCGGCAACGAAAATGTCGGCACCGGCGGCTCGGGCCCGCCGGCCAGTTTCGGGCGTTATGCCCCCGTCGATCTGTATATCGGCGGCCAGTTGGCTCGAATCAATGGTTTTGCGGGCCCGCTCCACCTTTTCCAGCACCTCGGGAATGAACGCCTGGCCCCCAAAACCTGGGAATACCGACATAACGAGCAGGTTATCGACTAACGGCAGGAAGGGCTCGACCGCCGAGAACGGCGTCGACGGGTTGAGGGTCAAGCCGAATTTCAGGCCTTCCGCCCTGGCCTTGCCGGCGATCTCCGTGGGGTCGGGAACCACCTCGACGTGCACGGTCACCATGTCGCACCCGGCGGTCTTGAAGTGGGGAAAGAAGAAGGCGGGGTTGCTCATCATCAAGTGGGTATCAAAGAAGAGACTCGTGGTTGGCCGCAGATCCTCGATCACACTGAGCCCAAACGAGATGTTCGGGACGAAGTGCCCGTCCATGACATCAACGTGCAGCCCGTCGACGGCTTCCTCAACCCGACCAACATCCTCAGCCAAGCGGGCGAAGTCGGCGGCCAACAAAGACGGATAGATACGGGCGCTCACAGGAAAAGACTACCGGGAGGCGAGCCGGGCACTCGCCATCACGGCCGCACCAGGCTGATAAACATGCCGTCGGTGCCCGTCAGGTGGGGGGCCAGCAGCCACCCCTGTCCGGCGACACGGCCGGGAAGCCCGCGGGGCGGCTCGGCCGCCAGACCATCAACCACGTCAACCGTTTCCTCTGGGAAGACGGTGCAAGCCGAGTAGACCACGAAGCCCCCCGGCTTCACCAACCGAAGAGCTGATGCAAGCAGCTGGCGCTGGAGCTCGGCCGAACGGTCCGGGCTCTCAGGATCGAGGCGATGCCGGATCTCCGGGCGGCGCCGGAGGGTGCCGAGGCCGGTGCAGGGGGCGTCGAGAAGCACTCGATCAAACACGGCCGGTGGAAACGGCGGCCGGCGCCCGTCCGCCACGATCCAGGGGACCACTACGTCCAGTTGCTCGAGACGGCTGCGGGCGGAGCGGACCCGCCGGGCATGAGCATCCGCGGCGACCACCGTCCCCCGGCCCTCCAGCAGGTCGACGACGTGCATAGTCTTTCCGCCGGGGGCGGCCGCCATGTCGAGCACGCTCATCCCGGGCGTGACCTCAGCAGCCAGGCCCACCGCCACCGAGGCCGGGTCCATCGGCAGCACCCCCGGCCCGACCGGGCCGCCGGCGATGGCTCCCGGGATACCTGCCACCGGCTCGCCCGCTCCCCCATCTGCTCCGGGCCGCACCCGCCCGGTCCGCCCGGCCGGCACCAACGACGCCGTTAGGAACGCCCGGGTCTCCTCATCCCCCCAGGCCGTCTGCAAGCGTCGGTAGATCCAGGGAGCGACCGCCAGCTCAAGCGAAGCTCCCTCTTCCCCGGCCGGGAGACGTTCCTCGGCCCTTTGCACCGAGCGCAGCACGGCGTTGGCGAAACCGGTGACCGGCTTGCCAAAGCGGGTTTCCGCAACCGTCACCGCCTCGTTGACCGCGGCGTGGGGCGCCCCGTCCCCCAAGCGCAGCTCCCAGGTCGCGATCCGGAGAAGGTCGAGCAGGCCGGGTTGGATGGCATCCAGCGGCCGACTGGCGGCCTGTGCCAGCAGCCGATCGATCCGTACGAGATGTCGAAGCGTGCCATAGACGAGGCGACGGACCAGGCGTCCGTCGGGATCATCGCCCAGCGGAGCGAGCAACACGTTGGAATAGGCACCTTCCCGAAGAACCCGCCCCAGGGCCGTGGCCGCCACCGCTCGAGGTGAATCGTTCACTCCCAGACGAGCGGGCCCCGCTGGCCCCGCGCCCACACGTCGCCGGCCATCGGTGACTTGCCACCCGGCTGCACTTCCACCAGCTCGACCGACCCGTCGGCCGTCCCGAGGATGGGACGACCATCGACCAGCCGAATAGTGGCGGGCGGTGCCGGATCTTCGGGCGTCGCTGCCACCGCCCAGATCTTGAGGCGCTCGCCGTCCACGGTGCCCCACGCCCCCGGCTTGGGATTGAAGGCCCGCACATGTCGATCCACTTCGGCCGTCGACTGCGACTGCGGGTCGAGACGGGCTTCGGCCGAGCTCAGCTTGACCGCCCGGCTGGCACCATCGGCCCTCTGGGGAACCGCCTCGATCGAGCCGTCGAGCAGGCTGGGGATGACCTGAACCAGGAGATCGGCTCCCATCTCGGCCAGGCGTTCGGTCAGTGAGCCGGTGGTATCGGTCGCCCCGATATCGACGGCTACCCGGGCGAGCAGGGGCCCGGTATCCATCCCCTCGTCCAGCTGGATGATGTCGACCCCGGTTTGGTCGTCGCCCGCCAGAATCGCCCGGGCCACCGGCGCCGCCCCCCGCCAGCGAGGGAGCCGGGAGAAGTGCACATTGACGAAACCGCGTCGGGGAATGGTCAGCATGGACCCGGGCAGGATCTGTCCGTAGGCCACCACCACCGCCAGGTCGAACCCCTTCAGCATGTCGCTGATGTCCTCGGCCCTGGCAGGTGTGACCACGGGAATCCCCGCCCCGGCGGCCGCTCGCTTGACATCGGACGGCTGCGGAGTGCCGGAGCGCCCGCGGGGCTTGTCCGGTCGGGTCACCACGAGGTCAACCATGCCCAGCCCGTTGAGCCTGACGAGGGTGGGAACGGCTGCGGCCGGTGTCCCGAGAAAGGCGACCCGGGCGGTCACTCTGGTCGAGCGATCCCGAGAGCCTCCTGGCGCAGCTCTCGCAAGATTGCCTTGCGTTCGCTCGAACCAAGTCGCTCCAACAGAAGGGTTCCGTTCAGATGGTCGTATTCATGCTGCAGCATCCGGCCCATCAACTCATCGCCCTCCAACTCGATGGCAGTTCCCGTCGAGTCAAGTCCGATGAGCCGGGCGTAGGCGGGTCTACTGATCGGCCAAAAGCGCTCAGGCACCGACAGGCATCCTTCATCAAACTCCCACTCGCCTGACACCTCCGCCACGTCGGGGTTGATGAGGTGGCCGGGGCCCTCGCCGACGTCGAATACGAAGATCCGTTTGGAAATCCCGATCTGGGGTGCGGCCAGACCGACCCCGGGAGCGGCATACATCGTCTCGAGCATGTCCTGAATGAGCCGATCTAACTCCTCGTCGAAGACGGCGACCGGCTCGGCCACGGAGTTGAGAACCGCGTCGCCAAAGGTTCTAATCGGAAAAACTGCCATAGCGAGATAGCGTACTCGGGCTCACAACTCGAGCGGATCGACATCCACCCGCACCCGCATGCCCGAATCCCGCCACAGTTGCACCGAGCGCCGCAGTCCAATCCGAACCGCCCGCAAGTCGGGTCCCTGGATCAGCCAGCGGTGCCGGCCGTTGTGCTCGGCGGGTCCGAACACTCCGGCGCGGTCCGACACAAGCTGTCGGATGTCGGCATCGGCTGAGCCGGGCGTATCCAGCTCAATAACCAGGACCTCACCCACCGGGGGCAGCTGGGTCACGGCCCGGTCGGCGAGCACTTCCTGCAGGTATTTGAGCGGGTCGCCATGCCGGAGGGCGGCAACCACCGGGTCGGCGGGCAGGCCGGTCTGGATGATGCACCGTCGGCCTGGCCCTCCCCCGACCGTTTCGGCCACCCGGGCCAGAAGCCGCAGGGCGTCTTCGCCTGCCCGGTAATTGGGGGCATGGGTGAGCCCGTCGGCGTCGACCACCACCGCCAGATCGACGTCGGCTACCTCCGGCAGGTCCCGCTCGGTACCCACCCAGACGGAGGCCTCCGATGACACGGGTCCTACCGGCAGGCTGCGGGCGAGGCGC
>Ga0224508_10004650_pt1 | contig 11162 bp, 12 predicted proteins | sample SF_Jan12_sed_USG_4_FD_170157 | JGI IMG/M metagenome (GOLD analysis project Ga0224508, IMG submission 170157) | Sediment microbial communities from San Francisco Bay, California, United States - SF_Jan12_sed_USGS_21 | ecosystem: Environmental > Aquatic > Marine > Sediment | place: USA...
ACATACAGCTACAGCGCGTACCGCTGCCGGCACGACTACTCGGATCGCTGCCGCGTAAACGAGGCGACACGCATCAACTTCGAGGACGGCTGCTACGAATCGAATAGTTCGGGGCAGAACTGCACGGAGATCGAGGGTTGCATCGAAGGCGAGTGGCTCGCGGAGGATTCCTACGGTCAAACGGTGATCATGAATGGCTGCCTGAATGACCCGCCACCTGGATCGCGCACGATTTCGAATCCGTCCGAGACCGTTCTTTCGGCGGCGGCGACGTCCTGCGAAGAGATTTTTCTGGAGCGCAGAGAATCGTGCAGAGAGCTCTCGGTGGACGATTGCCTCTACAAAGGTGAGGGCTGCCAGGTTCGCGTCGAGGACCTCATCGACGGGGAGCAGTTCTGCGACACCCGACAAGATAGGCAGTTTTGCGAGTACGCTAAGGTGAGCGTCACGCTTGGAATCATCCACTGGCCCATTTGTCCCTACACAGAGTGCAACGGCGACGAAGGGCCCTACGAAGGTTGCCTCGAACCGACGTCATGCGTTTGGACGACCGAGGACGAGAGCCAATGCTTGCCGAGGTGTGATTCGGCGGAAGCGCAGTGCGCCGAGGGTGAAGAGTGCTTGCCGTTGTTGAGGCGAACCTCGGACGGAGTTTTTGAGACGGTCGACGTTTGTGTTCCGTAGCCTGGCGCTTCTCGCGCTTGCGGACGTGGACCTCGTCATGGACTCGGCAAGGGCGGTGCGGTGACGGCAGAGCCGCAATTCACGCCGCCATCGTCAGGAGCATCTCCCAATCTGTGAGGAAGCCCACGATCTGGTTCCAACTTCGCAGCGTTGGGGTCCGTGCGATGCCTACACCGAGGAAGCATTGGCCCCGTCCTGCCCGTAGAGTTCTCGCGCGATTCCAGTCCCCCGACCCCCCCGCCTCTGACGTGGGGGGAGAACTTGAGCGAGGGGGTGTCCGTGCAAGTGGGGGAAGTCCAGTCCGCGGTCTCCTCGCGTTGACGCGGTCTAGAGAGCAACATACGATTGCGAGTTGCCACGAGCGCTCTTCCTCATGTCACCCGTCCAACAAATGCGTCTGCTCCAACTGCTAAGGCCGGCTTTGTATCTGCTTGCGTTGGCAACCGCCGCTGGATGTTCCGGTGCCGACCTCGCAGCACCAGGGAGCACGAACATAGTTGCCATAGCGCCTTCACCCGGCAACGGCATTCGCTACGTGGATCGTGTCGATTTCTCGGTCGATTGCGTTGGAAGCGATGACGATGAAACCGACGACATCCGTGTTGAAGGTTCGCTTTCGCTCACGGAGGATCACAGAGTTGCCGAGCTTGACGCGTGGGGTACGGACCTCGAACTGCCTCCCGGTCCGTGCTCGATTCAGTTTCGCGCGTCCGACTCCGATGATGAAGTCATCTGTACGAGCTCCGAGCCCTTCGATGTCTCGACCCAGGCTCCCACGGAGATCATCGTCGCCCTAATCTGCTCCTACAGCATTCCGGCGCCTCCCGGCTCCGGAGGCTCGTCCCAGTAGCGTGAGCGCCGGAACAATGCCTGAAGCTGAAGTCGGAGAATCGACGGGGTCTCGGGGTAGTGACGGCGCTGCCGATGGCGTCCTCCAACAGGGCCCACGCCAGCTCCCAACGGAGATCTGGGGAAGGTAGGCCTCAAGCGGCCAGCCTTCGGAGCTCGTCCCACTCTTCAATGAAAGCGGAAAATTGGTTCCAACTTCGCATCGTTGGGGTCACCGCCATCCATCTTTGCTTACAGGGGTGTCGCAGTCGCGAACACGGATCATGTAAGTGTATACGGACGCAGCAAGTCAAGCATCGGGGTAGGCTAGCTGGACCCCGAGCACGGAGACATCAACGATTGCGCCATCGACGGGGTTTTGAGGAGGTACAGCTAAGAGGCTAGTCGGCTTCTGGGAGCCGGCCGCCCAGGTCGACCCATCGGGCAAGAACCTCAGCTTTGTTCTTCCAGTAGCGCAAACGCCAGTGGGGTTGATGTATGACCTCGCGAACGCAGGTGACGTCCTCGTTGGTCCAGCTCACCGGGGGCTCCGTTTCGAGCCGTTTGATGAATCCAAGCAGTAGTGCGCTGCCGTCGCATCGATCTGCATCGCACGCCTCAAAAGCGTCGCAGACCTCACCCGGACGTGCGGCCGCAGACAACAAACGCGCCGCGGACTTTTGCTGGGAACGCGAAGGTCGCGAGAACGACCGAAATGTCGCCGTGGCGGTGGACACGTCGGAGGCGCGCCAACCGTGGGCGGCGGCGTGCGGATTCCTCTCGTCGAGGAGCAGTGCGGCAAGTCGGTCGCGGCAACTGACATCCGGGCACTTCGCCAAAGTGGATGCGAACTGTCCTGGTGTCGTCTCCAAGAACAAGGTCGCTGCTTTGAGTCGGGCCGCGTGTACACGCACTACCTCGTCGTCGGACCGAAGCCCGCGGTCGGCCAAATCCGAGAGGTCCTCGAGCTCTTCTTTCGTCCAATCGCTCTTGTCGGTTCTTCTGAGCCGCTCGCTCAGCGGGCCGATCAGGGATCGTTGAACCTCGGCAGAATCATCGCGCTCGACAAGCTCTTTGACGTGGCCCGTCGTTGCATTCCACGCGGCCGTCTCTACGGCCGCCAGGTCATCCGCGTGTCGTTGCCGAGCGTCTTCTTGCCATGACGCGTAGTAGCCGAAGCGTTCAAGCCCGAAGCTCAGTGCGACCATGCCGACGAGCAATGAGGCTCCGATGAACGACCCCGTAGTCGAAGCGAAGTCCGCGCGCCAGAGTATCCACAAGACCATCGCAGTCATCCAAAGGTAGAAGCCCCATGGATAGAGCAGGAGTGTTGCAGTGAGGCCGAGCCATACCCCGGCACCGATCGTCCATGCGAGCGTCGTCGACCGCGATGCATGCCGATCCAGGGAGGCGAAGAGGAGCCCGACCGAGCAAATCACTGGGGTCGTCACCAGATACACCGCCCACCTGCGGAATCTGAGGAACTCGGTCAACGGATCGGGACCTTTTGCGCCGGTGTGCAGGTCGGAGAGGAAGGCGATCGACAGTGTGCGTGCGAGCCAGATGATGCCGAGTGCGACGATGAGGGCGGCACCCACGGAAACCCATGAGAGCACGAGAGCCAAGATTCGCGCTTTCCGCTTGTTTTCCGTCATCTCGGACAACGACACCAGTGTACCAGGCAGCACACGACGCCTCGAAGCAGATCTGCCATTCTGTCGAGGCATGAGGGAGCATAGCCAATTCAAAGAGGCTGTCGGCAACATGCGCCACACGAAATAACATTCAGTACCACGCAATTGGGCGTTCACGATGAGCCCGATGGGCTACGAGACCGGAGCTGTCATTCCTCAAAAAGTTGTCTGCCTGCGAGATATGAGGCGCGATGATCGCGACGGTGACCCAGCGGACGAAGCTCGGACCTCTGCGTGCCTTGACGACAGCTCGACATGCCCGACTCGAGCGCGGCAACCGCCTGAGCCCTACTCTGTATGCGCAGCTATGCATGGATTGCCGTCGTCGAAGCTCCTCGTGCTGCCATTCGAACCTCGTCCCACTCTTCAATGAAAGCGGAAAATTGGTTCCAACTTCGCGTCGGTGGGGTCACCAAGAAATCAAGGGATTCTGCCTTCGGTCGGAGTCCCTTGGTGCGTTGTGGCAAATATGTGTCACGCGCGTGCACTCTAGACCTCGCACCTGTTCAGGTTCGCGACACTTTCGGCGTCCTTCTCAACCGCGCATCGTTGGAGGTCCTGTCGTTCCTCAAGACATCGGAAGGTCGTCGCCCTTCCAATGGTCACGCGGAATGGTCGTGCGGTTTGGGGGCGAGCGATGAGCGTCCGGATCTCCGCATCGATCCGTGGACGTCCGCCTCTGTGTCGGCTCCTCCAGGTCCAATAGACCTTGAAGCCCTTGCGATGCCAGCGGATTACGGTCTCTGGTTTCACAATGATCAGGGCGTTGTGCCAGTCTGGCCACAGGCCGCAGAGGGCGACCTAGAATGCGCGGTCAGCTTGGGTCAGCCTGGGGCGTTTGGTCTTGCGCTTCAGAATGACCAGCTGCTGTCTCAAGGCGGGGTTTTCGAGCGCGAGTTCGCGCTGCGGCTTCAGGCTCGATCTGGCGGTCGCGAGCAGGACGTACAGCAAGTGAAGCATCGGGGTAGGCTAGATTGACCCCGAGTACGGAAACACCAACGATTGCGCCATCGACGGGGTTCTGAGGAGGCACAAGAGCACGAGGTACCATAGCAGCCCTGTTATAAAGTCGTCGCGTATCGAAGCTCGCAAGAGGAGTACCCCGTGGATCAGTTCCCGATCATGATTAGCGCTGCGTTCGTTCTCGGGCTCGGCGTCCGCTTCGTGGGCTTGCCGCCGTTGGTGGGGTTTCTGCTCGCTGGCTTTGGCCTCAACCTGGCGGGCTATCTGTCGACGCACTCACTGCAAAGAGCGGCGGACCTCGGCGTCACCGTACTGCTGTTCACGATCGGCTTGAAGCTGCGCGTCCGCACCTTGCTAGAACCTGCGGTTTGGGCTGGCGCCACGGTCCATATGGCGCTCACCGTAGTGCTGTTCGGGCTGCTCCTTCTTGCGCTCCCTTTCGGGATCCTGGGGAGCCTCGATCTCGCGACGGCAGCGCTCATCGCCTTTGCGCTGAGCTTCTCGAGCACGGTGTTCGCAGTCAAAGTGTTCGAGGGGCAAGGGCAGTCTGCCTCACTTCACGCGCGAACTGCCGTCGGCATCCTGATCATGCAGGACGTGGTCGCCGTGGTCTTCCTGGCCGCCTCCAAAGGAGAGATGCCATCACCGTGGGCCTTGGCGCTATTGGCGCTCATCCCTGGGCGCCACCTCTTGAAGTGGCTCATGGAACGTAGCGGGCATGGCGAGCTTCTCTTGCTCTTCGGGATCATGATGACCTTTGCCGGATACGGGGTCTTCGAGGGCGTCAACCTGAAGGGAGATCTCGGAGCCCTCATCGTGGGCATGCTGGTCTCCGACCATCCGAAGGCCAAGGAGATGGCCGGGCTGCTGATGAGCTTCAAGGACCTCTTCCTCGTGGGCTTCTTCCTCAGTATTGGTTTGAGTGGAATCCCGAGCCTTCCGGACGTCGGCATCGCGCTGCTCCTCGTCGCCTTGGTGCCCATCAAGGTTGCTCTCTTCTTCGGCATCCTGACCCGCTTTCGCCTTAGGGCACGAACATCGATGATGACGTCCCTCAGCCTCGCCAGCTATAGCGAATTCGGTCTCATCGTCGGCGCAGTTGGCGTTTCCGCGGGATGGCTCAGCGACCAGTGGCTCATGATCATCGCCGTGGCGGTCGCCACGACGTTCGTCATCGCCTCACCGGTGAACGCGGCCGCGCCCCGCATCTACGACCGCTTCCGGTCGAGGCTGCTGCGCTTCCAATCCGACAAGCGTCTCCCGGAGGAACGGCCGATCTACGTTCCCAAGGCTGAAGTCCTGATCCTGGGCATGGGCCGAGTCGGCACTGGAACGTACGACGCGCTCGTAGGGGACCTGGGAGACCGGGTGGCGGGGGTCGACGTCGATCCGGACATCGTGCAGCGACACGTCGACAGCGGGCGGAACGTGGTCCGTGGGGACCCCACCGACTTGGACTTCTGCGAGCGAGTCATCAACGAGGGCAAGCTCAAACGCGCAATGCTGGCGCTGCCCAATCACCAGGCGAACCTGGTTGCTGCAGGTGAGCTTAGCTCGCTGAAGCACAAGTTCGACCTCATGGTGACGGCAACCGCGAAACACGACGACCAAGTCCAGGAGCTGGAGGAGAACGGAGTCGACGCGGCTTTCAATCTCTACGCGGAGGCCGGCCAGGGATACGCCGACTTCGTAAGGGAGGCTCTGGATTGACGGAACACTGCGGTGGGCATCGAGGACAAAGGCACCCACGGCTTTCGGCGCTACTTCATCACCTACGCGCGCGCGGACGGCGCGAGCCCGGACGTGCTCGAGCGCTTCACGCACAACCGGCGCGGAGAGATCATCGACGTCTACACCAGCTTTGAATGGCCGACCCTTTGTCGGGCGGTGAGCTGTTTGAAAGTCGATCTCGAGCGCGGAAAGCGCATCGATTTTCCGCGCCTAGGCAACCGAGTTTGGGACACTTTTTTGGACACCGAAGTGGATCCAGCTCGAAAGCTGAATGATTTCAATCCAAAAATGGTGGAGGCGGTGGGAATCGAACAGCCGGCAATTCGCCTGATCTAGATGTTTCTCGAACGGTTTCGCGGACAGGTATCGATGAGAACACGTCCAAACAACACGAACAAAACGCGTTACCGGACATTCTTATGACAATGTCACAAATCCCATTGCCCGATGTGACGCGCGAGCTCGCCGAGGTTTGGGCGATGCTTGAGGTGTTCTGCGCCGTTAAGGGGGAGCCTACGAGGTGGTGATGTGCCGCCCGCCGCGGCCTGCGTTCTGGGCAGGGCGAAGCCGGGCTTTGACGTTGCCGCATATGGAAAGCCTTCGAGACCGTTTGCGAAGTCCGGGCCAGCGTTCCTAACCACTCCGAGTTGGAACCAAGTGGTGGGGTTCCTCACGGATTGGGAGGGGCTTCGGAGGCTGGCGGCGGTCTCGGCAAGGTCGACGCTGACCGTCCCTGGTGCCGGTGCCATGCAGTCGGGCTCCCGCCGCGTTACTCCTCGAAGCACTCGACAGGCGGGTCGAACTGCACTCCATCAAACTCGAGGGACGGGTCGAGAGGCAAGTCAGAGCCGCAGGTGCGCCAGCACAAGTGCATCACCGGCCAAGCGCCATCGAGATTGCCAAAGCTGTAGTCCTCACCATCTACAGGGTGCGTCAGACAAACGGTGACCTGCGGGACGGCTATCTCCCTCGGGTACCTCGGAACTTCGTCACCAATACAAGCCACGAGGGTGCTGCCGGTTCCGCTCGGCTCACAACCCGCCCCACACGCCTCTCGATGCGCTTCTACGCTGACCCAGGGAACAGGGTCGATGAAAGGGCAGCCGTATGGATCGATATCTCCCGCGTCCCACGTGCGAGCTAGCTTCTGCGTTGACGCCCCGTCACCACACGCCTGGACAATGAGCGTGAGCGACAACGCGACCAGGATGAATGGCTTAGTGTTCAACAGGACTCCCTGAGGTCCAATAGGCGAAGACGTACACGGTCGAGGGGGGTGAGGCTACTGAGTACCCATACAGTTCAACGACAGGGCAAACGCCACCCTCAATCGTCGGTCTGTTAATTCTAACATACTTCTCGGTTCCGAAGTAGATGTCGTGGCCAATAACCTGGTTGCCATTGCAGGCATCTCTCACGATCAGAAGAATATGCGGCACTTGTGTTAGATCGCCGACGTCGATGAAGGCGGCCACCTTGAAGACCGTCGTCGAAGCTGGCAGCTGCGGATACCATGTGGGCAAACTCCATCCCTCCGGAACGTTGAACGCGTATTGCATCGCGCCCCAGTCCGGAAGCACGTGCGGCGGGTGGCCGAAGAATTTACCCGAGCCCCATTCTTCGCCCACCCCGGCGCGTACATCCCCCCACGTGGCCCTGGCCCCGATACCGTTCCCCATCGCGAGTATCATCGCCCGAACGTACCCGACCTGATTAGCATACGTAGGATTGAAGACGCCCATCCACTCCCGATAGAGGCCTGCGGCGCCGCCAACGACGGGGGCCGAAAACGAGACGCCATCAAGTTCGTCGTCCCAAGTAGGATTGGTACTTGTGTCCTGAAAAGTGTCCGCGCCTTCCGTCATGTACCCCTCAAACACACCGGGTGCCACGATCGAAACAGCCGAGATGTTAAGAATACCGCCGTGGCTACCCCCTCGTCCGGCCCAGATCCAGCCGCGGCCGCTATAGGCGCCAAGGGGTGTACCGAAGTAGGGAGTGGTGCTCCCTTTGTCTCCAATTCCGCCGACGGAAACCACTTCGGGTCGGGACATGGGATACTCGACGTTGCAGCTAAGCGGATAAGGATATCTGTACTCTGGAAACTGCTGCCGATTGCTGCTGCCACCGACAATGAGAATTCCTGCGTCCGAGGCCGCCCTCAGTGCATCGTTGCTGCCACCGTCGGCTTGCGGATCACACCAGGGGGGACCGCGCCAGCCGATGGGTAAGATCAGCACATCCACACCATCGGCGATTGCGAGATTGAGAGCCGCCGGAAGGTCTCCGAGATCCCCAAGGCGTGTCACGTAGATCCGCGCATCCGGGGCGACGCCAGCGCGTCCGGCCCCGAACTCGACGGCGCCGCTAGCTGCGATGCTTGCCACGGTCGTCGTGTGCGACGCTTCATTTGTGCTCCCTACCGACTGGCAGGGGGCTCCGTAGAAGCACTGCCTTTTCACCATGACGCGATGCTGGATAGATGTGCCTGGTCCGTGTCCCCGCCAGTTGAGATGGGTATTGTTGATGTGGTTCGGACCACTCGGGTCGTTCGGCCCGTCTATGATTGCGATTCTGATGGGGGCAAACCCAGGTGAGGACTGACTCCTACCCCCCGTCAACCCGAAAAACTGGGCGTCATGGAACCTCTGGAGGAATGACTGATCCCGTATCTCTTGTGGGTTCCAGTTGGATGTGACCTCATGCCACCCCGGATAGACGTCCCGTACGTCGGGGTGATCCAAGATCTGTGAGATCGCGGACGGAGGGATTCGTACAGCTACGCGATTGCTTGTGAAGAGAGATTCCCCGACGATTGCACCTTGAAGACGCGCATGCTCGGCGAAACTGCGTTGCGCAGCTTGGACAGAGCTCCTACGCACGGCGACGACTCCCTGCCGCTCCTCGTCAGTCATCGATCGCAGTTCACCCAGCTCCGCAAACGGAGGCAGCTCCTGCAGCTTGACAAGCACGTGCACAGGCTCATCGGGAAACTCTTTCGCTCTCGCGAACACCTCGGCATAGCGCGCTGCGCGCAACTCTTCGGGAGTCCTGAAGTTCTGCGTCTCCGCATCTGGACGGAGTTCAGTCAGGTCCAGCCCCTGTGCCCGCAGCTCCGCCAGGAAGACTTCAGGATCGACTTGTCTCGCCGAGGATTCCAGCAAACTCGGATCCACGGCGATCTGCGCCAGAGCCGGCGTCGGCAGGGTGGCGAAGAGGAGTATGGCAAGTCTGGATAGAACCAGACGGATAGCGTGCCGACGCGTGATCTGCTCCCGATGCATGCTGCGCCTCCAACGGGGAGTGGACACCGCGACTCTCTGCGCCGTCAAGCGACATCCTGATGTACCCAACCACTCTTTCCGTCGCCCGGCCGAAGTTGGTGCAAGACTGTGGTCGTCTTGGTCGATTTGATGAGTCGAAAGAGCCAAAACGTCCACTCTTGCGACTCGCGCGGCTGCGATCCCACGTTCAGGTGGCCAACATCGCGTTGGATCTTTGCGAGCGTCGTTGGCCACGCGCCCGTACATCCACGCCTATCAAGCGCTTGCGCGTCGACGACCGCCAGTCCATTGCCACGCGGTACCAGACGCACGCCGAACCGCGTCAGCTCTTGATGGAGGCACCGCCATGATGCAATGAGATCGGGCTCCGTGGCGTTGCCGATGGTTCGACGGGCCCAGCACGAGAAACTCTCAAGAGCTTGATGTGCCTCTAAGTCGCGGGCCCGGTTGCTCTGCGACCGACCTCGCGTTCGGTCGACGCGGTGGAGCCCAAGCTCTTGTTCGAGGATGCTCGCAAGCGCTTGAAACGCCGGAATGGCCTTGTAGGGGTGATGGATCTTCAGCGTCTGCGGATGAATCTTGTTCACCGCGACGTGAAGGTGTTCGTGCTCTTGCTCGCTGTGGCGCAGCGCGATGTATTAGTGTTCCGCGAGGCCTGCCGCCCCCACGGTCCGGCAGACCACATCTTCCAGCTCCGCAGAGGTCAGACGTCGGTCTTCGGGGTGAAACGAAATGACCAGATGGTAGGTCTTGCTTCCCTTGGCGCGCTGATTGCCTTCCTGGAGCAACTCCATCACGTCCACCGCAAGGCCCGCGTCCTCCCGACGATCGAGGCCCGGCAGGTTCCCGCCCATTTACCAAGTGCAGCATTCCTCACCCTGGTCTCGAAGCATGTAGGGGACGAGTCTGGAGAGTCGAGAGCGGGTCTTGTCGTTCTTTGGCTGCTTCGGCGTGATGATCATCGGGAGCGAACCAGGTGGGCGAGGACGCGCCTGAGCTCAGCTCCGTTGCGCTCCACTTCAATGAGAGTCCGGCGAAGCTCGGTCTTCTCCGCGCGCTCGGTCAGCGCCTTCTTGAGCAAGCCGCCGAGCCGATTCTGTTCGCGTTGGATTCGGAGAATATCTTGAACTTCCTGCCGGGCACGAGCGCTCGGAATCTCGACACTCAAGAGCAGGCGACGCATGACTTCATTCCGCGTGAGCCCGCTCGCACCTGCGAGGTTGTCGAGGTGGACCGCGTGCGTATCGGTGAGTCGCACAGTAATCCTACGTTTCAGATCCCCCACCCGATGAGCATACGCATCGGGATCGCATTGTCGAGACGGAATTTTGTTTCGCACGCGCGAATAAGCCGAAGGCGTTGAGCGCGTCATCAAGTGCCGAGCGTGAACGCAAGAGGCGTTCGCGCGAGGTGCTTGTAGTTTTGTTGGCAGACAAAACTCCACCTTGCCCGAACAGAGTCCGGTTCCTTTTGATGCACGATGAGCAATCTTGGATCCATCTGCACAACTCTGAAGCAAAGCGACTCTTTCTGACGCGAGATGAAGCAAAGCCTTCCATTCTGAGTCAGACCGAAGCACTTTTGAGCAAGAGAACGCAAGGTGCAGCACCACGAATCACTTTGCGTCACTTCGTGACAGAGAGCGCCACGGAGAGCCGCTGGGCGGCTCGCGCAACTTTTTGGGGGGCAAAACCGATAACAGGGAGTGACCGCCAAGAGTGAAGACAAGCAACCGTTCCAAGTGGACCCGCGGCTCGTTCATGCGTACCCGTACTTCCGCGTGCACCTCGAGGAGATTGGGGCTTGCATCGAATGCGGCTGCTCCGTCAGGAGTGTGTGGCAAGCGTACGCGACACGGGCTGCGCATCCCTTTCCAGGCTCCTACAGCTCGTTTCTTCGCTACTGCAACGCCCACGCACTCGGACGCCGCCGAGCGAAGGAAGGCACGCAATCCGAGCACCATCACAGAGGTCAGGCG
>Ga0224508_10004651_pt1 | contig 11162 bp, 10 predicted proteins | sample SF_Jan12_sed_USG_4_FD_170157 | JGI IMG/M metagenome (GOLD analysis project Ga0224508, IMG submission 170157) | Sediment microbial communities from San Francisco Bay, California, United States - SF_Jan12_sed_USGS_21 | ecosystem: Environmental > Aquatic > Marine > Sediment | place: USA...
GGGGGCACCGACGCCGGCGCCGGTTCGACCCAGCCTGCACCCACCGAGCCGGTCGCTGGGGTCCCAGCGTTCAGTGCCGCCATCGACGCTGCTGGCGACCCGGCACCGCTGGCGCTGTCGAGCGGTGCGGCCGCCGAACCGGCTGGCCTCGACCTCCGGTCCGGACCGGCGTCGGTCACGACCGGGGGTCCCCTCGCCGCCACGACGGAGGCCGAGGAGGTCTGGGGTCAGGTCCAGCGAGCACTGAACCGCATTCGTCCGGTCGTCGATGGCCAGGAGCTGCGGATCCGGCTCCATCCGGCCGAGCTGGGCGAGCTGCTCGTCCAGGTCCGGACCCAGGGCGATCAGCTGACGGTCCGGCTGGTGACCTCCACCTCGGCGGCCCAGCAGGTGCTGCTCGGCGACCAGCAACGCCTCAGCGAGGAGCTAGCGGCCGCCGGGTTCGACGACGGCATGGTCGACATCAGCCATCGCGGCCCCTCCCAGGACGGGCCCGGCCCCGACGGCGGCCAGCGCGACCGCGACCAGGACGGGTCTGGGCCAGCACCCGCGTCGTCGAATCCGGGTCTCGCCGGCCGACCACCGACGAGAACCGGCGCCGCCCCTTCGGGTGGCGGCGGTCGCCGCCGAGCCGGCCTCGTCGACCTCACGCTCTGACCGCCCAAGCCCGAGATCCCGACCCATGATCCGTACGCCATCGACCAGGACAACGAGGCACCGATGATCGAAACGACAGCGCCCCCAGCACTGGCGGCGACGACCCCGGCCGCGATACCGGCCGCGGGAGCCCAGACGGAGACCTCGCCGTCGACGACTGCTGCGGCTGCTCCCAGCGTCGGCCCCCAGACGAGGATCTCCGATCTCGAGCTGCGAGAGGAGCTGGCCGACCCCAACGGCAACGACCTGGACAAGGACGCGTTCCTCAAGCTCCTCGTCGCGCAGCTCCGCTATCAGGATCCGCTCGATCCGAGTGATCCGGCCGAGTTCATGGCGACCACGGCCCAATTCACCACGATCGAGAAGCTCAACGAGCTGACCGAGCAGGGCGCCAGCAACGCGATTGTCACCGGGCTGGCGATGGCAAGCTCTCTCGTCGGCCGCTCGATCGACTATGTCGACGTCGACGACGGGGTCAACACCGCCGTCGTCACCAGCGCCACCGTCGTCGGAGGCGAGGTGCACCTGATGACCGGCGCCGGCGCGGTGTCGATGGAGAAGGTCACCGCGATCGGGGCAACGGCGACCCCCGGTACGGCTGCGGTGCCGCCGGCCGATCGAACCGCCACACCGTCCCCACCGGGGACAACCGAAGCACTCGCGGCCTCACCGGTCGCCGACCAACCAGAAGGGCAACTCTCATGATCCGCTCGATGTACGCAGCAGTGTCGGGCCTCCGCGCCCACCAGACCATGATGGACGTGGTCGGCAACAACATCGCCAACGTCAACACGCACGGGTACAAGAAGTCCGATGCCATCTTCCACGACGTGCTCAGCCAGGTGATCAACGGCGCCGGCGCCCCGACGGAGGCCGTCGGCGGCAGCAACCCGGCCCAGGTCGGCCTCGGGACCACGCTCGGGGCCATCGCCCAGAACTTCGCCAACGGGGCACTGCAGAACACGAACCGAGATCTCGACATGGCGCTGCAGGGAGACGGGTTCTTCAGCCTCGTCGAAGACGGCGTGCAGCTCTACACCCGGGCCGGCTCCTTCTTCCTCGACGCCAACAACAACCTCGTCAGCAGCGGCGGGGCGTTCGTGCAGGGGTGGATGGCCGACGCTACCGGCGAGGTCGTCACCTCGGGTGCCTCCGGTCAGATCACCATCCCCGTCGGGGAGCAGGCGGCGCCGATCACCACGTCGTCGGTCAACCTCGGTGGCAACCTACCAGCGGAGGCGGCGGTCGGTGAGACCCAGGTTTCGAGTCTCAACATCTACGACAGCCAGGGCAAAACGATCACGCTCGAGCTCACGTTCACCAAGACCGCAACCGACACCTGGCAAATGACCGCCACCTATGGAGACCCGCCGACCCCGGTCACCGTCACCGACTCGCAGCTGCAGTTCGGTGCCGATGGTCGGATGGTCGCTCCGGCCGACTTCGATGCCAACATCGCCGCCGGGTCGATCCCCAACGTCGGCGACGTCGCCCTGACGTTCGGTGGCCTCGCGGCCGGCGAGGTCACCCAGGTGGCGGCGGCGGGGAGCATCTCGGCGATTGCGCAGGACGGTGCGGCCACCGGCCAGCTGCTGGGGGTCACCGTCGGCCAGGACGGCACGATCACCGGGGCGTACAGCAACGGCCGGGTCAAGGCGATCGCCCAGGTCGCAGTCGTCGCCTTCTCGAATCCCGAAGGCCTGGAGCGGGTGAGTGGCACGATGTGGCGGGCATCGGTCAACTCCGGCCTCGCCCAGATCGGCACGGCCAGCACCGGCGGCCGGGGCCAGATCGCCCCCGGCACCCTCGAGATGTCGAACGTCGACCTGGCCGAGGAGTTCACCACCCTCATCCGGACCCAACGGGGCTTCCAGGCCAACTCGAGGGTGATCACCACCTCCGACGAGATGCTGCAGGAGGTGGTCAACCTCAAGCGATAGCCCGTCGACGGGGCGACGCACCAGCTCGCCGGGGCTCTAGCGTGTGGTCATGCCGACGGCTGGCTACTCGGGAACCCCGCTCGCCAAGAAGCTCGGCATCAAGCCGCGCTCGACGGTGGCGGTGCTCGACGGCCCCGACGATCTCGACGAGCTGCTCGCCCCGCTGCCCGACGGTGTCACGGTCCGGACCTCGCTGCGGGGCTCGGTCGATCTGGTGGTGGCGTTCTTCGTCGACGCAGCAGCCTGCAAGAAGCGCCTACCGGCCCTCGCCGGCAAGATCTACCCCGACGGCGGGCTGTGGCTGGCGTGGCCGAAGAAGACGTCTGGCGTGGCCACCGACCTCGACGGCAGCACCGTCCGGGAGCTCGGTCTCGCCGCCGGGATCGTCGATATCAAGGTGTGCGCCATCGACGAGACCTGGTCGGGGCTGCGGTTCGTCCACCGGGTCGAGAACCGGACGTGAGCCCGGCCCGCGGCCCGCTGTAGGGTCGGGGCCCATGGAACTCAGAGACAAGGTAGCGGTCATCACCGGAGCCGGGTCCGGGATCGGCCGGGCCCTGGCGAAGGCGTTCGCCGCAGAGGGAGCCAAGGCCGTCGTGTGCACCGACCTCAACGGCGCGAACGCCGCCGAGACGGCGGAGCTGATCGGCGACGTCGCGACCTCGGCCGAGCTCGACGTCGGTGACGAGCGAGCGGTCGAGCGGATCGTCACCGACACCGTCGCCGCTCATGGCTCCCTCGACGTGTTCGTGTCCAACGCCGGCTACGGGCTGCCCGGCGGACTCGAGCTCCCGACCGACGAGTGGGAGCGGATGATGAACGTCCACACCTGGTCGCATCTCTACGCCGCCCGGGCCGCCATCCCGGGGATGATCGAGCGGGGTGGCGGCTACCTCCTCAACACGGCCTCCGCCGCTGGCCTCCTCACCCAGATGGACTCCGGCCCCTACGCGGTCTCCAAGCACGCCGCCGTCGCCTTCGCCGAGTGGGTGGCGATCAATCATGGCGAGGACGGCATCGGTGTGTCGGTGCTGTGCCCCCAGGCGGTGCGCACCAACATCATGGGCCCCCGGGCCAGGGACATGGCAGACGACAGCAGCGCCGGCCAAGCCGCCGGCGACGAGATCCTCGAGCCGGAGGTCGTCGCCCAGGCCTGTGTCGATGCTATGCGGGACGAGCGGTTCCTTGTCCTGCCCCACCCCGAGGTGGCGACCTACTTCGAGCGGAAGGCGAGTGACTACGACCGCTGGCTGCGGGGCATGCGCCGCTTCCGGCGGCGGCTCATGGGCGAATGAGCTTCGCCCCGGGAACCGGGGAGCCGATCCCGGTCGACATCGACCGCTCGGGCGTCGACCGGTGCTTCGGGTGCGGCGCCGCCAACGAGGGCGGGCTCCACCTCAGCTTCCACCGGTTCGAGGACGGCCTGGTCGAGACCCGGCACCATGCCGCCCCTCACCACTGCGGGCTCGACACGGTTGTGCACGGCGGCATCCAGGCCACGATCCTCGACGAGGTCATGGGGGTGGCGGCCCAGCTCGCCCTGCCCGACCAAGCGACCGACCTCGCCTGCATCACCGTCGAGATGCACCTCCGGTACCGCCGCCCGGTGCCCCTGGCCGACGACGTCGTGGCCCGGGCCCGCCTCGACCGCGTCGACGGCAACGATCTCTACGTCACCGGCGCCATCGTCGGGCCCGACGACGAGGTGCTCACCGCCGCCGACTCCCGCTGGCGCCAGCTCGTCCTGGACTGACCCCCGCCGGGTGGGGGCAGCGACCAACGCCAGCCGACAGCCTGGTCCTCGCCGGCACCGATCGGACGTCTATCATCGGTGTCACCACCCAACACCAACGCCGTTCAGCGGCGGAGCATCCCATGACCGAGACGCAGCCGATGAAGCTTTCGGTCCCCGAGCCGGCGGCTCGGCCCGGGGACGAGCCCAACTTCTCCCACATCATCATCACCCCGGCAGGCGAGCTGCCCAAGCCACCGATAGACGTCGCCCCGGGCGACACCCGCTCGTATGCCGGGGCGGTCATCCGCGTCCTCGACGACAACGGACGACCGGTCGGGGAGTGGGCGCCCGATCTCACCGACGAGCTGAAGCGCCGAGCCCTCCGGCACCTGCTCGAGACGCGGGTGTTCGACGAGCAGGCGATGCTGTTGCAGCGTCAGGGCAAAGCCGGTTTCGCCATCCAGTCGAGGGGTGAGGAGGCGGTCTCGGTCGGCGCGGCGCTGGCCGTCGATGCGACCTCCCCCGGCTATGGCCAGGGACTCGACATGCACTTCCCCACCTACCGCCAGTCGGGCTTGTTGATGGCGAACGGCCACTCGTTGCTGGAGATGTTCTGCCAGATCCTGTCGAACACCGGCGACCGGCTCAAGGGTGCGCAGTTGCCGAGCATGCACTCGGTTCCGGAGAAGGGGTTCTTCTCGATCTCGGGCAACCTGGCCACCCAGCTCATCCAGGCGGTCGGGTGGGCCATGGCGTCGGCCATCGAAGGCAAGCGCAACGTCGCCCTGGCCTGGACCGGGGAGGGCGCAACGGCCGAGAACGACTTCCACAGTGCCCTGGTGTTCGCCAAGGTCTACCAACCACCGGTGATCCTCAACATCATCAACAACCAGTGGGCGATCTCGAGCTTCCAGGGAATCGCCGGCGGCGAAGCGGCGACCTTCGCCCAGCGGGGGAGCGGGTATGGGTTGCCGACGCTCCGGGCCGATGGCAACGACCTGCTGGCGGTGTACGCCGTCACCGACTGGGCGGTCCGCCGAGCCCGGGCCGGCTACGGTCCGACGCTCATCGAGTGGGTCACCTACCGCGCTGGCAGCCACTCGTCGTCCGACGATCCGAGCCGGTACCGCTCGGCCGACGCAGCGTCGAGCTGGCCGCTCGGCGACCCGATCGAGCGGTTGTCGGAGCATCTCCGGGTCACCGGAGCCGCCACCGACACCGACATCGAGGCGATCCGGGCCGAGGTCACCGAGCGCCTCGACGCCACGCTGACCGAGGCCGAGAAGCTGGGAACGATGAACAGCGGACCCCGCCTCAGCGCCAGCCACATGTTCGAGCACGTCTATGCCGAGATACCCCGACACCTCCGGGAGCAGCGACAGGAGCTGGGGATCTGATGGTCGACGCCCGCACCCGAACCGACCTCACGGCGGCCGAAGACGTCACCGCACCGGTGCCCGAGACCACGTCGATGACGATGATCGAGGCGATCCGCGACGCGCTGGCGGTGATGATGGCCCGCGACGAGCGGGTCGTGTCGTTCGGCGAGGACGCCGGCTATTTCGGTGGCGTGTTCCGCTGCACCGAGGGCCTGCAGCAGACCTTCGGCACCCACCGCAGCTTCGACACGCCGATCAGTGAGAGCGGCATCGTCGGGATCGCCGTCGGCATGGCCGCCTACGGGTTGCGTCCGGTGGCCGAGATCCAGTTCGCCGATTACATGTATCCCGGCTACGACCAGATCGTGTCGGAGGCCGCCCGGCTGCGCGACCGGTCGGTGGGTGAGTTCACCGCCCCGCTGGTGATACGGATGCCGGTTGGTGGAGGGATCAGAGGCGGACAGACCCACTCCCAGAGCCCGGAGGCGTTGTTCACCCACGTCGCCGGGCTCCAGGTCGTGGTCCCGTCGACCCCCTACGACGCCAAGGGTCTGCTGATCTCCAGCATCGAGAACGAGGACCCGGTGATCTTCCTCGAACCGAAGCGTCTCTACAACGGGCCGTTCGACGGGCATCACGATCGGCCGATCCAGTCGTGGTCGTCGCATCCTGCCGGCGAGGTGCCGCTCGGGCACTACCGGGTACCCCTCGGTGAGGCCACGCTCGTCGCCGCCGGTTCCGACGTCACGATCCTGGCCTATGGCACCCTCGTCCACGTGGCGAAGGCGGCGGCCGAGGAGAAGGGCGTCGAAGCCGATGTGATCGACCTCCGGACGTTGCTCCCTCTCGACGTCGACGCCATCGTCGACTCCGTCCGCAGGACCGGCCGGGTGGTCATCGCCCACGAGGCGACCCGGACGAGCGGGTTCGGGGCCGAGCTGTCGGCCCAGGTCCAGGAACGCTGCTTCGACCACCTCGAGGCGCCGATCACCCGGGTCACCGGTTGGGACACCCCGTACCCGATGGGTCAGGAGTGGGCGTACTTCCCCGGCCCCGACCGGGTGGGCCGGGCCATCGAGTCGGTCCTCGCGTACTAGGTCGGAGGCAGCGATGGGTGTGCAGGTCATCAAGGTCCCCGACGTGGGCGAGGGAGTAGCCGAGGTCGAGCTGGTCTCGTGGTCGGTCACCGTCGGCGACGAGGTCAGTCGCAACCAGATCCTGGCCGAGGTCATGACCGACAAGGCCAACGTCGAGATTCCCGCCCCGATCGATGGGGTCGTCGCAGCCCTCAACGGTGAGATCGGCGGTGTCATGGCGGTCGGCAGCACCTTGATCGAGCTGACGGTCGAGGGCGCCGGCGACGAGCCCGAAGGCGGCGGCGCCGCCATCGTGAAGGAGGCGGCCCAGCCGCGGTCGGCACCGCTGCTCGACGACGGGCACCTCACCTTGTCCGTCGTCGCCAACGGATCGGCCGAGACCGCAACGACCAGCGCCGGCCGGGAACGCAACGACGCCACCACCGACACGGCCGCAGCGCTCGGGCGCTCGATCGCGGTGGGGGAGCGTCCACCGCGGACCGAGGGTGAGAAGCCGCTCGCCACCCCAGCGGTGCGCCACCGCGCCCGCGTCGCTGGCATCGACCTCCGGCGGGTGCCGGGCACCGGCCCGGCGGGGCGCATCACCCACGAGGACCTGGATGCGTTCTGGCACGGCGCCGGGGTGGGCTACGACGGCGGCGGTGCTGCCGGCAGCCCCGTGGCCGGCGGGCGCCGGCGCCAGCCCGACCAGCGGGTCGACGAACAACCGATCATCGGGATCCGCCGGCAGATCGCCAAGCGGACGCTGGCCGCCACCCAGTCGATCCCCCACATCACCTACGTGGAGGAGGTCGACGTCACCGCGCTGGAAGACCTCCGAGCCACCCTCAACGACGACTCGCCTGATGGCGTGGCTCGCCTCACCGTGCTGCCGTTCCTGATTCGAGCGATCGTCGACGCCGTCGGTGAGTTCCCTCGCATGAACGCCCACGTCGACGACGACGCCGGCACGCTCACCACCCACGGCGGGGTTCACGTCGGGATCGCAACCCAGACGCCGAACGGCTTGGTCGTCCCCGTCGTCCGCCACGCCGAGACGGCGTCGATCTGGGAGCTGGCCCAACGGGTCGCCGATCTGGCCGAGGCCGCCCGGAGCGGCAAGGTGGCCCCGGCCGATCTGACCGGGTCGACGATCACGATCACCAGCCTGGGCCCGCTCGGCGGACTGGTCACCACCCCCGTCATCAACAAGCCCGAAGTGGCCATCGTGGGCGTGAACAAGATCACGACCCGGCCGGTGTACATCGGTGACGCCCTCCTCCCCCGGAAGATGATGAACCTGTCGTCGTCGTTCGACCACCGCATCGTCGACGGCTGGGATGCCGCCTCGTTCGTCCAGCGGATCCGTCGATCCATCGAGCAGCCGGCGCTCCTGTTCGTCGACGATCCCGCGTCCGGGTCGGCGTGACCGCCGCCGACGCGCAGCGGTCGTCGCCGTCCATCGAGCGGGCCATCGCCGACGCCCAGGCGGAGCGTCGATCGACGACCGTCCTCATCGTCGGCGGCGGGCCAGGCGGCTACGTGGCCGGCATTCGGTGCGGGCAGCTCGGCCTCGACGCCATCGTCGTCGACGACCAACCGCTCGGCGGCACGTGCCTGAACGTGGGCTGCATCCCGTCGAAGGCACTGATTCACGTGGCCGACGAGTTCGCCAAGATCGTGTCGGCCAGTGGACCCTCACCGCTCGGCATCTCGACCGCCCCGCCGACGATCGACCTGGCCCGAACCGTCGCCTGGAAGGATGCGATCGTCGGGAAGCTGAACGACGGGGTGGCGTCGCTCCTCGGGGCGGTCGGCACCTCGGTGGTCAACGGCCGGGCCACGATGGTCGACGGCAAGACCTGCGATGTGGCCCTCCCCGAGAGCGAGGGCGGCGGGCGGATGCTGATCCAGGCCGAACACGTGGTCCTCGCCACCGGCTCGACGTCGGTGGCGCTGCCCGACCTCCCGTTCGGCGGCCGCGTCATGTCCTCCACCGAGGCGCTCGACCTGATTGCGGTACCGCGCTCGCTGGCGATCGTCGGCGGTGGCTACATCGGTCTGGAGCTGGGGACGGCGTACGCCAAGCTGGGCTCGGCGGTCACCGTGATCGAGGCGGAGGACCGGATGCTCCCCCTCTACGACCTGGAGCTGACCACGCCCGTGGTCAAACGCCTCAACGAGCTCGACGTGGCCCTCCTCACCTCGACCACCGCCGTCGGTCTCGCCGATGGCGGCGAGGGTAGAGCCGTCGGTCTCGCCGATGGCGGGCTCGTCGTCAGCGACGGCCAGACCGAGCGCACAATCCCCGCCGACGCGATCCTCGTGACCGTCGGCCGCAGGCCGAACACGGCCGGCCTCGGGCTCGAAGGCCTCGGACTCACCATGGACGGCGCGGCGATCGCTATCGACGACCGTTGCCGGACCTCGATGCGGAACGTCTGGGCGGTCGGCGACGTCACCGGCGAGCCGATGCTGGCTCACCGGGCGATGAGGCAGGGCGAGGTCGTCGCCGAGGCCATCGCCGGGCAGCCATCGGTGTTCGACGCCCGAGCAATTCCGGCCATCGTGTTCACCGATCCCGAGATCGTCGTCGTCGGTGCCGACCCGACTTCGGCCGAAGCGACCCACGGCGAGGTCGTGATCGGGCGGTTCCCGTTCAGCGCCAACGCCCGGTCGATGACGCTCGACGGCTCGGGCGGCTTCGTCCGGGTCGTGGCCCGGGCCTCCGACCATCTCGTGCTCGGCCTCCAGGCCGTCGGCATCGGGGTGGCGGAGCTGTCGGCGGCGTTCGGCCTGGCCATCGAGATGGGAGCCCGGCTGGAGGACATCGCCGGCACGATCCAGGCCCATCCCACCCTTGGCGAGGCGTTCCACGAATCGTCGCTGGCCGCCCTCGGCCACCCCCTCCACATCGCCGCCCGCCGCCGATAGCAGGATCGGGCGAAGGAGGCGAGCACAATGGGGCGCATGTCGTCACGACCTCCCTCCTGGTTCACCGGGGCGATCGCCAACCGCCCAGAGTCGCACACGGTGGACGTCGCGTCCTGCGACGTCCACTACCTCCGCTGGGGCGACCCGAGTTCGCCATGCCTGATCCTGCTCCACGGCGGGGCCGCCCACGCCCACTGGTGGTCGTTCATCGCTCCGCAGTTCGCCCAGCAGTACTACGTGGTCGCCCCCGACTTCTCGGGCCACGGCGACAGCGGTCGGCGGCTCGTCTACACGATGGAGCAGTGGGCCGACGAGGTGATGGCGGTCGCCCGTGACGCCGGCGGGCAGGACCGCCCGATCGTCGTCGGCCACTCGATGGGCGGGCACGTCGCCATCGCCGCGGCCGCCCGCTTCGGCGACGAGCTGGCCGGCGCCATCATCCTCGACGCCCCCGTGCGCCAACCCGATCCGGAGTCGGAGGAGGGGGAGCGCGGCCGGATGTTCCGCAACCCGAAAACCTATCCGGACCTGGAGACGGCGCTGGAGCACTTCCACCTCCAGCCGCCCCAGCCCACGACCAACGACTTCATCGTCGACCACATCGCCCGCCATTCGCTGAAGGAGGTCGAGGGCGGTTGGACGTGGAAGTTCGATCCCGCCGTGTTCGCCCGGGAGCGGTACACCACCAACGAGTACCTCTCCCGGACCCGGTGCCGCCTGGCGTTGATGCACGGCCAGCTGAGCGATCTGGTCACCCCCGAGGTGCAGAGCCACATGGAAGACCTCACTGGGCGGAACGCCCCGATGATCGAGATCCCCCAGGCGTACCACCACATCCCGCTCGACCAGCCCCTGGCCCTCATCGCCGCCGTCCGGGCGATCCTCGCCGATTGGCAACACTCGGTCGACAAGCGGCGTCTGCGCGATCTGGCCGGCTGACGCCTGGGTTCAGCGCCGGCGTCGGCTGTGGCAGGCGAGCGGGTCGACTTGGTAGCCGGAGCCGTCGGCGAGGCGGACGGCGCCGGTGATGATGATGTCGCCGTTGCGGTTGAGGGAATCGACGTTGTTCAGGCCCGGGAGGGCGACGCCGTCGTTGGCCAGCGCGGTGAACGTGGCGTCGAAGTTCGGGTCGTTGCTCGCATCGGGACCGAACGTGTCGGAGCCGACCCCGCTGATCCGGCGTCGATCGAAGAGCCACTGCACCGCCTCGCCGGAGAAGCCGGGAACATCGTCGAGGTAGGCCGCTGTCCCGAACTTGGCGTCGAAGCCGGTCTGGATGATCACCATCGCTCCTCGAGGCACCCGGCCGACCTCCCGCTCGTAGCGGCGGATGTCGTCGGAGCTGAGCTGGAAGTTGGGGCCCTCGCGAGCCATCCGCTCCCGGACGTCGATTACGTACGCCGGCCACACCAACTCCTCGGCCTCGAGCACGTCGATCGAG
>Ga0224508_10004652_pt1 | contig 11162 bp, 12 predicted proteins | sample SF_Jan12_sed_USG_4_FD_170157 | JGI IMG/M metagenome (GOLD analysis project Ga0224508, IMG submission 170157) | Sediment microbial communities from San Francisco Bay, California, United States - SF_Jan12_sed_USGS_21 | ecosystem: Environmental > Aquatic > Marine > Sediment | place: USA...
CAGTATCGTGGTGAGATTTCTTCAGTTATTTCTGAAACGGTGCGAGCCTGGGATCCGTCGGCCACCTCACGACGCATAGAGCTTTATGTGGGCCGTGATCTGCAGTTCATCCGCATCAACGGCACACTGGTTGGGGGCTTCGCCGGGCTGACTATATACAGTCTGATAAAAATGATCTAACCAGCGGACCCGAGCCCGCTGGCCACTTGGGAGACTTTTGATGAAATTACCAACCATCGTCATCTGCACAATGGTGGCGAGCGGATGCGCCACCAATAATCAGATCATCGATGCCGGCTCACGAGCTGCGCAGGTAGATGTGCCTGCGGCAGCCGCCGTAAGAGTGCGGCTACCCGTGGGCGAGGTCGCCATTCACGGGGTAGCTGGCAACGCCATCAGTGCATCCGTCGAGATGTTCTGCGAGGAGGGTGACAGAGGATGCCAGCGCCGGGCAAAGAAAGCGGGCTTTGTCTCCCGCACGGACACATCTGCCATTCATATCAGTCTGGAACCACCGTCAATGTTCGCCTGGCGCGATGTGCATGCGACGATCAATATCAATGTGCCATATGACCACCCACTGCACGTAAAAATGGGTGCCGGTGAAATTGTCATCGATCACATGCAAAGCTGTGTTGAATTGGACATGTATGCAGGTGACGCCGACATCCATGTCGACAAGTTGGCCGTGGCCGGCGTCTATCTGGATGTCGGCACTGGCGACACCTCGCTCGTAGTGGACGGAGATAGCATCGAGGGCAAACGTGCGCTGCTGGTCGGTTCAGAACTGGAATGGAACGAAGGTAACGGCTGGTGCCAGGTACTTGGCGATCTGCAGTTTGGCGACTTAAGGATCTACCTCGACCAGCTCTAATCGCGAAAACCCTCGGCCGACCAGTCGGTCAGTGGTCTGCCAGAATAGATCTGATCGAGGATAAATAACTCGCGCTCGTATATTGTCTTCAAAAATTTTGTCGCGCCCTTCATTTGCTTGAATGCGCGTAATCCGCGTTCGATAAAGCTCTGTAGCTCTCCGTATCCGGCGGCGTGTGCCGGGCCCCGCGCCAACCTGATCGAGGCGTAGATGACCCGATGACGCACGACTTCCTCGAGCAAGCCACCCGTTTGCTGGATCAGTTCAATCTGGCGTAACCGTGAATCATATTTGTCGCACTCGCGATAAGCCTGCGCGTAGAGTTCCTGATCGAGCGCTTCCGGGTGGGCACCAATGTCAATGTGGCTTTCGTGCAAAACGCGGATGAGTTCGTGATCAAGCTCCTGGGTCAGTGCATGTAATTCTACAGCAAGTGACATTGACTCCATCGCGTTTTCCGACAGCATCCGAACCATGAGGGGGTAGGCGCGCGCGATATCGTCATCGCGCTGTGCAAAATCCTTGGTGCCGTAGAGATCCGAAAGAAAAAACTCCATTGCGGCGCGGTAGCGCTTTTGCGCCGCAAGGTCGGCATAGGTCGCGGCCAGCCGCGCAGTCTGCCAGGCGCTGAGGGCATGATGCTGTCGTGGCAGCTTATCGCCCGCAGCCACCTCGAGGCGTAACTCGCGGGCACGCTGCAAGTGCTCGAAAAAACGCTGTGCCGCCGGGCTCTGTCCCTTCTTCATACTTTTATTCTACGCATCGGCGCCCAGGTCTTATACTGTGCAGCCGATACTGACCAGAGTGCCCAGGCTTGCTAGACCGATTTCTGAGACCAGATGCCGAATCGATGTCCAGCGGCGACACCGCGTGGCTGCGCATGGACAGCCCAACCAATCTGATGATGATCACGGGCGTCATCGTGCTGCACGACCGAATCAGACTGGATGAAGTCCGCCGGCTCATCGAACAGCGTTTCCTGAACTTCCAGCGTTTTCGCATGCGGGCCAATCAGGACATGACCGGTGCCTGGTGGGAAGAAGACCCGGATTTCGACATCGCCAATCATGTCGTGGCGCTGAATCCACCGGGGAATCTGTCACAGCGTGGCCTGGAAGATCTGGCCAGCAAAATTGCCAGCACGCCGCTCAATCCGCAGCGACCGCTGTGGCAGTACCAGCTTATCGAGGACTTCCGCGGCGGTAGCGCCTTGATCATGCGTATCCATCATTGTTATGCCGACGGCATTGCGCTGATACAGGTACTGCTGTCGATGACCGATACCGAGCCATACCCGAAAGAGGCAGCAGGCAAGCCACCTCGACAGGCGCATCACTCGCGACGGTTGCTGGACCAGATCGCTGCCGAGGCCCTGGCGCTGGGCAAACGCGGTGAACGACTGGGGCGGGAATTTCTGCATGAACTTCGTGACCAGAGTGCTCCGGAGATGGTTACCAGCCTGATTCGCAAGGGATCGGATTTTGCTTTCGATCTTGCGCGTTTCGTTTTGAAGCCACCGGATGCGGTGTCTCGATACCGCGGCGAGTTAAGCCCGATGAAACGTGTAGCCTGGGCAACACCGCTGCCGCTGTCTGAGGTCAAAGCCGTAGGCAAAGCGCACAGCTGCACCGTCAATGATGTCGTCTTGTCGTGTGTAGCAGGGGCATTGCGCACATGGCTGGTGGAACAAGGGGATGAGGTCGAGGGGCTGGAAATCAATGCCACTGTTCCGGTCAATCTGCGCCCACCCGGCGGCGCCAACAGGCTGGGTAATTACTTCGGGCTGGTATTCCTGGGTATTCCGATCGGAATCGAGGATCCATTGGCGCGCCTCCATGCGGTCGCGGCCAATATGGCGGACTTGAAAAGGTCTTTTCAGCCCCAAATTAGTCTTGGGATGCTGTCATTAGTGGGTCGTGGACCGAGCATACTGCAGCGACCGGTGTTGGAAATGTTCAGCAGCAAGGCGACCACCGTTATGACAAATGTGCCCGGGCCGCAAAGACCGCTGTATTTTGCAGGGTCAGAAATAGACCAGCTGTTATTCTGGGTACCACAGAGTGGCAGCATCGGCATGGGTGTGAGCATATTGAGCTATAACGGCAAGGTGCAGTTCGGTCTCATGACGGATCGCAATCTGGTCGCACGGCCGGGACAGATAATCCGCCGGGTAGCGGATGAATTCGAGAAACTGGTGCTGGTGACGTTAATGAAACCCTGGCAACAAAACGCTAATACCGAGGCCAAAAACGGCCCAAAACGGAGAAAGGAATGAACCAGAAACCCGATCCTGACAAGCTCACACGTGTCCTTACCGAATCGGCGCATCAGATTTGGTCGGCGGGGCTTGGAGCGCTGTCGCAGGCCGAGAAGGAAGGCAGCAAGTTGTTTGAATCGCTCAGCAAGCTGGGGGAAAACATCCAGTCGCACACGCGCAGTACTGCCGACGTTGCCAAACAGACCGTATCTGGCAGCAGAGCTGCCGCTACCGAGACCTGGGACAAGTTGGAGCAGATGTTCGAACTGCGTGTCGCACGTGCTTTAAACGGGCTGCAGATTCCCACGGCAAAAGACATCAAAGAACTTTCCAAGCGCGTCGACAAACTGTCGCGCGCGGTCGACGAACTCAGTGCGAAGAAGACTAAGGGAAAAACGACGGCCAAGAAAAAGCGTAAGAAGACCAAAAAGAAAGATGAAAAAAAGAAGCGGGCCAAAAGAAAGAAAAAGAAAGCCAAATCCGCCAAGAAGAAGGGGTAATCAGATATGGCGGTCAGCACGACAGGCGAAGGTCCCGGAAAAGGCAGTGGCCGACGATTCGGACTCGCGCTGGCCGGCGGTGGGCCGCTGGGCGGAATCTACGAAGTCGGCGTGCTGGCAGCACTTGATGAAGCGCTGGACGGCATCGACCTGCATGAGATGGAAGTCTACGTCGGCGTCAGCGCCGGAGCGTTCATCGCCGCCAACCTGGCCAACGGTTTCAGCACCGACGAAATCGCGCGGATTTTTATTTCCGCAGATTCCCGCCAGCATCCGATCGGCCGCTGGATATTCCTGACACCGGCCTGGCGCGAATACCTCCACCGGATCGGCAAATTGCCGATTGCGCTGGGTAGCACAATTCGGGACCTCGTGTGGCATCCAATCGATAAAGGTGTTTTCGGCGCGCTAAACAACCTCACCCGCATGATTCCGACCGGGATTTTCGATAACCGGCGGGTAGAACGCTTTCTTGCTGATCTCTACCAGACTCGCGGCCATACCAACGATTTTCGCAAACTGAAACGCAAACTTTTTGTTGTCGCCACCGACCTGGATACCGGCGAAGCGGTACGCTTTGGCAGCACGGGCTACGACCAGATACCAATTTCCAAGGCAATACAAGCGAGCACCGCGTTACCAGGGCTCTACCCGCCAGTGAAAATTGACGATCGCTATTACGTAGATGGCGCGTTGAAACGCACGTTGCACGCGTCGGTAGCACTGGAAGAAGGGGTGGATTTATTGCTCGGCATCAACCCGATCGTCCCCTATGACGCCAGCCTGGCAGAAGATGACCCCCGCAGAAAACACGATCGACTGATGGATGGCGGTCTGCCGGTGGTGCTGTCGCAGACATTTCGTTCGGTTATCCACTCACGCATGAACGTCGGTATCAAGTCCTACGACACCGCGTTTAATGACCGGGATATCGTTCTTTTTGAACCAGATCGCGAAGACTCGCGCATGTTCTTCGCCAACCTGTTTAGCTACTCGAACCGGCGCCGCGTCTGCGAGCACGGCTATCAAACCACGCGACGTGACTTACTGAAAAATTTTGATCAGCTGGAAGCTGTGTTTGCGCGCCACGACATCCGTTTGCGGCGCGATGTGCTTGAAGACCAGGGACGGCACTTTGACACCAATATGCACGTACCCCATGCAGTTCGGCAACGCGGGCTTTTGAAGAACAAGCTGACCAATCGTCTCAGCGAGGCGCTGGATCGCCTGAATCAGAATATCTAGGCGGCACCACAGGGCGCCTGCTGCCAGGTAAACGCACTCTGCCGGAACCGGCAGGTACCGCTCAGGCAGCGTCGCTCTTTTGTTTTGCCAATTCCTCGTCGCGCAGAGCACGTCGCAGGATCTTGCCGACGTTAGTCTTTGGCAGCTCGTCACGGAACTCGACGTAACGTGGAATCTTGTAGCCCGTCAGGTGCTCACGACAGTATTCAATTATCTGCTCTTTGGTCAGTGTGTCGTCATTGCGTACGACGAATATTTTCACCGCTTCGCCGGATTTTGGATGCGGCACGCCGACTGCCGCGGCTTCCAGCACCCCGGTGTGGCCTGCAATAACGTCTTCCAGCTCGTTTGGATAAACGTTGAAACCCGACACCAGGATCATGTCTTTCTTGCGATCGGTAATAAAGACAAAGCCCTGATCATCGATATAGCCCATATCGCCGGTGCGCAACGCACCGTCATCGGTCATGGTTTTGGCGGTCTCCTCTGGCCGGTTCCAGTAGCCTTTCATGACTTGCGGTCCCTTGATGCACAGCTCTCCGATCTCGCCCTGCGGTACTTCATTGCCGTCGTCATCGAGAATAGTCACGATCGTGCTCGGAATCGGCAAGCCGATTGAACCGTTGAAGCCAGACGCGCTCAGCGGATTCATGCAGGCTGCGGGTGAGGTTTCGGTCAGTCCATAAGCCTCGATCAGCGGCCGGCCGGTAACCCGCTGCCAGTTTTCCGCCACGGGTCGCTGCACTGCCATGCCACCACCCAAGGTCAGGCGCAGATGACTGAAATCGAGCTGATCGAATCCCGGTGTATTGAGCAACGCGTTGAATAGTGTATTGACGCCCGTAATTGCGGTAAATGGATGACGACCGAGCTCTTTGACGAAGGCGTGGAAATCCCGCGGGTTGGTAATCAGGATGTTCTCACCGCCCAGTTTCATGAAAGTAAGACAGTTCGCCGTTAACGAAAAGATGTGATACAGCGGCAGTGCCGTGATTATCTTCTCAGTTCCAACTTCCGTTAGCGTATCCAGCCATGCAGACGTCTGCTGCAGGTTCGCGACCATGTTGCCATGCGTGAGCATCGCGCCTTTTGCTACACCGGTCGTGCCGCCAGTGTATTGCAGGAAAGCCAGATCGTCGTGTGTCAGCTCCGGTTCGTCCAGGTCCTGCCAGCGGCCCTCCGCCAACACCTGACGGAAACCAAGCGTGTCGGGGATGTTCCAGGCGGGGACCATTTTCTTGATGCGCTTGACGGCAAAATTGATGATTTGTTTCTTTGGCACCGGCAGCATGTCGCCAATTTGCGTAGTGATGACCGCCTCCAGCGAAGTGTCCGGCAGTACGCCCTCCAAAACAGAGGCAAAGTTCTCCAGGATTACGATTGCCTTTGCGCCGGAGTCCGTCAGCTGATGATGTAACTCCCTGGCCGTATAAAGCGGATTGGTATTCACAACCACGAATCCGGCACGCAGGATGCCAAAAACAGCGATTGGATACTGCAGCAGGTTCGGCATCATGACCGCCACGCGGTCGCCACGCGACAAACTCAGCTTGCGTTGCAGGTAAGCGCCAAAAGCGCGGCTCAGCTGATCGAGTTCGGCAAAACTGATTGTCTTGCCCATGTTGCTGTAAGCCGGCAAATCGGCGAATCGCGTGCAGCTCTTCTCGATGATTTCGCGTAGCGACGCGAATTCGTCAATGTCGATCTCGGCCGGCACTTCCGGCGGATAATTCTTCAACCAGACCTTGTCCACAATTTATCTCCCCCGTTTCGTCCGTCGTATATAGCACCCCCAAATAATCTCGGCCAGCGCTACTTCATCCAGGGTGCTCCATATCTTCGATAAAATCGATTATAGATGACTATATATTCCATTGGATATCTTGTCGCCCGGGACCGATCATAGTCTCAACCACGGCATGTGCCGCAATGACAGAGGACCAGACATGACCAGCATCGGCAGGCAATTTCCCGATTTCGCACTCACGGGCATCGTATCCAGCGACCTGGACAGTGCCTTCAAGACGTTCGACCAGGACAGTTTCCCCGGCAAGTGGAAGGTCGTTTTCTTCTGGCCAAAAGACTTCACGTTTGTCTGCCCTACCGAGATCGCCGGATTCGGCAGGCTCGCGGGAGAGTTTGCCGACCGCGACACCCAGCTGCTGGGCGCCAGCACTGACTCGGAATTTGTGCATCTGGCCTGGCGCCAGCAGCGTGCCGAATTGAAGGATCTGCCCTTCCCGATGTTGTCCGATATCCGCCGCGAGCTCAGCTCGGCGCTGGGAATCCTCGATCCGGTCGAGGGTGTTGCGCAGCGGGTCGCCTACATTGTCGATCCGGAGGGCATCGTGCGCTTTGTCTACGCCACTGACCTAAACGTGGGTCGTAGTCCGGAGGAAGTGCTGCGGGTACTCGACGCGCTGCAAACCGGTGAATTGTGCCCATGCAACTGGCAGCAGGGTGAAGACACCCTGGAGGCTGCCTAGGAACTGTGATGACGTTGGACAGCATTAGAAGCCAGCTGTGTTGCGCGAATTGCAGCGGTGATTCACCGGTTTCGCGATAGTGCTTGAGCAAGCAGCAAACGGCTGCGGCGGCAGCGCTGCAGCCTGACGGCTAATCCGAAATCCTGGCAAGCCGTATCGAGGCCCAATAGATAACCGGACTGAGCCTTGCAGTGGTCATTGCCTCGGCTTCGTCGATGTTGACCCAGCGAAATTCGGCATGCTCGGGTCGACCAATCTCCGGATTGACCGGCAAGGAGATGTCTTCGCGGCGGGTGAGTGCGATGTAGTATCGCGCCACCTTGCCGCGACTGTACGGGCCGGTCTCGATAAATTCTTCACCCCAGTCGAATTCGAGGTCATCGAGCGTGGTCTCTTCCTCGACTTCACGCACGGCTGCACCTAGTGGAGTTTCGTTTTTTTCCATTATTCCCTTGGGAAAATCCCAATTGCGAAACGCGCGCAAGAGAAGCAGCCGGGTCCCTGCCGGTGTCTTTCTTGCCACGACGACACCGCAAGACAACCGTTTTTTTGGTTTTCGGCGGTAGGGCATCGGCCCAGTATGGCAGAAAACCCTGTGCGGGCCGGTGTCAGACCACGCGGTTGCGCCGTTGCCCGGCCAGCCAGGCCGCCACGTTTGCAGCCATCTCGTCGATCGCGCGCTGTCGGGCTTCCACGGCGGACCAGGCGATATGTGGCGTCACGATCAGATTGGGAATGTCCTGCGCAAGCAATGGATCGCCGTCTACAGGTGGCTCCTGCCCGAGGACATCAATTCCCGCGCCACCAAGCCGCGCGGCGCGCAGCGCCGCGGCCAGCGCGTGCGCATCCACCAGTGCACCGCGCGCGGTATTGATCAGGATGGCATCCGGCTTCATCAGCGCCAGTTCATCGGCCCCTATCAGGTTTCGGGTGCCCGGAGTCAGCGGGCAGTGCAGACTCAGCACATCGACCCGTTGCAACAGATCGTGTAATGCAAGACGGCCCTCGCGAACCTCTGCTGCGGGTCTCTCGGCCAACATCACGTGCATGCCGAAGGCGCGCGCCACCGTTGCTACCGCGCTGCCAAGTTCGCCGTGTCCGATGATCCCCAGAACTTTCCCCGCGAGCTCACGTATCGGATAGTCCAGCAAACAAAACTGCGGACTGCCGCGCCACGCGTTTGCACGAAGCAGATGCTGATAGGCCTGCAGGTGATGGGTCAGCGACAGTATCAATGCAAACACATGCTGTGCGACCGAACGGGTGCAATAAGAACTGATATTGCAAACAGCGATATCGCGGGCCCGCGCGGCATCCAGGTCGATATTGTCAGTACCGGTTGCCGCCGCACATATCAGCCGTAGTTGCGGGGCGGACTCGATCTTGCGGGAACCGAGCACGATTTTGTTGATCAGCAGAATTTCGGCATCGGTTATCCGTGCCGCAAGTTCGTCAGCCGCTGTGGTCGGGTAAAACTCGAGTTCCGGCAGTACACGCGTCAGTGCCCGGGCATCCACGTCGTTGTGACTGACGGTAGCGAAGTCGAGAAATGCTGCAGAATGTCTCATGACCTGCATTGTGATCCCTGGACACGTGACGCACAATCGAGCAATGCCTGGGCGCCGCAAGTCCGCTACTCCGTTCTGGGAAACCAAGACTCTTTCGCAGATGACCCATCGCGAATGGGAATCGCTGTGCGATGGCTGTGGCCGCTGTTGTCTGCACAAGCTCGAAAACACCGAGACAGGCGAAATTCACTACACCTCTGTAGCCTGCAAGCTGCTTGATACCGACACCGCTCGTTGCGGCGACTACAAGCAGCGCCTGCAGCATGTGCCTGACTGCATAGTGCTGAAAAAAGAGCACGTGGGTCACCTCGGCTGGTTGCCCGACAGCTGCGCCTACCGGCGACTGGACGAGGGTCGCGGTTTGCCCGATTGGCATCCGCTTGTTAGCGGCAATTCCGACAGTGTGCACGCAGCCGGAATCTCGGTACGTGGACGGGTCAAACCGGGCCAGGGCGTTACTGAGGCCGAATACGAAGAGCACCTGATCGACTGGATCCCGCAGGGCCAGCGCAGTTGCCCGGAAATCCCATGAGTGAGCCGCGGTTTATTCCATTACCCGGATTTGTCGAATATACGATCGAGGAGATGCAGCAACGCGCCCGCCGCTATTGTGTGGAGATCAGCCGCCGTCGCACAGTACGTGACTTCAGCGATCGGCCAATTCCACCCGGTGTCATAGAAGATTGCCTGCGCGCCGCGGTGAGCGCGCCGAGCGGTGCAAACATGCAGCCGTGGCATTTCTGCGTCATCGAAGATGCCGATATCAAACGCCGCATTCGCGTTGCCGCCGAGGAAGAAGAACGGCATTTTTACCAACACCGGGCATCACCCGAATGGCTGGCTGCGCTGGCGCCACTGGGTACGGATTCGGACAAGCCCTTCCTCGAGGTTGCACCCTGCCTGATCGCAGTGTTTGTGCAACGCTGGGGCTACCTGCCCGACGGACGCAAAGTCAAGCATTACTACCCGACGGAATCGGTCGGTCTTGCCTGTGGCTTGTTAATCGCTGGATTGCATCACGCCGGTCTGGCAACACTGACGCATACGCCGAGCCCGATGGGGTTTTTGAACCAGATTCTCAAGCGACCAAAAAATGAACGGCCGTTCCTGCTCCTGGTTACCGGCTACCCCGCGAAGGACGCGAAAGTCCCCGATATCGAGCGGCTGCCGCTGCAACAGACCGTAAGCTGGCACCGGCCCGGAGGCTAGGCAACACCTCAGGGTTTTCAACATAACGTTGATTAACCCACCAAACGGGTGTCGGCTTTCTTTACAAATCAGTCGTTTTTTGGCTCTTGACATAGTCGCGGACCCACGCCTTTTGGGTATTTTTTTCCTGTAAATCAGGTGCTTGAGGCTGCCCGGGCAGACATGCGAGCGAGTGGCACACTTATTGCTATTATTACCCCAGACCCGCAAAGACGGGCAGGGGGCTATTGAGTCCACTCAGAGGAAGAACACAATAATGAAGCTGCTAACAATCAAGACCTTACTGGCCAGCACTCTGCTGCTGCCCTTCGTTGCCGGCGCAACACCGATCACCGGCAACATCGCCATGATTGGCCAGTTGAGCACCACGTGCGACGTCGCCGTGTGTGGGCTCAATAACGCCGATGGCCTGATATTCCTGACGGACGGCTTTGTCATTGCCGCAGACGGGGACTTCGCCGCTAACGGTGTCGCTTTCGGGTCCCTGGCCGCAATGTCGGACTTCAGCTTCGACCCGTTCGCAACCGTCGACCCGCTGTGGACCGTTTCGATTTTTTCCTTCGCGCTGGAATCGATTGACGTTAGCCAGGGCGTTGAGTTTCTCGAGCTGAGCGGTGCCGGTACGGTCTCGGGTCTTGGCTTTGACGATACTGCCGGACTCTGGACACTGAGCAGCCAGGGCGGTGACGGCGACCTGGAATTCAGCTGGTCATCGACCGCCCTTGCGGCGGCACCGGAGCCGGGCATCCTGATGCTGATGGGGCTTGGCCTGATTGGCGGTCTGGGCGCACGCCGGCTGACCCGGCCTGATAGATTAAAATAACTTGCCCGGGGAGAGTGGGCGAGAATTGTTTGAGCAGGCACCAGAACAAAGCCTGCGCGAGATGCAGAGAAAATTAAAAGAGTTAGAGGATTAAGCAAGTGAAACATTCTAATTATCTGAGGGGAGCGACTTTTGCCCTGGTGGCAGCGTTCTGCTTTGGTTCGGCCCAGGCCGCGACCATTGAAGGCGTACTCGATTTT
>Ga0224508_10004653_pt1 | contig 11162 bp, 11 predicted proteins | sample SF_Jan12_sed_USG_4_FD_170157 | JGI IMG/M metagenome (GOLD analysis project Ga0224508, IMG submission 170157) | Sediment microbial communities from San Francisco Bay, California, United States - SF_Jan12_sed_USGS_21 | ecosystem: Environmental > Aquatic > Marine > Sediment | place: USA...
GACCACCGTGACCAGATGGAGGGCAATAACACGCGGAGTCCACACCCAATCCTCAAAGGGCGCCAGCGGCATGAGCATCAACGCATTGAAGGCGTAGAGCGGCCCGATCAGTTGGCGAGCCGGTAGGCGATCCACCACCCCCTTGGTTATGACCGAGCCAGTTGCCAGCGACAGCGCCGCCAGGAGGCCAAGCAAGACAATCATGAAGACAAGCTGGTGTGAGTCGGTGCCACGGAGTCCGCCCGGAAACGTTACGAGAGTACGATGGAGCGTACAGCCTGTGACTAAGCGAGAGATAGTGGAAAGGCGCCATCGATGACACACCTCACGTGGTCGGACGAGCTCGGGAAACGAATCCGCACCGGGGATTGGCAAGACCAGATCATTCCCACCGTCACCAAGATCGAAGATGCGATTCGCGAAGGGCGCCTCGAAGAGGCCGCCCAGTTGATCGATTACTTCATGGAGGAGGCCAAAGTCGTCCAGGCCATTTACTCGGTGTGGTATCCGGGCTTTCAAGACTGGTTGCTCCAGCAGGAAGTAACTCGGGGAGAGCTGGACGCCGAGATCCAACGCCTGAGCAAGCTCATGGCGATGCCCGATGGCACGGATTTCGAGCCATTCGGGTTATGGGGCGACTTGGGTGCTCGGGCCGGCCGGCTCGGCAACCTCGTCCGTTCGGCCGGGATTGAGCCAGAGGCTGCAATCAGCGAGCTCGACCACGTGCGGGAAGATTGGCGGCGGATTCATGACCGCTGGGTGGATCTCATTTCGGGCATCCTGGCCTACGGCGCCGAACGGTTCGGAGAGGAATCCCTCGAGGACATGTACCGCCACACGCTGGAGCCTTACATCCAGGAGCGATACATGGTCTACGACTTGCGCGAGGTGGAGTACGGCGAAACCATTTTCCGTAACCTCTACACGACGATCGAGGCGATGCGCGCCCACCTCGGCGGCCCGGATCGCCTGGGTGACATGGATTTCGAGGAGTTCGACGACCGCTGGGTGGTGAGTTTCGATCCGTGTGGATCCGGCGGACGGTCATCTCGCGGCGACACCGTGGAAGGTACCGGCCCCCGCCCCGAGGAGCCGTACAAGTTTGGCGTGACCCAGGAGGAGTACGACTGGGCCTGGAACGAGAAGGGCGTTTGCTACTACTGCGCCCATTGCTGTTTTGCCCTCGAGAAGCTGCCGGCCGAGCGCTGGGGCCACCCGGTGCGGGTGGTGGATTCGCCCCTCTATCCGGCTGAAACATCCGGCGACGAACCCAAGAAGTGCAGCTGGACGGTGTATAAGACCATCGAGGCCATCCCCGAGAGCGCCTACGAACGCCTAGGAATGACAAAGCCCGAAGCCGGCACGTTCTCCTAACCCCTCGGAGCTTCCTTCCCTCTAATCGATCAGGAAACCGCCGTTGATGTCCATGACTTCGGCGGTGATGAAGGATGAGTCCTGTGAAGCCAGGAACAACACCGCCCGGGCGACATCTTCGGGCTCGCCGAGCCGGCCGACGGGGATCCGGTCTTTGAGGTCGGATATGCCGGCCACCATGTCGGTGTTTATGAGGGCAGGCGCAAGTGCGTTCGAAGTCACACCGAAGGCGGCGTATTCGGATGCGATCGACTTTGCCAGCGTCATCACCCCGGCCTTCGAAGCCGCATAGTGGGCCATATTCTTGGAGCCACCGGTCTTCCCGGCGCTCGACCCGATGCTGACGATTCGTCCGTAGCCGGCCTCCCTCATGCCCGGCAGCACTCGCTTTGAGCAAAGGAAAGTGCCGGTGAGATTTATCTTCAGCATCTGATTCCACTCATCAACGCTCGTGTCTTCGATGGCGGTTATCCGAAAGATGCCCGCGTTGTTGACAAGAATCGACACCGGTCCCCAGGCCTCTTCTACGACGGAGAACGCCTGGTCAACAGAGCCCTCGTCTGCCACGTCGCAGTTAACAACCAGGGCGTTTGGCTCCGACGCCAGGGCGGCGGGATTCTCGGGATCGGCCAAATCCAGATAGGCGGTGCGGGCCCCCTGGGCCACCAGGGCATCGGCGATGGTTCGGCCGATGCCTTTTCCGGCACCGGTGACGGCGGCCACGCGTCCCTCAAAGCCACTGAGTTGCATGTCGGAGACCGGCATCTGCCCTCTCTTGTCTGGTACATCTGGAATCGTTCCCAGCGCATTCTGGCTGTTTGGCATGGAGGGTGTCAAAGAGCACCCGGAACTAGACCTACTGAGCCGCAGTCGTCTGGTTGACAGCACATTCCGCCGACCCGTATGGTTGGAATCGCCAACGGAACGCGAAACGGGAGGAAGACCTATGGGAGCTAACGGCAAGGTCAGGGTCGGGATAATCGGAGCAGGCTCCTGGGCGGTCAGCAACCACATCCCAACTCTTCATCAGCGGGATGATGTCGAGCTAGTGGTAGCCGTCCGCAAAGGTGCCGACGAGCTGAAGCTAATCCAGGAGAAATTCGGATTCCAGCATGTCACTGAGGACTATCAGGAAGCCCTCAATCACGACCTGGACGCGGTCGTGGTGGCAAGCCCTTCGGTTTTCCACCATGAGCACGCCAAGGCGGCGATGGAGGCGGGAGCCAACGTCCTCTGTGAAAAGCCCTTCACCATTACACCGGAGGATGCGTGGGACCTCGACGAAACCGCCAAGGCTCTCGGAAAGCACCTGCTGCTCTCGTTTGGCTGGAACTACCGGCCGATCGGAGTAGAAGCCAAGCGGATCATGTCCGAAGACGGCGGCGTCGGCGACGTCGAACACGTGATGGTGGCCATGGCCTCGGGAACCCGCGAACTGCTAAAGGCTACGGGAGGTTATGAAGGCAATGCCGCCGATTTCATGCCCGATTGGGACACCTGGACCGACCCGGCCATCTCCGGTGGCGGATACGGACCCGCCCAGTTGAGCCACGCCATGGGATTGGCCCTGTGGCTGAGTGGGCAGCGGGCCAAGCAGGTGTTTGCCCTGATGAACAACGTTGGAGCCCGCGTAGATCTGCATGACGCCATCAGCATTCGATATGAGTCGGGAGCAACCGGCTCGCTGAGCGGAGCGAGCTGCCCGGGCCCGGCCAACGCCATCGAGGTGGAGGATGAGCCATGGCCCCGCCATCAGCTCCAGGTGCGACTGTATGGATCCGAAGGCCAGCTAATCGTGGATCTCGAACGGGATTTCCTATGGCACTACCGGGAGGACGGAGTGGACAACAAGGTCGACCTCCCACCCCACGCCGGCTTGTACCAATGCGACATGCCGCCCAGCACCTTGATCGATCTCACCCAAGGCAAGGATGTCCCCAACCGGTCTCCAGGTGAGCTCGGTGCCAAAACGGTGGAGGTGATCTCGACCGCGTACGACAGTGTGCGTAGCGGACAGCTGGCCGATGTCCCTGGAGTCGGGTAACACGAGTGAAGGTAGGTATCGATACCTACTCATACCACCGGTTCTTTGGAGAAATAAGGGAAGGCGAAACCGATCCGGGAACGCGGTGGTCAACCTGGGACTTCATCGATAGATCCGTCGAGCTGGGGGTAGACGGTGTCAGTCTGGAGACGTGTTTCCTAACGCTGAATGTGCCCGGACACAGCGCACAGCTCGGCCAACGGCTGGACGACGCCGGACTTGAAAGAGTGCTGGCATGGGGTCATCCGGGGGGCCTCGAGGTAGGGAAGTCCGAGGCCAAGATCGAGGATTTGATAGCGGCGCTCGACCACTCGGTAGCAATGGGCGGCAGCCTCATGCGGATTGTGCTGGGGACCTACACCCACTGGCAATTGGAACCGGAACAAGATTCCATCCAGCGGTTGGAGCCAATCCTTACCCGAATATGCAAGGAAGCGGGACATCGAGGCATTGACCTGGCGATCGAGACTCATTGTGTCTTGTCGGTGGAAGGCCTGGCCGAGCTGATCGAGCGAGTCAACTCCGCCAACCTGGGTGTGGTGTTCGATACGGCCAATGTGGTGAGGGTGGGCAGCGGTCTCTTAGAGGCCACGGAGCGGCTGGCACCCTTCACCCGCATGCTCCACATCAAAGATCTTGATCTGTCCGAGGCCAGCTTTGGGGATCCGGGCGGTTGGTGGCCGTGCGTTCCGCTCGGCCGGGGAGACCTCGACATCGCAGGCTGCCTTGACGTTCTTGGCGGAGCCGGATTCGACGGATTGAGCTGTGTGGAGATGGCCACGCTGCCCGAGGGCACCGACGAAGATGCCGCGGTGGCCGAGAGCGTCGCCTGGCTTCGGAGCTACGCGGCTTAGAAACGTTTCCAGCGCCCGTTATAGTTTCGGCGTCGTAAGGAGATCTTGATGGCGAAAATGAGAATGAATCAGGCCATCGCGGCCGCCATCGCCGACGAGATGCGGGCGGACCCGGATGTCGTGATGTTCGGCGAAGACATCGCAGTTGCCGAGGGCACTTTCAAGACGTCGGCCGGGCTCCTCGACGAGTTCGGTGCTTCACGAGTACGGGATACGCCGATCTCGGAAATGGGCTTTCTCGGTGCGGGTGTGGGTGCAGCGGCCACCGGACTCCGCCCCATCGTCGAAATCATGTTTGTTGAGTTCCTGGGCGTGGCCATCGACCAGCTCTCGACCGAAGCAGCGAAGTTCCATTACCTCTCTGCCGGACAAGTCAAGGTACCGCTCACCGTCCGCGCCTCTGTCGGTGCCGGGCTGGGATTCGGAAGCCAGCACTCACAAACCCTCGAGTCGTGGCTTTTCGCCACACCCGGTCTCAAGGTTGTTGTTCCCTCGGGGCCCCAGAGCGCTTACGGCCTCCTCCGATCGGCAATCCGGGACGACAACCCGACCGTTTGCCTCGAACCTCGCGCCTTGTACGCCGGCCGGGCCGAGGTGGCTACGGGCGACGACGCCCTCATCCCACTCGGCAAAGCCGCCACGAAGGCCGAAGGCGACGATGTAACCGTCGTGTCGCTGGGTGCCATGGTTGGCAATGCTCTGGATGCCGTGGCGCGAGATGCCGGGTGGACGGCCGATGTGATCGATTTGCAGACCCTCATCCCGTACGACAAAGAAATGCTCATTGACTCCGTTCGCAAAACCGGTCGCCTTGTCACGGTCGAAGAGAATCCGCTCACCGGCGGCTGGGGAGGCGAGATCGTGTCCTTCCTAACCGGTGAGGTCTTCTCGGACCTGAAGGCCCCGCCCCTCCGTATCACCTGTCCTGATGTCCCCGTCCCTTTCGGCAAGGAACTCGAACAGCGGTACCTCCCCAATGCGGACTATGTCGCCGACCAGATCAGCGAACTGATCGAAACCAGCAGCCTCCCCCGGCACTGGTGGGAAAAAGCGGAGGTGGGCCAATGACGGACGCTCTCGAACGGAGAGAAAAGCTTCAGGCAGATCGCCTTGTCCAATACGAAACCATGGTTGAGATCAGGGCCTTCGAAGACCGTGTCAAAGAGATCTTCTTTGAGGGTTTGGTGCACGGCACCACCCACACGTGCCAGGGTCAGGAAGCAGTGGCGGTGGGAATTGCCGCGGCGGCCCGGCCGACGGATACGGTCACTTGCACATACCGCGGACACGGAGTTGCGCTCGCCCTGGGACTCACTCCCGAGTCGATTCTCGGCGAGATCCGCGGCCGCCAAATGGGTTCCGTCGGGGGTGTTGGCGGGTCCATGCACCTCTGCGATATGTCGGTTGGCCTGTTGCCAACCTTCGCCATCGTTGGAGCAGGGATCCCGGTCGCCGCTGGAGCGGCGCTGACGGCCCAGGTCCGCGGGACCGATGACGCTGCGATCGCAGTGTTTGGCGATGGTGCATCCAACATCGGGGCCTTCCACGAAGGAATCAACCTGGCAGCAATTTGGAAGCTGCCGGTGGTGTTCATTTGCGAGAACAATCAGTACGGCGAGTACAGCCGGATCGATCTAACCACCCCGATTGAAAACATCGCCGACCGTGCAGTCGGCTATGGCATTCCGGGAGTAGTGGTGGATGGACAAGACGTCGACGCCGTTACCAGGGCCGTGGGAGAGGCGCTCGATCGCGCCCGCAGTGGAGATGGTCCAAGCCTGCTCGAGCTCAAGACCTACCGATATGCCGGCCATTCCCGGGCCGACACGGCACCGTATCGCCCCGAGGGCGAATTCGAAGAATGGTTCGAACGCGACCCGATCAACAGCTTCCGGGCACGCTTGATTCAAGAAGGCGGGCTCACCGAAGACGGCGCAGCCGAAATCGACGAACGGGTGAAGGCTCGAATCGCTGCAGCCGAGGCCACGGTGGAAGATGCGACCGGCGCGACCGTCGACGACATGTTCCGCAATATTTACGCCCCGACTAGCTAATGAAGACCCGCATCAAGCTTCCGAAAATGGGGGAGACGGTCGACGAGGTCGTCGTCCTCGAGTGGTCGGTCAAGGTTGGAGACACTGTCAAAGCGGGTGATCCTTTGATGCAGGTCGAAACCGACAAGGTGGACGCCGAGTTGCCTTCGCCCGTCGATGGAGTCGTCCTCGAGCTACTGGTGGCTGAAGATGACGACGTGACGGTCGGCACCGTCGTCTGCATCATCGAGACCTAGCTCAGCGGGTAGGTCGACTCCCGCAGCACCAACTCGGTGGGTAATACCACCTTGCGGGGACCGGGGTCCTTCCCCTGTAACCGTTCGAGCATCAACTCCGCAGCAATTTGGCCTTGCATCCGATTGTCTCGGTCTACGACGGTGATCGGCGGGGAATACAGCTCCGAGAGGTGGGTGTCATCGCATGAGATCAGCGAGATGTCCTTGCCGACCTGCATATCGTTTTGTCGCAGCGCGCGCAGAACACCGGCCAGGATCTGGTTTCCACCTGCGATGATCGCGGTCGGTGGATTGTCTCCGTCGAGTAGCTCAGCAGCGACCTGTTCGCCGAAGTCTGGTGAAAAGCTCCCGAGGCGGATGAGGTCCTCTGGCGGCTTGAGCCGTCGGCTCTTGTACGCGTTGCGGAATGCCCGCAGCCTCTCTCGGGATGGTCGCAGTTTCCTAGAGCCGGTGAGCAGCGCAATGCGACGATGTTTGAGATCAAGCAGGTGACCGACGGCTTCGCCCATGCCGGCGGCATGATCTGCAACAACCGCCGATGCCGAGAACTTGCTGATACTGCGATCGAGTAGAACAACCGGCCCATCAAAAGCCTTCAGCTCGTCGATTGTGCCGGAACGGGTTTCATCGGCGATCGAAACCATCAGACCGTCAACCTGTCGCCAGCGCAGCAGGCGCAGCATCTCTTCATCACGATCGGCGCTGCCTTCCGAGTGGGTAAGAATCGCCGCATAGCCGGCCTCATCCAGCGTCCGCTCGGCGCCTCCTACGATCTCCGCGAAAAGCGGGTTGGCAATGTTGGTGACGATCAAGCCGATCGTATAGGACGCACCACGACGCAAACTCGAAGCCAGCAGGTTGGGCTCATACCCGAGTTGCTTGATTGATGTGAGAACGCGGGTCCGCATCTCCTCACTTACGTCGGGGTGGTCATTGAGAACCCGGGATACCGATGAGAGCGCCACGCCGGCGCGCTCAGCCACCTCCTTCATGGTCGGCTCGGTTGGCACATTCTCAGCTCCCTCCTCCCAATCACCTAGAGGCAGTTCCTGGGTTCGGATAATGGAAACGTTTTCAGTAGCGTACTGGACCTGAAAGAGGCTTCAATGAAAATCGCTCGAATCGAGACGACGCCAATCGTGGTACCGCTCACGGAGACGTTTCGTGGCTCCTACTACTCCATGTCCCATCGGGCGACCTTGATCACCAGGATCTACACCGATGAGGGCGTTGAGGGTGTGGTGTACAACGGTGACGAGGTCGACACACAGCAGGAGATTGCTCGGATCATCAATGAGGAGCTTTTTCCGCTCATTGAAGGCATGGACCCGATCCTGGTAGAGCGGTGCTGGGAGGCGATGTTGCCGCCCACCTTCGACATCCTGCGCAATCGACGCTTGGTCGTTCAAGCCATCTCAGCAGTTGACAGTGCCTTGTGGGACATTGTTGGCAAGGTGGCCCGGCTCCCCAACTATCGACTGTGGGGTGGCTATCGAGATGAGCTTCCGATTGTGGCGATCGGTGGATATCAGGGAAAGACCGATGCCGAGCTCACAGCTGAGGTCGAGTGGTATCTCGAAGCCGGTATCGCCGGATGCAAGATGAAAGTCGGTGGACGCGGTCTCTCGCCTGAGGAGGACGCCAGACGCTTCATCGTCATGCGTAAAGCCGGTGGCGACGACTTCGTCCTCATGGCCGACGCCAACCAGGCCTATACCGTTCATGAAGCTCTTCGCTTTGCGCGCCTGGTTGAGGATCACAACCTCCGCTGGTTCGAAGAACCGGTCCACTGGTACAACGATCGCCGGGCGATGCGGGAGGTCCGTGTCAAGTCCGGGGTCCCAGTGGCGGCAGGCCAGAGCGAAAACAGTCGGGTCGGAGCGCTCGACCTGATAGAGGATGGCGCGGTGGACGTGTGCAACTTCGATTCATCATGGAGTGGCGGTCCGACCGAGTGGCGCAAGGTTGCGGCGGTGGCGCAGGCCCATGGGGTAGAGATGGGCCATCACGAGGAACCACAGATCGCCGCCCACTTGCTGGCTTCGATCCCTCACGGTACCTATGTCGAAGCTTTCCACCCTGATCGCGACCCGCTGTTCTGGAACCTGATCGCTAACAGATCCGAGATCAAGAACGGGATGTATCCACTTCCCTCAGGCCCCGGCTGGGGCCTCGAGCTCGATGAGGCCTATATCAAGAAGTATCGAATCGACTAGCTAGCAGCGGCCGCTCGAGCCGGTCAAAACTCCTGGTGGCGTACGTCGGTCTCACCAAGGGTCACGCCGGTGATCATATCGACGAGATCACGAGTGGTTACGCCCGAGAGGTCGTCGATCTCGCCGATGTTGGTCCCGTGGCGAAGCACCACTACCCGATCACAGACCTCCAGTACATCGTGCATATTGTGGCTGATCAAAACGACGGCTACGCCTTGATCACGCAGCCGCTTGATGAGCGTCAACACCAGCTCAGTCTGCTCCACGCCCAACGCCGCAGCCGGCTCATCGAGAAGCACAATGTGACGGCCCCAGGCAACTGCACGACCGACGGACACGGCTTGGCGTTGCCCACCTGAAAGCTGGGCCACGATCGACTTCACAGACGGGATATTGATGTGCAATCTGTTGAGGTTCTCGACGGTTTCGTGCTGCATCCGCCTGCGATCCATCCAGCCCGTCCACTTCAGTAACCGAGAACGCAGCTTGAGCTCCCGTCCCAGGAACATGTTGGAGACCACGTCGAGGGTTTCGACCAGGGCCAGATCTTGGTAGACCGTCTCTATTCCCAAATCGCGAGCGGCATGCGGGTCGGGTATGTCCACCGGCTCGCCGTCGACGAGTATTACTCCTGAATCGGGCTGATACGAGCCGGAGATGCAGTTCACGACGGTGGTCTTACCTGCCCCGTTGTCACCTAGGAGGCCAAGCACCTCCCCCCGGCGAACGGCGAAACTTACTTCCCGAGCGGCCCTGACCGCGCCGAACGACTTCGATAGATCCCGCAGCTCGAGCGCCGGAGTGTCGGCGCTCCCACCGTTTCCGGTCAAACTTTCGTCGACTGCCGTGTCCGTCACTCCGATTGCCTCCTCATGCAAATTGGAGGCGAGCATACACGTTACGATGCCGAACCGCCCCGGTGGTCGGCCCTCAAGCCGTTTCCCGGTTGACATCGGCCGGAAACGTTTCCTATTGTCACTCGACCGCTCGCGAAGTTCGAGCGGCCCTAATCCTGGAGGACTCACAAATGAGGAAAACCTTTAAGTGGGCGGCGCTTCTTATTGCTCTTGCAATGGTGGCCGCAGCCTGCGGCAGCAGTAGCGACGACACCACCACTACGGCGGGGGCGGCCGACGCCACCACCACCACGGCGGGGGCGGCCGACACCACAACCACCACAGCCGGAGACACCGGCCCTCGGGCCTATACCGCGGAAGAGCTCAGGGACGTCGATGCGATCCCTGGCAGCGGTGACGGCATCAAGATTGGCTACATCTCACTCGGAGAGTCGATTCCTTTCGTGAAGCTCGTCTCCGACAGCCTCGCGGCCGAAGCGGCTGCAGCAGGCGCGGAGTTCGTCCTTTGCGATTCTCAGGTGGACGCGGCGGTTGCGTTGGAGTGCGGTCGTACCCTGGGCGTGCAGGATCTCGATGTGCTCATCAATTTCCAGCTATTTGAGGATGCTGCCGCGGCGATCTGCGAAGAGTTCCCTGGCATCCCCGTGGTCTCTATCGACATTCACCAGCGTCCGTGTGAAACGACGTTCTTTGGTGCCGACAATGCCGGTGCCGGATTCATGACCGGCGTCTCAACCGGAAGAGTGATCGAAGCAGACTTCAACTGTGAGTACGACGAGTTCATCATTTTGAATGCTCTTGCCGCCGGCGAGGTTGTGGTAATTCGCGGTGACTCGGCCGTCGAGGGATTCGAATCAGTCTGCGGGCCCATTCCAGAAGACAAGTTCAACCTGATCGACGTGCCGTCCATCGCGGTCGACGAGGCTCGGGAGAACACGGCCGACTGGCTGACCGCGAATCCGAGCGCAAATGTCGTCCCATTGGTTTCGACCAACGACGACATGCTGCTCGGGGCGTTGGCCGCCTTCCAGATTGCCGATCGCGAAGACGCATTCTGGGGAACAGCCCAGGGTGCCGACGAAAGTGCCTGGATCGAGATCGTCTGCAATGAGCATTGGGTTGGCGATACGGCGTACTTCCCGGAGCGCTACGGTCGGACTGCGGTCCCAGCTGCGATCGCATTGGCGAAAGGCAATACAGTGCCGGACCCGCTGACAACGTCGCACTTCCTGCTGACTGACAACCCTGCCATTTTGGCGGATACGGGAATTCCAACAGCAGCGTTCACGGACTTCTACGACGCACCTTCCTGCTCATAGAGACCGGGCTCATGACCCCCGGGCGCGGTAACAGCGTCCGGGGGTTCAGTCCTCAGTCGCAGCTGGAAGAATCGCATGAGAGACAGAGAGGAGTGAGGTCGTGGCAACCGTAGATCACGACGAAGCCGACGTCGGTACCGGTTCGGCCCTGAGGTCCCCGCGCGGTGCGCGACTCACTCAGATCCCGGAGGTGGCCGCGCTAGCAGTT
>Ga0224508_10004654_pt1 | contig 11159 bp, 7 predicted proteins | sample SF_Jan12_sed_USG_4_FD_170157 | JGI IMG/M metagenome (GOLD analysis project Ga0224508, IMG submission 170157) | Sediment microbial communities from San Francisco Bay, California, United States - SF_Jan12_sed_USGS_21 | ecosystem: Environmental > Aquatic > Marine > Sediment | place: USA: California...
CTTACGAAGCATGCGCTTGTAGCGCGGCATTGCGGATAGACGCTAACATCGCACCTGCAATTCCGCCACGCTGAGGGGCACTAGCTGATGCAGAACACCACCAGGTTCCTCCTCACCGAGACCGAGGCCGGCGTCGGTCCCGGCGACGCACCGCGGCTGTTCAGGTTGCGCCAGCGCTTTCCCCGGCCGGCCGAATCCGATGTGCCCGGTGCGGTGCGCCGCGAGATCGAACCCTTTGTTGCAGGGGTGAGCGAAGGACAACGCATCGCGATAACCGGCAGCAGCCGCGGCATCACCGACCAGCTCCCGGTGCTGCGCGAGTGCGTCGCAGCGCTTCGCCAGGCGGGCGCCGAACCATTCGTGGTGCCGGGCATGGGCAGTCACGGCGGGGCAACGGCGGAAGGGCAGAGCGCGGTGCTCGCCGATGCCGGCATCACCGAAGAGACGCTCGGGTGTCCGATCCGCTCCAGCATGGAGGTGGTTCAGGTCGGCACCACTGACACCGGATTCCCCGTCTTTCAGGACCGGCTCGCGCACGATGCCGACGGTGTCCTGGTATTCTGCCGGGTGAAGCCGCACACAGGATTCACTGGCCGTGTCGAGAGCGGCTTGTGCAAGATGCTGGTGATCGGGCTCGGCAAACAGGCCGGCGCGTCGCGTATTCACCAGCAGGCGCTGCGCCATGGGATGGAGCGCCTGGTGCTGGACGCCGCGCGCCTGATCGTCGAGGTAGATCGACCGCGCCTGCTTGGCGGTATCGCCGTCGTCGAAAATGCGTACAAAGAGACGGCGATCGTGCGCGGCCTCGCGCTTGATGACTACGACGCGCTGATCGAGAACGAGGCCGCCCTGTTGCGCGAGTCCTACGAACTTTTTCCACGTCTGCCGTTCGATGATCTGGACGCGCTGATCGTCGACGAGATCGGCAAGAACGTCAGCGGCTCGGGAATGGACGCGAACGTAACGGGCAAGAAGCCGGGCATGGTCCGGCCGCGGATCGGCTGCATCTACGTGCGTGGCCTCACCGAGGTGACGCACGGCAACGCCGTCGGAATCGGTTACGCCGACTTGATGCCGCGCCAACTGCTCGAGCAAATCGACCTCAACAAGACGTATATGAACGCCTTCACCGCCAAGCACATGAACGTTGGCAAGATACCGGTATGCGTCGAGAACGAACTCCAGGCGATGCAGGTCATGCTCAACTACCGGCAGGAGACCGATCCGGCTTCGCTGCGGCTCGCGTGGATCCGCGACACGCTGAAGCTCGACCAGATGTGGGCATCGCAGGCGCTGCTCGACGAGGCGCGTGCCAACCACGATCTGGAGATTCTCTCAGAGCCGGTACCCGCCAGTTTCGACGACGCGTTCGATCTCGTCGAACCCGAGCTGGTTGCGCCGGCCGCATGATTGACGCCGCTGAAAAATTGATCTCGAAGCTGGTGGCCTTTGCCACGGTCTCGAGAGACTCCAATCTCGAGCTGATCGAATTCGTGCGCAGCTACTTGGCCGGGCACGCAATCGAGAGCCATCTGGTACCGAACAGCGACGGCAACAAAGCTAATCTGTACGCAAGTGTCGGTCCTATGACCGAGGGCGGCGTCGTGCTTTCCGGTCACACCGACGTGGTGCCGGTCGACGGTCAGCCCTGGACTACCGATCCCTTTGCCGTGGTGAAAAAGGACGGCCGGCTGTACGGGCGAGGTACGGCGGACATGAAAAGCTTTTCCGCCGTCGCCCTGGCACTGGTGCCGGAAATGCTGGCGGCCAATCTAAAGCGGCCGATACATCTTGCGCTCTCTTACGACGAGGAAGTGGGCTGCGTCGGTGTTCCGGACCTGATCGAGCGCGTCGTCGCCGAGCTGCCCGCGCCGCGTGCCGTGATAGTCGGTGAGCCAACTTCCATGCGTGTGGTCACAGCGCACAAATCCCTGATGGGCCTCGAGACGACAGTTACGGGACACGAAGCCCATTCGGCGCAGACGCACCGTGGCGTCAGCGCGGTGATGAACGCGTCGCGTCTCATTACGTTTCTTTCGGACCTCGCTGACGAGAATGCCGCAGGCAAACCTTCTGCAACGTCTTTCGAACCCGCTTATTCGACCATTCACGTCGGCACGGTAAAGGGCGGCACTGCCGTGAACATCATCAGCCGCGAGTGCCGGTTCGAGTGGGATATTCGCTGTATACCCGAAGACGATCCGCAGTCGTTCGTCGACCGTTTCAATGCCTACTGCGAGGAACACATCCTGCCGGGCATGCGTGCCATTGCCCCGCAGGCCGATATCGTTACGCGCACGCTTTACAACTCGCCCGCCTTACGGCCGGAAGCGAATGGGGCGGCTGAGTCGCTGGCGAAACAACTTACCGGGCGCAACGCGACGGATGCCGTTGCCTACCTGGCGGAGGCAGGTCAGTTTCAGCAGGCAGGATTCTCCACCGTCCTGTGCGGACCCGGCGCCATCGATCAAGCGCACCAACCCGACGAGTTCATCGAGTTGTCGCAGGTCGAAGAGTGCATCGAGTTCATGCGCCGCCTGATAGAGATTCAAGCCGCCTGAGTAGGTACGTTGAACCGGCTGGTCGTTTTCTAGCTGGGTGATGATGCGGTGTTCGCGCCTGAGGAAACCTTTGCACAAAAATCATCCCCTCTCCCCAAGGGGAGAGGGGAAACTTTTATCGCCCTTCTCCCCTTGGGGGAGAAGGGTTGGGATGAGGGGGATCAAATCAAGCGCTCACACCCTCACCCCCTCACCCCTGGCCCCTCTCCCAGAAGGAGAGGGGAAACTTTTCTTGCCCTTCTCCCCTTGGGGGAGAAGGGTTGGGATGAGGAGGCTACATCAACGAGCCAAGAATTAGAAATGTCCGTAGCAGTAGCGGGTTCCGCCGCTGGTGAAACAGATATACGAGTTCGGACTTTGCACGCCTTCGATGACCAAAGGGACGCGCTTGTTCGTACCATTCTCTACGTTGCTGTTGGTGCAGATTTGGTCGGTTGTGTTGTTCATGTCACGCGTCAAATTCGGATCACACTGTGGGAGAGTTTCTCCTGTGTCAGGGTCTTCAGGAACGTTGCAGGTACAGAACCTGAAGTTGAAATCCGGTTTGTTCTCGGCTGTTGTGGTTGGCGTGACATCCAAGCTGATCAGAACCCGCTGTTGATCCGAGCTGGTCCCGTTTGGACACGAAATTCCCGTACTATCCAGCAGAGTGTCGCTCGCCAGCTCGCTGCAATCGCCCAAGTTAAAAATGGAGTCCGAGGGTAGCGGCGGCGTCGACGGAATTTCTGCTCCTACTGTCAGTCCGTAGCAGAAGCTGATCGCCGTCAAGTCGCCATCGTTCCTGGCCGTTTCTTCATCGTCCTCGATCGCTCCTTTTTTACCAAAATGAAATACTCTCGCGCCGTCGTTCCCACGGGCTTTCAATATCGTGTAGTTGATCGGGTTCACTTTGTCTAGATCGAGCAAATCGGTGTCTGGATCTATGGTGGGTTTGGTGATTTCCCAATGGGTGACTTCCGTGCCCGCGTCATTAATTGTGTATTCAATCTCGAGACCGCCCAGTGTTATGCTCCCGTCTTCTTCGAGAAGATCGCCCGTCGCGGTGTTTGGGTTTTCCGCGCCGAGCATAAAATCTGACTCTCTGATTTCGATAATGGCCGCGTTGTCACCCAGCGAGCTGCACGTTGGATTGCCCTCCAGATTCAGCACCACATCCGTCGAGGACGCGTATGCCTGAGTCGATAGACCAACTGCAAAAATTACGGCGGATAAGCCGCCGAGCCTGATTTTCATCTTTACCACCCCTTTATGACATTAAAAGCTAATACACTACGAGCCCGTGCGGACTGAAGACCTTCGACCTCGGCGCGTAGGCATGCCGTCGCATCACTTCGTTTACTTCGAAGTCAATCATCCGGCTGATATCCCGTTACCGATTGTTCGCCGGCGGGATCTTGTTATTGATCGATGCCTCTTACTTTATTCGGGCAAGTTTCATGCCTGCATATGGATAACAACGTTTGATGGTGGCGTTTATTCCCCCCCAAATTACGGACAATCAAAAAAATGAATGAAGTGTAAGAAATACCGGCATATGAGGGATGGCGTCTGCAACTCACGAGCCATCACTTTGATCGCTGGTTGAGTTACAGAAAATTTCCGCGGCGACAAACTCGCAGCGATGTGTGCCTGCAGGCAGTTGGCGAAGCCGTTACCCGGCCGGCCTCGCCCGGCGGTCGCCGGGCGAGGCTAAGTGGCTAGAAGTGTCCGTAGCAGACGCGCTGTCCGCCGCTGGTAAAGCAGATGTAGGAACTGGGATTTTCGACACCCTGTATCAGTACCGGCACGCGTGTGTTGGTTCCGTCCACGTTATTGGTGCACGCGTTGTTCTGGTCGTTTTCATCCCGCGACAGTTCCGGGTCGCACTGCGGGAGGCGAGTGCTCTTCGTTTCGGGATCGACGAAGTTGCAGGTACAGAACTGCACGGTGAAATCCTTGCGATCGTCCGGGTGCGCCGGCGGCGTTATGTCCAGGCTGATCACAGCACGTTCCTGGCCTCGGGACGGGCACGCGACCTCGGTGCCGTTCAACGACCCGTGCTTTTTCATCAATTCATCGCAATCACCCAGGTTGATCATATCCGGCGGCGACGGCCGGCTCAGGCCATAACAGAATCTCACGGTCTTGATCTTGCCGCGCGCTTCTTCCGCGGTATCCTCGAGCACGCCTTCGAGTCCAAAATGAAATACCCGGGCGACTTGCCTGCGGTGTTTCTTCTTGCTGACCAGGATGGTGAAGTTAACGGGCTTGCCTGTTTCTGACGTTTCCCAATCGAGCACGTCTCCCCAGGCATCAATGGTGTAAGTGAAGACCTGCTTGTCGGGTCCTACGGCCCTGCCGGTCCCTCCGTGCGAAGGTGGATGTAGATCCTCTGCTTGTAGAATAGCATCGTTATTGCTTAGCGCCTTGCAGGTTGGTTTTCCCTTCACATCCGAAACAATCTCCGACGACGTTGCGAAAGCCGTTTGCGCTAGCACCAGGGCTGCAAAGGCCGCACAACTGCGAATCAACATGTTCATATGTCTGTACCCTCTTTGTGTGTTTTTTAGATCGCGCGGGAACGGCACGCCAAATGCTCAACGCCAAACAAAGCCGGTTGGGTAGGATAAATCGACACCTCGATGCGCCGCGTCCGGACGACGTTATACGCAGTTCAACAGTAGATCAGATCTTCGGGAGCGATCTACGTTTCCGCTGTAACGGAACGGGCATCTTAGTGGCCCGCGATTTACGCTGTACTAAATGCAGCAATCTTTATGCTAACCGAATTATCTTTTCTAAAATCAACTTGTTAGTCGTAGGTGCGTGTGCCATGCGAAACGCAAATGTAAAATCATTCGACGCTGGATGTGTGGAATGATCCTTGTAAGCGCTGCCGCACACGCTCGTGTCAGAAAGTGAAAGTTGCACGTATGATACCGGTGGTCTCCGGAAAATACGGACCGGTCGCCGGCTCGTCGCGGAACTCTCTGTAACTATCGTCCAGGTAATTGAACTGCTCGTCGCCCACGTTGCGTACCTCGGCGGTGATGGCGCCGTAGCGTTTGGGAAAACGATAGCCTGCGACCAGATCCACGACGGTGAACTGATCGTCGACGGTCATCGGTTCGGGGCCGGATGGCCCCTCGAGCGCTGTTTTGACTTCCTGGTCCACGTAGGTAGCCTTGATGCCTGTGAACCAGCCGCCTGGTGAATAATACATGGTGCCTATCGGCAGGCTGTAAGTGGTCACGTCGGTGGGAAGTCCACCGGTGCCGGTGACAATACCTTGCGCGGCCTCATATTCATCGCCGATCGCTTCGGCGCTCACGGCAACGCTCGGGTGAGGTGTCCAGTACACGTACAGTTTGCCCAAGCGTTCCTCGCGATCTTCGAATACGGAATCCCTGCTGATTACCTCGTCCGTAACAAAGTCCCTGATTACAACTATGGTCGGCTCTTCCATTTTGCGTTCGGTCAGCTCGATACCCCAGGAGAAGGAAGCGACAGGCATCGAATCGTAACCAAAACCGACCGTTTCCGATTTAGTGCCGTTGATATCGTCAAAAAACTGGTTGAAGCCCGCGACCTGGGTAGGTTCGAGGGTTCTGTTGTTCACCAGTGGTGGCTTGGTTGACTGAAATGCGGCGAGGCGTAACGCGTGCGTTTGGTTGATTTGCCATTGCAGACCTAGCTTGGCGTTGTCATCCTTTTCGTCATGGGGGTCGTCTTTATATTCCTCGGTGCTTGCACCCAGCGTCAAGGTTACTGCATCGTTCAATGCGAAGTTCGTGTAAAGATAGGCGCGTTCATGGTCGATTGTTCGCTCCGCGGGGGGGTCCTCAATCGGGGGGAAGCCCTGGACCGTGATAGCAGTGGTTGATTTGCGGTCAGTTTCACTCGAATTTGCACCCGCGACAACGCTATACGAACCACCACGCCTGATATATTGCAACTCCGCTTGCGTGCCATCTTCCGCCACGAAATCGTCGAACGTTGCCGGAACGAGCACCAGCTCTGGTATGGGTGGAGCGGGCGGATCGGGAAACACGAGAATAGGGAACAGTCCGTCTTCGAACGTTGACCTTTCGCGATCGCTTTCCATGTACGAGATCAGAAAATCGTTCGACGCTCCCGGCGACCAGCGCAGGCCGAGGCGCTGCGTTTCCAGATCGTTTTGGACCTTCTTGGATTCGGAGAAGTCTTGCGGATCGAATCTGAAGGCGAGGTCGCCTTCTTTGGTGTCCCGCTTGCCGAGTTCGATTTGCGCATTCAGCTCGGGTGTTATCGCCGCCTGTAAGAACAGATTGCCGATATCGTGTTCCTGGAAGTTATTCTCGCGCCAACCGTCCGTCTCGTACGTGTAACCACCGAGGCTGACAGAGAAGCGGTCGTAAAGCGCGGAGACCACGACTTCGCCCCCTTTTGTGTCGTTATTGCCGCCCAGCGCCGTGGCGCCCAGGTGCAATCCGTCGCTCTCGAAAAGCGGCGTGAATTCATTGAGTCCGACATCGGCCGGGCCGCCGCCGGCGACGTTCAAGTTGCTGGCGCTGAGGCTGGGCTGCACGGGATTGGTGTTGATATCCTGCAGCATCTGCGCCTGCAGCAATTCGCTCACGCGGGAGATTTCATGGCGCCGGACGCTGCCGTAACTGTCGGACAGGAAGCGGTGCGCCGAGGCATTCGAAGGATCCAGCGTCAGCGAGCGCCGGGATTCATTCAATCCGAGCTGCGTGAAACCCAGTGTGTCGTAAACCTTCGCGAGGCTCACACCGCGTGCCGCGCGATCCTGGTCCAGGAGATTGCGGCTGCGGTAGACTGCGCGATTGTCATTGTTCGCAATAGACGTTTCGAGATCGTACAACGCGTCCACGGGCCGGTTTTCCGACTGCTTGCGTAGCGCGTCGAATAAATAAGCGGTGGGATCGAGCGGGTCCAGCTCCTTGGCGATGGCGTACTGCTCCGCGTCCAGCGGTGCGCGCCGCTCTTCGAAATACGCTCTGCCCAGGTAAGGCCGCAGCAGCGCATTGTTCGAATCCACTGCGACCGCCGTTTCGATGTTGCTGCGGCCTTCCGCCAGACGGCCGTCGCGAATCCTCGCCAGACCCAATCCCAGGTGCGCAAGCGGATCGGCCGAATCGAGCGCCAGAGCGCTTTCGAACGCTTGCGCCGCGCCATCGGTGTCGATTCGTGCAAGCGCCGCGAATCCTTGCACGATGTGCGTGCGCGATACATCGGGGTCGATCTCGGTGGCGCGTTGCGCCGCATCCGCCCCTTCGCTGCGAAACCCCAGCGCCAGCCACAATTCCGCCAGCCGCGCCCAGGCGAGTGCATCCTCGGGCTGCCGCTCCACGGCTTCCAGCAAGGTATCGCGCGCCGCCTCCAATTGCAGGTCCGCCTGCTGGGCGTAAGAGAGTGCAATGCGCGGTGCGGCGGCGTCCGGGCTCAAGGTGACCGCCTGCCGCGCGTCCTCCAGTGCCTGTGCCGCATCGTTCTGAACGACAGCAATCACCGCGCGCAAGGCCAATGCGCTACCGGTCTGCGCATCGGCGGTCAAGGCGCTGTCTATTGCAGTGCGAGCGTCGTCCACGCGCCCTACGGAGAGCAGCAGCGCCGCCCGCAACAGGAAATAATCCGCGCTGCGGGCGGACTGCGGGGTATTTTCCAGTGCCTCGAAAGCGCACTCCGTATCGCCGCTCCGAGCGCAATCACGCGCCTGGCCGAGCGTCGCATCGGTATCCGCCGTGGCAGAGGATAGACTGCTCAGGGCGATAATCGGCGGGTAGAACAGGGACCACTGCACCTGGTCGCGGGGCCGCACGACGGTGCGAACCTGTGGCGCGACGCCCTCTGCAAGAACCGCCGTCTGGCCGCTGCCGATAGTGGCTTCGCCGGCTTCATTGGTGGCCAGTAGTTCGCCCTCGAGCACCGTGACTTCCGGGGGCTCGCCCTCGCGCGCGCTCAATACGAACTCGGTGCCGCGGATGCCGATGGTCGAGGTCGTCGTCTGCACGTCGAAAGTTCGCGGCTTGCGGCTGAAGAACTGGATGACGCCTGAGAACAAGCGCAGCAGCGAGCTCACTTCCGCTTTTGGCGAAATTGTGTCTACCCGGATCGAGGAGCTCTGGTCCAGCCGCAGCACGGTTTGGTTTATCAGATTAACCGCCGCACGGCTGCGTGAACTGGCGCGAACCGTATCGCCTTCACACACCGTTTCGTTAAGTGCGGCGCGCTGCCAGTCGCTGCTGTCCGTTCGCTGCACGCTGATACGGCCCTGAATAGAGGTTATTCGACCGGCGATATTTTCACAGGTTTGGGCGAGGCTCGGGTTTGTCGCGCTGATTATTAACAACGAGGCGCCAAGCAGGACTAAGGATTTAGTATTCATCGTTTAATTCTCGTTATTTTCGAGCAATCCTGCGATCGCAGTCGTATTGCTCCGGTTTATATGCACGCACCGATCACACTGGTTTAAAGTGTTATCGCTGTAAGAAATACTAGCAGAACCGTGGTGAATTTGGGTCGCCCCTGCCAATAGTCAGCGGTGAGCGGGTGCTAGAACCTCAGATCAAGGCCCATTAAACGTCATCAGAATGGCCTGGTGTGATTCACGCAAATCAATCTCGAGGATGAGGGACATACGGTATCGGGGGACACCGTTGGTAACCGCGATTCAAAACCGACCGCGATGTCGACGTACGTGTTTAAGTGATCCGCCGTTCTTGCTGCTCGTCCTGATTGCCCGCTTCCACACCGATCAGTCGGTGCAGTAATTCATGGTCGTCACGCAACTCCTGGCTCGGACCGTCGCGGGTGATCCTGCCGCGGTTCATCACCAGGCAGCGCTCGGCGAACTCCAGTGCGATGCGGCTGTTCTGCTCGACCAGAACGATCGCCATCGCGGAGGTGTCGCGCAGGCGCGTCATTGTTTCCTGCAGCTGTTCGACGATGATCGGTGCAAGCCCTTCCGAGGGCTCGTCCATCAACAGCACCCTTGGATTACCGACCAGCGCGCGCGCGATCGCGAGCATTTGCTGTTCGCCGCCGGACAGCTGACTGCCCAGATGCTGGCGGCGTTCGACCAGGCGTGGAAACAGATCGAAAACGCTCTCGGGCGAATACTCGCCGTCGCGCGCGGCGATGGCGAGGTTCTGGGTCACCGTCAATGACGGAAATATCTCCCGTTCCTGGGGTGCGTAGCCCAGCCCCTGCCAGACGCGGCGGTAGGTCTTTTGCCGCCCGACGTCTCGCCCGTCGAGATCGATACGGCCGGCGTGCAAAGTCGTGTGGCCCATGATGGTCGCCAGCAGGGTGGTTTTGCCGACGCCGTTGCGCCCGATGATGCTCACCACTTCTCCCGCTGACACCCGAAGATCGATTTCCTCGAGCACCACGGTATCGGCATAACCGGCACTCACGCCGGCCAGTTCCAGCACGCTGGCGGTGTCAGCCATCCAGCGTCGAGCCCAGATAGGCGGTACGCACGCGCGGGTCGGTAGACACCTCCTGCGGCGTACCTTCGGTCAGTATGGTGCCCGATACGAGCACTGTAATGCGTTTCGCCAGGCGAAATACCAATTCCATGTCGTGCTCAATGATCAGAACCGATATGTCCTCGCTCAATGCATCGATGACGTCGAGTATCAGCTGCGATTCGGAAGACGGCACACCGGCCGCGGGTTCATCCAGTAATAGAACCTGCGGCCGCTGCGCGAGCGCTATAACGATCTCCACCAGCCGCTGCCGCCCGTAGGCAAGTTCGTTGATGGGCACGCGCGCGACATCGGTGAGCTGCAGCGTGTCCAGCAGTTCGATGGCCTCGTCAGTGATATGCCGTTGCCGGCCAAGCGGTCGCAGCAGCGAGTTACCCGCGCCGCAGCGTTCGGCGACCGCGAGACAGACGTTGTCGAACACGCTCAGGCCTCGGAACAATTGATTGATCTGGAAGGTGCGAGCCAGTCCGCTGCGGGTGCGTTCAGTCTGGGACAATGCCGTCACATCACCGCCTTCGAGCCAGATCGTTCCCGACGTAGGCTGCAGCACACCGGTGATCAGATTGATCAGCGTTGTCTTTCCCGCGCCGTTCGGACCGATGAGCGCGTGCCGGGCACCGCGTTGCAGGGTGAAGTTGATGTCCCGGGCGACTTCGAGCGCGCCGAAAGCCTTGTTCAAACCGCGCGTTTCCAGTACCGGTGGGTCCATGAGCGCCGGGTTCATGGGCGGCGGGGAAACAAGCGGCTGCCGAGGTCCTCGATGATGCCGAGCAGGCCGCGCCGCGCGAACATCACCGTGAGAACCAGCACCAGCCCGACGCCGAATTCCCAGAACTCCGGGCTGACCTTGGACAGCTCGTCCTCCAGCACCAGGAATACCACGGTACCGAGGAATGCCCCGTACAGGCGCCCCAGGCCGCCCAGGATCAGGATCAGCAGGATGGTGCCCGAGCGGGCGAAACTGAGCACGTCCAGCGTCACGAAGGCGTTGAACTGTGCAAACAGGCCGCCCGCGAGTCCGGCCATGCCGGCGGAAATGGTGTAGACCGTCACCATGCGGTGATACACGGGGGTGCCGATGGCGCGCATTCGAGCGACATTTTCCCGGATGCCGACCAGCGATCTG
>Ga0224508_10004655_pt1 | contig 11159 bp, 9 predicted proteins | sample SF_Jan12_sed_USG_4_FD_170157 | JGI IMG/M metagenome (GOLD analysis project Ga0224508, IMG submission 170157) | Sediment microbial communities from San Francisco Bay, California, United States - SF_Jan12_sed_USGS_21 | ecosystem: Environmental > Aquatic > Marine > Sediment | place: USA: California...
TGCCTCGCTATCTGGAGACGACCGAATGTAGTGAAGACTTTTAAGCACCTAGCGTTGAAAAATAAGGACTTACGTCAATAAGTGTTCAAGTTGGGTTAGGTCCGTTGCACGCGCAGATACGACACAACGCCGCGAATCTCGTGGGCTTGTAGGTTGACGACACTCTTTCGTCAGAGTGCACTAGAATTATTCCATGCGGATTCTAGGTGCTTCGAATCCTTCATTCGACAATAGTGAGCGATGCCACTCTTCCGTTCGTACTGAAATCAGTGCTGAATTCAATATTGACCTTTACCTCAAGATCGTCGTACCCAGCCACCTTGATCGTTGGAGCTGTTGTGTAGCCGGCACCTGCATTGGTAATGTTGAAACCAGTAACCTTTCCATCCTCAATAATCGCAGTGGCAGTCGCCGGAGTGTGTTTCCATAGTTCCCCAGACTCTCGGCGGTAGCGATAGAAGTTTGACACTTCGTCAAGGCGCTCGTGCGTGACGCCGTGCTTGCTGAGGGCGTCCATAAGTACTTTTTTGTTGGCTCGGGCATGGGCTGGAGAAGGCGGGCCAACTTTTGCTGGAGTGACTCCGCTGAACGCATCCCGAAAAACCTCCGGCGAGACACCAAGAGCTGAGCCGATGAGCACGACCGGTCGGCCATGATCCTGCGGGTCCGTCTCGTACCCGCCGCTGAAGGTGACTTGCCCGGTTTTCAAGACGCCATCGCCCGAACCGGTGTCGCCGTCTGGCTTAGAACACGAAACTGCCCCTGATATTATGATTACAACACAAAGGAAGGAAAAGTATTTCATGAGTCTGGGACCTACATGACGTTAAACGATTGATGTCCACGAAAGCGGCTAATTATCAAACATCGGCAGCAAAAGAAAAAGCGGGCCAAGTGATTGCAAATGCAACAGCGTCGTACGATTTCCTGTTCTAGGCGACGTTCGGTTCCGACTCTTTCCGCTCGCCGCGAAAAACGAGTCGAAGTAGCTGCAGCAGCAAAAACAGGACGAACGGATAGAACGGCCACAGGCGAATCAGCAAATGTGCTCGTGGCGATCGTTCTCCATCCTCTTCGTCGTCTCGAAACGGAATCATCAAGCCATCGAACAGGGCTAGTCCAAATAACAACAAAAGACCAGCTAAGAGGATCGAGCAACCACCCACGGCCATGATGCCTTTGAACGTTTGTTCTTCCGTATGCTGCTCCTCGTACAATTCGATTGCACGACCACGGCGGAGACTTCTCTGTGCGGTGTCGGATATCTCCAAGTCTCGACAAGAATCTGCCCAATCTGGTGTAGATGACTCGCCATCGATCGCGTTGGCGAGCTTTAGGAGGGCATGTTTGTAAACATCCCAATCCTCAAACGATTCATCGTTTGCGGTATGAGCAGGGTTACTGAGTGTCCAGTCGCGCTCACTTGGAGTCATGTCTATCGTCAAGCTACCCCTGCTTCCAATCAGCTTTAGTTTTGCACGGGCCGAGTCGGACACCGGACCGATCGACCAACGGGAAAGCGTGCCAGCCTGGCTAGTCATGCTGACACTTAGATTGGAGTACTGATTCTCGCCAGCCGACCCGAAGGCACTGATCTTATTTGTGTCGCCAATTAAGTGCCGAATCAATCCGCCATCGCGTACTAGATGACGAAGCACGTTCTCACGGCTTCGGTCAACAGCCACGCGTTCAATCACGATTTGTTCAACTTCTCCGATTTCTGATTCCCCACCGCGTTCGACCGCTTCTTTGGCAGTTCGAATGGCGGGATGCCAATAGCCAGCAGAAAACGGAACCATCACACAATTCGTATCCCTGCGAATCATATCTAGTTCGTAGCCAACAATCGCGGGACAAATTGGTTGGATGACCAACATCGGAATCGCTGCTTGCACGAGCTTTCGAAGTTGATCGGCTCGTGCGTCGTTATTTTCCTTGCCTGCAATGATGACGGCATCCGCAACGGTGCCGAGCAACAATGACTCCCAATGGTCATCGTAAATTGCGTCAGGAATCAACTCTTCAAGCTCATCGACATGCAGCTCGACGTCATACGCAGCGACAATCTCGTCTTGATTGCTCGTCGCAATCGCGCGAACGAGTGCCAACGCTTCGCAATTGCTTCCAAGAAGGGCCAGTTTCATGAATTCTCAAAACATTAGAGACGCCGAATATGGTAGCCGCCGTCGACATTGATTCGCTCGCCAGTGCTAAAGGTGAGCGTGTCAGACACCAACAGCGATACCGCCTTTGCTACGTCTTCCGGTTTGCCCCAACGATGCATGGGCGAAAGGCCGTCGGCGATCAATTGGTCGTATTTTTCCTTTACTGGTGCGGTCATATCGCTTTCGATTACCCCTGGACACACCTCGTAAACGCGTATGCGTTGCTCGGCGAGCCTCGTCGCGAATAGTCCGGTCATCATCTTCATTGCCGATTTTGCAATGCAGTAGTCGGCTCGGTTCGTCGATGCAGCGTATGCTGAAATGGAAGAAACGTTGACAATCGTCCCACGATCAATCCTTTGCTCTTCCATGCATTCGATCATCTTATTGGCGGCGAGTTGACTCAAAAAAAATGGGCCTTTTAGATTGGTATCAAAGACGACATCCCAGGATTCTTCCGTCGCTTCGAGAATGTCCATCCGGCCTTGCGACGTGATTCCTGCGTTATTGACCAATACGTCGAGCTGACCGAATGACGCTACTGTTTCGTCGATCAAACGAGTGCGGTCGCTTCTTATTCCCACGTTCGCCTTCACAGCGATTGCTCTAGCACCAGACGATTCGATTTCGGATAGGACCTCGGCAGCAGCATCGGGACTGGTCACGTAATTGACGACAACTGCATAACCATCCCTGGCAAGTTGCAAGGCAATCGATCGACCGATACCTCGCGACGATCCGGTTACGATTGCGACGCGATCATCGGGCATTTTTGCAAGGTCCTATTCGAATATTCGACGCAGTTGACTTATCTGACCATCGTGATCGGTGATCAGCAAGTTTTCGTTGTGTCGTCGCCAGCGAAGATTCTGTCTGCTGCCATCGTCCCACCTGACGAAGATCAAATCGCCACGAGCCTCGTATCGACCAGTGAGGATTCCGTCGGCCGCTTTGTCAATCCGTTGCGGGACGATCTTGCTCGGGCGATCCGGTCTGATGACGATGCGACCATCTCCGTATAGTCTAAGCCGACTTCGAAATGCCTTCCAGGAGCCGATTACTGGTTTTGCGTCGCTCACCGAATCCACGACAACGTCACCATCATCTTGCGGTTTTTTCAGAACGATTGTGGATATTGTGGATTCGAATTGCTCTTTACGCAGTGCGTGCTCCGTGGCGGGAGCAACGGCGTGCAATTCGAGGATTCCGAAAGTGGATCGTATTAACACATGAAAACCGATGTGCGTATCCGAAGTGTTCGGCTGATTCGCAAGTCCATCGCCGATCGTGAATTCTTGCTTGACGGCGGGATAATCGGCAATGTTCATTATGCTAACGTTACCGGCGAGACGCACTTTCTTCACACTAAGCTTCAGCCGCTTCTGTAGGACTTCCTGAATGGTGTCAACCGCGAAACCCTGCCGTATCGACTGCGCATGAAATGTAATCCACATCCCATCGGTGGGCATTACACGCCGACCTTCGATTGGTTGAGGCGTGACAAGTAAACGAACTTCGCGGCCAAATGGAACTTCCGCAATATGCCATCCCAAAGGAGGGCGAACCTCGACGACTCCACCTGCATAAAGGACAATGTCACGATTGTCCGGCACCGAATCGTTTTCTGCCCAGGCGTGCGAGACAGCAATATGCATAATCAACACTGTGATGATGGGGTAAAAACGACGCATTACACTTCCTCTTAACTAGTCGTAAACGTTTCTTTTAGGATCGACGGAGTTCCGCAAGTCGCGCCATCCGAAATCAAGTTCCACGGGTTGTAGTGGTTTTATGTCCGCGGTTCGCTTGACACGTGTCGGTGCGGCAAGATAATCGAAGGCCGAATGACCAACACTTCACCTCTTCAAGATCATTCTGTTCCAATATGGCAGCGTGAGGCCGCGCCATACGTCTGGATGCCCTACTGTCAAATGAAGACAACGCCGCCACCAGAACCAGTGGTCGCAACCGGCGACGTCTATTTGACCCTTGCGAACGGACAGCGATTAATCGACGGCTTAGCATCATGGTGGACCGCGTGCCATGGCTACAACCATCCGCACATCATCACTTCTGTCGAACAGCAGCTTCATACGATGCCACACGTCATGTTTGGCGGGATAAACCACGAGCCGGCGTCGCGACTCGCGCTACGTCTCGCGAAACTGCTTCCAGGCGATTTAAACCACGTCTTCTTCAGCGACTCAGGTTCTGTATCGGTCGAAGTTGCTCTCAAAATGGCGGTGCAGTTTTGGCTGAATCAAGGTGTCTCGGGTCGCAGCAAGTTTGTTTGCTTTCGACACGCGTATCATGGCGACACGACCGGGGCTATGTCGGTGTGTGATCAGGTCAATAGCATGCACTCTCACTTTAAAGGGTTCCTGCTGGAGCAGTTTCCGCAAGACGTGCCCAGAACAGCTTCAGAGGTGCGGCTCTTTGAAGAATTCATCCAAACAAAAAGTGATCAACTGGCAGGCGTGATCATTGAGCCACTAGTTCAGGGCGCTGGCGGAATGAAGTTCCATCCGCCCGAGGCGGTCGCCAAAATCCGCGAAGTCTGTAGCCGCAACAACCTTCTGCTCATTGCTGACGAGATTGCAACAAATTTTGGACGAACGGGAACAATGTTCGCTTGCGAGCAAGCCGAAGTCGTACCCGACATCATCTGCATTGGCAAAGCTCTGACTGCTGGGACAATGGGCCTCGCCGCGACTGTCGCAACAGATCGAGTATTCGACGGCTTCCTATCCGACGATCCATCCCACGCGTTAATGCACGGACCAACCTTCATGGCGAATCCGCTAGCGTGTTCCGCCGCAAACGCATCGTTGGACTTGTTCGAATCCGAGCCAAGGTTAGAGCAGGTACGAGTGATCGAGCGCACGCTGAAGCTCGCATTGCAGCCTTGCGTGAAAGCGCCTGGAGTGCTCGACGTCCGTTGCAAGGGAGCTGTCGGGGTCGTGCAGGTCGAACGCCTGCACGACTTGCACCGTTTACGCAAACGTCTTGTTCAAGAGGGAGTCTGGATTAGACCGTTTGCGGATATGATTTACGTCACGCCGCCATTGATGATCACGACCAAACAGCTCGAAACGCTCTGCGAGGCATTGGTGCGAGTAGTCTCCGAATGGTCCAAGTGGTGATGTAGGATCGCTCTTTGTGTGCCAAAACACGAATGCAGATTCGAACGTCGCCATTCCAGGCATTGCGGCCGAAATAGCACGTCATCGTGTCAATGAAATCGTTGTCAGAATGTCCAGATGATGCACGCTCCGTCCGATTGGTAGGTCGCGTAGTCGCAGACGGTAAGTAGCAAATAATTACCAAGCGGGAGGCTCTTCGACCGCAGCCGTTCCTTCCGACGCCACCACACGTCCGCGCCGCTTCACCTATAACGATCGTGTTGGTATGCGCGTGCCCCGATCAACGAATGCGATAATTAATTCTCCCTGAAAAGACCAATGTGTTGCGTTGTCTCGATGACACAACAGCTTCTTGCGAAGATGGTAACGCTGTCAAAATCGGTGACGCCTACGGGCAGACGCAGTTTATCTTAGGGTAGATTGAGTTGGCATTACGTGAAGCTGGAGCCGAAATGTCCGATGTCGTCCGAACCCGCATGTTCGTCACTGATATCAATAGATGGGAGGAAGTCGGCAGAGCCCATGGCGAAGTGTTCGGAGACGTCCGCCCAGCGGCCACAATGGTCGAGGTCGCTCGGCTCGTTAACCCGGATCATCTTGTTGAGTTTGAAGTCGATGCCGTAATCAAATGCGGAAATCTCTGACGGACTATACAAGTCGATGGCATGCTTTCGCTGAGTAATAGTTTATGCACTGCACTTCAATGACTATCGGAAACTTCACAAGACAAGCGGCTGCATAAGCGTGGGCGACCGGGATACCCGGAGCCACTTCTCGACATACTAATCGCTGTGGCGTCGGTTCACACCGGGAATCCTGTGGTTGACTTTGGTGCGGGTACGCGCCAAGTTACGCGAGCGAATACAAATTTCCGGCGATGGGACAAGTCTCATATAGCTACGGTTCACTGCTTTGGACTAAAGCGAATGTCCTTGAGCGTCAACAACTTTCCGCCGGCTATTTCCAATGCTCGCATTTCGACATGATTCGTTCCTCGGTTCTTTACCAGTAGATAGAACTCGTCCGTGACAAATTGCGATGGAGATTCGCTGACCTGTACATCGAGACTTTTCTCTTGATCACCAACTGCTATGAAAAATCGCCCGCCACTGGACGATTTCTCGATGAGATATGTTACTTGAACTCGAAAGATACCTCCTTTGACGACGTTAAAACGCCAGCTCAGCCAGTCATCTTTTGTGGACCAGTTGGTAATCAGGCCATTGCCATCGTGATTGTCGAGCCGTGCATTCTTTCCGTGAATAGTTGCAATAGATGCCGGAAAATTGAAACTACCGTCTCCTTCTTGGACGATCGTGATACCTTCGTCGTCTGTTAGGCCACCGTCAGATTTGTCTAATTTGTTATCTTGATTTTTTAGTGAATTAAGCCGAGCCTTGCTCGTTAGTACAACATCAATTTTCTTTTTCTGCTTCGCAAAGCTTGTTCCTACCGCCCAAACGACGATCGCAATTACGATTACACTTGCAACCGCCACGATTGGAACCCAGGATCGTATAGAAAACCAAGAGCTTTTACGGCGAACGGCTGACTTCTCTTGTGGTTGAGTCTGTTCAGACGGCAATGGTGGCGGAGTAACGTCGGTCGAGTGCGACTTGGCGCGCCGTGGATCCGCGATAGGCGGTGCTTCCAGTGAATTGGGGTCTTTATCAATGTTAGCTGCAAGCTGTCCTTCCAAAACGGCGTCGTAAGTGGTTTTTGTATTTGGATCAAGCAAGCACAGCTTTGCTGCAGTCAGTTCGTTGAGTAATTGCTGAGTGTACGATCCACGTGGTCCCGTCTGAAAGCTTCTGACGAGTATCATCCGTTGATCCGCAGCCTCGGCGATCATTTCGAAGTCCTCCTCGAAATGATCAATGCCAAGCAGACGATAGTGATTAATCGGCCGCTCACTCGGCGGGATGCCCAGCCAGTGCAAATAAGGATCAAAATCAGTCGCTGTAGGAAGCGTCGACACAGTAATACTGCGAGCCGAATCGTGGGGGAAAGTTGAAAAGGTTCGAACAAGGAGCAGTAAATCTCACTTTAATTCAACCACGACAAAATGGTCAACAACGTCCCCGATGTTACGTTAAAAAGAAAAGCCCGGCTGTTGTCGGGCAGCCGGGCTACTGTATGGTTTGGTGGAATATACGAGCGATTTCTATACTTCTTTTGGAACAACAAAAGGCTTGCGGTATTCACGAGTGATCAATGCATTGGCGGCATCGTTTCCTACGAACTGCTCAGCCTCGGCGTCGAACTCCAACTTCGGACCCAGTTGGTACGTCGTATTCGCAAGATCGACGTCGACAGCCTTCAGGTTCTCTCGAAGCGTCTGGAATGCGCCGACGACTTCCTTGTTGTCGCCGAAAGCCATGATGTCCTTATCAAACTTCGCGGGCTCTCCCAATCGGAATGAAGCGTTTGCCAAGTGACAAAGTGCGGACGAGTAATGAGCCACTTCCGCGTCGCAGTTGTTGTCGTCTGGGTTGCGGCTTCGAACGGCTGCGATGAACGCACCGAACGGTCCGCCGGATGTGACGCGAACGTCTTCACCGCCGCTAACCGATTCACCCTTGCCTTGACCGTCCTTGTAGAACCTACCGCCGCGAATCACGCCTTCGCTTGTGTAGTACTCGTTGGACACGATTCGTTTCGGCGCGTTCGGATATTTCGTGTTGTTGTCGACCAGTCCGCGGGTTTCGAAGACCAGCAATGTTTCACCATAGTCAAAAACGGCGAGTTGCATGTTGGGAGTCTGGCCTTGATCCTTGAGGTCTTTTTCGCCAGGCGCGAAGCGACCGCCAAGAGCCCAAACACTCTTGGGCAACGTTGCATCCTTGATTGCCCAACGAGCTACGTCCATTTCATGAACTCCCTGGTTTCCGATATCGCCGTTGCCCGTGTCCCAGAACCAATGCCAATTATAATGCACCAGGTTACTGTGAAACGCTTGCAGAGGAGCCGGTCCAAGCCAGAGATTAAAGTCAAGATGGCTCGGAGCCATCCCCGTTTCTTTGAAACCAATACTCCAGCGTGGTTTGCAGCAGTACCCTTTTGAGACGAGCAGCTTTCCATACTTCTCGGAATGAATCGCAGCCATCTCACGAGCCCTGCCCTCACTGCTGCGCTGTTGTGTGCCGTGTTGTACAACCCGGTCGTACTTTTTGGCCGCCTCAACGCATTGACGGCCTTCGAATATGTTGTGGCTGATCGGCTTCTCGACATAGACGTCTTTGCCCGCTTGGCACGCCCAAACGGTGATTAGCGAATGCCAGTGGTTGCATGTGGCAACCGAAACGGCATCGAGGTTCTTATCGTCGAGTGCATCTCGAATGTCCTTCACGCATGTTGGATCATTACCGCCCTTCGACTTAACGTTTTTGCTTCGTGACTCAAACAGGCTACTGTCTGGGTCGATCAAGTAAGTCACTTGAACCTTGTCCATACCCGCAAATCCGCCAATATGTGAACCGCCGCGACCATTAATTCCCGCCACGCCGAGTCGCACTGTGTCGTTTGCGCCTAGGACTTTGCCGGAGGCCTTCGTGCCAGCGATTGTAAACAGCGGAAACGCGGTGCTCGCGGCAGCGGCTGTCTTGAGAAAGTTTCGGCGTGTTTGTTTTGACATGTCTTGCTCCTTGCAATCAAATGTGTGGGCTTGGGAGGGATGACCAAGAGGAAGGCAACCTATACTTCTGGCTCTGATTGTAGTCGAATCTCAGGCAGATTGCGAATTACCGATGGCGGCTGCGTAGACGCGACAGAACTTATTTTGCCACGTCGTGCAGATTATGATAACCTTTGTCCACAGCCGGAATGATTGAAAATATCGACTTTTGAATGGTGCCCCATGTCGAAACGCAAGCCACCAATCTTCTGTGACCACGTTGACCGACGTAGCTTTCTTCGAATCGGTGGATTGGCAATGGGAGGATTGGCACTGCCTCAGTTGTTGCAGGCACAAGGCGATGCTGGGCGTTCACATAAAGCTGTAATCATGGTGTTCCTGTCTGGGGGGCCTCCTCATCAGGATATGTACGACTTGAAGCCGGAAGCACCGGTCGAGATTCGTGGCGAGTTCAATCCCATTTCGACGGCCGTCACGGGTATCCAAATTTGCGAACATCTTCCTGAACTTGCCAAGCGAATGGATCGATTGTCGATTATTCGCTCACTGGTCGGCGCCGAAGGACGGCACGATGCTTTTCAATGCTTGACCGGATGGCCAACCAAAGGTCAACCGGCAGGCGGTTGGCCTTCGCTTGGATCGGTTATTTCAAAGCAGCGAGGAACAGTCCACCCTGGAGTACCGCCGTTTGTGAGTTTGACGCCGAGGATGAGAACTAGCACTTGGGCCAATCCCGGTCCGCCTGGCTTTCTCGGAATGGCCCACGCTCCATTTCAGCCAAACGCCGACGGAAAAGAAAATTTGATCTTACAAGGCATTGATGTTGATCAACTGAACGATCGCACACAACTGTTGAGCGGGCTTGATGCTTTTCGTCGAAAGGCGGATGACATTGTCGAGTTGCAGGGAGTCGATTCGTTTACTGAGCAGGCTATAGGAATTCTGACTTCAAGTCGCATCGCCGAAGCTCTCGATCTGGACCGTGAAGATTCAAAACTGCGAGATCGTTACGGTCGCGGTAGCGACTCTCCAGCAGGCTATGGCGATGCTGGACCGTTGAACGCTGATTACCTGTTAGCAGCTCGACGACTAGTGGAAGCTGGTGCACGAGTGGTTACTCTTGCCTATGGCCGATGGGACTGGCACGGGCGACCGCATGGAACGAACTTTGAGAATGCCCGCGACCACTTACCGGCGTTGGATCAAAGCGTCACCGCATTATTGGACGATCTACACGAGCGCGGCCTGGACCAAGATGTGTCCGTAATCGTTTGGGGTGAATTCGGACGTACGCCTCGCGTCAATCCCAAAGGTGGGCGCGACCACTGGCCCAAGGTTGCCAGTGCATTGATGTTTGGCGGTGGAATGCGATCCGGCCAGGTTATCGGATCAACGAATCGATTTGCCGAGCACGCAGAAGATCGTCCCGTCCACTTTCAAGAGGTCTTTGCGACGCTCTATCGAAATATGCGAATCGACGTTAACAACGCGACTGTGAATGATCTGCACGGCCGGCCGCGTTATCTTGTCGACCACAACAAGTATCAGCCGTTGCCCGAGCTGGTTTGAACGGCCAATGTCCACAGCTTGATCGATCTGTCGAAGCTGCCTGATGCTAACGTCTTGCTGTCTGGCGAAAAGCTCAGTGAATACACCGTGTTGCTATGACCGCGCAGAACCGTTATCGACGTTGATCGTGTTAGATCCCACAAGCGGATTGTCGAGTCTGCTCCGCCCGACGCGAGCAGTTTTCCGCTTGGCGCGAACGCCAATGACTTGACATAGCCCTTGTGTCCAACCAGCCTCGATTGAAACTTGCCGTTCGTTGCGTCGGACACCACAATGGTGCCATCGCCGCCTGCGGTGGCGATCATGTCCGAATCTGGAGAAAAGCGAACGGCATTCACCTCACCTTCATGCACTGCAAGTCGATTCAATTCTTTATAGGTTTTGCCGTCCCATAGACGAATTGAACCGTCCTTGCCGCAAGATGCAATTCGCTTTCCATTTAGCGACCAATCGACGCCATAAACTGAATCGCTGTGTCCACTCAGAACGGCCGCCTGTCCACTGGCGGTCCACACTCGAACGTTATTATCGTAGCCGCCGCTTACAAATCGCTCGCCATCGGGAGCGAAGGCGGCTGCGACGATGTATGCTCCGTGTCCAGTCAAATTTGCTTCCGCAACTCCAGACTCAACATTCCAAAGCTTTACG
>Ga0224508_10004656_pt1 | contig 11158 bp, 6 predicted proteins | sample SF_Jan12_sed_USG_4_FD_170157 | JGI IMG/M metagenome (GOLD analysis project Ga0224508, IMG submission 170157) | Sediment microbial communities from San Francisco Bay, California, United States - SF_Jan12_sed_USGS_21 | ecosystem: Environmental > Aquatic > Marine > Sediment | place: USA: California...
CGGCGCTCGGTCCATGAACGGCGCCCAGATGAACTTGAAGGTGTAGGGCGCCAAGACGAAGCCGAACAGGCCGATGGTCGATTTGTCGACACCGATGTCGGCCAGCCAGGCCGAAAGCGTCTTCAAGATGAGGAGGATCGGCAGGCCGCTGGAAAAGCCGAGAAACAGGACAGCGATGACGCGCCGGTCGAGATAGACCTCCAAGCCCTGCCATCGCGTCTGCCAGCGTTCGTTCACCGCTACCTCGCCTTCGAAAGCCCGCCGTCGCCGAGGCGACCACGGAGGACGGCGTCTTGTCGCACAGGGCAGCGCCGATCGGCAAGTCCCGAGCTCGGCCGCTATGAAACAACGCCCCCTATGCACCCGCGCTCGAAATGTCCGCCCGGCGATTGCAATGCGACAGCCAGCGGTATGATCACATCATCCGGGCGCCAAGAAGTTTCGCGATTTGATTTGGAAGCAAATCGTCACGCCTTTTGCAAAACGACTCTTCCGATGTGGTCGCAGCCCTAGAAGAAGCGCTCAGGCACGGTGATGATATCGCCCGGCAGGACCTGCGAGGTCGGGCCGACGCCGACTTTCTTGCCGTTGGAGCCGCCGCGCTGCACGGAGATGCTGCCTTGGCTCGCGCGATAGGTGTAGCCGCCTGCGAGCGCCACCGCGTTGATCACGGTCATGCCGTTCACGTAAGGATAACTGCCGGGCTGGTTGACTTCGCCCAGAATGTAGAAGGGCCGATAGTTCAGCACCTCCAGGCTGACCTGGGGGTTGACCAGATAGCCGCCGTCCTTGAACGCAGTCTCGATGTCGCTCTCGAGATCGCGCACCACCTTGCCGCCGGCTTTGATCTCGCCCACCAGCGGCAGGGCGAAATAGCCTTCGCCGTCCAGCTGGAACTCGCCCGAAAGGTCTTCATGGCGGAACACCGTCACCCGCACCTGATCGCCCGGGCCGAGGTTATACCCTGCCACCGGGTCTTGCTGCTGCTCTGAGGTTGGAACCTGTGCCTGAGGCAAGGGTGGCGGATCATCGGAGCCACCACATCCCGCCAAAAGACCGAGTGACAACAGCAACGTTCCAACTAGGCGAAACCCGATCATGGCCTCATCCCCATCTTATGTGAACTTCAAAGCCGGTCACGTCCTTGATCACCTGCACCGAGCTCCGATTTTACATCATTCATCCAAGCTTAACATTCGATGAACGAGCTTATCCGCGGCCCTCGATGTCAGCGCCCTTCCCATAAGCGCTCAAAGGCGTGCCGTCAAACCGATCGAGAACTCGTTCACTGTATAGTCTTGGCCGGCCTGATTGGAGTCCCGTTCGGAAAAATCATAGCCAGCATTGAACGACAGATTGCGATTCAGCCAGAAGGTCAGGCCGCCGCCCAGAAGGACGGTGTCATCGCTGCGGTCATCACCGCGGAAGTCGTCGTTCTGATAGCGCGCCTGGCCATCGACGATCAGATTGCGCATCAGCTCGTGGTCGATGGAGATTCCGAACTCCGTGCGAAAGTTGCTGGCAGCGCCACCTTCATCGGTCGGTTCGAAATCGCGCGCGCCGGATATGCCGATCGACGTCAGAAGGGTCGGGTTCCAGTTGAGGTCGACGCCGAAGGAAACGCCCGACTCATCATCGAAGTCGTCCTCGGCAAACTGCTGAACGCGATAGCCGGCGAAGGCTTCGCCGAACAGCACCGAAGTAATGTCCAAACCCGCGCCCACTCGAGCCTCATACCCGTCGGTATCACGCTCGATGCCGTTGTCATCGACATTGTCGTCCCGGTCTTCGATGTTGTATCGGCCCTCCACGAACATATCGAGCCTGGGTGACACTTCGTAGCTGGTGCGCAGCAGGAAGTCATAGAAATTGGCGTCGCGGTCTTCCTCGTCGTTATCGTCATAGGCGGTCCGCGCGACGTCGCCGCCGACTGTAAAGCCGAGGCGATTGATCTGGTGATTGACAGCAACGCCACCGCCGAAGTCGTAGACGTCGACCGGCTGGTCGCCACCGGCTTCCTCGGGATCGTCTCGGCCTTCATGGCCCCAACGCAACTCGGCGTTGGTATCGATGTCGGTCTGACGCGAGACATCGATCCGTCCACGACCAAGCGCAAAGAAATCCTGGTAGTCTTCGTCACCTTCATCAGCGTGGATGGCGATATCGCTGCCAAGCTCGACCGCGAGGAGATGGCGTGACCATTGGGAGGCAAACTCGATGCTCGGCGAGATTTGGGTGATGAAATCCGACTGCTCGTCATCCTCGTCCAAGGCGACATTATCGGAATAGGTTTCGGTTACGGCAAGCTCTGGGAAGATCAGGAACGAGCCGGCGCGAATGCCCAATGGATCATATTCCGGACGTGCTCGATTTGTGACCGTGGTGTTGGGATCGGCCGGCTGCTGCGCAAGGACGAGATCGGGCGTCGCGATGGCGATGGCGGCAGAAGCCAGCAAGAAACGATGGGCGTAACGCGAAACAGTCACAGGGTGTCTCCCAGACAGAGGGCTATCGGCGAGCGTTCGCTGAGAACCATGTTGAATCCTTCCTCATCGTGACCGGATGTATACTCGCCCCAATCCGATCCGCAAAGCACCCGGCCGTTGCATCTCTGCTACAATCACAGTTTTTGACGACAGGGTTGCAGCCCATCGTTAAAGTTGCGATCTTGGCGAACTGAGACAACGTAACTACCTTTTAGGCTGATGGAAGGGTGCAGCGGAGAGGATCGAGAATCTGTGCATCCATGCCTTCGATAGTTAGCTACCAGATCAGAATTTTCTGTTCTTTTCCAAGGAAATGGAACACGAGTTTGATCTTTAATGCGAAATTGTGGGATTGGCAACTAGAAGCATCTGCCCTTTCCATCTGCTATGATGAAAATAAGTTGATAGACGACTCGCAACGTTGAACCGAATTCCGTCCAGCGATAGAACGACATCGGGAACCGCCTGAGACGGATCCAACCCGGACCAAGGTACGAAGCCAAAACCCTTGCTGCGCACGCTCTTCAAACGTCCTCACGATGCGGAATGGTCGCGACCTATGGTTGGTGGCCGTCCGGCCTGTATTCCTCCAGGCATTTGCATCTATGCGATCGGCGACATTCACGGACGGGCCGATCTGATGATCGAGATGCACCGCACCATCATGGAGGACTCGCAGGATCTGACGCCGGGCACCGAAAAGATCCTGGTGTATGTCGGCGACTTCGTCGACCGAGGCCTGGAGAGCAGCCAGGTGCTCGATCTCTTGATCGAGGAACCTCTGCCCGATTTCGGCGCGGTCTATCTGGTCGGCAATCATGACGCCTGGTTCCTGAGCTTCCTGGTCGACGCCAAGATCGGCCAAAGCTGGCTTCGCTATGGCGGTGACGCCACGCTGCACAGCTATGGCGTGCGCGTCGGCATGGTGCGCGACGATCTGCAATATTTCGAGAGACTGCAGGCGGAGCTCGCCGAGAAGGTTCCGCCGGAGCACCTCGCCTTCCTGCGCGGCCTCGAAGTGACCTTTCAGATCGGCGACTACCTGTTCGTCCATGCCGGCGTTCGCCCGGACGTGCCCATCGATCAGCAGTCGCCGGACGATCTGCTCTGGATCCGCGAGCCCTTCCTGTCCTGTCCGGACGATCTTGGCGTGGTGGTGGTCCACGGTCATACGGTCGAAGCCGAGCCGACCGTGCGTCACAATCGGATCGGCATCGATACCGGAGCTTGCTGGACCGGCTGTCTGACCTGTGTGGTGCTGGAAGAGGACACCATCCGCTTTCTCACCACCGGCGGCCAGCCGATGGCCGAGCGCTGACCTCGGCATCCGATCTGGAACAGCATTCGCGCAATCGTTTCATCGAGCAGTCAGAGGCCTCTTGACGCCATGCCAGGTCCGTGAGAAGGCCGATCACGCAGTTTGACCTAGCCGTCCGAGTCGACGATATCATTCGGTTTCCCGGACCGTGAAAAGGGTTCCTCCGTTCCATGCCACCCCCGACAATCGGGTCCAGCCCGAAAATCATGCCGGCACGACCACGAAAACTGCTGGTGACCGGCGGTGCCGGCTATATCGGCAGCCATGTCGTCAAGGCGCTCGGCGAACAGGGGGAATCCGTCGTGGTTTTCGACAATCTGTCGACCGGCTATGCCTGGTCGGTCGACGGTGCCGAGCTGGTTGTTGGCGACCTCGGCGATCATCGTGCTCTGGAGACCCTGTTCGCCGCTCACCGCTTCGAGGCCGTGCTGCATTTCGCCGCTAGCATCTGGGTCGGCGAGTCGGTGCGCGACCCGGTCAAATATTATCGAAACAACGTCGCCAACGCGCTCAATCTATTCGCTATGGCCAAGGACCAAGGCGTCGCGCATGTGATCTTTTCGTCGACCGCCGCGGTCTATGGCGAGCCCGATGCGGAGCTTCTCGACGAAAACCTGCCGAGCGCGCCGATCAATCCCTATGGCGCGTCCAAGATGATGGCCGAGCGCCTTCTTCAGGACATCGCCAGCACGTGCGACATGACCTTTGCCATCCTTCGCTATTTCAATGTTGCCGGAGCCGATCCAAAGGGGCGCATCGGCGAAGCGACACCCGACAATAGCCACCTCGTCAAGATCGCCTGCGAGACGGCGCTCGGGTTGCGCGCGGCCATGTCGATCAACGGCACGGATTACCCGACCGCGGATGGCACGTGCATACGCGACTACATCCACGTCGAGGATCTGGCGGCTGCTCATGTCGCCGCTCTCGATCATCTACGCCAAGGCAACCCGTCGACGATCTGCAACTGCGGCTACGGCCATGGACAGAGCGTGCGCGAGGTGATCGACATGGTAAGGGAGATCTCCGGCGTCGACTTCGACATACTGGACGGCCCGCGCAGGGCCGGCGATCCGCCAAGGCTGGTGGCGAGCAATGACAAAATCCGATCCCTGTTCGGCTGGCGACCTCGCTTTGACGATCTCCACCTGATCGTCGAGACCGCATGGCGCTGGGAGCAGATCCTGAATGAAAAACGATCGGTCATGAAGGGAACGACGGCGCTCGGCGGTTCGGTTTGACCGCGGGCCTCGATGCGGCCGAGGAGTACGAGAATGGGGAAGGAAGGCGCTGGCGATAGGGATCAAGCAACGCCCGCAAGGCGAGGGCTCCACGTCGCGCTCGGACTTCTGCTGACTTTTTGGACCGCGGTCGCCCTTAGCCAGGAGGATCGAGGCGCACCCGTTGACGAGAACGGGGAGACGGCTCCCGAGGAGGCGTCGGCAAACACCGACTTGGAGGCGGCGGAGAGGTTCGCCTATGAGGTCGTTTTCGAAAATCTGTCCCAGGGGAGAACCAAGGAAATCCTGGAGCAGATCGCCGAGACCCAAAGGCTCGCCGATCAGCCGCCCACCAGTTTCAGCCGCCTTCGACGGCGCGCCGAAGGCGATGTTCCACGCCTGGTTCAGGCGCTGCGCGCCCGCGGATTCTACCGAGCGGCGGTCACGCTCGACATCGATCGGACGACGTCGCCGATCACCATCACCTACACATTCGATGCCGGGCCGATCTACGAAATCGGCAAGGTAACCATCGAGCTCACCCCGCCGACCGAAGACGATATCGATCTCCCCTCCCCGAAGAAGCTCAATCTAAGAAAAGGTAAGCGCGCCTCCTCGATCAAGGTGATCGAGGCGGAAACCGAGCTTTTGCAGCGCGTCAAGAAACAGGGTTTCGCTAATGCCGTGCTCGGCGATAGAACCGTCATTGTCGACCACGACACCGCCAAGATGGACATCACCTTTCGGCTCAATCCCGGGCCGAAGATTTATTTCGGCGAGACCACGGTGGTCGGCAATGAAGAGGTCGAGGCACGATTTCTCCGCCGACTTCTCGAATGGAAGCCTGGCAAGCTGGTCACGCCCGAGCGGTTGCAGACCACGCAGCTCAACCTGATCGAAACCGGGCTTTTCAACAGCGTGCGCATCGAGCCCGGCAAGAAGCCCGACGACCAGGGGCGCGTGCCGATAAAGATCCTGATCAAGGAAGCCAAGCACAGAACGATCGAGGCCGGCATTCGCTACCGCACCGATGAAGGCATCGGCGGCAGCCTCGGCTGGGAGCACCGCAACCTGCTCGGCACCGGCGAGCAGCTCGGCTTCGAGCTCGATGGCTCGGAGATCGGCTGGCATCTGCGCGGCGAGGCGCGCGAACCGGATTTCTTGCGACGCCGCCAAGCCCTGGTGATCGGCGCCGAGATCGCCGTCGAGAACACGGATGCCTTCGAGAGCCAGTCGATCGGCGCCTCGATCGGCATCGAGCGCTCGGTCGGCGACGGCATGGAGCTTGCCGCCGGCGTGGCGTTTCGCGCATCAGAGGTGGAGCAGGATGGCGACACCGAGGGTTTCGGCCTGCTGTCCTTGCCGGCCAGCTTCAGCTGGGACCACTCCAACAACCTGCTCGATCCGTCCAGAGGCGGACGCCTCAGCATTCAGAACGAGCCGTTCGTCGACGTCTTCGGCAATGACGTCGCCTTCAACAAGACGACGGTCGCCTATAGCCGCTATCAGCGCGTGAGGAAGGAGAATCCCCGGCTCATCCTGGCGGCACGCACCAAGGCCGGGTTCCTGTTCGGCACCCAACGCGACAATGTTCCGGCGGACGAGCGCTTCTATGCGGGCGGCGGCGGCTCGGTGCGCGGTTTCGGCTTTCAGCTCGCGGGCGAGCTCGATGATGACGACGATCCAATTGGCGGCCGCTCCTTGTTCGAGGTCGCGGGCGAGCTCAGGAGCCAGTTCACCGATACCATCGGCGCCGCCCTGTTCGTCGACAGCGGCGCCGCCTTCGGCTCCACCGTACCCGACTTCGAGGAAGATCTCCGGGTCGGCGCCGGCGGCGGCCTTCGCTATTTCAGCCCGGTCGGACCGATCCGTCTCGACGTCGGCTTTCCGCTGAATGGCCGGGACAGCGACGCAGCCTTTCAGATCTATGTCAGCATCGGCCAGGCATTCTAGTGGTATGACCACATCAGAAGATTCACTCGGAATTCTGCATGATCGGAAAAAGCTCCAGAACGCCTGATTGCAGCCGATCGACGAGACCCGGAATCGTTGTGACAAAAATCACATTTTCGTCGCTTTTATAGCGAAATTGGTGCCAATTGCACCAACTTGGAGCCGAACTCACTGGCGACGAAAAGACCGACGCTCTAATCCTGTAATGACGATGATACCCGCAGCTGGATTTTCTGAAGCTGGCGTTTAGACGTCATCGACCAACTGATAGCGTCTGCACTCTCGCGTTTTTCGCGAAAACTGAAAGAAACATTCGATAATTCGGTTTGATTTGTAGCGTTAACGATTGCGGAGAAAGGAGCAGCCGAATGCCGGAAGGCAAGGACAAACGCGGGCTGCTGGCGGATCTGGATCTGTTTCGCAAGTTGAGAGCGGATGAACTGGATCGGCTCGTGGCCTTCACAAGATGGACGCAGCCCAAGGCGCGCACCGTCTTGTTTCGCAAGAGTGATCCCGGTACCAGCATGATGGTGTTGTCCAAGGGGCGCGTGAAGGTCTGCACCCATTCGGAAGATGGCAAGGAACTGGTCCTGAACATGTTCGGACCCGGCGACGTTTTCGGCGAGATCGCTCTGCTCGACGGATCGCCGCGCACGGCCGATGCGGTCACCATCGATGATTGCGAGCTTTTGGTGCTGGATCGACGGGACTTCATCCCGTTTCTCCTCGAGCACTCCGACGCCTCGGTGCGCATGCTCGAGGTCCTGACCCTACGTCTGCGCCACACCACGCAGCTGCTCGAAGACGTCGCATTTCGCGAGGGACCATCTCGCCTGGCGAGGCGTTTGGTGGATCTCGCGGAGTTCAGCGGCCGCCAGGTCGAAAACGGTGTTTTCGTCGACATGGCGCTCTCCCAGCAGCAATTGGGCAACATGGTCGGCATGACCCGCGAGAGCATCAACAAGCAACTGCGTCTGTGGCGAAATGAGGGGCTGATTTGCTGGACGCGCGGCTATTACACCATCACCAATCTGGAACAGCTGAGCAAGATCTGAGGAAAAGCGGTCTAGGACGCAACGAACAGAAGAGCCTCGGCACGCCGCCGAGGCTTTTTTTTGCGCAGCGATCCCCCACAGCCGACACATGGTCGATCGATCTCCGCGTCCGGCTTATTGAACTGACGCCGAAAAAAGCGCACATAGCCATGGAATCGCCCCTGTCGTTCCAGACCTGTCGAGAAGGCCGCGCCTGAGAAGATGGAAAGCCTCGGCACTTGCCATGTCAGCCGGCCCGTCGACGCGCCGATTGCGGACCGCGCCATCGACGCGGATACGGCCTGATGCGGCGCTGGCTGCGCTTTGGCCTCTATGCGATAGCCCTCGTGCTGATCGTCTTGATCGGCGCGCTCGGCTTCATCCAGACCGGGCCGGGCAAGCGTCTGCTCGCCGAGCAGCTCTCCTCGCGATTGTCCACGGCCGACGCCGCCATCGAGATCGCCGGCATCGAAGGCTGGATCCCGCTTGACCTTGGCATAGGCACCTTTCGGCTTTCGGATCGGGACGGCGTCTGGCTGGAGGCGAACGACGTCGCGTTCGATTGGTCGCCGAGCGCGCTGTTCGGCGGCCGCATCCGGATCGATAGGATCGGCGCGGCGCGCGTCGAGATCATGCGTCCGCCGCTTGCGGACCCAACACCGGAACCGGCGAGCGATAAGCCGTTCCGCCTGCCCGAGCTTCCGAAATCCTTGCCGCCGATCACCGTCGAGCGCCTGGCCTTGCCCGAGGTTCTGCTTGGGGCGCCGCTGGTCGGCGAGGCCGCGAGCTTTGGCCTCATGGGATCGATCCGCGCGAATGATGATGGCGACAGGGTGACGGCGAAGCTCGATCTCGAGCGCACCGACACCGCCACGGCCTTCGCCAGCCTCGAGCTGACCGCCGGCCTCGATCCCCGCACCCTCGATCTCGCCCTCAACGCCGGTGAAAGCGGCGGCGTGCTCGCAGCCCTTGCCGACAGACCGGAGATCGGGGAGGTCGAGCTCAGCCTCGAAGGCCAAGGCGCGCTTGAAGACTGGTCCGGCCGCCTCAGCGCGCAAGCCGAGGGGCTGGCACTGCTGGAGGCGGATCTCGGCCTGGCGCTGGTCGATCAACCGCGACTTGTCATCGACGGAACTGCCGACCTGGCGCCCGGAGCCCTTCCCGATGACATCGCCGCCCTGGTCGGCGATCGAATCGCGATCGAGCTCGACCTGGTGCAGACCGCAGCCCAAGCTCTGGACCTCAAAAGTGCGGCCATGACCACGGCGCTTGCGGTGCTGGATGCCGAGGGTTCGGTCGATTTCGATGACGGCGACCTCGCGCTGCGCACAGGTCTCGCCATCCCCGATCTAGCGCCGCTCGGCCCGTTTGCCGAGGCAGCACTTTCCGGCAAGGCCGAAGCGCACCTCATGATCGGCGGCACGCTCACCGCTCCCGAGGGCGAGCTCGCGCTGCGCATCGGCGCCCCGGCTTTCGATGACAAAACGGCGGAGGCGATCGCCACCGACATCCGCTGGACCACCACGACGCCATTGTCCGCCGATCGACCGGCCTTCGACATCGTGATCGAAGGCCAAGCCCTGGGCTTCGCTATCCCCGGCACGGTTCTGCCCGACGAGGATGCGCGCTTCAGCGCGAGGCTGTCTCTTCCCCTCGAAGGCGAGGTGGTGGTCGACCATGTCACCATCGAGAGTGCTGGATCGTCCATCGAAGCGAGCGGCGCCATCGATCCCGCGGAGCTTGAAGGCAGGATTGACCTAGCACTGGATGCACCGTCGCTGTCGCGCCTCGCAGCCCCCTATGGCCAGGCGGTCGATGGCAAGGCGCTGGTCAAGGCGGCAATCCAGCTTGCCGATCGGGCGAAAAACATCGCCGTCGATCTCGACGCCAGCCTGGATGAGCTGGCTGGTCTGCCGCCCGGCGCCGCGGAGCTCCTGGGCAAGCAAGTCGCACTCGAGGCCAAGGTCAGCCTCGATCCTTCGAGACGAGTGACGCTGGAAAAGCTGACCGCCGATGGCGCCAATGTCGAGCTGGAAGGCGATGCCAGCCTCGATCTGGCTGAGAAAGGCCTGACCGGCCGGCTCAGCGCAGCGCTCCCCGATCTCACCGCACTGGGGACGCTAGCTCCAGACGGCACAGAAGGTGCGATCGCGCTCGAAGCCGACCTCGGAGGCAGCCTCGATGCACCCGAAGCCGACCTTCGCGTCTCGGGCCAAGACCTCGTCCTTGCCGGCGAGCCGATCAGCGCATTCGGCCTTACCCTGGCCGGCAGGGATTTGATCGCCGCGCCGAATGGCGATCTTGCGATCGAGATCACCGCCCGCGACATGCCGGCGAAACTCGCGCTTGCCTATCGCCTGGTCGATGATCGGCTGCATCTCGACGCCATCGATTTGACCGCGCCGGAAACCGAGATCGACGGCGCACTCGTGGTCGCTCTGGACACGACCTTGGCCGAAGGGTCGCTTCAGGGCGGGATCGCCAAGCTTCACGCCCTGGAGCCGCTGATCCAGCAGGCGATCGGCGGCAGCCTCGATTTCACCGCCACGCTAGCACCCGAAGGCGAACGCCAGAACGCCGACCTCGTGATCAGCGGTCGCGACATCGGCGGCAGTTTCGGCAGCTTGAAGACGATCGATGTCGACGCCTCCGTGGTCGATGTCAAAACCCGCCCCACGGTCGACGCCAAGGCGTCGCTCACCGGTTTCGAGCAAGGCGCCACGGCGATCGATGCCTTGACCGTGGCCGCACGCAGCGACGGCGACAAGCTCGCCTTCGAGCTCGATGTCGCGGGTGAAGCCCTGAAGCCGTTCGAGCTTGCGGCCGATGGCGCGGTCGTTTTTGCGGACGGAGTCGAGCTTGGCCTCGAGAGCCTGAACGGCAGCTTCGCGGGCGAGCGGCTTCGCCTCGCACAACCGCTAACCTTGCGTCAGGCCGAAAGCGGCATGCAGCTCGCCGGCCTCGATCTTCGATTTGGCAAGGCGCGTCTCCAAGGCGATGTCGACATCGGCGAAGAGACGGTGAGCGGCGCTGTCGACCTTCGCGACCTACCGCTTGATTGGAGCGAGGTTTTCGGTGGTCCTGCACTCACCGGCGATGCCAGCGCCGACATCGATCTGAGCGGCAGCGTTTCCAGCCCGAAGGTGG
>Ga0224508_10004657_pt1 | contig 11157 bp, 6 predicted proteins | sample SF_Jan12_sed_USG_4_FD_170157 | JGI IMG/M metagenome (GOLD analysis project Ga0224508, IMG submission 170157) | Sediment microbial communities from San Francisco Bay, California, United States - SF_Jan12_sed_USGS_21 | ecosystem: Environmental > Aquatic > Marine > Sediment | place: USA: California...
ACGATGTAACCTGGCACACCCCCGAGGGTATCGCGGTGAAAGCTCTTTACACCGCGGCAGACCTCGAGGAGCTAACACACCACCAGAGCCTGCCCGGCTTCCCGCCTTTTTTGCGTGGCACCAAGGCATCGATGTATGCCGGGCGCCCCTGGACCGTGCGGCAATACGCCGGGTTCTCCACCGCAGAAGAGTCCAATACCTTCTATCGCAAGAATCTCGCGGCGGGTCAGACCGGCTTGTCGATCGCTTTCGATCTGCCGACCCACCGCGGCTACGACTCAGACCACCCTAGAGTGATCGGCGATGTGGGCAAGGCCGGGGTGGCGATTGACAGCATCGAGGACATGAAGATTCTGTTTGCCGGCATCCCACTGGACAAGATGTCGGTATCGATGACGATGAACGGCGCGGTGTTGCCGGTGATGGCGATGTACATTGCGGCGGCGCAAGAGCAAGGTGTGGCACCTAAGACGCTTACCGGCACGCTACAAAACGACATCCTCAAGGAGTTCATGGTGAGGAACACCTACATTTATCCGCCAGCCCCTTCCATGCGCATCGTGGCTGACATCATCGCCTACACCGCCCGGCATATGCCGAAATTCAATCCGATCTCGATCTCCGGATATCACATGCAGGAGGCGGGCGCGACTTGTGTCCAAGAGCTCGCGTTCACTCTGGCTGACGGCATCGAGTATGTGCGTGCGGCGCTGGCCGGGGGACTAAAAGTAGATGAGTTTGCACCTCGCTTGTCCTTCTTCTTTGCCATAGGGATGAATTTTTTCATGGAAGTGGCGAAGCTGCGTGCGGCCAGATTGCTGTGGGCATCTTTGATGCAGGGACTATTCCAGCCCCACGACCCGAGATCGATGACGCTACGCACGCATTGCCAGACGTCGGGGGTCAGCCTGACCGGCCAGGACCCCTATAACAATGTGGTACGCACCACCATCGAGGCCATGGCCGCGGTGTTAGGGGGCACTCAGTCACTGCACACCAACTCGTTCGACGAGGCGCTGGCTTTGCCTACCGAGTTTTCCGCGCGTATCGCACGCAATACCCAGTTGGTGCTCAAAGAAGAGACCGGCCTGACCAAAGTCGTGGATCCCCTTGGTGGCTCATACTACGTCGAGAGTTTAACCGCCAGTCTCGCCGCCGAGGCGCGTAAGCTCATAGAAGAAGTGGAGCAAATGGGTGGCATGACCAAGGCGGTGGAGTCGGGCATGCCTAAACTGCGGATCGAGGAGGCGGCGGCGCGCCGTCAGGCTAGCATCGATCGCGGCGAGGAGGTGGTGGTAGGTGTGAATAAATATCAATCTGCTGAGGAAGACCCCGTCGACATTTTAGATATCGATAACACCCAGGTACGAGAGGCTCAGATACAACGCTTGACCTCGGTACGCGAACAACGCGATGGCCGTGCTTGTGCGGCCGCGTTGGCTGTACTCACTGAAGCCGCAATAACTGACAGCGACAACCTACTGCCTCTCGCGGTGCAAGCAGCCGCTGCAAGGGCGACCGTGGGTGAGATATCCGAGGCACTGGAGAAAGTGTTTAGTAGACATCGTGCTGAGGTGCGTGTCATAGGCGGTGTCTATGGTGCGGCTTATAGCGGTGATGATAACTTCGAGCGGATAAGGCGGGATGTGGAGGCGTTTGCGACAACCGAAGGTCGACGGCCGCGGATGCTAGTGGTGAAGCTGGGGCAGGACGGCCACGATCGCGGCGTCAAGGTTATCGCCACCGCGTTTGCCGACATTGGTTTTGACATCGACATCGGTCCGCTGTTTCAGACGCCTGAGGAGGCAGCGCAACAAGCAATAGAAAATGATGTGCATGTCATCGGCGTGTCCTCGCAAGCCGCCGGTCATAAGACGTTGGTGCCGCGTTTGCTAGAGAGTCTGAAGCGTGCTGGGGCTAGCGAAATATTAGTGGTCTGCGGCGGGGTGATACCCCATCAGGACTACGCCAGTCTCACAGAAGCCGGGGTCGCGGCGATCTATGGGCCCGGCACCAATATTCCGATGGCGGCACGAGAGATTATGTCGCTGATCGAGAAACGGCGCCTGGCGGCGTAGATCGCAGCAAAAGCGCTCGGACCCAAATCCTTTGCCAATCTGGCTGGCGCAAGGCACGAGATCGGATGCAGGAAATCATTAACAAACTAGAACAAAAGCGTGCTGCCGCCCTGTCGGGTGGTGGCAAGTCACGCATCGATGCGCAGCATGCCAAAGGTAAACTCACAGCGCGAGAACGCCTAGACGTGCTGTTCGACGAGGGATCGTTTGAGGAGTGGGATATGTTTGTCGAGCATGACTGCAACGACTTTGGCATGGCTGAGGACAAGATCCCGGGCGACGGCGTGGTGATCGGTAACGGCACCGTCAACGGACGGCTGGTGTTTGCCTTCAGCCAGGACTTCACCGTGTTCGGCGGTTCCTTGTCCGCGGCACACGCTCGTAAGATCTGTAAGGTGATGGATCAAGCGATGAAAGTGGGCGCGCCCCTAATCGGATTGAACGACTCAGGCGGTGCGCGTATTCAAGAGGGAGTTGCGTCGCTTGCGGGATATGCCGACGTGTTCCAGCGCAATGTATTGGCCTCCGGTGTCATTCCCCAAATCTCGGTTATCATGGGTCCTTGCGCGGGTGGCGCAGTGTATTCGCCGGCGATGACAGACTTTATCTTAATGGTTAAGGACAGTTCTTACATGTTTGTCACCGGGCCGGAAGTGGTTAAGACAGTCACCCACGAAGATATCACCATGGAGGGTCTGGGCGGTGCGGTAACCCACACCACTACCTCTAGCGTTGCCGATCTGGCCTATGAGAACGATGTGGAGGCGCTGTTGAGCCTGCGGGATTTCGTGGATTTCATGCCCGCCAATAATCGTGAGAAGCCGCCCACCAGAACGACCGCTGATCCCCCAGAGCGGTGTGAACCATCCCTAGACAGCTTGGTTCCTGCCAATCCCAACAAACCGTATGACATCAAAGAGCTCATACTGAAAATATTGGACGAGGAAGACTTTTTTGAACTGCAACCGGATTTTGCCAAAAACATTGTCATCGGGTTGGGTCGGATGGAGGGTTCAACCGTGGGTGTGGTGGCAAATCAGCCGAGGGTGCTCGCCGGGTGTTTGGATATAGATTCCAGTCGAAAGGCCGCCCGGTTCGTGCGTTATTGCGATTGTTTCAATATCCCTATTCTCACGTTCGTTGATGTCCCTGGATTTTTGCCGGGGACGAAACAGGAATATGGCGGCATCATTAAACACGGGGCCAAGCTTTTGTATGCCTATGCGGAAGCCACTGTGCCTAAGGTTACTGTAATCACACGCAAGGCCTACGGTGGAGCTTATGACGTGATGGCCTCCAAACACCTGCGGGGCGACATTAACTATGCTTGGCCATCGGCGGAGATCGCGGTTATGGGTCCCAAGGGCGCGGTCGAGATAATTTTTCGACAGGATCGAGACGACGCCCAGATGATTGAAAAGCGCACCGAAGAGTACAGAGAGAAATTCGCCAACCCCTTTGTGGCGGGCTCGCTGGGTTTTATTGACGACGTGATCATGCCGCGCGATACGCGCAGTCGTCTTTGCCGCGACTTACGCATGCTTAGAAACAAACGTCTTGAGAATCCGTGGAAGAAACACGGAAATATTCCCTTGTAGGGACGGCCCCAACGGACCTTGGCCTCAAGTAGCGGTCGAGTTGCAAAGTAGATGTTCAAAAAAATTCTGATCGCCAATAGGGGAGAGATCGCCTGCCGCATCATGCGCACAGCAAAGCGTATGGGCATCGCCACGGTAGCGGTCTACTCCGAGGCGGACAGCAATTCGCTGCATGTGGGTATGGCGGACGAAGCAGTGCCCATTGGGCCAGCGCCACCTCGGCAAAGCTATCTGATTATCGACGCCATCGTGGATGCTGCAAAGGCGACAGCCGCCGAAGCGATACATCCTGGTTACGGATTTCTTTCAGAGAATCCGAATTTTGCTAAGACACTAGATGCCGCTGACCTTGTTTTCATTGGTCCAGGGGCGCGGGCGATTGGTGTCATGGGCGACAAGATAGAGTCAAAAAAACTCGCCCATGCAGCTGGCGTCAACACCATACCGGGACATGAAGAAGCCGTTGAGGACGCGGAGCAAGCAATCGGCATTGCCAGGGACATTGGCTATCCGGTGATGCTTAAGGCCTCCGCCGGGGGAGGCGGAAAGGGCATGCGTATCGCCAATTCGGATGAAGACGTACGCGTCGGGTTTGCCGCGGCGGCGAGCGAGGCGCGGGGCAGTTTTGGTGACGATCGTTTATTGATCGAAAAGTTTATCGTCGAGCCGCGACACATTGAAGTGCAAATTCTGGCGGATCAGCATGGTCATATCGTGCATCTCGGAGAGCGCGAATGTTCAATTCAACGACGCCACCAAAAGGTAGTTGAAGAAGCTCCGTCTCCGTTTATCGATAGCGCAACGCGTGATGCTATGGGAGCACAGGCAGTAGCTTTGGCTCGAGCGGTACAGTATCAATCAGCCGGCACCGTGGAATTCATCGTGGACAAGAACGGGCGGTTCTACTTCTTAGAGATGAATACTCGGCTACAAGTGGAACATCCGGTCACTGAATATGTCACCGGCCTCGATATCGTCGAACTGATGATCCGTATTGCCGCGGGAGAACCGCTGTCATTCGATCAGGGTGGTGTTGAACTAAAAGGGTGGGCGCTTGAGGTGAGGGTCTACGCTGAAGATCCGGAGCGCAACTTTGTTCCGTCCACCGGACGACTTTCTCATTATCGACCGCCTCCGCAAAACGATCATGTTCGCCTCGACAGCGGTGTTTGTGAGGGCAGCGAGATTGGCATGTACTACGATCCGCTGATGGCGAAGCTGATCACCGGTGGCGCCAGTCGAGAGCAGGCTATCGCTCGCATGAGCGCCGCATTGGACGAATATTGTGTTCGGGGTGTGTCGCATAACATTCCATTTTTGGCTGCGCTGGTCGCTAACGCGCAGTTTCAGCTAGGCGATGTGTCGACATCATTCGTCGAACAACAATACCCCAATGGTTTCAGGAGCCGATCTGTGGTGCTGCGCAATCCGCGCATATTGTTGGTAGTGGCGAGCTGGCTGCACCACGCGACAGAGCAACACAATGTACAGATCAGCGACAAGATTCCTGGTACGGCATTGCGCTCTAGACAATATGTGGTGGTGAGTGACGATAACGAATACGCCGCGTCGGTATCCTACAACGGTGCTGGCGCACAGCTCGAGATCGATGGTGAGGGCTATGCTATTGCGAGTGCATGGACACCGGGAGAGCTGGTATTCCGCGGTAGAGTAAATAAAGAGCCGGTAAGCGTGCAAGTGCAGCGCACCGGGGTTTTGTGGCGCCTTACCTATCAGGGGCATACAGCATTGATAGGCGTATTCACGCCCACAGTTGCGGCGTTGCGGCGCTTGATGCCAGTGAAGGAGGCTGCGGATTTGTCGAAGTTTCTACTCGCTCCCATGCCGGGGTTGCTGGTGCGGGTGTGCGTGGCCGACGGTGATGTTGTCAGCGCTGGCCAGGAATTGGCGGTGGTGGAAGCAATGAAGATGGAAAACGCATTACGTGCGGAGCAAGATGGCAAGGTGGCGCAGGTGCTTGCCGCCAGTGGGGATACCTTAGACGTCGATCAGCCCATACTCGAATTCGAATGAGATCTATGGGCACCGACTCGGAGGCTTTGGTTGAAGCGGTCCGCAGTGGTGACCGCCGGGCGCTGGCCCAAGCTATCACCCTGATTGAGTCGACCCGAGAGAGCGATCGTGAAGCGGCTGTGCGGTTGTTGGCCCTGGCCGCTCCACATGCTAAGCACGATACCTTGCGTATCGGAATCTCCGGTGTCCCCGGCGTGGGCAAATCTACTTTTATTGAGGCATTCGGCAATACAGTGATCGATCGTGGACGGCGGGTCGCCGTGCTCACCGTGGATCCATCGTCGGCGTTGAGCGGTGGCTCCATTCTGGGCGACAAAACGCGCATGGAGAATTTGTCCCGTAGGCCCGAGGCATACATACGACCCTCACCGGCTGGGACCACCCTGGGCGGGGTGACTGGACGCACACGGGAAGCGATTGTCCTGTGCGAGGCCGCCGGCTTTGACGTGATCATCGTCGAGACCGTGGGTGTGGGGCAATCTGAAACCGCTGTCGCTGGGATGACCGATATGTTTGCGCTGTTGGTGTTGCCTAGCGGCGGCGATGAACTCCAAGGAATTAAGCGCGGCATCATGGAGCTGGCAGATCTTATTGTGGTGAACAAAGCCGACGGAGAACTGAAGAGCGCCGCCGATAGAGCGGCGGCGGATTACAGTAACGCCCTTCGCTATTTGCGCTCGCGAACACCCCAGTGGCAGGCGCCGGTGAAGACTTGTTCAGCCCTAACCGGTGTTGGCATTGAGATGGTTTGGGACACGGTACTTGAGTATTGGAGGAAGTTTTCGGCGAGCAGCGCGCAAAGCTCGCGGCGTTCTGATCAGGCGCGGGCCTGGATGTGGGCGGAGACCTCCGATGGTCTGGTGGCCGCGCTTAAGCGCCACCCGAACGTGCGAGGTCGGGTCGCCCAACTGGAAGCGGCAGTGACGGCGGGAACGCTATCGCCGACCGTTGCTGCACAGGAATTGCTGAAAGCATTTCTTGGTGATTCGGAGTCAAAAATAACTTAGGAAGTGAAGCAATGATAGGCCGACTTAATCATGTGGCGGTGGTAGTAGCGGATCTGGCGGCCGCCAGCGCGGTGTATCGAGATAACTTGGGGGCTTGCGTGTCTGAGCCGATTGCATTACCGGAACATGGTGTAACCACAGTGTTCGTGGAACTGTCAAACTCGAAAATAGAGCTGCTTCAACCGTTGGGCGAGGAGTCTCCCATCCGTAAATTCTTGACTCGCAATCCCGACGGCGGAGTGCATCACCTATGCTTTGAAGTCGATGATATCTACGCAGCCCGAGATCAGCTCAAGGCCGTGGGGGCGCAGGTCATAGGTGATGGTGAGCCTAGGATCGGAGCGCACAGCAAGCCGGTATTGTTTCTGCATCCCAAGGACTTCTGCGGCACCCTGATAGAACTAGAGCAGGCGTGAACGCAACCACTCACTATTTGAGCAATGACTTCACCGCGGAAGATGCGACCACCTCGCCAGACGCAGAATACGTCTCGTGATTCTTCTCTATATCGGAAAGCTTATAGCGGTAATTGACCATCAGCCCGGCTGACCTTAGCATTCCTCTTTCGGATGTATCCGCGAGCCAATTGATACGTTCGACCCTTGCACCATTGCTCAAGTGAAAATTAGCCACCCTATCTCGGGCACGATTGTTAGTCTTTTCTTCAAGTAGATACTGTGCACCGAGTCGCATCAGAGGTCCCTTGAGGATATTCGCAAGCTCTTCATTTTGGTGCCAATCGCGTCGGGACAGTATATCTTTTAGTTCGCAAGACTCTTTGTCTGTATCGGCGATCGAATTGAGTTTATCAGTTTCGGCTTTGGTCAAAAGCTTTGAGTCTGCCTGAGTGATAAGTTCGTCGAGGAAGCGCCGGAATCCAGGAACGGGAGATAATGTCGCAAAGGTCTTCAAGTTGGTCAGGTCTTTCGATAAATGATCCACCACGCGTTTGATTAGAAAGTCGCCGAAACTGACACCCTGTAATCCCTTCTGAGTGTTGCTGATGGAATAGAAGATACCGGCATCTGCGGTCTCCGGATCTTGTGCTGGCCTAGATTCGTCTAACAGATTTTGGATGTCATCAGCCATGCCGGATACCAGTGCGACTTGCACGAAGATCAGTGGCTCATCCGGCATACGCGGATGGAAATAGGCATAGCAGCGCCGGTCGGAATTAAGCCGGTGTTTCAAGTCTTCCCAGGAGCGGATTTCGTGAACGGCTTCATAGGCGATAAGCTTCTCGAGCAGGGCCGCCGGCTCCTTCCAAGTAATGCGTTTGAGATCCAGGAACCCGATGTCGAACCAGGACGCGAGCAAGCCCTTAAGGTCAGCATCTAAGCTTTGCATGATGAGGTTATCACCGGTATGTTCTAGCAGGTCGGCGCGTAGATCCACCAGAAACCTGACACCCTCAGGCAATGCGTTGAACTGGGTGAGCAACTTCACTCGTGGAGGCGTCAACACTTCTCTTAAACGACTCATCGCACTGAGCTGCGCGTTTAGGTCACCGGCTTTCAATACAGCGTTGGCACAGTCCTGTAACGCTTCCGGCTCCACCGCAAAATCGTAAGCTAGGGTTTCCAGAAAACGCCGCTTGCCCTGATGATTCAAATCAAGGTAAGCGTGGCCTAAGGCCGCTGCCCGGGCACGGGCGGAGACTTCACCGCCTTTGCTTTCGAGACATTCTCGCATCTGTTGCTTTAAGGCCTCACGATCGGCGTCCGGTAAATCTGCACGCAGCCGTGGGATCTTTCCGGCGTGACCGGAAGACGAGATACGGCGCCAGCCGCTGCGTAGATTAGCAAGCGTGCGATCCAGCAGACCGGGCGCACTGGGTGCGTTCATAGATAGATCAACCCCCTTCATTGGGCGTGGGCCCTATAGATAAGTCTATACGGTCTGGAGCACACTGGCATAAAGGGTTGCACTTTTTGACGATTCTGAACCGTTGCTAGCTGGTCTGCTTGGGTTGCGCAAATGGCAACGGCACGATCTCGGCGCTGCGGACACCATCAATCGCGTCTACTGTGAAAGTGGAGCCAAGTGCTGCGAATTCAACCACCACCATGGCAAGGCCGATATTGCGTTGGAGGCCAGGGGAGTAGACACAGCTGCTAACATGCCCGACACGGTGATCCTTATTTTTCACCGGCCAGTGGCGGAGGTTCGGCGCTTCCAGCGGTTCGCCGTCGAGTTGCATGCCCACCAGTTTGCGATGAGGGCCACGGGTTTTGATTTCCGTCAACGCCTCTTTACCGATGAAATCCGCCTCTTGCTCAAGGTCCACAAGCCGCTCCATGCCGAGTTCAAAGGGATTGTTTTCAATGGTGATGTCAGTGCCGTAGGACAACATTCCCGCTTCGATACGCCGGATGGCTGAAGTGCCAGCGGGCGCAATATTGAACTGTTTGCCGGCTTCCATGATGCGTTCCCACAGACGGTCGCCGTACTGGCTGTCGCGCAGGTAAATTTCATACCCACGCTCCCCGCTCCAACCGGTTCGCGACACCACAATTGGGATGCCATCGAGATCCAGTTCTCTAAACCAGAAGTAGCGTAACGCGGCGATCTCATCTCCCAGAAGTGCCTGTATTACCCGAGGTGCCTGTGGACCTTGGAGTTGTAACGGATGAACGTCCGGTTCTTCGATCTGAACATCCATGCCACTATGTACAGCCACGCCTTTTGCCCACAACAATACGTCGCTGTCCGCCAGCGATAACCAAAAGTGGTTGTCATCTAAGCGCAACAGCACTGGATCATTGATGATTCCGCCCTGTTCACTGGTGATGAATACATACTTGCATTGACCGACGACGCATTTAGACAGATTGCGGGGAGTAAGATACTGCGTGAAGCGGGCGGCGTCCGGTCCTGTGATTTCGACCTGCCGTTCCACACCGACGTCCCATAGGGTGACGTCATTTACCAGCCGCCAATAGTCGGCCTCAGGGCTCTCATAATACAGCGGCATATACATGTGGTTATACACTGAGTAGGCTTTGCACCCGTAACGGCGGGTTGCGTCAAAGTATGCTGATGGGCGGACTCTTGAACCGAACCCTATGAGTGGTGATGAGTGTGTTTGCATTGTGAGTCGTGTCCGTCCTTGATGTTGGTTTACGCTATGTACTGCATGCAGAAACTAGCCAATTATCGATGAAAAGCGGCCCCACCGCAGAGGAATCTTGGACTCCCTGACCATATCTGGATATCTTTAGGCGCATATGGACCCTCGGTCGGTAGTTAGGTCTGGACTTCGAATCTGGAGACACGAGATAGAGGACATCATGGTGGACACTAAGTCGAGCGATAAGAATATCTTTAACCAAGGTCTAGATCGTAACGCGGCCAACTTTCAGGCGTTGACACCGCTTACGTTTCTCGCCCGATCTGCATTGGTGTATCCCAACAAAACAGCCGTGGTACATGGTGAGGCGCGTTACAGCTATTGCCAGTTCTATGAGCGTTGTCGTCGATTGGCGAGCGGCTTGCGTCAGCTTGGAATAGGCGCGGGAGACACTGTTGCGGTGATGGCCCCGAACGGTGCGCCCATGCTGGAAGCCCATTACGGTATTCCTATGACGGGGGCGGCGCTGAATGCCCTGAATTTTAGGTTAGATGCAGCCACCATCGCTTTTATCCTCGATCACGGTGAGGCAAAAGCGCTGCTGACTGATCGTGAGTTCTCCCCCGTGATTAAAACCGCGGTAGAAAAACTGGGCCGCGACATCGTAGTGATAGATATCGATGATCCGTTGGCGAATAGCGGCGAGCTGTTAGGCGGGCAGGACTATGAAGCCCTGTTGCAGCAAGGTGACCCCAATTTTGACTGGCATGTTCCTGAGGACGAGTGGCAGGAGATTAGTTTGAATTACACCTCCGGCACCACCGGTAATCCGAAGGGTGCTGTCTTCCATCATCGCGGTGCATTCTTGAACGCGCTGGGAAATTCACTGGTGTTTGGTTTGAATCAGAACTCGGTGTACCTGTGGACGCTGCCAATGTTTCATTGTAACGGTTGGACATATACCTGGGGTGTCACCGCCGCGGCGGGGACCCATGTTTGCCTGCGCCAGGTCGATCCCGCATTTATCTTTCCGATGATCAAGGAGCATAAGGTCACCCATATGTGTGGCGCACCGATCGTGCTTAATATGCTGGTTCACACCCCCGACGATGTGAAGGTTGAATTCGAGCAGACCGTGGAGGTGGCTACCGGTGGGGCTGCACCGCCAAGCGCAGTCATCGCGGCCATGGAGCGCATGGGTTTTCGTGTCACCCATCTATACGGGTTAACGGAAACCTATGGACCGGCAACCGTGTGTGCCTGGCAAGACGAATGGAGCGAAATGGATTTGGAAGACAAGGTCGTCAGGATGGCGCGCCAAGGAGTACTTTATCCTACTCTCACCGATTTAATGGTGGCAGATGCTGAGA
>Ga0224508_10004658_pt1 | contig 11157 bp, 10 predicted proteins | sample SF_Jan12_sed_USG_4_FD_170157 | JGI IMG/M metagenome (GOLD analysis project Ga0224508, IMG submission 170157) | Sediment microbial communities from San Francisco Bay, California, United States - SF_Jan12_sed_USGS_21 | ecosystem: Environmental > Aquatic > Marine > Sediment | place: USA...
AGACGTTAAGGTAGAGGCAGTCCTCGCTCAGCGCAGGAGAACCCTCCATATTGGCAATATTGATGTAACGCGGTCGCGTGTCCGCTTGGATACAGACATTGCCAAAGACACTTCCATCGCGCACACCGTCCCATGGCACAACTGGCTGCGGCGCACGCCAGCGGTTGTCCCCAATCGGGGGCGCGGCAAACGGCAGGCCGCGATAAACCCGGACGCCGGAAGCCGTGACGTCGCCGACCGACACGCGGCCCGCCTCGAGTTGAACCGGGTCGGTAATCACTGCCTCGCAACCGAGCGCGAGTACGGCACAACCCAATATCGCGCCAACGCGCGGGACGATTCGGGCGATCTGCATCATGTCATTCATTAATTGGCTCCTCCACGTGCGCCGCGCCCGCCACCCGGCGGGCCACCGAATCCGGCGCGACGGTCGCGGACTCCGCGGATTGGGCGGATTCGCCCGACCCGGCATCGTCGGATCCAGAGCAGGCTACGAGAGCCACGCTCGCCGGGACAACGCCCAACGCAAAACCTAGTTTGTTCATGGGTGTCGCTCCGAATTGATATCGGCTTAGTCAGTGCGCGGTTGGCCCGACGGTGTCAGGCCGCGCTCGTAGCGCGAAGTTTCAATGAAATTACGCACCGCCGTATTGTCTTCATGGCAGGCGTATTCATAGAACTGATATTCCGGATCGACGACCATCGGATAGCTGATGGTCCAGCGGTCGGTCAGTATCTCGGGATCTTCAATCGTGATCTCGTAGTCGATCCGGCTGTCATCGACCCGCGTGAAACGCTCGGTTGTCCGCATGTTCGTCGTCGACGCCGTATCTTGCCTCGGCGAACCCGGGATGCCGGCATTCGTCATGCCAACTTCGCCGTTGTAGTTCGTCGTCTCGACAACCAGTGTCGCGCCGTCCCAGTATCCGCGCGACTCGCCCATCCATTGCTTGATTTCCGACTCGAGCGGCGGGCGGCCATCAACCGGCACGATGCGGGACTCGTGAATCATCTCCAGATCGATAACGACAAAACCCGGCGACTGAAAAATCCGGATTCCATTGTTGTAATTGAATGGCAGCATCGAATTCGGCATGCCGCGCGTGATGCAGCGGTCCCAGGTATCGAAATCATCCTGCGGGCTCTCAAAGATGCCGTCACCCTGCTCGGTGCTCCAGCTGCTGCCGAAATTCGGTTGCAATTCCGCGCCGCGCGCCGTCACCTCGGGAAATCGGCCATCCTCGGGATAGGAAATCAGCGAAGTCAGCGCGATCGCATCGACCCGAGTCGTCGATTCGGCCCAACCCCCCATGCCGAGCTTCTGGTCCGCCACCATTTGCTCATAGTTCGCATTGCGCCTGTCCATCCCGGCTTGCGCCGCCGCGATCTCTTCTTCAGTCCGGATTCGGCGCGTGCCGAACTCCGTCGGGCGCTGCAGCGGCGTCGTAAAAATATGCATGATGGGCCACATGCCGGAGAGGTCAGGATCTCCCCAGGCAGTCGTCGGATGCGGCGAACCGTCGGGGTAAGTGAACGCGACTTGGGGCGCTGCTGGCGATCCTTCTGCCGCGCCGGTAACGGACGCCTCGTCAGCTCCCGAACAGGCAACAAGAGCCGCACTTGTCGTGATTATTCCAAGCGCGAGAATTCGCTCATTCATGAGTCCCCTCCATTCATTATTCTGTTACGAGAAGCCGCGACGACATCGCGGCAAAGTATAGGCGCCAAGCGCCAGACGGTCGAGGTATTCCCATCTAAAGTTATGTCGGCAACTGTGGGAATCCCGTACCGGGTGCGTGTATCGTAGGAACACCTGTAGAAGCATTACAACACTCGGGAACCCCAGTTATGAAACCTCAAAAGGCCATATTGGCCTCGGCGGTCGCACTCGGACTCAGTGCCGGCAGCCTCGAGACACTTGCTCAGAATGGCGCACTCGCAGACGCCGACTGGGGCATGATCAATCGCGATCTGACCGCCACGCGATTTTCCCCGCTCAATCAAATCAACACAGCAAATGTCGGCCGGTTGACCGAGATCTGGAGCTATTCGCTGGCCGGCAATTCAACGGCAGTTCCAATCGTAATCGACGGAATCATGTACTTGCCGAACGGCGGACAGGTCGTGGCACTGGATGCGGATTCCGGCGAAGAACTTTGGGTGACGGACCTGGCGCCCGTCCGAGCAGCTGACGGCGGCGGTGGCAGACAGCGCGGACCTCAGGCGTCGTCACGTGGCGTCAGTTACTGGTCAGGCGATAGCCAGCACGATCCACGCATCCTGCTGATGACAGGCGCGGAAATGCGAGCGCTCGATGCCGCCACCGGGCAACCGGTTGCGAGCTTCGGCGACAATGGCGTCGCTGCAGTCGGCGTTTCGTACGGCGGCACGCCGACCATTTTCAACAACACCGCGATTATCGGCGCTGCGAGCCTTGAGCTACCGCAAGGCGCAGCCGGTAACCCGCGCGCATTTGATGTCGTGACCGGTGCGCAGATCTGGGAATTTCAGACCGTGCCGCGGCTCGGCGAGCGATTCAATGAAACCTGGGGCGATGGCTGGGACGGCCGGGGTGGCACCAATATGTGGGGCTTTGCCGCAGCGGTCGACGCTGAGACGGGCATCGCCTATCTGCCGATCGCGGGGCCCGCACCTAATTACTACGGCGGCAGCCGACCGGGTGCGAATCTTTTCGGCAACTCGATCGTCGCCGTCAACGCCGAAACCGGCGAGTACCGCTGGCATTTCCAGACCGTTCACCACGATCTGTGGGACATCGACATGGCCTTCGCCGGCGGGTTGTTCGAAATCCAGCGGGACGGTCAGACCTATCCGGCGATCGCCAACGTCGGCAAATCGAGCCTGCTTTATATTCTGAATCGAGAGAGCGGCGAACCGCTGGTCCCGGTCGAGGAGCGTCCGGTCCCAAGCGGAGACGTGCCGACGGAATGGTATTCGCCGACCCAGCCCTTTCCGGCGACTCCGCCGTTAAGCCGGGTCAGCTTCGATCCCGACACCGATATCGTAACGGCCGAAGACACCAGCGCAGTCCATCGCCAGGCCTGCATCGAGTTCATGGAACGCAGCGGCGGTTTATACAACGAGGGCGCGTTCACGACTTTCCTGTACAAAGCGCCCGATGCACCACCGAAGTCCACGATTCAGTTTCCCGGTGGCACCGGTGGGGTCAACTGGGGCGGCCCGGCGGTCGACCGGTCGACCGGCATCGTCTATGCCAACTCGCAAGAGACGTCGCTGGTCGGCTGGGTCGAGGACAAGGATCCGGACATTACCTACAGCTTCGAAGCAGCTGGTTCGACGCAGCTTTACGATCGCGCCAGCATCCGAGGCAAGGGCCCGTTCTCGAGCTATACCGCGCCGCTTGGCGGTCAGTACGACGAGCAGGGGCAGCCCATCGGGCCAAGCCTGCCATGCCAGCGACCCCCCTGGGGACGCCTGAACGCGGTCGATGCAAGCAGCGGCAGGATTCTGTGGCAGGTCCCGCTGGGCATTAATGAGAATCTGCCCGCCGGAAAGCAGCTGGTTGGCAACTCCGGCAGCGCAGGACCCAGTGTCACGGCCGGCGGTCTGGTATTCGTTGGCGCCACCAATGACCGGCGATTCCGCGCCTTCGATGCCGCCAGTGGCGACGAACTCTGGCACGCCCGGCTCACGGGCAACGCCAATGCGAACCCAATGAGTTATGCCGGAAACAGCGGCCAACAACGGGTTGCCGTCATTGCCGGCGGCGTCGTGATGGTTTACGGATTGCGCTAGGCAGTGACTCGGCACGCGAAAGTCACTTATCATTCGCGGACTAATTTGAAGAACAATCTTTTCCAGAGGGGATTCGGAATGGGAAATCGACTGGTCGCCACGGCGACAGTAATCGGACTGGCACTTGTCGGCACGGCACCCGGCACGGCTTTGGCGCAGCCTGGCGGCCTGGGCCCCGATGAAATCAACGGCCGGCCAAATCTCAGCGGCGTCTGGCAGGCCATGAATACGGCCAACTGGAATCTCGAGGCACATTCCGCCGAGGCACTGGACGAATTCTGGCGGCTCGGCTCGCTGGCTTCGATTCCAGCCGGGCAAAGCGTCGTTGTTGAAGGCTCCATCCCGTATCGGCAGGCTGCGCTCGCGCAGCGCGAAGCCAATCAGGCCGGCTGGCCTAAGGCAGACCCGGAAACGGTTTGCTATCTTCCCGGCATCCCGCGGGCAACTTACATGCCCTACCCGTTCCAGATCCTTCAGACCGAGAGCGACATACTGTTCGCCTACTCGTACCACAGCGCCAATCGGCTGGTCGAGATGGACGAGCCGATCGAGGCGCCGGTCGATACCTGGATGGGCCAATCGAACGGCCGCTGGGAAGGCGACACACTGGTCATCGAGACCCACGCGATGAATGGCAAACCCTGGCTCGACCGCGCTGGCAATTACTTGACCCGCGACGCCATCGTGACGGAACGCCTGAGCCTGGTCTCACCTGACCACATTGACTATCAAGCCACGATCAGCGATTCGAACCTGTTCAGCAGCGACTGGACAATCCGCATGCCGCTGTATCGAAATATCGAGGAAAATGCACAAATCTTAGAATACAAGTGTGTGCCGTTCGTCGAGAATCTGCTTTATAGCGACCTGATCGGCCTCGAGTAAGGGTATTACGCAAACGCCGTTCAGCAACCAGACAGGATATTCAGGTAAAATACATACTTGAAACGATATTGAGGGAACAGGAGATTAGCTCGATGTTAATTAAACGATTTAGCGCAGCTGCAAGCGCCGCCCTGCTCATCGCGGGTAGTGCAACGACAGCAAGTGCCCACCATTCGTTCGCGGCCGAGTTCGACAGGAATAAGCCGGTCCATATCGAGGGCGTCGTCGTCGAGTTCCAGTGGGTTAATCCGCATTCCTGGCTGATTGTCGATGCCGAGATGGATGACGGGTCCGTCGAGCGTTGGGCCATCGAAGGTGGCGCGCCAAGTGCGCTGTTGAGGCGCGGTTGGACCAGAGACACGCTGCCGGCAGGCACACGAGTCATCGTTGACGGCTCGCAAGCGAAGGATGGCAAACCTCGTGCCAACGCCAGCAATATTAATTTCCCGGACGGCACGAGCCTGCACTTCGGAGCCGGCGGAATCGGCGCTAATCCGGACGGTTAAAACTCAGATTTTGAGTTCTAGAAAAACCTCCGAGAGCCTCAGGCTTTCGGGGGTTTTTTTTCGACTGACGAGGGGCTGAACCCCGACAGATCCGTTCAGTCGTTGATGTAATAGCGCAAGACGATCGGATTAGAATCGGCAAACTGGCCGTCGGTGACTTGTGGCCGGAAACGTCGGTACTTGATCACCTGAACCAGATCTTTTTCTTCTGCGCGCGCCACATTCTCGGTCCTTTCGAGAACGTCGATCCGCTTGCTTTTGCCATCCTCGGCGATGACAAAAGAAACCTCAATGAACCCCCGCGACCCGGGGCTTTCAGGAGAATCAAGCGGATTGGCTGCGAACGATGGCAGCACGACTGGAATTCTCGGCGCGAAAATCTCATCGATCGACTCTTGTGCAATGTCGTTCGCAACGGACAGGTCATAGGCATGTTGATACGCTTCAAGAGCAGAGTCTTCGTATCGAGTCCCATAGGCACTCGCATACAGCAGATCCCAGTCGGCCAATTGAACATGCGCCTCTATCTGAGGTAACCACCCCTCGGAATACATCTCGGCGTAATCAATGAGATCTCGAAGACTCTCACGGCCAGCTCCAGGAGTCGCTATTCGGTAGCTGACACGGACCAGCGCCTTCAATAATTCCGGAACCTCGTTGCTCGATTCAGCGCCGTTCAGACGCATGATATTTAATCCCCGCAAGTAATATCGCTGGGCTGATTCCAGCAGCGCTCGCCTCGCTCGATTTCTGTCGCCGGACAGGCATTCCACCGTTCCGAGACGCATCGATCGCATCGAATGCGATCCACGCTTATACGCCTCATCCTGCTGAGTACTGTCGTCATAGAAGCAGCCGAGAATGATCTCCGGCGGGATTTCTCCCGTCTCATATCGGGCGAGAATATCGATCCGATTGTCGCCGGTTTCGCGCATGATCCCCGCTGACCGCAGGTCGTCCGGATTTCGGTCAGCGAGAATGAGCAAGTCGTTCCTGAGTTCCCAGACTGCTTCGCTGTTGCCACGTTCTATTTCTCGGCTGATCAATCGCCGGATCAATGGCACCTGGTCGAGCGTCTCAAGTCCGTTGTTGGCGCGTATGACGGTCAGTACTTGCCGAATGGTCTCGTCAGCCCGCACCGAGGCTCCAATTTCGTCGAACAACAGGCTCAACTCAGTCAACGGCGTGATCAGCCCGACGGAGTAGATACCATTCTCTCTTTGTTCTTGTTCTATCCGATCAACGATCTGCCGCTCTCGGTCGGCGAAATTGTCGAGCCCGCCCTGGGGAAAGCTAGCGCCGGGGACAACGAGCGCAATGAGCATGAGGGACCTGGCTGTCGTCTTCCATGTCTGAGGTACATCATCGGAACGCATGGTATCTCCCCTCGCCTGGCCAGCCGGAATTAGGCAATGGCTATCAGTATATATCCAGCTATCGGGTCGTGCGGTAGGTGTGAGATTTCGGCCCGTCAGACTGAAACTCAACGCCACCCATTGACCCGATGTAGAGCTCGGCCCGCTCGTCCCAGTGCAGCGTGACCTTCGCAGACCGCTCGATTGTCGCGATTATTACCTGCTTTTTCCGAAAAGTTAGGATCTCGCCAGTGACAGAGATTTCGTTCTTGATCCCGGTAATCTCGCAAGTATCTTCAAATCTCGTTTCACGCCCCGCCATATCAGGTGCTCCGTCCCATGCTGGATAGCCATCCGTCAAATCGTACCGCCCGAAAGCGCACGCCTCATTCTACATCGTCATCCCTGAAAACAGCCGGATGCCAGTTCGTGCTATAAGAGGATTCGTCTGTTCGTGTAGTGCTTTTCACCGATAAGTCGTGCGGACAGAAAGGTCGAATTCAACTCGGATCAGCAGCGATCCGTAGATTCCGTAGGTTTCTTACGTTCAACCGTATGCGAGACTGGTCTAATGGATATCCCCTCGGATACAAACTTAGGAGGAACGCAATGATTCGTCCAGTAATCAGCTTACTTGCTGTTGCCTTTACGCTCGGCATCGCAAACATGGCGGCGGCGCACCACCCTGCGAAAATGGAGCGGTGCGAGAGCTTTGCTTTCACTGGCCAGATTGAGCGAATCGAATGGCGCCGTCCGCACGTTGAGCTAACCATCAGAACGGCTGACGGCGCGAGCCACGATGTTACTTGGCTCGCAATTAATCAGCTTGCATTGGCTGGTATTCGCCAAGATACGCTCCGGATAAACGATCAAGTGATCGTCATCGCTGGCATTCGACCAAACGATATTGTCGAGAGGCCGATGCTGCTGAGCTACATTCATCGGGACAGCGATGGTTGGGGATGGACGCAGCGGCCACAAGGCTGTTAGCCGAACCCGGTCAATCCGATAGCTTGGCGAGTGCTTTTTCGTACAGGCTGCGGATTTCAACCAGATCCACATCGACAGAGGGCAGCTGCGGATCCATGCGCTTAAGGCTTGCATAGACAATCCCGGCAACCGCGGCATCGCGGTACCACTTGTTGTCAGCCGGAATCACATGCCAGGGTGAGTCCTTGGTATTGCATTTCTCGAAGACATCCTCGTATGCCTTACGATAGTCGAGCCATTTTTCTCGCGCGGTGTAGTCACCGATATTCAACTTCCAGTGTTTCTTTGGTTTCTCGAGCCGTTTCCTGAAGCGCTCTAATTGCTCTCGCGGACTGATATGCAGGTAGAACTTCAGAATACGCGTTCCCGCCGCCAGCAAATTTTCCTCGAAGTGGTTGATTAATTCATACCGCTGGCTCCACACCTTTTCGGGCACGATATCCTCGACTCGTACGACCAGGACATCTTCATAGTGTGAGCGGTTGAAGACCGAGACCATGCCACGGCCCGGAGTGCACTGGTGAATCCGCCACAGGAAATCATGGTCCAGTTCTTTTTTGCTCGGCACTTTGAATGGGTAGGTCCGACATCCCTGCGGATTCATTTGTCCAAGCACGTTGCGGATCAAACCATCCTTGCCCGCAGCATCGGGTGCCTGCAATACGACCAACAGAGATTGTTTATCCTCGACGTACATCCGGTATTGGAGTTCCCGGATCTTTTCGATCATGTCGGCCGTAAACTCCCTGGCATCGCCTTTTCCAGCGAACGGGCCGGCCTGCTTCGTCTCGATCGATTGCAGGTTTACCGATGTGCCGGGTTCGATGCGATGTGCTTTGACAAAATCCATAGATTCGATTCGCAAGTGCTAGCAAAAAATGGGCTGAGTTAGCCGAGCACGTCTATCGGCGCAAAATTGCCTACCGCCTGTGCTGGCAGGGACTCAGTTGATGATGCGGAATCGCAGCATCGCCTGCGGCGTTCGTGCAATTTCTGTCGCGAGCAAGGCACCGGCCGGCAAGCCGAAGGGAATCAGAGTTTCCTCGGTGCGGTTATCGGGTCTGGAGCTTAAGCTTCCCGTGATCTCGAGGCGCTCGCGCCGCCACTCGACCGTGAACGAAATCTGGCGTCCCTGACGCGTTGTCCTGAGGGAGTTGAAAGTCGGGTCGAGCCCCGGGGTGCGCACGGCACCAAAGAAAGTGAAGTCACGCGTTTGCGTCCGCGGTCCTTCGACGTTAGTGCGGAAAAAGAGCCCGCTAATGGGTTCCCAGGTGAACGAGCCGTTCCAGCGCCGTTCGCCAGTGGATTCTTGGATTGTCCGGGCGGAGTAGTTGGCCGATGGCTCAATGTCACGGTACGACACGGACCAGGACAATTTGCCATCGCCAGGATCCTTGCGTAGCGCAATCTGCTTCAAATGCCTTGGAACAAATCCGCCAAAGTTTCCGCCACTAAAGTTGCCGCCACCGCTAAAGTTTCGGTTTCCACCGCCACCACTGCCGCCACCGCCGCGGTTAAAATTGCCACCGTTTCCACCGCTCGACGCTTCGCGCGTTTCGCCGGTGATCGGGTCGATGGTTTCGGAATCCGTGATCAGCCCGCTAACACTCAGAATTAGATCTTCACGGCCCCATCGCTCGAACGGAAAGTCGACGGATACCTGCAGGCTGTCGATCGTCTTTGGCGATGTGTTCTGAGAGACGATGAGTGAGTCGGACAAGGCGACCGATCGAACGGGATTCTCGGTCTCTGTGCGGGCCAGAGAGAAACGCATTACGCCACGATCGCTGAAGCGTCGATCGTAGCTGGCGGAGACGTTTCGCTGGCGCTCGGGCTCGAGCCCGGTCGCGCCGGCCGTCAGAATCTCGGATGAAAGGCTGGACGAGGCCAGAAACTGGTTGAAGCTCAACTGTCCGACCGAGCGGCTCGTCGAGAGCGTATAGGTTGCCCGCGGCTGTGGCCGGAACGAGACGGAGATTTCGCCTTTGGGATCAGTCTGAGTACCGCTCGAGAGGTCGCGGGTATCGATCTCGTAGGACTCGACACCTAGCGAACTGCGGAATGTCCACTTCTGAGTCAGGTTCCAATCGACGGAACTCTCGAGCGAGCGCCGGTCTTCCTGCACGCGGCTGTCCGAGCCGTCGATAAATATTTCCTGACCGTCCTCGAAGATGCGAAAACCACCCTCGAAATAATTGAAGGCGTTACTGACGTTCGTCCGAATGGTCAGCCGGTCGGTCGGCGCGTTAGTGAAGAGCAGGCGCGTGGCCGTCTCGCCCGTTTCCGAGTTACTGACGGAAGATCGGGTCAAATCGGCCGATCGAAAGAAGGAATCGGACTCATCGGTCGAGGTCGTGTCGACGAAGGCGACCATGAGCTCGCCATTGCTTGCGAGCGGGCGAATATACTCGGCCGAAAAATCGAGCAGATCGTTCTCTCTGTTGGAGCTTTCATCGACGGCGGTGAGCGCGTCTTCTACCGTCAGCGACAGGGGTTGCGAGCCACCCGTGTCTGTCGAGAACTGACTGTTGAAGCTCAGCGTACTTTCAGCAGGCAGCGCAAAAATCCCATCGAACTGGATGCTTTCGTCCCTGCCATCAAAGGTGTTCAGGCTCGTTACGCGTTGCTCGGGGTTGGCTGGATCGATGGCCACGAATTCGGAAGGCGAACGGTTACTGCCGTCCTGGAAGTTGCCCGTTACCGAAAAGTCATGGCTACCCAACGAAAACGACCCGGTGCCTTCGAGTTGGGCAGAGCGCTCGTTCCGCTGGTCGTTATCGCCGGTGCCGGAACGTTGCACTTCGGTGATGAGCTCGTAATAGGCCGGGCGGTTCTCGACGGTAATCACGTTGATGACTTGAGGATAGCCCTGCATGTCGACATCGAGTCGGGCGCCCGCGTCTATGAGCTCGATCAGAACCACGCCCCCGACTGGCATCTCGCCGAGTTGCTCCTGTGCTGATTTACCCTTCGGCGGCGGCCGCTCGCCGTTGATCAAGAGGTTCGATCTGACGTCGGACAGGCCGCGTCCCCCCTCGCTTTCCTGAGGACTCACGCCTGGTAAGCGGTCGACCATATCGCGCGCGGTCAGCGGATCGAACTCCAGGAAGTAGACGGGCTCGAAAACGCGGATGCCGCCGCTGCCGACATCCTGAATCTGGCCGAAAGCAACGGGCAAAGGCGCCAGCAGAAGCGCTGCAAGTCGAATAGTCGTTTTGCGTAGTTCGAGGGACATTTTGCTCACAGATTCGGATCGGTTAAACGTCTGCAGGATAGCCGGCGTTCTTCACCGCTTTGCTGGGACGCTAGTTTCTCAATTCGAGCAGGCCCTGACTAGAAGATTTCTATCGTTTTTTGAGGACGATAAAGAATTCTTGACCCTGGCGCCCGGGCCACAAAAAGCCGAATAATCCAGGAAATCGGCTCCCATGACAGGAATGAAAAATGGCCCTCCGTCTGAAGGGCCATTTCTTGCCTCTATTGCAAAGCGTTATTTGGAGCGGGAAACGAGGTTCGAGCTCGCGACCTCAACCTTGGCAAGGCTCAGGAACCTTCGGGTCCATGCTGCCTACGTAGTGATCCACCCTCCCCTAACGATCACCAACGATCAAGACGTTATCTACAGTTACGCGCCAGTCTGTCCG
>Ga0224508_10004659_pt1 | contig 11156 bp, 7 predicted proteins | sample SF_Jan12_sed_USG_4_FD_170157 | JGI IMG/M metagenome (GOLD analysis project Ga0224508, IMG submission 170157) | Sediment microbial communities from San Francisco Bay, California, United States - SF_Jan12_sed_USGS_21 | ecosystem: Environmental > Aquatic > Marine > Sediment | place: USA: California...
CGAAGGCACCAGTCACGTCTTTGACTGTCGCGGTGAGTGTCCCCGCCGCGGTGTCTTTCACTAATACCGCTAAGTCTTGAACCCCATCACCGTCGATGTCTCCGGGGCAATGGAGGAATACCGGATTCTCAGTTTGTTGGATCTCAAACACCCCCATATCGATCCGCCCGTTGACGACCCGTGGAAAACCCGGGCCGCGCTGATCAAAGTCTGGTGGGGGAGCGAAGTTCGGATCGCCACGATCAATGGCCGGACTTCCTGGCAGCAAGGCGTGAGTCTCGGTCGAACCTCCATTGTCCTGAAGCGGGCCAAGCACAGGATCCTGACCGATCAGATTCGAACCCGGAATAGTTTCATTGATAACAGCGGAACCGGGGTTCTGGATCAAAGACCAATCGATATCGGCTTCACCACCGCCAAGGTCGGCGGCCGTATTGCCCGCAACAATGCTGTTTTGAATCACTGATGAATAAAGGTATCCGATACCGCCGTCGTTGCCGGTGATGGTGCTGTTTTGAATCACTCCATCAATAAAGAAATCGATACCGATACCCTCATTCCCGGAAATAGTTGTGTTGCGGATTGTCAGATCTGTAGGTCTGTCCCCATTGTAATTAGTAATACCGCTATCCCCATTATCCGAGATTGTGCTGTTGTCTATCGTCAAGTTGAAGCCGAAAGCGTGAATACCAAACTCTCCATTACCCGAGATGGTACTGTTTTCGATGGACCCGCTAACACCACCGCGATAGAAACCGGAGACAATGCCCGTCGCCGTGTTGCCGGAGACGATCGTATCTTGAACCGACAATGTTCCCTGATACATAGTAATCCCACCCTGGTTATCGGAGATAGTACTATCCCGAACGATGAGCTCAGAGCCAGTTCCATAATAATCAAAGTGGCGAATAGCCCCGGTATTACCGGATATGACACTTTTCTTAACCGTTAGGTTTACTGAATAATTATCATTGTACAGATCCACGTTTATCGCGGATCCGTTTGCGGCGTTAGTCAGTGTCAGATCCGATATCATCAGATCGGCGGGGACGTTATATAGAGAAAAAATCCCCGAAGCGTCGTTGCCATCCACAGTCAACACTCCCGCCCCCGGTCCATTAATGCTGACCGAATCCGTGATATCGATCTGCCCCGACGTCAGCGTGATGTCGCCGCTGACACTACTAAAAGCAATGTCGTCCAGCCCCGGATTCGCATTGGCATCCATAACCGCTTGACGCAGACTCCCCGCTCCCGCATCGTTGGTATTGGTCACGGTGAAGGTGGCTGCCTCAACCGGCAGGGGTGCCGATAGGGCGAATCCCAACGTCGCGCCACAGGCAAGGCTGGTTCCAACACGCGTTTTAAATGGATTTAAACAGTGTGCTACTGCCGCCGCCACGGGATGCGGTGTCGGCAAAGTGTCGTGAGTGGGCGTATTGATTGATCGACGCGTGTTGTGCATGATTCATTACTCTCCCCTTTAGATTCTCTAACTCTATTCGACACAACGGGACATGAAGTTGACATACATCAACGCAGGCGGATTTACTTCTTTGTACGCACTCACCCGACAGCGCGTGAATACTTGCTTCGAACCACGTTCTACCGTAGATCCATCAATCTAAACAATGTCGCTGGAACCGCTTTGCCAAAACGTAAAGACGGACGCTCCGCCTCTTCGCACATGACAGACATCAAACCGGACGCCGCGACCTCGGCGCTTCGTAGCGTTCACACGACGAGCTTCCCCACACTACTGAACCAACTCGGCATCTCGTTGTTGGTATCGACTTATCAGGCCGGTAAGCTCATTGCAGTGCGTGCCGATGGTGATGTCATCAACACGCATTTTCGCGTCTTTAATAAACCCATGGGTATGGTGGCGAGTCCGATGCGTCTGGCTATCGGCACCGCGCGGGAGGTTCATGAGTACTTCAACATGCCCGATGTGACGCGCCGGCTCGAACCGCAAGACAAACATGATGCGTGCTATTTGCCTCGAAACACGCATATCACGGGCGACATCGACATCCATGAGATGGCGTGGGGAAACAATGGTGCATTATGGTGTGTCAACACCCGGTTTTCATGTCTATGTACTTTAGATACTGCCAACAGTTTTGTACCCCGTTGGCGTCCGTCTTTTGTCACAGCACTGACTCCCGAAGATCGTTGTCACCTCAACGGTCTGGACATGGTTGATGGCAGACCACGATATGTCACGGCCCTAGGCGAATCTGACACGGCGCAGGGCTGGCGAGATAACAAGGCAAAGGGAGGTCTACTCCTTGATCTTAAGACAAACCAAATAGTGTGCCATGGTCTGTCGATGCCACACTCACCGCGGTGGTATGCCGATCAGTTGTGGGTCTTAGAGTCCGGTAATGGCAGCATCGCGACCGTCGATTCTGACTCCGGTGTACTAAGTACCGTTACCCAGCTTCCCGGTTTTACACGCGGTTTGGACTTCTATGGACCGTTTGCCTTCATTGGGCTATCCCAAGTTCGTGAGAGTGCCATGTTTAGCGGCATCCCTATTGTGGAGCGTCTTGAGGAGCGGAACTGCGGTGTGTGGGTGGTCAACATTCAGACTGGTGACATCGTGGCTTTCCTACGTTTCGAAGCCGCCGTACAAGAAATCTTCGCTGTTCAGGTCTTGCCCGGCATCCGCTTTCCAGAAATCCTGGAGCCGAGCGATGCATTGATTGCATCGTCCTACACTCTACCCGATGACGCACTGGCAGATGTGCCGGCATCAATGACGAGCGCTTCAAAACATACGAAAGAATGAAAGTCTTACTTATCTACAACCGCCCTCTCCGTGGCCGGGTCACGTTCATAGGAAATATGAATGTCACCTCATGATGTGATGATGTTAGGGGCCTAATCCCCATCTGTGATTTGTTTTGATGTCATGAGCAAGCTTCGCTCTTCATCCCCGACGCTTAGCGTTGGTAGCACACACTGTACGTCGTCAAAACGATTTGGTCTCAATAATTGTTCCAGTCAATTCGGATTGCTGCAAGGTGGGTTACAGTTGGCAGTCCGGGGGCAACATTGGGGGCAACTAGTAGAACTCGATTTTCGTAAGTTCATTAATTTCAGCTAGTTGCAATGACTATTAGGTAGTCGCCGCCCCACCAGACGTAGTAAAAAAATCAGTAACTTGCAAAAGAATTTGCAAGACTATTCCCCTCCAATATCCCCTGACCACCCATTCACTTCGCCACAAAAACGCCACATGGAGGCAAAGGCATGAAGCACTTTCAGTGGTCAGACGCTATAGACGAATTAAAAAGATAAAATTACGGAATCGAGAATATCCCGATTTACTGTGTCATTACACAGTCAACAAAAACTTCTCCATCAACGGACCATTTGACTACGTACTTAAACTTGAATAAAGACAATACTACTGGAGAATGACCTACAATTTCGCCGCTAACGGGTAAAATTACGATTGTCCAGCGAATTTTTTGTTGACAATCAACGCTTAACAGCCAATTATCTTAGGCGGGGAAGTAGTAGGTGATATCGACTAGTGGGGCTGGATGAATGGAATGCAGGCGCAAGAAACGACGTCTTGGTTGCGTGCTGTTAATGCAACTGATTTTCCTAGTTCTAATTAACGAGATTTGCCTGGCAAGTGACGGTAATCCTCCGTTGGGGAGCACTCGATCCATCTCAGCTACGTGGACAACCATCGCACCAACAATTGACGGAAAACTGATCGAGACACTGTGGAGAAAAGCGTCCATTGCGGGTGATTTTTGGCTACCTGCGGAACAAAGCCGCCCAACCGACCAAACTGAAGTTTTGGTTCTATATGATCGCGAGAACCTGTATTTTGGATTTCGTTGTTTTGAAAGCAAACCGACGTCCATCTATTCAATCAAGACTCGGCGCGATTCTGGATTAGGCAACGATGATCGTGTAAGTGTCCAGCTGGATCCATTTCACGACCATCGTGGTGTCTCAACCTATTCTGTCAATGCATATGGTACACAAAACGACGAAATCGCGACTGGCCGAGCCCGTAAGATCGAATGGAAGGGAGATTGGAAAAGCGCTGTAACCAGAACCGAGTATGGCTGGTCGGTTGAGATGCTTATACCCTTTCGAATCTTGAACTACCATTCTGACAGTCAAGAGATGGGTATCAACTTTTATCGATACCAGAACCACACCGATGAATGGAGCTATTGGGCGAATATCACTCCGCAATACAAAAAGCAAGAAATGGGGCATTTGAAGGGGATGATACTACCGAGTTCTGTTATGAATCGACGTTGGACAGTGATGCCATATAGCTTAATCGGCTCGAACGCACCAAATATTAAAGGGGAAATACGTGAAGAGTTGTTGTCACTTGGTGGAGACGCAAGGTATGCCCCAAAACCGAATTTTACGAATGTATTTTCATTTCACCCAGATTTCAGTCAACTCGAATCGCAGGTTACAAGTATAGATTTTAGTTATATTGAAAAATTTAGATCCGATCCTCGCCCATTCTTTCAAGAGGGCTCGATTTACTTTGGTAGAGAAAATAGTTACTTCTATTCAAATCGAATTCCCGATTTTTACGTAGGGGCAAAATCGTTTGGGAAGTGGAAAAGCGACGGGCAATTGAATAATCATAGAAGTCCACTAACGACGGGGGCGCTCGTAACGCGAGCCCCAGATAGTCGTTGGGATTCCGCGCTTCGACTAAATTGGGAGAAAGATGCATTCAAAGACACGAGTGTTCTATTGGTAACCACTGACCGGGAAGAACTAGATAACCAACTGATAGTGGGTCAGATAAATAGGCGCAGTACAAGCGGGCTATATTTCGACGCCGATATTGCAGTGTCAAATACACGAGAACAGGATGACGAGGTCGGTAGTGGATATCGCGGATCGGCAGGTTGGCAGACCAATTTTTGGACGATTGGTGTTTCGGGTGATTACTATGAAACAGAATACTTTCCCGCCAATGCGTTGTTCGCTCAAGATCGATACGGTACTAAAAATGTTAGTACTTCAGCAGACTATTATAGGGACATAGGCGTTGGCGCAATTCGATCACTAATAGGTGGTATAAGCCTTAGCCGTCGAAACACACTTGATGGTCTTCTGCAAAATCACAACCTCTACGCCTCTGGAGGGGTAGAGCTACGTCAACAGGTAAGTATCAACGCGGAATATTTTAGTGGAGATTACAGGCCGCTGGAAGGTGACAGAGGGAGTTTTTCAGATGTAGTCAATCAGGATCGTTTCTGGGGAATTGACCTAAACTTTAACACGCGCAACAGCGTTTTCGCTTATGGAATTTACTATGCAAGCGGATTCCTCGGTGGAGACGACTACGAATATATTTCAGGGTATGTTTTGGGAAAACCAACATCCAACTCAGCAATCAAAGTGTCTTCAGAAAAACTAGATAATTTTGGATTGTCTCGACAGACTATTTTAAGTGGTAGTTGGGAAATAACACAGCAAGACAGTTTGATATCAAGAGTGATCTGGTCGGATAACGATATAGACTTACGTATTGCCTATCGACGAGCAGTCCGCTTTGGAATGGATATATTTGCCGTTTACGATGAAGAACGAGAATCACGGCCTCAATACTCCGTTAAAACGGTATGGACATTACCTTAGTGTAGCGACATAAACATGCATGTTGTCTTACGCTAAACCGTTGGAAATAAATACACATCGCTCTCGTAGAATTTTGATCGAAAACACTATTACTGGATTTCAATAAAAAACCGGCCAAAAGGCCGGTTTTCAATATCATTCTTTAGATTAGTCTATGAATTAACGCGGTTCTTCACCGCCACCGTCACATGTACCACGCACATCACCGTGACCAAGATGCCCTGGGATTGCCGCATCAGGAACCCATAGTGTTTTTTCCGCGGGTGTACCCGGCTTATGACACACTGGAGATTTTTCGACAGCGCCAGTGGGGCTTCCGTTACCCCCGGCAATCGCCCATGTAGCGGCGAGCGCACACGCAAAAACCAAACAACTTGAAAGTATTTTTTTCATTACCTTACCCCTAATATTAGATGAGTTGAAAAATCCATTACCCACTAGCTTGGGATTATATTCGATATATGAAAATTATATAAATCGCTTCAACCCCACCTAGCTCCCTACTTACATATCTAACCTTACGCACCGAGTTCACGAATGTCAACCCACATAACCCACATAATATAATAGGTTTTTACGCCAACGCTTCTTAACCCAATATTAGTAAACTCCAAAACGAATTGGTCTTAATAATTGTTTCAGCCAGATCGGATTCCTGCAAGATGAGTTACCGTTGGCAGCCCAGGGGCAACATCATAATTTGATTTAGAACTCTCTATTTTGAATCAAAAGGCTATAGTTGTTTTTCGGTAGTCGCCGCCTCCACTAACTGTACCTGCCTCGGATTGACTAAGGCAGGTCGGGTCTACAGAATCAATGGCATACCAATCCAACGGGCGTGCAGCCAAAGCACAAAAGCGACGTACAAGCCCAAACCCACTACGACAACAATAACGTCGTTTGCTTTCCCCGCTGGTGCACCTGGAATAATCCGTGCCGTTCGGTGTTTCATTGATATCCGATCCGCTACTGCCCATATTAAAAAAGAACCGAAAAGTATGACATCGGCAAGCATACCGTTTGTCATCAGGTGGGCGAACGCCCATAATTTTGTCGCCAGCAGTATCGGGTGTTTGGTAGCCGTTTTGATTCGCCCTGGCATATAAGCCGCAATGAATAATACAAAAACCGGTATCAGTAGAACCATCGCCACATGCCGCAACCAGATTGGCGGTATGTATAAAATTGTTGGATTTTGTCGAGCTTCGCCGTAACCCAAAACGATAAGAAAAAAACCCGCAATAGCTACCAGTGAGTAAATCCCCTTCCACGGCCATTCGCCAATTCTTTCGACCAGTTGATTCCGCCACGTCTCGTTAAATATCGAAACCGAGTGTGGAAGAAAAAACAGTACTAGACCCAAAACAAGCATACTCATCGACTTACCCCTTTATTTGTTTGCTTTTACTACACAATAAAACACTAATGACTCGACTGATAACTTGCAACGTAAGACACCACCTGCCCGATACGTTTTACTTTTTCCGACTCGGGTAAAAACGAGGCTTTAAAAGAGTTGTCAGCCAGCGTCGCGAGGTAATTTACATTTAAATCCAAGGCTTGCGTGGTTTGAATAAAATTCTCATTAACATAGCCGCCAAAATAAGCTGGGTCGTCGGAATTCACTGTCGCTATCAACCCTTTGTCTAGCATTTTCCGTAACGGATGCTGATTTAAATCTTCCACTACGCACAACTTCAAGTTTGACAACGGGCACACCGTCAACGGCGTTTGTTGTACTACCAATAGATCGACCAACTCCTCGTCTTCCAATGCACGATTGCCATGATCAATACGATCTACTTTCAATTCGTTTATCGCTCCCCATACATATTCCGGCGGCCCTTCTTCGCCAGCATGGGCAACACAATGAAAACCAGCGTCCCTGGCTTTAGCGAAAACACGAGCAAATTTTTCAGGAGGATGACCCATCTCGGATGAATCCAGGCCGACGCCAACGATTCTGTCGCGATACGGCATCGCTTGTTCCAACGTCGCAAAAGCGGACGCCTCATCCAGATGGCGTAAAAAACACATGATTAACCTGCTGGATATTCCAAGATGGGAAAACCCATCTTCCAGCGCGTGACTGATGCCATCTACAACTTGCTCGAACCCAATACCGCGTTCCGTGTGCCCTTGCGGATCGAAGAATATTTCCGTATGAACAACATTATCTTGTGCGCATCGTTGAAGATAGGCGTAAGTCAGATCGTAAAAATCCTGCTTGCATGTCAAGACCGACATACCTTGATAGTAGATATCCAAAAATTCCTGCAGGTTCTTGAATTCGTACGCCTGACGTATTTCCTCGACATTTTCAAAAGGAATGCTGATCTGACTTCGCTGCGCCAACGCCAGCAGCATTTCAGGTTCCAGCGTTCCTTCGATATGCAGATGTAACTCGGCTTTGGGCAAGCCGTTTATGAATTCAACTAAGTCCACATTGCTATACGAACGTGAATTGAATTAACGAAAGCGACGCACCGGCACTGAACCTTCTACCGGTGCGCCTCAAGTAACCAATCTTTACTTGGGCAGGGTTCCTTCTACGCCCTCGACGTACCAGTCCATGCCTAGCAGCATGCCATCATCCGCACTTTCACCTTCTTTTATAACGACGTCACCGCTTTGATTCTTAATTGGGCCGGCAAATGGGTGCAATGAACCTGACTTGATCGCATCTTCTGTCGCTTTGGCGTCGGTAACCACATCGGCAGGTAGTGCCTCCTCGTTATACGGCGCCATTTCCACCATGCCGGCGTCGATACCATCCCAAACATCGACAGATTCCCAGGTGCCATCAATCACGGCTTTGGCACGTGATACATAGTATTCATCCCAATTATCGATTATCGAAGTGAGTTGTGCCTTGGGTGCGAATGCAGACATATCAGACGCCTGACCAAAACCCTGAACACCACGTTCTTCGGCAACCTGCAACGGCGCCGGCGAGTCTGTGTGTTGTGAAATAATATCGGCACCCTGATCGATAAGAGCCTTGGCGGCGTCACCCTCTTTGCCAGGATCGTACCAGCTATTAACCCACACCACTTTGACCGTTGCATCGGGATTAACACTGCGCAAGCCCAAAGTAAACGCATTGATACCTCGCACGACTTCAGGAATAGGAAACGATGCAATATAACCGACGGTGTTGGATTTGGTTACCGCCCCGGCGATGCGGCCGATGATATAGCGCCCCTCATAGAAACGCGCGACATAAGTGCTGACATTGTCCGCTCTTTTATAACCGGTTGCATGTTCGAACTTCACATTGGGAAATTGTTTGGCTACTTTTACAGTTGGATTCATGTATCCAAAAGAGGTGGTAAATATCAAGCCGTGTCCACCGGACGCGAGCTGACGTATTACGCGTTCCGCATCCTGACCTTCCGCTACTGATTCGACAAAAGTTGTTTCGACCTGATCGCCAAGCTGCGCCTCAATGGCCTGGCGACCGATGTCATGACGATAGGTCCAGCCATGATCGCCAATCGGGCCGACATAGACAAATCCAACTTTCAATCTTTCCGCAGCCTGGGCGACGCTGAATGCGCCCATCGCTGCAACGAATGCACTAAATACTAAAGTGAGGACTCTTGATCTCATTACTGACTCCTGATGTATCGTAATTTAAGTTTTGATTTATTCAGAACCTACCTCAAAATAGACGAACGCAGAAAAAACGAGGCAAAAATGATCGAAAAAGCGAAACGTACACGGTAGTACATGAGCATTTTGAGATCATTTTTAACGACGTATTTTCAAAGTACAGTCATATTGAGATAGGTTCTAGTTTTATGCCGCCGGATGAAACATCTTGCCGATACAAGCTGGCGCGTTTAGCTTCACCCGGCTGCTATCCCGTGAGATTAACACCAATACGGCTATTGTGACTAAATAAGGCAGCATAGACAAGAATTGCGACGGTATCGCGACACCGAATCCCTGAGCGTGCAACTGCAGTATCGTAATGGCGCCAAACATATAGGCGCCGAATAACACCCGCCATGGATGCCATGTGGCGAATACCACTAGTGCTAAAGCGATCCAGCCACGTCCCGCAGTCATATTCTCAACCCACATCGGCGTATAGGACAGCGACAAAAACGCACCTGCTAACCCGGCCATAGCACCACCAAATAAGACGGCAAGATAACGTATGCGAATCACGTGATACCCAATGGAGTGCGCGGCTTCGTGGGATTCTCCTACCGCCCGCAAAATTAAACCTGGTCGTGTGCGATATAAAAACCATGCGACGACAACGACCATGATTACGGACAAATAAGTTAACGCGTCATGTGCAAACAGCACCTGGCCGAGAACGGGGATATCAGATAACACGGGAATATTTAAAGTCGGCAGCCGCTCGACCGGCTGCCCAACGAATCCAAGTCCAAGTAGAGAACTAAAACCCACTCCGAATAGTGTCAACGCCAAACCGGTTGCGACCTGATTAGCTAACAGGCTCAGTGTAAGCACACCAAACACAAGCGCCATGGCAGCGCCCGCAAACACCGCACAGACAATACCCACAATCGCGCTACCGGTAGTTACCGTTACGGCGAACGCCGTGACAGCGCCGACCAGCATCATCCCTTCCACACCGAGGTTCAGCACACCGGATTTCTCCGCCACCAGTTCACCCGTCGCTGCAAACAACAATGGGGTGGCGGCACTTATGACCGTTAGAATAATGGGTACGATGACTTCCATGTTCATGAGCCCACCGCCGCAACGCGTGGTTGTCCGAATCGTATGCGATATTTAATGAGCACATCGGTAGCAAGCAAAAAGAACAACAACATCCCTTGAAAAACGCCGGCAATACCCTGCGGCAAACCAAGTTCAATTTGCACGGTTTCGCCGCCAAGATAAGACAGTGCAAGCACCAATCCTGCAAATAAGATGCCAACGGGATGCAGTCTGCCAAGAAATGCAACGATGATGGCGGTAAAACCATAACCCGGCGAAATCGAGGGTAACAATTGACCGATGGGGCCGGACACTTCCACAATGCCGGCGAGACCGGCTAAACCGCCCGCCCCTAGCAACACTAACCACACTATACGATTACGTTTAAACCCCGCATATTCAGCGGCAGCCGGTGCAAATCCTGCGACCTTGATCTGAAACCCAATAAGGTGCCGGGCCAACAACAACCAACCTGTCAGCACAACAAACAACGCGATGAGTGCGCCTAAATGCAGACGCGTACCTGACAACAAGATCGGCAAAGTCGCAACATCCGAGAACAACACGGACTCGGGGAAATTAAAACCATCCGGATCGCGCCACGGTCCATGCACCAATACACTAAGAAACAAGGTCGCGACGTAAGTCAGCATCAAACTGGTCAGGATTTCGTTCGCGTTAAAACGAGTCTTGAGCAACGCCGGTATGGCTGCCCACGCCATGCCGCCAGCGATTCCCAGCAGTAGCATGGCGGGCAGCATCAACACATTTTCACTATCCGAAATATACACCGGCAATATGCTGCCGCC
>Ga0224508_10004660_pt1 | contig 11155 bp, 6 predicted proteins | sample SF_Jan12_sed_USG_4_FD_170157 | JGI IMG/M metagenome (GOLD analysis project Ga0224508, IMG submission 170157) | Sediment microbial communities from San Francisco Bay, California, United States - SF_Jan12_sed_USGS_21 | ecosystem: Environmental > Aquatic > Marine > Sediment | place: USA: California...
CGAGGGCAGCCGGGTGCGCGGCGTCGTCGCCGAGGAGATCGACCGGCGCGGCGTGCCCACCGGAGAGGTGGCCGAGCATCTCGGCGCCGAGGTGGTGTGCAACATGGACCCGCGGCGCGCGGCCGAGATGATCGGTCTCGGCAGTTTCTCGCGCACGGTGCGGCGCAAGCTCGACTACGACTACTCGCCCTCGAGTTTCATGGCCTACTGCGTGGTCGAGGGCCTCGACCTGCGCGACCACGGCTTCGGCCGCTGGAATCTCTTCCACACCGATCAGCCCGACCTGAACCAGGCGTTCCACGAGATGCTGCTCCGCGGCGACTACTCGCGGCCGAGCTTCGCCGTCACCACGCCCGGCCTGCTCACCGACGTAAAGGGCGACTGCCCCGAAGGCCAGCAGATCATCGAGTTTCTCACCGTCGCCGACTACGCGCGCTTCCGCGACCTGAACTTCTCCGACCCGCGCGCCTATCGCGCCAAGAAGCAGGAGATCTTCGACGCGATCCTCGACGTGATGGAGCGTGACTACGTGCCCGGCCTGCGCGAGCACATGGTGTTCAGCATGACCGGCAGCCCCACCACCAACGAGCGCTTCTGCTGGAGCCCCGGCGGTCATTCCTACGGCTCCAACATGACCCCCGACCAGATCGGCCCGGGCCGCCTCGACTCACGCACGTCACTCGCCAACTTCCACTTCTGCAACGCGTCGTCGGGTTATGCCGGCTTCGCCGGTACGGTCTGGACCGGCTGCCGGCTCTACGAAGACTTGAGCGGCGAAAAGCTGCGTTAGTCGACTCGGCCCACCCTCAGAGCCCGCGACCGCCGAGGCGCTCGGCAACCGCGACGGCCGAGGTGACGGCCCCTTCGTGCAGACCATCGCCGAGCCAGGCGCCGGCGTGGAAGGTGTTTCGCACGCCCTGGCTCTCGCGCACCTCCTGGCGGTGACGCAGCGACGCGACGGTGTAGCAGGGCGTATGGTGCGGCTGTCGGTGCACGACACAGGCCGGGTCGATCTCGTGATCGAGCCCGAAGGCCAGGAAGTAGTGGGGGGCGCGCTCCGTCGGCAGGCCGGCCAGCCGGTTCAAGTAGGCGTTGTAGCCGGCGCCTCCGTCCGCTCCTTCGAAGAGGTCGAACTCGGAGTAGTAGTGCGCACCGCGGCGTTGATAGAGCGCGGTGTCGGTGTGGATCACGGTGTGCATGTGGTTCGCGCGCCAGTTCTCGAAGCAGCGCGTCTCGGCGGGCGTGGGATCCGCGAGCAGCGCGAGCACCTGGTCCGGGGGCGTGGCGAAGACGACGGCATCGAAGGAGAGCCTCTCCCCGTTCGCCAGGCGGATCTCGCTGCCCTGCTTCTGCCGGGAGATCGCTTCAATGCGCGCGTCCAGCACGAAACGCGCCTCGATGGCTTCGGTGATGCGCCGCAGATACTCGTAGCTGCCGCCCTCGATGGCGGTCCAGGCGGTCGTGCCCGTGGCCGCGCGCAGCATTGGAACGGCCAACGCGGCGGGAATGTCCGCCGTGTCCGGGTATTGCGTGGAGTAGGCGTACATGAGCAGCATGCGCAGCCAGGTCGCGTAGCTGCCTTTGCCGAGATAGTCGCCGACGGCGTGAGGGGTGAGGTCCGCTTCCGCGAGTCCCTCGGTGCGCTGCTCGAAGAGCCGCTGCTGTCTTGCTAGGGGCAGCAGGCGCGCGGTCGCCGCCAGGCGTTCGAGACGACCGCCCCCTGCGAGCGCGATGTTTCCCCGGGAACGGAAGCGTCGCCCGTCGGCCCGGAAAAGCGCCGTCGTGCCCGGCGCCGAGCGGCGTCGCACCTTGAGCTGGTCGAGCAGTCGCGCGAAGGTGGGAAAGTGCTGCTCGTCGAACTCGACCACACCGGCATCGAGAAAGAGCGGCGGGGCGACGCGCTCGCAGGGCACGTTCGCACCGAGTGTTCGCACGTGACCACCGAGCGCGCTGGTGGCCTCGAAGACGGTGAGCTGGTGGCGACCATTCAGCAGGTAGGCCGTCACCAGACCCGCCGCGCCGCCTCCCACGATGGCGACTCTCATGTCGTGTCACGGTAGCGCGAAACGGCGGCCGGAAGCGCTCTTCCAGTCAACGCGTCTCGCGACGCCCACATGGTGCGGACGGCCAGCCGACCCAGCCGGTTGTGGAGTGTCGCAACCAGAGCGCCAGTCGAGCGGGGTGCCCTTGGCCTGGCGCGATCCCGCAACGGACGCGGAACCGGTCAGGGAATCGGGATGAAATCCTGCACGATGTGCTGCCAGAAGGGGAGGCGCTTCACGAAGTCGCTGGTCCAGTCGCTCAGGAAGACGCCGTCGATCTCGGCCGTGTAGAAGTCGGGCCGCTGGATGGCACCGTGCTCGTCATCGCCACTGAGGATGAAGGCCTTGTAGCGGTACGGGTGGGCGGCGTTGAGCAGGCCGTGCTCCGTCACGATCAGCTCGCGGTACTCCTCCTGGGTGGGGATCCCGAGGAAGAAGCGATCCGTGGCATCGCCATCGGTGCTGTAGAAGGCCTCCCGGATGGTGTTGTCGTTGTTGAGACGCCAGTCGATGATGGGCGTCGACTGGCCCATGTCGTCGCACTCCGTGCAGCTCACGGGGTAGAACTGCCCGAATTCCCAGTCGGCCGCGCGCGCCGCAATGGCCACCGTGTCGTCCAGGTTGGCGGCCACGGGCCCCGCGTCGTTGAAGACGGTGAGCTGGGCGAAGTTGCCGTAGTTGTAGCGGGCGAGGAAAGGCGCGAAGCCCGCGACGCCCACGCCGCCCGCGCTGTGGCCGGCAACGGTGATCTTGTGTGCGTACGGGAACTCGGCCTTCGCGACGTCCATGCCGGCGGACTGGTTGCGCAGACCGCGGTGGAAGCGCACCGGTCCGAAGGGGAAGTTGGGATCGACGACGTCGTTGTCGCCGCTGAACACCGAACCGTCGCAGTACGGCATGTAGACGATCGAGTAGTCGGCGAAGGGATTGTCGGGGTTCTCCAGATCGTTGAAGCCGGCGGGCACCGCGTTCTCAGGCGCCTGGGCCTCGGCCGTCGGGTTGCAGAAGTAGAAGTCCTGCCAGCAGGCGCCGCCGCCCTGCTCGAAGATCACCAGCTTCGTGGGATTGCCCTGCCGCGTATACACCGAGTAGGGGGTGCCGACGATGCAGATGGGACCGTCGCCGCCCTCGGTGTCGAAGGTGTGCTTCGTCCAGCCATTGCCGACGTCGACGGAGGAGATGGGCGTGAACTCACCCATGTAGTCGAAGACGCCGGCGTCTTCGAGCTCCGAGAACGCCTCCTGGTTGAGGCCCAGCGGGCAGCCGTTTCCGAGCAGCGCGACGGTGAGCAGAAGCAACCCGGCGAACAACAAACGCTTGGACTTCATGAAAGGCACATTCATCTCCTCGAATGGTTCGACTCCCAGACGGCCCGCATGCTCACACGGGTGCGGGTTGCGGGTCAAGGAGCGACCGGTTCGTGGGACTGCCCATGGATCGTCTCTTCCACACCGATCGATTCGCTGGCTCTCGGCTGCCATGTGAGCCCCGGGTTCCCGCGGGGATTGGTCATGACGCGAGGCTCATCGGACCTCGAAGGACCGCTTCCTTTGCGAATACGCACTCAGCTTTCGTCGCGAAGGTGCCGATGTAGGGCGCTGGCTGGCAGTGGTTCTGCGTAGCTGTGCCCGAGAGGTTTCGATGCGCTCCACTTCCCGCCGCCACGGCCTGCGAATCGTGGGGCTCGCGCTCGCTTGCTCGCTGCCGATGGCGTCCGCGCAGGCCGCGGCGATCTGGCCGAGCGGCCCCTGGACGCCGCTTACCGTCGGCGGCGGCGACTATACCGACTCGCTGGGAGACGAGAACCCGAGCTCCGTCGACCTCGTCGGTGGAGACGACGGCAGCAACTCTTACACGGCGGGCTTCTGGACACAGTCCGAGATCGACGACCAGCTCTCCCTGCGCATGCGCCTCGACGCCGACGGGGACGGCGACAACAACGTGTGGCAGTTCCTCTTCGACACCGACGGGGATGCGTCGAGCATCGACTGGGTGCTGGAGGTCCGCCAGAGCGGAAGCCCGAGTGCACGTGAGGTCGTCTTCACGCAGACCTCGGTGTCCGGTCCGACCTTCGGCGACGTGGCGCTGAGCGAGACGTTCGCGTGGACGGGCTCGCTCGCCGATTGGAGCCGGTGGGCTCCGGTGGACGACGGGTCCCTCTTCGGCGCCGACGCCGACTACTTCCTCGACACCGCGATTCCTCTCACGACCTTCCGCAGCTTGACGGGTCTCTCGGCCTCCGACTCTTTCCGATTGGGGCTTTCGACGAGCACCTCCCACACGCAGATCAACAAGGACCTGCCCCTCGGGCTCGCACCGGTGGATCCGGTGAGCAGCGCGTTCGCCGATTCCCCGGTTCCAGAGCCCGGCACCGGTGCGCTCGTGGCCCTTGGCCTCTGCGCGCTCGGGGTGGGCGTCCGATCGCGCGGGAACCGACCCCGGGCCTGAGCGAGCCGATTCAGCCCCGGGCGCCCCAGCTGCTCGGCGACGCCGACGAACGAGATCGCGCTTGTCTTCGCCCGAGGACGGTGGCAGGGTCTTGGCATGGGCGCTCCGCTCGAGGGCATTCGCGTCGTCGAGATCGCCAGCTTCGTGGCGGCGCCGGCCGCCGGTGCGCTGCTGGCCGACCTCGGCGCCGAGGTGGTCAAGGTGGAGGTGCCCTGGGGCGAGATCTACCGCCACGCCGTGCCGAAGATGGCCGGCTACGACAGCGACTTCCCCGGCGCGCCGCACTTCCACATGGACAACCGCGGCAAGCGCTCGCTGGCCCTGGACCTGGCGCTTCCGCAGGCCCTGGAGGCGCTGGCGAAGGTGGTCGACCGCGCCGACGTGCTGATCACCAACCTGCTGCCCGAGCGCCAGGCGAAGTACGGGGTCGACCCCGCCACGCTGCACGCCCGCAAGCCGGAGCTCGTCATCGCGCGGCTCTCGGGCTACGGGCCCGACGGCGCCGAGGCGAACGCGCCCGCCTTCGACTACACCGCCTACTGGGCGCGAACCGGTCTGATGGATCAGCTCCACGAGCCCGGCGCCCCGCCGCCCTTCCAGCGCCCGGGCATGGGCGACCACTCGGCGAGCCTGTCGCTGGTGGTTGGCGTGCTCTCGGCCCTGCGCACCCGCGAGCGCGATGGCCTGGGCCAGGTGATCGACGTCTCACTTCAGCACATCGGCCTCTACATCGAGGGCAACGACGCGGCCATGTCGCTGGTCACCGGGCAGTCTCCGCCGCGCCACGACCGCCGCGAGGCGCGCAACCCGCTCTGGAACCACTACCGCTGCGGCGACGGGGGCTGGCTCTTCCTGGTGATGATCGAGTCCGACCGCTACTGGCCGACCTTCGCCCGGGCGGTGGGGGCAGCGGAGCTCGCCGACGACGAGCGCTACGCCGACGGCTTCGGCCGCTTCCACCACTCACGCGAGCTGATCGAGCAGCTCGACGCGATCTTCGCCACCAAGAGCCGCGCCGAATGGGCCGAGTTGCTGGGCCGCCACCGCCTGATCTGGGCGCCGGTGCTCAACGTGGCCGAGGCCGTCGTCGACGAGCAGGCCGCCGCCTACGGCAGTTTCCCCACCGTCGAGCACGCGGAGTGGGGACCCTTCAAGACGATCGCGCCGCCGCTGCGCATGTCGCGGAGCCCGCTGCCCGGCACGGCGCCCGCTCCGGCCCTGGGCGCCGACGGCGCGTCGGTCCTCGCCGAGGCCGGCGTCGACGCCGAGACCATCGCCCTGCTGGTGGCCGCCTCGGCCTGAGGCCGGCGCGGGCTCGGGGTCTCGTCGGCCTGCGGGGTCTGTGCGCATGGAAGAGGCTCCATGCCAGGCTTGGGCCCACCTCAGTCCCGCTCGCTCGGCTCACCCGTGATTCGGGCGAGGGCGTCGCACACTTCGCGCAGCACGCGCACGCGCGCGTAGCCCTTGTCGTTGGCCGGGACCAGCTGCCAGGGTGCGAGATCGGTGCTCGTGCGCGCCAACATCTCGTTGACGGCACGCTCGTACTCGGGCCAGCGCGCGCGATTGCGGTAGTCCTCTTCCGTGATCTTGTATTTCTTGTAGGGCGTCCGTTCGCGCGCCGCGAAGCGCCTTGCCTGCTCGTCGTCGTCGATGTGCAGCCAGAACTTGAGCAACAGTACGCCTTCCTCCACGAGCTGCTCCTCGAAGTCGTTGATCTCCGCGTAGGCGCGCCGGACGGTGGCCTCGTCGACGAGGTCCTCGACGCGCTCGACCAGCACGCGTCCGTACCAGCTTCGATCGAAGACCACCATGCGTCCCCTGCGCGGAAGATGACGCCAGAAGCGCCAGAGGTATTGGTGCCGGAGCTCCTCATCGGTCGGCACGCCGATCGGAACGATCCGGTAGTCCTCCACGTCCATCGCCGCCGAGAGGCGACGGATGACCCCACCCTTGCCCGCCGCGTCCTTGCCCTCGAAGGCGAGGACGGTCGCCACCTCCTGGTCGCGCGCGCGGGCGCTCAGCGTGCGCAGTCGATCCTGCAGCGCGTCCCGCTGCTCCTTGTACTCCTTGCGCGAGAGCTTCGGGCGCAGATCGAGCGTGGCGAGCTGATTCGGGGGCTCGATGTCCGGGGATGGGGGGGGCGGCGGCGGCACCTCGGCGCGAGCGCGGTCGAGGCGCGCCGACAGGCCGGCGAGGATGGAGCGGGCCAGGGTGAGGTCGCGGTGGCGATTGTCGCTGCCCTCGATGATCTGCCAGGGCGCTTCGCCGATGTCGGTCTTGCGGATCAGACGCTCGCTCAGATCCATGAACTCGTCGTAGTGTTCGTGGATCAAGGTATCGATTGCGTGCGGGCTGGAGCTCTCCCCGTTCTTGCGCGCCTTCTTCAGGCGCTTTTCGAGCCTCTCCTTGGGCAGATGGAGCCAGAATTTGAGGACGAGGGCGCCGTCGTCCAGCAGCGCCTGCTCGAAGCGCATCATGTGGGAGAGGCGGCGCTGGAACTCCTCCTCATCGATCGCATCGGCCATCCGATCTTTGATGGTCGCGAGCACCCAGGGCCCGGTGAAGATGGTGAGCTCGCCTCGCCCCGGAAGCGCGCGCCAGTAGCGCCAGAAGCGGGGGTGGTGCTGCTCTTCTTCCGTCTGCGCCCCGAAGACGCGGGTGTGGACGTAGCGCGCGTCCATCCACTCGTTGAGGCGGTTGACGACCGCGCTCAAGCCCATGCGGTCGTCCCCGACCAGCACGATCAGCACCGGGAAGTTCACCTTGCGGAGGTCGTACTGCGCGTTGACCAGGGCCACGCGGAGGTCGAGAAGCGACGTCTCGAACTCCCGCCTGTCGATGCGGGCCCCGATCTCGGCTGCCTCGAACAAAGGGCTCCGCCATGAGTGCTGCGCGGACGCACGGTCTGGGATGCGCAGCGAGGGCGGCGCGGTGTGGCGCGCTGCCAAGCAGGTCCTGCAACTTCCCGGTGGCGCGCATGTTACACGCATCGGGCGGCCGTGCAGATTGGTCTGGCCGCGCCGCGCCGTCCCGGGCGGCAGCGGACCCGCGGCCTCTCCAACGCGTGGTTGCCCGGGGACTACGCCCGGTAGGCCTGCCTCGCGTAGTCGCCCAGCATGCGCTGCGCGCTGAAGCCCTGGCCTGCGACGCGGATGCAGGCCTTGACCCGCTGCATCCAGCCGCGCGGGACGCCGTCCGCATCCCGGTCGTAGAAGAGAGGGACCACCTCGTGCTCCAGAATGTCGAGGAGCGCGCGGGCGTCGCGGTCGTCCTGGGTGTCATGGTCGGGGTCCTCGTCGCCCGAGATCGCCCAGCCGTGGGTTCCGTCGTGTGCCTCGGCCCACCAGCCGTCGAGCACGCTCACGTTGAGGACGCCGTTCAGGGCGGCCTTCATCCCGCTGGTCCCACAGGCCTCGAGGGGGGGGCGCGGCGCATTCACCCAGACGTCACAGCCGCTCAGCAGGACCTGGGCCATCTGCATGTCGTAGTCGTGCAGATAGGCGATGCGCTCGCCCACGTGGGGGGCGCGTCGGGCTCCGAACAGGCCCTGGACCACGCCCTTGGCCGCGTCGTCCGCGGGGTGGGCCTTTCCACCGAGCATGATCTGGATCGAGTGGGGATCGCGCAGCAGGTTGAGCGACCGCGGGAGGTCGCGGCTCATCAGGTGCAGCCGCTTGTAGGTGGCGAGTCGCCGAGCGAAGCCGACGGTGAGGCGCTCTGGGTCGAAGGAGTGCTGGGCCTGCGCCACGTAGTCAGCCGCCTCACCGCGGGCGAGCCGGTCGAGCGTTGCCCGCTCGCGGACGAACTCGACGAGCCTCCCGCGGAGCTCGCAGCGAGCATTCCAAAGCTCGGCTTCCGGGAGATCGTCGAGCTTCGCCCAGGTATCGGGCTCGCTGAGGCGCCCTTGCCAGTCGACACCCAGGTAGCGGTCCAGGAGCGCGCGGACCGGCTCCGCCATCCAGGTGGCCGGGTGCACGCCGTTGGTCACGTGGCCGATGGGAACCTCGTCAGCGCTCGCCGCGCCGAAGAGGGGGCGCCAGATGCTTCGGGCCACGCCCCCGTGGCGCTCGCTCACGCCGTTGCGCGCGCGGCTGGCGCGCAGGGCTAGACAGGTCATGCCCGGCGGCTCGTCCCGGTTGGCGGGGTCCACGCGGGCCAGGCCGTGGAGCACGTCCCAGCGGGTCCCGAGCCGCTGGTCCAGGCCCTCGAACACCCGGGTCATCTCTTCCGAGGAGTAGGTCTCGTTGCCGGCCGCGAGCGGCGTGTGGGTGGTGAACACGGTGCGCGCGCGCGCGGCCGCGAAGGCCTCTTCGAACCCGGCCCCCTCCGCCACGCCCTGCGCCGCCACCTCGAGCGGGGCCAGAGCGGCGTGGCCCTCGTTCAGGTGGAATACCTTGGGCGCGATCCCCAGGGCCCGGAGTGCGCGTACCCCGCCGATCCCCAGCAGCGCGTACTGAGCCAGACGCGTGTCGGGATCTCCCACATAGAGGCGCGACGTGATCCAGCGATCGATCGGCTCGTTGGTGGCGACGTTGGTGTCGAGCAGGAAGAGCGGTGTACGACCGATGTCGAAGCGCCAGATCTGCGCCGTGACGTCGCGCCCCCGGATCGGCACCTGGATCTCGAGGATTTCGACGCCGTCGCGGGTCACGAGCGCGCCGGGCAGGCGCGGCGGGTCGCTCTCCACCCAGTACTCGTGCTGCCAGCCCGAGATGTCGATGCGCTGCCGGAAGTAGCCCTGCCAGTACAGGAGACCCACGCCGACGATCGGGAACCCGACGTCCGAGGCGGCCTTGACCATGTCTCCGGCCAGCACACCGAGGCCGCCGGCGTAGACCGGAAGCGAGCTGTGCACGCCGAACTCGGCGCACAGGAAGGCGACCGGGCTCTCGGCGTCGAACTCGTCGCGCTTGCGGGGCAATCGCTCCTCGTCCGCGATGCACGCATCGAGCGAATTCGCCCGGCTAACGAGTTCGCGGTCGGCTGCGGCCCGCTCCAGGGTGGCCGAGGGCACCTCCTGGAGCAGGCGCAGAGGATTGCGGCCGCAAGCCTGCCAGCGGTGGGCGTCGATGTCGGCGAAGAGCGCCTCGCCCCCGGCCGCCCAGGACCAGCGATAGTTGAACGCAATGCGGGCGAACGGCGCCAGCGCAGAGGGCAGCCGGGCCGCCAGCTGATCGGCGGCCACGCGGAGGTCCTCGGCTCCCGGGCTTGTCATGGGCGTCCTTGAAGCGCTGAGGCCGGGAGCCCATCCGGCGTCGCCCATGCGACGGCAGCCTCCCCCCGAGCGCTGCGATGATAGAGCGTTTTCAGGCGCGTCGAGCAGGCGCGTGGACCGGGGGTGAGGCGCTTCGCCGCAGCCCCGGAACCCCACCCACTGGCGCTATGCTGGTCTGAACCTGGTCCGGCGCTGGATACGACGGACCGCAAGGAACGGGACTCGATTGCGCGTCTGGCCGGGACAACAGCATCCTCTCGGAGCGCACTGGGACGGACGCGGCACCAACTTTGCCGTGGCGAGCGAGCGGGCCACGCGCGTGCGGCTCTGCCTGTTCGAGGCGGCCGACGCCGAGGCGCCCGCGCAGGAGATCGAGCTCTCGCACCACACCCACGGCGTGTGGCACGCTTACCTCCCGGACGTGCACCCGCCCCAGCTCTACGGCTACCGGGTCGACGGCCCCTGGGAGCCCGACCAGGGCCAGCGCTTCAACCCGGCCAAGCTCCTGGTCGATCCCTACGCCCGCGCCTTGCTCGGCGCGCTGCACTGGGACGACGCGCTCCTCGGAGAGACCGAAGCGGGCGCGCGCGACTCGCGCGACAGCGCCCCGTTCGTTCCACGCAGCGTCGTCGTCGACGGGTCCTTTCCGTGGGGCGACGACCGCCCGCCGCGCACGCCGTGGAGCCGGAGCGTGCTCTACGAGTGCCACGTGCGCGGCATGACCGCGCTCCATCCGGACGTGTCCGAGGCGGAGCGGGGCACCTACCGGGGCCTCGCCTCCGAGCCCGTGATCGAGCACCTGCGCGGCCTCGGCGTGACGGCGGTACAGCTGCTTCCGGTCCACCAGAGTGTCTCCGAGCGCGCTCTCGTCGCGCGCGGTCTGCGCAACTACTGGGGCTACAACACGCTCGGGTTCTTCGCGCCGGACGCGCGCTTCGCAACTGGCGACAGCGGCGAGCAGGTCGTCGAGTTCAAGAGCATGGTGCGCGCCCTCCACCAGGCCGGGATCGAGGTGCTGCTCGACGTCGTCTACAACCACACGGCCGAAGGCGGCCAGGGCGGGCCCACGTTCTGCTGGCGCGGCCTCGACGATTGCGGCGCCTACCACCGCGACCCGGCCGATCCCACTCGCTACGCGGACTACAGCGGCTGCGGCAACAGCCTGAACGCGTCGCACCCCCGGGTATTCCAGCTCGTCCTCGACAGCCTGCGCTACTGGGTGCAGGAGATGCACGTCGACGGCTTCCGCTTCGACCTGGCCCCGGCCCTCGCCCGCCGCCCCGACGGTGCGCTCGATCTCTTGCCCTTCTTCTCCACCCTGGAGCAGGACCCGATACTGGCCGACGTGAAGCTCATCGCGGAGCCCTGGGACCTGGGACACGGGGGCTACCAGCTGGGCGGCTTCCGCGGAAGCTGGTCGGAATGGAACGACTCCTACCGCGACGCCGTA
>Ga0224508_10004661_pt1 | contig 11153 bp, 15 predicted proteins | sample SF_Jan12_sed_USG_4_FD_170157 | JGI IMG/M metagenome (GOLD analysis project Ga0224508, IMG submission 170157) | Sediment microbial communities from San Francisco Bay, California, United States - SF_Jan12_sed_USGS_21 | ecosystem: Environmental > Aquatic > Marine > Sediment | place: USA...
CTTTCTCACCCTGAAAATACTTAAATATGTTCTAATTTTAAACTTCAGACTTGTTCTTAATGAGGCAATTACTCAATAAACTACGGCGTTACGAAATTCAGATCAGAAAGGCCATCAATTCCCAGATGCATGGCAATTTTCATTCTATCTTCAAGGGTACCGGTATAGAATTTGACGATGTCAGGTCGTACCAATATGGTGACGACATCCGTACTATTGATTGGAATGTTACTGCCAAAGGACATGGCACTTACGTGAAGACCTTTAAGGAGGAGAAAGAGCAAACAGTGTTTTTTATCCTCGATATAAGTGCCAGTCAGGAAATTGGTGTTCCCGGCAAACAAAAAATTGATATAGGAAAAGAGATTTGTGGGGTATTGGCCTTAGCCGCGGTTAAAGAATCAGGGCATGTGGGGCTAATCGGTTTTACGGATCGCAAAGAGCTTTATGTAAAACCGGCCAAGGGCAATAAACATGCCTACCAGATCATTCGCAAGCTGTTCAACTACCAGCCTGTTTCCTTAAAAACAAACCTCAATAAAGCCCTGGCTTTCTCCCTCAACCTAATAAAACGTCGGAGCGTGGTTATTCTGGTCTCGGACTTTATTGACTCCGATTACTTTGACAGCCTGCGTGCCATGGCCAAAAAGCACGATTTGGTGATCATACATTTATCCGATCAAAGAGAGACCCGACTACCTAAGTTAGGGATCATACCCTTATACGATAATGAAAGTCAAAAAACCGTCTGGGTCAACACCTCCTCCCGGTTTTTTCGTAATCGCTTAGGCAAAAGTTTTCACAGGAACCAAGACCAACTTTTGGAATTTTGTAAGCGAAACCAAGTTAACTATTTAAATATCAACACTCAGGAAGATTATGTGCCTGGTTTGGTCCGCCTGTTTAAGTTGAGGAACAAAATGAAACCGAAAAGTGCTTAAACCATTAGTTTTACTGGTATTGGCCCTGTGCGGCTTACATTTACAGGCTCAGGAGGTGAAGCCCAGAGGTTACTTCTCAAAAGACTCTATGAAGGTCGGGGAAGTTGTGGACTACACCCTGATCGTGGACTATCCTCGGGGCATGGAAATCCTTTTCCCGGACTCCAGTTTTTCATTCAGCTCCTTCGAATACGTGGATCGCAGCTTTCAGCAGACTGAATCGGACCTCACTACCAGCCATGACAGCGTAGTTTACCAATTTACTACCTTTGAAATGGATTCCGTACAGAGGCTGACTCTGCCTATTTATATTATCACCGGTGGCGATAGTCTCACACTGGCTCCACCTGTGGACAGCGTTATAATGCAATTCATGATAACGGAGTCCCTTGATTCCCTGTCAGTAAAGGAGACTGCCAACTATCAGGAAGTCAATAAAGCCTTTAACTATCCATATCTGTTGATTGGCATGGGGGTTCTGGGCGTTTTAATAGCCGTAGTCTTGATGGTGTTTGGTAAACGAATACGCACCCGTTTACTACTTTACCGTCTACGGCTGGCGCATGAGCGATTTGTTAATAAATTTGCTCAGCTTCAAACCAAGGGTCTCAAGTCAGTAGAACAGGCAGAGTTCTTACTGGCTTATTGGAAAAGATACTTGGAAAAACTGGATGGATTGCCTTATACCAAACTCACTACTAAAGAAATTGTGACCATTGAAGAAAATCAGGAGTTTAAAGATACGTTAAAGTTAATGGACCGTAATATCTACGGTCAATTCAATGCTCCCAGTGTAGATCAACTGTCTACCAAGTTAAAAGAATACAGTATAGATCGATACCAGAAAAAAATTGAGGAACTGAAGCATGTTTGAGCAAATCAGCAGTTGGGCTCCATGGTTCAACCTGAATTGGTTTTCACCCGGAACCCTCAGGGGTTTTGATTGGGAGTATCCCATTTGGCTGTATCTAATACCGCTAATTCCATTGTTCCTTCTGGTCCGATGGCTGGTGCATTGGAAATTCAGACAAAAACTGGCCTCCGCTTTTCCCGATAAAGAGTTTAAATGGCAGCCTGCCAGTTTGCTGCGATTTATCCCCACCATTCTGATCATGATCGTGCTTACCTTGCTGCTAACAGCAATGGCACGACCCCAAAAGACCAATGAGGAAGTGGAACAGTGGTCGGAAGGCATTGACATTATGATCCTGGTGGACATTTCGCAATCTATGCAGATCGAAGATTTTAAGCCCAATCGATTAGAGGCTGCCAAAGAAGTGGCCAGAAAGTTCATAAGGGGGCGGTTCCAAGATCGAATTGGCATTGTGATCTTCTCAGGAGATGCTTATTCTCTAGCTCCGCTAACCACCGACTATGATCTTTTGTTCACCTATATCGACGATATTAATTTCGATAAGATCGAAAACCGGGGCACCGCCATTGGCAGTGCCTTAGGGGTTGCCACTAATCGTATGTCGGAAACGGAATCCAATTCCAAGGTCTTGATCCTGCTGAGCGATGGCGATAACACCGCGGGAAATATAGATCCTATTACAGCCGCCGAATTAGCCAGTCGGAACAGCATCAAAATGTATACCATTGGTATCGGAAAAGAAGGTCAGGTGCCTTGGGGAAAGGACCTGTTCGGTCGCCCCAATTATGTGCAGAGTTCGTTGGACGAAACCACCCTCAGAAAGATCGCCGAGATCGGAGATGGTAAGTTTTATAGGGTTTCCAACGAAAAGGCTCTGGAGCAGGTATTTCAGGAAATCGACGAATATGAAAAAGTGGAGATAAAAGAAACCCGCTTCACCAATACCACCGACTTCTACAGTATTTACCTCACCTGGGGAGTGCTATTCCTGCTTTTATGGATGTTTACCAAATCTACCTTCCTCAGCAATGCCCTTGAAGATTAAACCATGAGTATTGCAGCGAACATCAGTCGGTTAGAAGCACAGCTGGATCAACACCATTGCAAACTGATCGCTGTCAGTAAAACCAAACCTCCTGAAACCATCATGGAAGCCTATAGCGGCGGGTTTCGTCGATTCGGCGAGAATCGTGCACAGGAGTTGGTGGATAAACAACAACAGTTGCCCACAGATATTGAGTGGCACATGATAGGCCATTTGCAAAGAAACAAGGTCAAATACCTGGCCCCTTTTGTTTCCATGATCCATGGAGTGGATAATCTCAAATTGTTAAGGGAAATAAATAAGCAAGCCGAAAAGGCCCAGCGTGTAATCCCCTGTCTTTTACAGGTTCATATTGCTCAAGAGGAGTCAAAGTTTGGATTTAAGCTGGAGGAGCTCCCTGAGCTTTTAAAAAGCGCGGTATTTGAAGGTTTGGAACACGTCCAGATTTTGGGCCTGATGGGAATGGCTACCTTCACCAACGACCGCCAGCAAATTCAGGGTGAATTCAGGAACTTAAAAAATCTTTTCAATAAACTTGATGGCATGGATAGTCCCCCAAATTTTCAAATGAAGGAACTCTCAATGGGAATGAGTAATGATTTTGAAATCGCCTTGGAGGAAGGAAGTACCATGGTACGTATTGGAAGCCGTATTTTTGGAGCAAGAAATTAAAGATGCAAAAACTAAGCTTAATTTTAGGAGCAATATCCAGCGGCCTGGCTGTAGCCATCGGCGCCTTTGGTGCGCACGCTTTAAAAGCCACTTTGGAACTCAGTCAGCGCACAGAAACTTTTGAAACTGCCGTAAAGTATCATTTCTTTCACAGTTTGGCCTTACTGATCATAGGGATTCTTATGTTTCGTTTGAGCCATAACTTGTTCCATTACGCCGTATGGTCTCATCTGATCGGGATAATACTCTTCTCGGGTTCGCTATATGTCCTATGTCTTACTAATAGTACCCTATGGGCCCGAATTACACCTTTCGGGGGACTGGCCTTCATCCTGGGATGGGTGTTTCTGACTATCGCCCTCTACAAAACTCTTTAACAAAGCAGGAAACAAAACAGGCCCTGATTGCTCAGGGCCTGGAATTGAATTTCTTTTCTTTCAGTTAGCGGGCGTCGTCTTTCTTCTTGGGCAAGACATTGCTTTTAATACTAACTTTTTCCCGACCGTTTACTGCGTTGGAAACCACGGTAATGATCTTGTTCTGGGCACCGCTCTTACCTTTACTATCAAACCGTACAGTAATTTCTCCGGATTTGCCAGCAGCAATAGGCTCACGTGGCCACTTGGTGGCCGTACAACCACAAGTTACCAGCACATTAGACAAGATCAGAGGTTGGTTACCCTGATTCTCAAATGCAAATGTGTGTTCCACCACATCACCTTGTACGATATCTCCAAAGTTCTTGGTGGTTACTTCGAATGCAATCTTGGCTCCATCTACTTGCTTGGTAGTTTCTTGGGCTTGAACCAAGTTAAAACTAGCTACCCATAGCCCAACGGCAGCCAATGTTAACAATTTCTTTATCATAACTTTAAAAGTCTTAACCAACATTATATACAAATTTACTACTTATAAGCCAGTGTAACAATAACCTTGCCTAACTTATAAAATAACTGCTGTCAAAGTTTACCAGGAACAATTCCTCCGTAGCACGGGTCGCTCCCGTATACAACCAACGCAAATGATCCTTGCTAAGTTGTGTATCCGGCACATAACCCTGATCCAGAAATATTGCCTTCCACTGGCCTCCTTGAGATTTATGACAGGTCAAAGCATAGGCAAATTTGACCTGTAATGCTTGTAAAAAAGGATCTTTCTTGAGCGCAGCCCGCAATTTGGTTCTATTTGTGATTTCCCGATAATCTTTTAAGACCTCACTGTACAACTCATTATAAGCCTCCAGGGTCAGGGCTGGGGAATGCGAATGCAAGGTGTCCAATATGATCTTTACCTCCAAGGCAGTGTTAGTAGGGTCGTCCAGCAACCTGATCTCTACATCGGCGAAGCGCAAACCATACATTTCCTGAAATCTTTTTATTTTCAGAACTTCCGCAAAGTCTCCATTGGCCAAGAATCCCATGGGAGAATGTTCGGGCTGGTAGTAATAGTTATTCTTAACCACCATTATCTGATCGCCGCACTCCAGTTCATTTTCAAAATAAAAGATAGCATGCCGGATATGTCTGTTATATTCCACGGCATTTTTATTGGAGCGGCATATCACTATGGTTTCACCTAAGCCATGCTTGTCGTATGCATAGCGCAACCCATCCTCCATACGTTGTCCAAGCATACGATAAACATCACTTTTGGCGGTTGAAAATTGTATGTCGTTAGAATTACTGCTAATGGAGTCTCTCAGCTTAGTTGCGTTTTCCAGAATGCCGGAATTTAGCGCTTGTCGCATCACCATTTTTAGGGCAACTTCCATAACAGCAAGTCCATATTTCTCTTGCAGATGATCTCTAGATAATGCCAGGCTGAAGGATTGACCAACTGGAGGTAACTGAGCATCATCACCGATTAGCATTAACTTGTTGCCGGCATTCTCAAAAACAAAAGTCACCAGATCCCACAAGACGCCCTTTTGCTGAGATCCTTCCTCCGATATCATGGAGGACTCATCAACGATAAAGACGGTATTGCGGTGATAGTTCTTCTGTCTCTTAAACTGAATGTCACTAGTATCCCGGCTTTCTCCCAACTTGTAAACTACCTTGTGAATGGTAAAGGCCGAACGGCCGGTGTACCGGGCCATCACTTTGGCGGCCCGGCCGGTGGGTGCCATTAGCAATGATTTATAGCCAAATGTAGGCAGCACTTTGACCAAGGCGCTTAGTACTGAGGTTTTGCCGGTACCGGCGTAACCCTTTACCAGTAAGGTACATTTCGCTTCTTTGGATTTAATAAATTCCTCGGTTTGACGAAAGAAATTCTGCTGATCTCCGGTAGGCTCATAAGGGAACTTACTGGTCAGTATTTGTGCGGGTGTGGCCATTACGATGGCGGTATGGTAGCCATTACCGAGCTGGCCTTGGCTATTAACAGCTTTCCTTGTGGCTGCAAACTCCAAATCTCAGATTCACAAAAATTCATCTTTTCTCCCGCTTTCAAAACCCAGCCGATAGCCTCAAGTTCAGGGCCTTTGCCCGGATGTAGATAACTCACCCGTAGTTCTGCGGTCACTACATGGTGGGTTGCCGGAACCATGGTATAAGCAGCAAATCCCATCACAATATCTGCCAGAGTGGAGGTGACACCACCATGAACTAATCCTGTTTGTTGCCTATGTTCCGGCACAAGTATTAATCGTCCTGACGTTTTCCCCACTTCGATCTGCTGCAAGTTAAAACCCAGCAGTTTCATAAAATGTTGACGCGCCAAGTATTTTATGACTCTGGATTTATAATCCGGATTTTTAGTTTCCAAAATTAAAAAGCATTGAGGTTGTTACTTTCCCTGAATTTTGCATTATAGAATTGCTGCGCTAAGTTTACTAAGTCGGCGAGCAAATGAAAAACGAAATTACAGAAAAGTTTGGCGGTCAATTGCGAGTGCGAGTGTGCGGGATTTTGGTACAGGACCAAAAAGTCTTAATGGTCAAGCATCGTGGCTTAAGTGACAAAGGCTACTTCTGGTCACCCCCAGGGGGTGGAGCCACTTTTCAAACCTCCCTGGTAGACAGCTTGAAACAAGAGTTCTTGGAAGAAACTGGCTTGTTAGTAGAAGTTCATGAGCTGTTGTTTGTAAACGAGTTCCACAAGGATCCCCTGCATGCTTTGGAAATTTTCTTTAGAGTAACCCCTACAGACGGTACTTTGCGCATGGGGCATGATCCTGAACTAAGGCCGGAGGCACAGATCATTGAATCAATTGCATTCTGGGGAATAGAAGATTTTTTGGCCGAGAACGGGCCACAACTACATTCGGCATTTCAAAATTTAGGGCAAGTTGAGCAGATCTTAAAATTGAGAGGGTATTTCCAAAATTGGAAATAATTACATAAAATAGCGTGCAGAATGATTATGTTTTGCTTGATTAAATAACTATTATTGTTGTCTAAAGTGTACTAAAAATGAACGTTACGAAGATCCTAACAGTAGTTTTCTATCTTATCAGTATCGGGCTAGCCTACTTCCTGATCAACGGTATTGCGCACGATATCCAGGAAGAAAAGCGAATCGCCCGGGTAGAAGCTGATGTTATAGAAAAACTAATCATGATACGCGATGCGGAGATTAGCTACCAAGCCTCACTCGGCCAATTTACCAGTGACTGGAACAAGTTGATCAGCTTTGTGGACACCGGTAAAATTTACCTTACTGAAAGAAAAGAAACCATCATCCAATTGGATTACGGCGCTGACAGTATAGTGGTTGAAATTGATACTTTAGGATCAGTAGCTGTTAAAGATTCGTTGTTTGCGTCAGACTTCGATCCCCAAACATTGCCTACAGTACCTGAAAGCGGCGAAAAGTTCACCCTTTGGGCCGACAAGATCAATAAAAGCGGTGTAATGGTAGACGTTATTGAGGTTGTGGACCCTAAACCCACCGACCCCACCCGTTCTGAAGAAAGCGAAATGAGAAACCGTCAGCCGCTGCGATTCGGAAGCCGAACAGAAGTAACGACAGCTGGAAATTGGGAATAACAAGTGCTAAAGCCAGTGTGGCAGATTATCATCTCATAAGGAAGGTTAAGAGCGGCAAATTCAACGTTGACCATTTAAGCCAGTACAATCTATGCTTCCTGCTGGGCAAACAGCATTTCAAGTTTTGCGTCATTGACAGCCGGTCAAATTTGTGTTTACTGCTAGAAGATTACCTGCTGGACATCGAACAAGGGTTTAAACGGCTTAACGTCCTCAAGAAACTTTTCGAGAACCATCACCTTCTCAATGCTGGATTTTGGAATACCGTAAAATTAGCAGTATACAATTCAAAAGCGGTTCTGGTACCTTCCACCCTATTTGAAAAAGATGAAGCAGCTCAATACTTGTGGCTCAACTGTAAAATAGATGATTCCGAAGATCAGGTGTTCTACTACAAACATCACAACGGCAAGATGGTGAACGTATTTGCGGGCGACCGGCAGATCTTAACATGGTTCAAGGCTAGTTATCCCAATCTGAATATTCATTTGCTGCATCATACTAGTGCCTTAATAGAAGGATTCACCCGCCAATCGGACAAAACCCGCCTTAAATCCATGGCCCTTTTTCTGTCCAATAATGCCGTAGATGTGCTGGTTCAAGAAAACGGCAAATTGCTTTACTGCAACCAATTTACCTATGAGTCACCCTCTGAATTCATAAATTATGTAATGATCGTACTGGATCAAATGGGCATGGACCCCAATATGGTGAAGGTACAGGTATGGGGTAACATCAACAATCAGACCGAGCGATTTAAAATATTATACAAATACATCCGCAACATATCTTTTGGAACCAGACCTTCCATGCTGAACTTTACCTTTGAGTTCGATGAAGTGGAGGACTACCAGTATTTTGACTTGTTAGGCATGTATTATTGCGAATAGCGCATCATGACCAGGATCGCCATATTTCCGGGATCATTCGATCCCTATACCAAAGGGCATCACGATATCGTATGCCGGGGCTTAAATTTGTTTGATAAGATCATAATTGCCGTCGGATACAACAGCAAAAAGAAACACTATTTCGATGTAGACCAAATGTTGGGATTGATCAAATCGGCGTTTGAGGAATCAGATCCGGTGGAAGTAATTCAATACGACGAACTAACAGCCGGGCTAGCAAAAAAATATCAGGCCAACTATCTTTTGAGGGGCTTACGAAATACTACGGATTTCGAGTATGAAAATAGTATTTCACAGGTCAATCGCTACCTTAACCAGGAGCTGGAGACTGTTTTCCTTATCACTTCACCACAATATGCTTCCATCAGCAGCTCCATTATCCGGGAAGTACATAAGTACGGGGGTGATATCAGCGACTTTTTACCTTATCAGCTTCCTTAATTTCTCCAGGCATCGCAAAGAAACGCTCGATGACATACTTTACCGAGGGGTAGGTATTGAACAATGCTGTGGTGAGCTCGTCTCCCTGCTTCCATTCTACTGCATGAATATCTTCCGAAATCTGTGGTTTCATAGCACTGTCATCTTTGCATTCCATGACAAACCAGGTGGTCTGTTTTAGGATTTTTTTTCCATTCATAGAATAGGAATGCCAGGTTGCGCAAATTCTGTCTTTCAGTTTCACCTTAATGTTGCATTCTTCCTGTACTTCTCGAACCGCCCCTTCTGCCCAGTCCTCATCCTTATCCAACTTTCCTTTAGGTAAATCCCATTTGTTGAGCCGGTAGATCATTAAGATCTGATCCCTTTTGGTCACTACACCACCGCCCGCTTTAATGATCTTAAACCTTTGCTTTACAAAATGTTTGACGGATTTACGATCATCTACAGTAAAAGTAATGGATTTTAATTTTTGCAGGCGTTTGCGGGCCATTAGATTAAACATGCGGTCCAGCTGGTCCAGCGAGGCATTATTGATTAGGACATCTCCCACCAGCATACCCACATAGATATTTTTATTGCCCCCATTAATAATGACGTCATACTCTAAAAAATCCTTGGCCTTGCCCATCTTTTTGACCTGGACAGGAATACTATTCAGAAATAGTTTCATAAAAATCGCCGGCGCATATCACTACAAATGAAGGAAATAAATACCTTACCACAAACCATGGGAAAGATTTTTTTACAAAATATTGTTGTAATTTTAGACTATGACCCGCTTATCTTTAAACGTCCCCCTCGCTGCTGAAATTGCCGAGCTACTGCTTAATATTCAGGCTGTTAAATTGGATCTTGAAAACCCCTTTACCTGGTCGTCGGGGTGGAGATCTCCTATTTATTGCGACAACCGCCTTACTTTGGGCTACCCTGACGTCAGAGACAGAATTAAAAAGAGCCTGGCGGCCAGGATCCAGAAGGAATTTAATTCAGCGGAAGCCATTGCCGGAGTAGCCACTGCCGGTATTCCCCATGCCGCCCTAGTTGCCGATCACCTTAATCTGCCCTTTTTATACGTACGGTCCAAACCCAAGGGTCACGGATTGGAAAACCTAATCGAAGGCCGGCTGGTAAAATCTCAAAAAGTGGTAGTCATAGAAGATCTGATATCCACCGCCGGGAGCTCTCTTCGAGCCATTGAAGCCTTGAGGGATGCTGGATATGAAATTTTGGGCCTGGCAGCTATATTTAGTTACGGGTTCCCCTTAGCACAGGATCAGCTGGCTCAAAAGCAAGTGAAGTGGTTCAGTCTAAGCGACTATAATTCCCTGATCGATTTTGCGGCCCAAACAGGAATTATTGAACCTGCTCAAGTCGAGACACTACAGGCCTGGAGACGTGAACCTCAAAATTGGAAACAGGCCAGCACTACTCCATAACGCCCAGTCCAAAGAGAGCGAAATCATACTTTACGGGATCTTGAGGATCCAGTTTTTTAAGGTTATTGGTTAATTCCACGGCAGTAGCCCAATCGGTTTGACTACGGGAGATCAAACCAAGAGTCCGGGCCACACGATCAACATGCAAGTCACAGGGGCAGATCAGATCAGCGACATTGATCTTGCGCCATAATCCGAAGTCCACTCCCCTATCATCTTTGCGCACCATCCAACGCAAAAACATATTCAATCTCTTACAGGCCGATCTCCTTTCTGGAGTGGCTACGTGCTTTCTGGTTCTCTGTGGGGCGTAGTCGGTTTCGAAGAACAACCCATGGAATTTGGTAAGGGATGCTTTCATATCCCCGGGCACGGTGGTGAAGGCCTCCTCCAGCGAATCATTATCGCGGTAGAAGCGGGCGAAAAAATCCAGAAAATACAAGGTATCGGTGCCATTAAAGGTGCGGTGCTTAAAATCCTCAAAAGGTTTCAGATCCCGCTTTTGATATCCCCTAACAAACTCATATGGGGCATCATCCATCATGTTCATCAGTTGACGGCTCTTTTTTATTATAATGGGTCGTTGACCCCAAGCCAACATGGCTGTCCAGAAGCCGGCAATTTCTATATCCTGTTGGCAGGAGAATTGGTGGGGCACGCAAATAGGATCTTCGGCTATAAACTCCGGGTTATTGTATTGGAGGTATTTTTGGTCCAGATACCGTTTGAGAGAGGACCATTTCCTGCCCATTATCGGTTCGGGATATAAGATAGTTCAACTCTAAACCGGTTATCCAAAGCACCTAATCCTTGCTGGGCTGATTTGGAAAGTCTTACCA
>Ga0224508_10004662_pt1 | contig 11153 bp, 10 predicted proteins | sample SF_Jan12_sed_USG_4_FD_170157 | JGI IMG/M metagenome (GOLD analysis project Ga0224508, IMG submission 170157) | Sediment microbial communities from San Francisco Bay, California, United States - SF_Jan12_sed_USGS_21 | ecosystem: Environmental > Aquatic > Marine > Sediment | place: USA...
GACCGCACCCTGGTGCGCCTGGTGGGTGAGGCCGGCGGTGATCCGGACACCTCGGCCCGCCTCGGCGAGCTGTTCGTCAACGCCGAACGACCGTGGATGCTCGACGCCCCCCACGACACTCGGCCCGACCAGCTGGCCCGCGAGCGGCACAACGTGGCTGCCGAGGGGATGGTGCGCACCCTCACCGTGGGCACCCTCGACCTGGTCGCACCGCTGATCGCCCATCGCGAGTTCTCGGCCCGGGCCCGGGGACCGCTGTGCCGGGGCGTACCCCGGTGCCGGCAGCGCGATCGGGCCATCGGACTGATGGTGCGCCTGATCGAGGACGATCACGACATGCGGATGCACGCCATCTCGACCCTCCGCACCCTGCGGGCGGTCGAGACGCGTCGCGTCGTCGAACGCTTCGCCGACGACGCCGACGAGGCGGTGCGCAAGGAGGCCACCATCACTCTGGCCCGCTTCGACCGCCTCGAGGCCAGCTGACTCAGGCCGGTACGAGCTCGATCCGGTTGCCGAAGGGGTCGTCGCAGAAGCGCTGCACGCGGCCGTCGATCGGGTCGCCAGTGCGCACCGGATGGCCGGCTGCTTCGAGCCGTGCGATGAGCGCGTCGAGGTCGTCGACCAGCAGCGCCGGGTGGGCCTTGCGGGCGGGCCGGAAGTCCTCCTCCACCCCGAGGTGCAGCGCGATGCCGGGCGCCTCGAACCAGCACCCACCCCGTGACGCCTGGGGCTCGGGCTTGGGCACCCGGGTGAGGCCCAGCACCCCCGCGTAGAAGACCTCGGCCGTGGCCTCCTCCCCCACCGGCATGGCCAGCTGCACGTGATCGAACCCGTGGATGGTCATGCGGTGACGCTAGGGCTGGCAATCGTCGGCCGCATTCGTCGTCTCCACGCCGCGGTCCCGCAGGACCGCCCGCCAAACCGTGTTCGAGCGGGGCTCGATGCCGAACTCGACGACGGTGTTCGGATTCTCGACACCGTCGACCTCGTAGGCGAGTCCCAGGAAGACCTCGAGGTCGGCTGGCTCGCCCAGCAGGTCTTCCACAGTGGCCGGCCGATCGCCGTGTCCCACGCCGCCGTACCACTCGGCCAGCGGATTCATCGCCAGCCACGTCACGACCAGCTCGGACGGGTCGGATGTGGGTGGGTCGGTGATGGCGAACTCCATGAACGGGGCATAGGGATCGCCGGGCACGGTTGCGCCCCCACAGCCCAACTCGCTCAGATCCACGACCACGTCATCAACCACGGATTGCACTTCCGCCAAGGTCATACCGAGGCGGATCGGTCCGACGCCATCGCGCACGATGCCGCCACTGAACGGGCTGTCGGACGGATCCACGACCTCGATCAACGGCAGGCTGGGATGCAGCTCGTGAAAGCCGGGAGCGAGAACATCGGCGACGTGCCCAATGGACACCGACTCCCGCCACGTGCCATCACCCAGCGGTTCGAGTCCCCAGGTGGTGTCACCGAGATCCAGCTCGATCGGCTCTGAGGTGCCGTTGGTGATCACGTAGGGCCCGGTTGCCGCAACAGCCACGCATGGCTTCGTGCCCTCGCCGAGGATCCCCGTGTGCACGGCACACCGACGACCGACATCGACGACTCGATCGGCTGGGCGGGGCTCGTCGGGCAGCGGATTCACATGGGTCCAGCTCCCCGGTACTTGTGTGGCCTCGATTCGCATCCACTGCGAATTCCCATCGCGATCGGGCGCGGCGGTGTTGATCTCCACCTCACCCGGCAGGTCGGCACGGTCGACGCGAGCGAGATACACAGCCGAGTCGTCGACGCCCTCGCAATCCTCCTCGGTGCCAGCGGCCCCCAGGAGGTAGACGTCGCCGCGTACGGCGAGCGTCTGGAACGGCTCACACAAGCCCCACTCGTGCTCCTGCGCGATCACGATGGTCTGATCGAAGTCCGGCATCCCGCCCGTCGCCTCGAGGTACTCCACCGCAACAGCCGGCACCTGATCGGCGGTGAGTGCCACCCAAGGAGCATCGAGATCCTCGGGAACGAAGTCGACTCTGGCCGGTATGCCCTCGGGCTCGGCAGGGGGCATCACATCCGGTTCAGATGCTGACGTCGTGACCACGGGATCCGGCTCGACACTCCGGACTTGCTCGTCGATCAGATCACCATCGCTGAACCACACGATGCCCAGCACCGCCGCTGCCAACACCCCCAGACCCCCTGCCGCGGCGCGGCCTACCACTCGACGGCGCCGAGTCCGGCTGCGGCGAGTGCCGAAGAGCTCCCTGGACGCGGCGTCGTCCACTTCGGGGGCCAACGGTCCAAGGTCGGGCAGATCAGCCATCGGGCACCTCCAGCGCGATTCGGAGGTTCGCTCGGGCGTCGTGGAGGTTGGACTTCACCGTGCCCTCGGCCACATCGAGGGCGTCGGCCACCTCGGCGACGGGCAGGCCGCCCAGGTAATGGAGGCAGACGGCCAGGCGCTGCTGCTCGGGCAGCGCCGCCAGGGCTCGGCGCAGGTCGAGCAGATCGGCCGACAGGTCGTCGTCGGCCACCGGTCGGATGGTGGCCAGGATCTCGCGCCGGCGCCGCTGGTTGCGGCGGCCGTTGCGCAACCGGTTGATCGCCACCCGGCGCACCCATGCGGCCGGATCGAGGTAGCCGCCGATCTTGCGCCAGCGCCGGTCGGCCTCAACGAAGGCCTCCTGCACCGCGTCGGCCGCCGACTCGGGATCGAAAGCAACCCCGAGCGACCGCACCATGCGTGCGTATTCCTGTTCGAACAGCTCGTCGACACTGTCCACCACCCCCATGACACACCACTCACCCGCCGCCAGCTCGTTTGGTTGGGTGTCGGTCCGAAGAATGTCCGACCCCTTCGGCATACTACGAACATGAGTTCGATCGCCGAGCTGGACGATGTGACCGAGGCCTTGGCCCTGTTGGCCAAGGTCGACTGGGTCGAGGTGCCTGGCGACGTGATCGGCGGCGCGCTCCAGCGGTTCTCGGCGTTGCGGTCGACGCTCGACGCCGTCGAGGCGGCGGCCACCGGCGCCTTCGACCGATCCAAGGCCTGGACCAGCGACGGCTCCAAGTCACCGTCGGCCTGGCTGGCCCATCGCACCCGCCGACCCAAGGCTGATCACGACCGTCATCGGCACCGGGCTCGCGATCTGCAGCACATGCCAGTCGTCGCTGAGGCGCTGCGCACCGGCTCGATCAGCGACCGCCACGTCGACGCTCTCGGCTGGGCCCAGGCGTCCCGGCCCGACCACTTCGCCGACGCCGAAGCCTTCCTCGTCGACAAAGCCCGGAACCTCCGCTGGCGATCGTTCCGCCAGGCGGTGGCCCACTGGGTGCACGTCGTCGACCCCGCCGCCACCGACCGCGAGCTCCACGACAACGCCCACCGACGCCAACTCCACGCCTCCAAGACCATCAATGGAATGGGCCGCCTCGATGCGTGGCTCGACCCCATCGCATTCGAAGCGTTCAACACGGCACTCCAACGCATCGAAGGAGAGCTCTTCGCCACCGACTGGGCCCGAACGCGCGCCGAACACGGCCCCGAGGCCACCGTCGCCGACCTGGCCCGCACTCCGGCGCAGCGCCGAGCCGACGCCCTCGTCGAGATGGCCCACCGCGCCGTCACCGCCCCCAAAGACGGTCTCCGCCCTCTCCCGCTGGTCACCGTCGTCTGTGACTGGGCCACCTTCGAGCACCAACTCGCCCTCCTCACCGGCATCGACCAGCCTCCGCCCATCGACGGCCAGTGCCGACTGCTCGACGGCACCCCCATCGCCCCCGCCGACATGTTCCACCAAGCGCTGCTCGGCCACGTCCGGCGCATGGTGTTCGGCCGCGACGGCGTCACCATCGACATGGGCCGCAAACAACGCTTCTTCACCGGCGCCGTCCGCGACGCCGTGCTCGTCCGCTACCAGACCTGCGCCCACCCCACCTGTGAGGTGCCAGCCACGCGCTGCGAAGTGGACCACATCACCGACTGGGCCCACGGCGGCCGCACCGACCAGTCCAACGGCCAACCGCTGTGCGACCACCACAACCGCTGGAAACCCCGCCGAGCAGGGCCGTGGTGAGCTACTCCTCGTCGTCGGTGGTGGTCGGCTCGGGCCGCTCGATGCCCACCACCGCGGTCAGCAACTCCGAGTACGGCACCAGCAGGCGGTCGCCATCGTCGGTCTCGACCTCGAGCTTCACCCCGAACATCTCGCTGATCGTGCCCGTCACCACCTCTGACTCGACCCGGTCGCCCACCTTGAGTACGCCCCGCAGCGCCCGGGCGGCCGCCATCTCCGACGACACCGGGCCGCTGCCCGAGAACGCCACCAGCGCGGCAGTGAGCGCGGCACCGAACAGCACCGCGGCAGCAGCCAGCGTGAGGATGGTGGTGTCGACCCCCAGCTGGTTGGCCGCGATCAGTCCGGCGGCGAAGAAGATCGACCCCTTCAACAGGGCGGGCACACGACGGCGCATGGGCTCGGACACGTGCCCCAGCGAACGCTCGGCGGCTGCCACCGCCACCGTGGCCACGATGTTGGCGGCGATCAACACGATGGCGGCCGACAGGGCTCGGGGGATGTAGTCGACCAGATCCTGAGGCAGCTGATCGAGGGCCTCCTCGTTGACGAAGCCCAACGCCACGACCAGACCCAGGATCAGCGCGATCGAGAACACCAGGCTGGCCAGCGCCCCGGCCGACTGCTGCAGGGCTTCGGGCCGGTTGTCCCGCGACAAGAGGCTGCGCGTCACCCGGGCCAGGATCGACCCCAGCACGATCGCCGCCGCCACCGCGATGCCAGCCGCCACCCAATCGTTCATGACTCGTCCTCCGTCATCAGGCTGCGAACCGTAGGCCACGAGATGCCCATCAGCTCGAGGAACATGCGCAGATCCTGGCGGTTGCGCATCGATTCGGTCATCCGCACGCCCAGTCGCTGCACCAGATCATCGGGCGCCCGCATCGACACCTGCAGGGCCTCGCCCAGCTCGGGACCGGGCGCCTCCATCTCCTCCAGGCGCGTCGCGCACCGTGAGCAGGTGACCACGTGCTCGTCGACCGAGTTCGGCTCACCCGTCTCGAGCCATTCACGCAGCTTGCGGTCGCGGGGGTGGATCCACCTCATGGCTGCCACCCCTCCAGCGCCGTGCTCAACGTCCGGCGGGCCCGCAACAGGCGGGTCTTCACCGTGGGCAGGGGCACCTCGAGGACGTCGGCGATCTCTTCGTACGACAGCTGCTCGACTTCGCGCAGCACCACCACCGACCGGCTCAACTCGTCGAGCGAGCCCAGCGCTTCCTCGAAGGCATCGAGCGACACCCGCCGCTCCACTCGGGCCTCGACCGTCTGGTGTTTGGGTGTCGGCGCCTCGGGCATCTCGACCGGATCGACGTGCACGTCACGCCGGCGGCGCAGAGCCGAGATGGCCGTGTTGTGGGTGATGCGCAGCAGCCAGTTCTTCAGCGACGCCTGGCCCCGGAAGGTGGGCAGTGCCTGCCACGCCTTGAGCAACGAATCCTGGGCCACGTCCTCGGCCAAGGCGTGGTCCCGGGTCACCGACAACGCCACCCGGTACACGGCATCGGCGTGGCGACGGGTCAGCTCGGCCAAGGCCTCGGCCGGGTCGAGCGCCAACAGGTCATCGTCGGCCGCCGAGGCCGTCGCGCCTGCGGTGGATGCCGTCCGGGCCGGGGAGCGGGCCCCCGACCCGGACGACGACGGCGGCTGGTGAGGAGGCTCGATGGCGTCGGCCATCGACAGCAGTACCTCCCACCGGCGGGTGCGTGGCCACGCTGCCACCGTCATGAGTACACCGACGCACCGGACCCGCCAGAAGTCGCGAGAGAAATCACGCGACTTCTGGCACCGGTCGAGCGTCACCACCATCACAACAGAGTTTCAGCGATCGTCGGTCGAGGCACCCATATCCCTACCCGCCCCGCGGCCGATGAGTCTCGGGGGCGCGCCACGGCGCGCCCCCGAGCGCGTCCTACACTCCGGCCGGTGACCCACGAGGCCGGCCTGCGGGCCTTCGCCCTGCCCGACCACGATGCACTCGTGGTGGCCAGCTGGGGTCGGGCCACCACGTTCGCCATCCGATGGTTGGCCGCCCGGCAAGGCCTCGACGCCGCCGCGCCACTCGGTGAGCTGCGCAGCCACCTCGTCGAGACCACAGCGCCGCCCGACCAACCAATGCGCGTCGTGCGCCTGGCGGTAGACCCCTACCGCTGGACCGTCGAGGCCTTCCTGACCTCGCTGCGCACGCGCGAGATGCGCGCCGCACTCGAGCTGGACGACCAGTACTCGTTCCGACAGTTCCTGCACGCCCTCGTCCGCGCTCGCCACGAGCAGAATGATGCCTCACCGGCGTGGGTCGCGGTGCAGGCTGCGGCGGTCGAGGCCGACGCCGATCCCCTCGAGGTGATCGACATCGATGATCCCGAGGCCTGCCAGCGGCTGGGGGCGAGCACGCCTGACCGACACCGTCGCCGGACCACCAACCTCGACCGGGTGGTGGCCGATGACCCGTTCGTCGCCACCGACGACCCCTTCGTGGCCCCCCGCTCGGTGTACTTCCACGACCACGACACGGTCAGCGCGGTCAACCAACTGTGCGCCTACGAGCTCGACCAGCTCGGCTTCAGCCGACACCCAGCCGGTGCTGCTGGCGGACCACCACCTCGCCCCGCTCCGGCCCGGCCCGGCCAGCCCGACCTGGTGGCGCCGCAGGCCCGCGTGGGCGACATACAGCGGCGCAAACGCCAGCTGCTCTCGCGCGGCTACGACCACCTCACCCGCGAGCTGGCCACGCCAGGCACCCGGCCCATGGTGTTCCGCCATCACGATCTGATCCTGGTGATCGCGGGACGGGCGGCGAGCACCTTCGCTGTCCGCTGGTTCCTGCACCACAACCAGGTGCCCGACCAGCCGGGCCGATGGCCCCACGAGTTGCGCACCAGGGTGGTCTACCCGTCGGACTGGCACCGCGACCGTGTGCGCGAGGTGGTGGCGTGCGAGCCGCTCGCACCCGTGCTGCGCTTCGCACGGGACCCCTACCGCCGTGCCGTCAGCGCCTACCTGCACTCGCTGTACCAGCCCCGGCCGCGGCGCAGCATCGCGGCCGCGCTGGACATCACCATCGACGACGGCTTCTCGTTCCACGACTACCTGCGGGTGCTGGCCGACCTCGTGCCCGAGGGCCGATGCGACCCCCACGCCTATCTCCAGTTCCATCCCATCGAGTACCTTGCGCCCGCAACGCAGGTGTTTCGCGTCGAGGACGGGGGCGATCGCCTGCGCCAGATCGAACACGACCTGGGCCTCACCCCCACGAGCGACGAAGACCAGGCTGCGTTGCGTGCAACCGCCCACCAGGCCCGGTACACCGACTCCTCCGGGCACGATGCGCCGAACGACGCCGCCCAGCAGGTGTTCGTGCCCCCGGTGACGCCGGACGATCCGGTGCCGCGGGCGCCTGCGTTCTACGACGAGACCACGATCGCGCTGGTCGACGCCATCTACGCGAGCGACTTCGACCGCCTCGGGTATCCACGGCGGCCGGTGGGTGAGGCAGGATCTTGAGACCATGACCGGCACCCCGCTCCCCCACGTCGTGTGCGCCGGCACCGAGCACGCCGGTGTCGATGTGCTGCGCCACGTGCTGCACCGGCGGCCCGACGTGTACCTGGGACGCTTCGACGAGCACCGCTACTTCGACCAGCACTTCGACAAGGGCCCCGACTGGTACACGCGCCGCTTCGACACGTGGGACGGCCAATCGGTGGTGGCCGACCTGTCGTCGTCGTACTTCCGCAATCCCGACGCCCACGATCGCATCCACCAGGTACTGGGCGCCGAGGTGCTCGGCATCCTCGTCGTGCGTCAACCCATCGTGCGGGCGTGGGCGCACTACGTCGACCAGCTCGGCCGCACCGGCACCGGGGGCTCGTTCAGCGACGCCCTGGCCACGCCGCAGGTCGGGGTCGACCCGGTCCCGGTCATCGAGCGATTCCTGTCGGCCTTCGGCGATCGAGGCCTGGTGCTGGTGTACGAGGACGACCTCGAGCCCGACCCCCGGATCGGCTACCGCGCCGTGTGCCACCACCTCGGACTCGAGGAGCACCCGGTTGATCTCGCCCCGCCGACCGACTCCCTGTTCCCCCACTGGCGAGCCGTCGCCGCCGGTGACCGGATCGAGGGGCGCACGGTGCGCACCGACGCGCTGGTGCTGTGCACCCACAACGACCTGGTGAGGATCGAGACCGAACCCACCACCGAGCGCATCGGCGAGACGGCTCGGAGCGAGCGGTCGTGGACCCGCACTCTGACGCCCGACGAGGCCGACACGTTGAACGGGCGCCACTTCGCCCACGTCGTGATCGACGCCGAGGAGCTCCTCGGGCGCGAGCTGGGCTCGTGGCGCCGGCTTCCGCCGATCCCCGAGTTCGCCGACGCCCCGTTTCCCGCTCGGCGCCTCACCCACGTCGGGATCCTCGCCCACACCAGCGCACCGAGCGGCCCGACGTTCAGCACCTTCGGGGGCAACTGGATCGACACCGGCGGGTTCGCCGACGAGTTGGCCACGAGAGTCGCAGACGGCCGGATCGACCCCGAGCTGGCCGAGCGCCTCCGCGAGTTCGAGCGAGACGGGCGCACCGTGCTGCCCGGCGCGGTCGACGACGACGTGATCGACGCCATCTTCGCCGACGTCGACGCCGCGTGGGCGCCCGACTCCGGGTACCTCGCCCGCAACAGCGTCACCGGCCTGATGCCGGCCCACTTCGGCCGAGGGCAGGGACGCATCATCGACGCCCACATGAACAGCGAAGCGGTGCGTCGGGCCGCGTTCGCCCCACGGTTGCTCGAGTTCCTGCGGACCCTGTTCGATGACGATGCCGTGGCCTTCCAGAGTCTGTACTTCGAACGGGGCAGCGAGCAGGCGATGCACCAGGACACCGCCTACGTGGTCACCGACGAACCGATGCGGATCGCGGCGGCGTGGATCGCGCTCGAGGACGTGGAGCCCGGCTCCGGCGAGCTCGAGTACTACCTGGGCAGCCACCGGCGAGAACCGTTCCTCTTCTCCGGCGCCCACCGCTCGTTCACCCCCAGCCGTGATGGAGACGCACAGCATCAGGCGTTCCTCGCCCACCTGCACACGGTCGCCGAGCGCGACGGCGTGCAGGGCGAACGGTTCCTGCCCCGGCGGGGCGACGTGTTGCTGTGGCACGCCGACCTCGCCCACGGCGGTGCGCCGGTGACCGACCCCGCCGCCACGCGCCACAGCGTGGTGGTGCACTACACCCCACGCTCGTCGCGCCCCAACTACGCGCCGCGCGGCCGGCCCTACCCCATTCACCAGGTCGCCCCGGGCGGGTTCGTGTCGAGCAACAACTTCCGCGTGGCCGATCTGCGTGATGGTGGGCCGGTCCGGCCCCGCCCCGACCTCGATCTGCGCCACGAGCGGGGCGACGTGCGGATCGACCCGCTCGAGCCCCCGACCATCGGCTTCGAGGTTCGTCTCGACCACGGCCTCGACGCCCGAGGTGTGATCGTGCGGGTCCGAGGCGTCGCCGACGGCGACCGGCTCGAACTGGTGGTCCCCAAGACCGACGGTTCGACCACCACCCGAGTCGCCGATCTGACCGATGGTCATCACGACGTCGAGATTCGCGTCCACGGCGTCGACGGCGACCGGCCGCTGCTGCTGCGCTACCCCGACGCCGGCACTGTCGACCTCGAGCAGGTGTCCGTGATCGAGCTGCTGCGCGACTAGATCCGGCGCCGGTACATTCCGTCGCATGCCGGAGCCCCGGATCATCGTCCACATCGGGATGCACAAGACCGGCACCACCCTCATACAGCGGATGCTGCGCACCAATCGTGAGTTGCTGCTGGCCGCCGGCGTGCTCCACCCCTCGGCAGGGATCCCGCCAGGGCACAACAATGCGCACCGAGGGTTGTTGCACGCCTTACGGCACGTGGACGGCGGACAATGGGAGACCCTGGCCGCCGAGGTCAACCGAGCCGGCGTGTCGACCGCCGTCATCAGCAACGAGGAGTTCTCGCGCTGCACCGAGGTCGAGGTGGCTCTCATCCGAGACAAGTTGCGCGAGTTCGACGCCCGCATCCTCGTCTACGTTCGCAACGAGTGGGACTTCATGCTCGCGGCCTGCCGTCAGAACTGGAAGGCCGGCATCTACGGCGGCACCCTCCGCGGGTTCCTCGACGCCAACATCGAGCGTTGCGACTACGCCCGCTACATCGACCGCTGGGTCGACGTGTTCGGATTCGAACGGGTCTCGGTCGTGCTGTACGACAAGGTTGCCGCCGAGCCGGGCCTCGTCGACGACTTCGTCGGCCGGCTGGGGCTGCGAACCGACGTCGAGCGGGTCGTGCGCACGGCTCTCGTTCGGCACCACAAGCTCGTCAATGCGTCCGTGGATGACGATGTGGCCATGACCCAGGGGCGAATCACGGCGCTGGAGGACCGCCTGCCGGATCGGGTGACCCGAGGCGGCTCGCTCCAGCGCCTGCGCCGGCACCTGAACCGCCAGACTCCCACCGGCCGGGCGCTCGTGGCGGTCGCCCGTCCCCGACGGCCGATGTACACCGACGACGACCGCGACTGGCTCCGTGATCGGACAGCGACGTGGCATCAGCGGTTCCTCGACCGGTTCGTCGACCCGGTCGACCACCACTTCCTCGACTTCTGAGCGGCCGGAGGTGCTACGCCGGTCGGGGCTCCTTGGGTAGGCCGAGCACCCGCTCGCCCACGATGTTGCGCTGGATCTCGGCTGTGCCACCCCAGATCGTCTCGGACCTCGAGAAGAAGAAGGCGCTCTGCAGGGCGTCGGCCGGGTACTCGGCGTTGGTCATGCGCCGGCCGTAGCCCGGCACCATCTCCTCGCCCTCACCGGTGAGGATCTGGCCGGCCATGCCCTTGATGTCGAGGTAGGTCTCCATCACGTCGCGGTGGTACTCGCTCCAGTTCATCTTGTTGAGCGCCCCCAGGGCGGCGACGCCGGAGTCCTTCTTGTCCTGCACGATGGCCGACAGGCTGCGCAACCCGTTGACCCGCATGATCTGCACCTTCGTGTAGGCCTTCATCAGCTCCTGGCGCACGTTGGGATCGTTGATGGCGCCGTTGGCC
>Ga0224508_10004663_pt1 | contig 11151 bp, 6 predicted proteins | sample SF_Jan12_sed_USG_4_FD_170157 | JGI IMG/M metagenome (GOLD analysis project Ga0224508, IMG submission 170157) | Sediment microbial communities from San Francisco Bay, California, United States - SF_Jan12_sed_USGS_21 | ecosystem: Environmental > Aquatic > Marine > Sediment | place: USA: California...
AGCGACCACTTTTGGCCGATTGCGAACAGTCCGACCGACGGATATTCGACTCTCTGAATGACCGCTATTGGCGAAAACGGTCATTCAGCGATCGATTGCTGAGAATTCCACTCGAATGTCTGCCGATCTTAGGCAGTGCTCGACCTACGTATGGTGGTGTCAGGTCATATGTTTAAGATGCCGAAACAAATCTCTGCCGGTCTATCGTCGGTTACTGGGAGAATACAGGACAAGAAATGGCTCCAAATCGAGCCATCTTTTGTGACCAGTTTTGACGGTGACCGACAGAATCTGTATTACCAGGGGTTAATCGGTGTTGAGCTAGATAGGCCATTTCCTAATATATTTCAGTAAGATACCAATCAAGGCCGATCAAAACCGATTTACATATTAGACAGGTTTAGCACTCCGAAGGCAGGGGTCACAGGTTCGAACCTTAGGTTTGAGCCGAGGCGCTCGCAGAGCGCCGACGCGCCGACCGAATGACTGGAGGCGCCCGCGGACAAATTGTCTAAACGAATCATAGCTGGGCTCACCTCAGTCCGGCAAAATTCCGGCATAGCTGTTTCTTGATCGACCAGCAGACACCAATTCCGGCGCCTATCTCCTAAAACCATATGGTGCAATCTGACTGGTTGTTTCAACCAATTAATGAGGAGGTGTCCACGGACAACATCGCACTCCACAGCTCCCGCACATGATCGGCCAGGTCGTCGTCGGCTAACAGGGCTTCTTTATAGAGTTCGGTGAACATGCCGATAGAGTGTCGGCAGTCATGAGGTGGGGCAACATGCAAAACTGGGCCGAAGGACCGAGCAGCCATCGAACTATTGGAAGAGGCTCTTCGTTACCATAGGCAGAAGGACTGACGCCCATCTTCTTAAATGGTCATGCCGCTTTGGCAAGATCCGGGTCTTCTTAAGTACATCCCCGAATTGACACAAAGTCAGTGGCAATCCACCTTGGTGGAATAGCCAACTAAGGCAAGCCTGACCAGAATCAAGGGCGCAACGCACGGGTCCTCACTTCCTACCAGGCGCCTCTCGAGATGCCTTCTAGGACCCTTAGGTCACCCGGCTGCGATACCCTCGCAGAAATGTCTCGATCCGACTGACCTGGTCGTTATTGTCTAGATGTTCTCTTCGGGGCTCCGTTTAGGTCGGTGACTATGAGAGTGAAGTATAATTTGTGGGGTTTGGAGAGGAATGGTCTTCTCATTGCTGGTTTTGTTATCAGCCTGATCTTCTGGTTGCTCGAGGCAAGCAACCACGTCCTGTTTTTTGCGGATTCCGGCGTATTTGAGGCCGTATTTGCGCCGACCTGGCACGAACTCTGGATGCGCCTGGCCGTGGTCGCCGCGATCATGGCTTTTGCCGTCCTTGCAAACTACATAGTGAATGCCCGTCGAAAGGCAGAGGCTGCCTCCACCCGGGCGCTGGGCGAAGTCGACCAGATATTCGAAACGGCAGCTGATGGAATGCGGATAGTCGACAGAAATTTTCGCGTACTCAAGGCAAACGAGACATTTGCCAAGCTGGTCGGACTACCGAAAAGCGAGATTATCGGCAGGAAGTGCCACGACGTCTTCCGTGGGGAAATGTGCGAATCGCCCGGATGTCCTTTAACCCGCATTCTTGAGGGTGAGCAGGACGTCGAGTATGACTCCGACAAGGTGCGCCCCAACGGGACCTCTGTTCCCTGTATCGTTTCAGCCACTCCTTTTCGACGGCCGGACGGGGCGATCATCGGCATCGTAGAGGACTTCAAGGATATCTCGGATCGAAAACGCGCGGAGAGGGACCTCCACGCATCCGGCGAGCGCTTGCGGGAACTGACTGCCCACCTGCAGAGCATTCGAGAAGAGGAACGGAGCAAGATCGCGCGGGAAATACATGATGAGTTGGGCCAAGTTCTGACAGCGCTGAGTCTGGATGTGCGCTGGCTGCATAAGCGCTTGCCGGAAGAGCTTGAAGAGCTGCAGGAAAAAACGCGTGCGATGGCCGAACTCATCGCCTCAACGGTCAGCTCGGTCAGTCGCATTTGCTCGGAGCTACGGCCCGCAATTCTGGATGACGTCGGGCTTTCGGCTGCCATCGAATGGCAGGCGGGAGAGTTCACCTCGAGAACGGGCATCGTATGCAACATCCAGACCGACCCCCCGCAAATCAAGTTGTCCGAGGAACTGTCAGTTGCAATCTTTCGAATTTTCCAAGAGACGCTGACAAACATCGTCCGTCACGCGCAGGCCAGCGAAGTGGACGTTCAGTTGCGGCTGACGCCGCACGAACTCTCGATGCGAGTCAGCGACAATGGCGTGGGAATTCAAGCGGACGAACCCCACAAGTTTAATTCCTTCGGTCTATTGGGCGTGCAGGAAAGAGTGCGCGGCTTCAATGGAGAATTGACGTTTTGTACGGGCGACAAAGGCGGCGCATGCCTCGACGTCGTTATTCCGGCACCGGACCTTGGGCCAGCGAATGCGAAAATGCGCATGTCTGCCGGGTAAGCGGCGTAGAGTAGCCCTTACCGAGCATCTGGCTACGCCTCCACCTCAGTGTACGAGACCCTTGAAGAAGGCGTAATGGGTGAGCTCGGCATTGGTCTTCATGTTCGTCTTCTGCATAACATGGGCTCGATGAGTGCTGACTGTCTTCACGCTCAGGCAAAGTTCGTCTGCGATCTCCGATACCGTCTTGCCTGATGCGATCATCAGGAATATCTGGTATTCCCGATCGGACAGCACGTCGAAAGGCTCTTCATCAAAGTGACCAGACAGATTGTCCGCGAGCCGCTCTGCGAGGTTGGCGCTGATGTATCGGCCACCGGCCAGTATCTTCCTCACCGCCGTGACAAATTTTTCAGGTGCGCTCGCCTTGGTTACATAACCGGCCGCGCCAGCCTTGATCATCCTGACGCCATACTGGCTCTCGTCGAACATACTGAGAATCAGAACCGGGAGATCTGGCCATTCCGAATGAATACTTTTCAGGAGGACAAGCCCGTTCCGATCGGGTAGGCCGATATCGAGGATGAGCGTGTCATAGTCGTCCCTGCGAAGGCACTCCAGACCCTCCCTGGCGGTCCCTGCCTCTTGCACTGCGATGTCGCCCATTTCCTCTTCGAGGACTGCGCGCAAACCGCGCCGGACGACAGCATGATCATCGACGAGCAGGACCTTGTACCTTGGCATCTTAGGCATGTCGCTGAACTGCGAATAAATCCAGTTTAGTCTTGCGCCAGTTGCGCTGCAACAAAAGCGAGGGGCGGCGCCTCCTTAATGGCCGCCCCTCGGTATGTGTATGTTGGCCGGTCAGTATCACTCGTGCGTTAACAGCGGCTCGAGTTCTCCGTATGGGAACCCGTCCGCCAACCAGGCTTCAATACCACCCTCGGGATTGACGCCCCAGCCGACGATTCTGGCCGTGAGGTCGTCATTGAGAGCAACCCCCGTGGCCTGGTTCAGGATCCAGCTGGATCCCATCAAGGACGCTTCCCCGGCGCCTGTCTTGATCAGGATGTACTCCAGGTCGTACAGGTAGCCGATATCTTCCTCCTCCAGTGTGGGGTTGCCGCTCCAGACGAAGGCCTCCGAGGGATAGAGGATGGACTTGCTGTAGCCCACCACCATCAGTTCTCCGTCCGCCGCTCCGGGGCGATGGACGATGCCCGTGGCCCTGCTGTCGTACTTCTTCTTCGACAGGCCGCCTAGTCCCTTGACCACCCACGCCGCCGCGGTGTCGTCATAGAACCAGATGCAAGCCTGCGGTCCCTTGGGGCTGTCGCTGCGCCCGGCGATGAAGATCCTTCCGTCAAGAGTCTCGGTCATCGCGTAGGCCTCAGACCATTGACCACCATCCATCGCGGGCAGGACGTAGCTTTCCAGCGTGATCGGATCGGTGGTTGCATCCAGAACCGTTGTAACGAACGCCTTGTTACCGCGCTTGGTCCCGCCATAGCCGGCGATGATTGTCCCGTCGGCGGACACGGCCTGGACCGAGCTGGTTTGCAGGGTTTGTAACGTGGAGAACATGTCCGTGATGGTCAGCTGCACCGGAATCGGCACACCCTCCTCATCCACGACCAATGTATCGGCGAACCAACCCACCATACCGGTCTTGACGTTGCCGGTGCCGACAATGATGGTGCCGTCAAACGACACGTCGTTGACCGCCATGTCGGAGATGCCGCCGCCAAAGTCAGGGATGGCCAGGTAGTTATCCTCTTCGGCTTCGGCGTCATACGCCCATAACCACTCCGCGCCGTAGGACACGGTTCCCGTCGTCAGGGTCCCCACCGGCATGGATCCGCACCAGTCCAGGTTTTCTGCCACCTTGTCATATGGACAAGAATCAACCGTCATGTCCGATGCCGCATAGGCCGCCTCGCCTCCGACACCCTCCTGAACCTGGAGCTCGTTGTAGAGAGGCGGCTGCCCGTCATCTTCGGTGGAAAGGGCCCAGTCGATGTCCATTCGCCAAGCTCTCGTGAAGTCCACCACGGCGGTGGAGCCAACGGCCACCTTCCCGTCCCTGGAAATACCCAGAGCCTGGCTGGAGTCGTGAGGACCGTCCATATGACCCAGTTTCCAGAAATAGAAAGGATAATCCATCTCAGGCGGATCTGGTTCGCCGTCCGGTGGCGGCTTACCTTTAATGCCGCCCTTGGCTGCCAACGCGGAGCCACCGGCCAGCAGCAGGAACGCGCTGGCCATGATTGTAATAATCAGGTTACCTCGTTTCATTGTTTCCTCCTCGCGCCTCAATCCGAGGCACCTCGGTAGTCGACTCTGCGGAACATGATGTCGCTACCCTGTTCACTCTCTTCAAGCCAGATGCCGTACATCCGCGAACCGTCCGGAGTCTGCCGAAGCTGGGCTGCGCCCTGCTGGGGCTTGTCCTGCGCCAACGGATTCCAGCCTTCCTGCGGCTTGCCGCTTCCGCCCTGCGGCGTCACGACCACGCTTTGATAGCGTTGTCCCTTGTCCAGGGTCCGGCTGTAGTAGATATCGAGCGGCATCTTCGGGTACTCCACATCGTCCGGCAGCTGGTTCTGGTTGAATTCCAGGCCGAAGGCGAGCTGGTACACGCTCGAATCCCAGATGTCTTCCGGGTACCCGGTGCTGGTTCCATCGAGATTCTTGATGGTTCCCGGCGTCTTGACCAGGCGCGGCTCCAGTACGCTGACGCGGTTGTTGCGCAGGTTCGAAACGTTGCGCGGTGGCTCTGAAGCGTCAGGCCCGTAGGTCGTCGTGACTACTTCCTCATCCCAGGTGATGGTCTGAGTTTCGTAGTCCTCGACCGGGACCCTGAAGACCACGTTGTGCTCGATGTCCGTACCATTGGGGTCGGTCTTCCAGTCCTTGCCGCCATTGAAGGAGCGCCGGACATAGAAGTCGTACTTGTCGTTTGCCGACCGTCCCCAATTGGGCGTCCAGGCGAAACCGATCAGCAGGTCGTCGCCGTTGATCGCTCCGCGCTGAGCTTTGGCGTCAAGGCGCGGATGCTTCGCTGACGTATCTGCCAGGTTGGCCGGACTCCACGTCCACCGGAGCATCTTCTCGGGTTTTTCCGAATCAAACGGGTTCTGCCACGTGACAGTCGGCTCGACGCTGCTGACGTTCTGCGCGCCAGGTACGATGTTGCCGAAGGCATAGGGGTTGCCTTTCGTCAGAGAGACAGCCCGCCGCATGAAGATGTCCGCCGGTTTGCCTTTGCCTTCCTCACCCTGTCGATAGAGCGCTACAAGTACCGTGCCAGACGGCCCTGCCTTGGACTTGGGCTGGGTGACGAAGCGCACCCGCCGCGCGTTTTCGTACGCAAGCTGCGGGTCACCTTTCCAGTCGAGCAGCAGATCGCCGAACTCGTCGACCAAGTAGACAGGGTTACCGGCTTCGTCGGTTTCCGGCAGGTTCAGGATGCCGCCGCCAGCGGCCAAGTCCGGACTTCTGAAGTCGAAGCTGTGGTAGATGACATTCTTGCCCTCGTCGGGTTTGTACTTGGTGTCGTGCTCATCCTCCGAATCCGTATCACAGTCGTGTTCGTCGCCGTGGTCTGGAGGGATGCCAACACCTTTGCTTTCCTCGTAGCCGACAATGGCCCACGCACTCTTGGTGCCGTCAGGCTTCTTGTACGGTTGCAGGAAGATATTGGCCCGGGACGCGCCCGTGTTGCCGTCCAGGAAGCGACCGTCGGCGGTCACGCAGACGTGGTGAACTTCACCATTGGGGTTGGTCTTCGCCACCGTGTAAGCGCACAGCGGATTGGTTCCAGGTAACTCGGCCGTGCCGATACCGTCGAGGGTGCCACAGTACCGGTGGGTGCCCTGGCCCTCCTCGTCGTAATCGTGCTCACCGTGGCCGCCCGCGGGATCCATGTTCTCCAGGCTGCAGACGTCGTTGTCGGAGATCCGCACCGGGAGTGACATGGGCACCAGCGCCTTGACCCGGTTGGCCAGCTCAGGGTCGGTGTCGACCATGTCCTCACCGTTGCCGAGTGCTCCGCCCGGGTAGTTGTAGTCGACCTTGCCGAAATTGGCCAACGTGATATAGCTGTACCAGATGTCGGTCTTGTTGGTTGAGCGAGCGCCGCTCCAGCCATCACCGGGTCCTTCACCTTCGCCCGGCCGCAGGCCTTTCGGGTCCTCCTGCCAGACAATGGCGAATGCAACATCGGTGCCTGCTCCCGCAAAGAGCTGGTAGGCATCGCGCCGACCGGACGTGACCCGCTCGGGCTTGAACCACTGGATGTCGCCTGTATAGGGATCGATCGTGGCGCGGCTGGACCAAACGCAGCTGTAAGGAATCTCGCCCATCCCGGGGAATTCCTCGTAAATCACTGACCGTTGTGGACCGGCAACGCCAAAAATATCGTCCTTCCAGTAGGCGTCATCGCCCGGGTAGTCGGTTGCGCAAAATGTCCCTTCGTCGGTTTCGCGGCAGATGTCGCACGGGTCGGGCTGTCCGTCACCGTCGGTGTCGGGGCAAACCTCTATGGCATATCCCGGTCGTCCGCCACGGCAGAACTTGTCCGTCCACGCCACGAAGATCATGTTGTCCTTGACCTTGAGCATGGGTTTCGCAGAAGCGCCCGGATAACCGAGCAGCGATGACTTATCTGCGGTCTTCGAGAGATTCCTGCGTTTCCAGGTATCGCCGTCATCTCTCGAAACAGCGAGGAACACATCGGCCGAACTTGTGCCCTCAATCTCATCGAGGTACGAAACCACGATGGGTTTGGCGACATCGCGCTCTTCGATGACCTCGCCATATTCGTCGTGATAGACCACGGTGGTCGCAGTGTCATCGGCGCGCAGCGCCGGCACGTAGACTGGTACGATTTCGATCTTCGCTTTGTCACTCGCCATGTCAGGCGTCTTGGAGATATTCCTCTTCATGAGGTTGCCGGCTTGCATGCCGGAGTTGAGATTCTCCTTTGCTTCCTCCTTGGTGACGGCCGCCAGGGTGACCTGTCCATCGCAAGCCGCGATGGTCGCGTCGATCAGCTGGCCGACGGCGAAGTCATCGGCGAAAAATTCCTCGGGAGGCGGCATCTCGGAATCACCGAGTACGCCATTCAGGCAAGCCACCACGGGTGCGGAAATGTTGATAGCGCCCTGCGCCGGGTTGCCGTCCGCGTCAAAGCTCTGTAGCAGCCGAGCCACGTTGAGTACCCGATCGTCATCCATGTCGGTCCCGAACAGGTCATCCGGCGCCACGGCCCGAGCTGCCTCGGCGTCGCCTAGGCGAAGGTTGCCGACGGCGAAGTCGATGCGCTCGTCGGGAATGAACCGGAACTGCCCGTTGTCGCCGGTGATTCCGGACTGGGTCGGGGTTTCGAAGTACAGCCCGTTCACGTTGGCGTCGACGAAGTGTCCGGATTCGACCTTGGCGATTGGATAGATTACGTACCAGGCCCAAACGGCACCGTCCTTGTCGGATCGGTCGAATGTGCCGTCGCCCTCAGCGTAGGCGGTTTCCGGGACGCTCATCCAGACTTCTTCGAAGAAGCCTGCCTCGACTTCGACGATTTCGGACCATTGCAGTTCAGCGGCCACGATGATGTAGAGGTTCGGTGGGCACTTCTCGGGGCGCATCCCCCAGCAGATCTCGAAGGTGCTAAGTGGGATCACCTCTGTATGGTCTTCGGCCCTGACGCCGTATTCCCAAACGTAATCTGTCTTGTATTCGAGCTTGCTGACTTTCGGTTGTCGGCTCTTATTGTCGAGGATTGCGTCGAATTCTGTTGCATCCTGGACGACATGGATCGCCACTTCCGCAATCTTCAGGCCCTCGTCTGGATGGATGGCGATCTTCAGATCGTCCTTGGTGTTCCATACGGCAACGTCGCCCGTGTCATGCCAGAGAGTGACGACGTCGCCATTGTTGTATCTAAGGTCGGTTTCGACCGGCCAGACGAGATTTTCGTCCGCGCCGACGTTGCCGGCCAGCAAGCAAAGCACCGGTACCGCGACCAGCGCATATGCTTGCGACTTGAGTTTTAGCAGACACATTTTTGCATCCTCCTTCTAAGTCATCGCGTTACGAGCCGGCGCCTGTTACCGCGAGCGCTGTGTCCCCCGCGATGTTGTCTTCGAGATTTCCTGTTGCTGGCCGGAGCGAGCAGAAACGATTTCCCCAAGCCTCTACAACGTTTTCTCTTTTGTTTACCTCACCTCAGTTTCCCCATCGGGCTTCCTCGAGTCACAGGCAATCGTTCAGGCATTCGCGAAGGAACATCTTGCTTGCCAGTATCGAGGTGCCGTCATAGGTGCCTTCGGATCTCACGATGCTGCCGGGTTCAACGAGATCGAAGAACTCGTCAGCGTCGATTTCAATGTGGGCCACGTTCTGGAATAGGGTGTCCTGATTGGATGTCACGGTGACTCCGAGCATCGTGATGCTCGGCCGCTCGATTGCCTCAACCAGTGCCTTGAGCGTCGTCACGTCGTTCGGCTCGTCTCGCTCGAGCCGGGTAGCGATGACCGAATCGCCGTCCAGGACGGCACGAATCTCGAGGCGGTCGCTAATCGCAAGATCGCCGAAGCCGAAGGTTGGCGGTCCGGACGTCGTTTGATCGCGGAACAACGTGAACTCGTTCGTCTGCACGGCGATGCCGAGGACCGCAACGATCTCGTTCTCGACATCAAGCGCATCGACGTTGCCTTTGATTTGAACCAGCGACGGCAGGTGGAACACAATCCGCTCAGCCACGAGCACGCCGGCGTCATTGATAGTGCCGTCTATCGAGACTTTGACATCGAGTGCCAGGGTATCCAAGGTCCCATTCACATAGACGGTGTCCGCAGTGGTCGTAACCGCCTGCCCGTCGACGTCGAAGTTGGTCGCCGAAACGAACGCCGTCACATAGCCGATCAACTCGTACAGGCACTCGCCGGCACACAGCTGGTACCTGTCTCTGTCCCGATCACGTGCCTGAACCATGTTGGCCAACATGTGGCCGTTCTGGATCATGGCGGTGCTGGTCACCTGGACGTACATGCCATTGGCGAGGTCGGCACCTCCCAGCTCCAGCATGGCCGAGGAGTAGTCACAGGACTGCGTGCCGATGCGGAAGCGTTGCTGGCCGATATCGAGATCAGAAATCTCACCTTTGACCTGCATGGTCATGCCCGCCAAAAATTGGTTAGCAACACGACGCACAAAAGCGGCCTGGATATGCTGCTGGCTTTTCCACAGACCGCTGGCCTCGACGACATGGCCAACTTCGAGATCCTCGAACGTGGCGTCTTCGAATACCGTGAGTTCGTCGACGAAGACCGTTCGGCCAAGCACCACGAAGCTCCCGGTCGCCCGGTCGATACTCGAAACAGGACCCTCGGCGTCATCCAAAAATCTGATCTCGCTGGCTCGTGCGGCCCGTGTCGTGGTGTCGATCGTGCCGCCAATCGACACGATCATGCCGATCCGCAGATCGGATACGGTGCCGGGCTCGCCATCCATCATCACCGTCGTGGCGGCGGTGTCGAACTCCACGCCGTTCGCGATCACGCTGCCAAAACCCGTGATTGGGCCGACGACCACGACATCGTCTGTGCCGACCACTGGCGCGGGAACGGGGGCTCGGTTGGAGTCGCTGTCACTGCAGGCTGCAGCGAGCAGCAAGACGAGCATTGTGAGAGTGAAGCCGTTTTTCATAACTGAAACCTCCTTGCCGCCAGCTGCGCGACTGGCCAGCCGATTCCACTGGCTGCATCCACTGCATCAGCCAGCGGGCAAAGCACTGGGAATATCGCCGGTGAAGACCTTTGTGACGTGGGTGGTAGCGGGCACGGGTAAGTGCCCTCATGTGAAGTCAGCGCGTTGCGAACCGGCGCCCGCTGCTGTGAGCACGGCGCAACCCGATATCGTCTTCGGGATCTGTATGACATTACTACGGCTTCTTGTGCCATCATTCAGCTTCCCTTCCGGTCGTAACTTGTGAAACTCCCTCACGACAAAGTCTATTGCCGGCGCCTTGCGGACAACATGAGACAAATACTGAACCGAATATAGGATTGAATCGGATCAGGGCGTCGGTGTTTGTCCTACGCAAAGTGCGTATTTCACCCGAACGGAACGGACTAACGGTCTCTCACGAGGTAATGGAGTTCGACAAACGCGACTGTTACGAAGAATTGCTGCTCGAATCGAGAGCGTTTGAAGGCGTACGCGGCGACTGATTCTCCCGGGGGGACGAGGGGGGGCTTGGTGTAGCCAGTACGAAACAAATGGGACGTAAATTGATTCCCAAAAAAACCGCCGTGTATTTGATCGTCTTAGGGGTGTTTCAGGGGTTAGTTTTGTGAATCGAGTCTGTAACTCATAGATCTTATTGATTTGTATTCCTGGCTTCGAACCAGGCCGTTCTTTGGCGATTATCCGAGATCACTGCCGACCTTAGGCCGTGCTCTATTGACGTAATTCTTCGCTCATCGCGCGTTTCATTTGGGGCGGAAAATTCTGCCGGGATATTGCCGGTTCCTGAGCGAATACAGGATAAGAAAAAGCGCTAATTGGCGCCATGATTTGTGACCAGTTTTGACGGTGACTGACACAAAAGTGGCCAATTGGCCTTAATTGACGTGCGAGCCAAAATTGGATTGTGCTCTATATATCAGCAAGATACCGATTGGTGCCGATCGAGAACGACTTAC
>Ga0224508_10004664_pt1 | contig 11151 bp, 9 predicted proteins | sample SF_Jan12_sed_USG_4_FD_170157 | JGI IMG/M metagenome (GOLD analysis project Ga0224508, IMG submission 170157) | Sediment microbial communities from San Francisco Bay, California, United States - SF_Jan12_sed_USGS_21 | ecosystem: Environmental > Aquatic > Marine > Sediment | place: USA: California...
CATTTCCTTCCCGGCCAGCCGCTAGAGGAAAACGGCCACACGAGTGCCGGCGTGATTGCGACCGCAATGCTCCGCGATACCAACGTGCAGATCACCGCCGGCGTCGACATCGAGTGGAGCGACATGTTTCTCGAAGAAACACAGGCCGCACCGACGGAGGGATCCGCGTTCCTCGTGGCAACCCGACCCGTCGGCAAGCATTACGACTATACCGTGACGAGTTTGGGCGCGGCGCCATACGTGCAGACCGAATACCGGGCGGGCGAACGCCTCAGCATTGGCGCCGGCCTGCGGCTCGATTACCTGCACTACGACTATGACAACCGCATGCTGGATGGCAACACGCGTGACGATGGGACACCGTGCGGATTTGGGGGCTGCCTGTACTCGCGACCCGCTGACCGCAGCGACAGCTTTACCAACCTCGCACCGAAGTTTTCACTGAACTACGCGATCAGCCCGACATCGCGTCTCTATGCGGTGCTTGCGCGCGGCTTTCGCGCTCCGCAGGCGACCGAGCTGTATCGGCTGCAGAGCGGCCAGCAAATCGCGGATCTTGATTCCGAACAAATCGACAGCCTCGAGATCGGTTTGCGCACGGTGCGGGAGCTGATCGCCACAGATCTCTCGATATTCGCGATGGATAAACGCGACAGCATCTTTCGCGACTCGGAGGGATTCAATGTCAGCGGCGGCCGAACCGAACATCGCGGCGTGGAAGTCAGCGTCGACTGGCAGCTGCACGCAAGGCTGATGCTGTCGCTCGATGCAAGTTACGCACGCCATCGTTATGACTTCGACGTCGTCGCGGCGCGTGGCGAGACTTTCACGAGCGGACGCGACGTCGATACCGCGCCACGCTGGTTGGGCAGCCTCGAACTGAAGTATGCCGTTCTTGACGCCGTTGACGTGGGCTTACAGGTGACTTCGATCGGCGCCTACTATCTCGACGCCGAAAACCAATTTCGCTATCCGGGCCATGCGATCGCTAATCTGCGTGCGGCGGTGCGGCTGGCGCCCAGATTCAAACTCGCGTTGCGGCTCAATAATATTACCGACCGCAACATCGCGGATCGGGCTGATTACGCTTTCGGCAACTACCGGTATTTCCCGGGACGCGGACGTGAGTTCTTTGCCGAGTTTCAGTACTCGCCGACGAAAGAATCGCTATAGGCGATCAGCGCTTCCAGTTGGGCCGTACGCTGTGCATCACTCCACCTGAGTTCATCGGCGGCGATCGAGGCAATCGCCGGGTACAGATCACGCCCCTGATTGGCGTCGAACCCGAGCATCAGGCGGCGATAGACAATATCGGTCAGCGTACGCACCAGTTCTTGGCGGATCGCAAATACGACTTCGGCGGCGAGTACGGTCTTGTTGGCATCAATCGCCTTGCCCAATGACGGTTCCGATTTCACCAGCTCGAACACGCTGAGCGCCCGGCCGCCGTAGACGTCGAGAAACCGCTCGACACCGGGCTGTGACAGGTCCGGAACGGCATCCAGCGCCGCCCGTGCTTCGTCGAGCCGGTATGCGCCTGGCAGCAGCGCATCATGGGTACGGCAAGCGGGCAGCTTGCGTCCCAAAAGCTTACCGAGCCTATCAACGGTCTGCTCAGCGAGGTGGCGGTACGTGGTCAGCTTGCCACCGATGATCGATATCAGGCCGCGCGCGATCTGGCTGTTCTCCTTGATGATATGCCGCCGCGTGATCGCCGACTCCGGCCCTTTCTCGCGATACGGCAGCGGCCTCACTCCCGAATACGCGTAGTGAATATCCCCGGTGGTCAGCTTGGCGCCGGGAAATACGCGATTCGTCTCGTTCAGCAGGTAATCGACTTCTTCGCGGCTGGCGCGAAGCGCGGCGATGTCGCCCTCAAAGCGAATATCCGTCGTGCCGATCAGGTAGAGGTCGTGCCAGGGAATGATAAAGAAGGGCCGGCCGTCGGCCGCCGCCTCGACGTAGAACGCATCGCCGGGTGCTCCTTCGAACGCGCCGACGATGATGTGACTGCCCTTCGTGCCCCCAATCAGCTGCGGCGACTTGCCCGGCGCGACGCTCAGCACTTCGTCTACCCACGGGCCGGCTGCATTCACTACAACCCGCGTATCGACCTCATGGTGCTCGCCGGTCAGTGTGTCCCTGAATTCCACTGACCTCACAGCGCCATCGTGGACATTTATAGACGTCACAGTACTGTAAGTACGGATGTCGGCGCCCGCCGCGCGAGCGCCAAGCAGGTTCTCGAGCACCAGTCGCTCCGTGAACGTGATTTGCGCATCGTAGTAGCGCGCCGCCGCACGCAGACCCTCCTTGGCGAGACCTGGTTCGATTTCCAGAAGCTCTTCACGGCTGAGCATTTCGTGCCCCGGTACAGTCTTGCCGACAGACAGCATGTCGTAAGCAATCATGCCGAGACGAATCAGTAGTGGACCACGCCGAGCACCTTTGTAAATCGGAATGCAGATCCTGATCGGCCGCACCAGGTGTGCTGCAATTCTGCGCAAGGTGATGCGCTCGCGCAGCGACTCGTGCACGAGACCGATCTCGCCATATTCGAGATAGCGCAATCCGCCGTGAATCAGGCGACTCGACCATGCGGATGTCGCCGTACAAAGATCGTACTGTTCGAGCACGATGACGTGCAGGCCTCTGAGGGCTGCGTCGCGCGCAATGCCCGCACCGTTGAGGCCAGCACCAATGACGGCGACGTCATAAGGCGCATTATTCTCTGCCATCACGGCCGGACCTGGCCGCTACCGCGCACGACGTACTTGTAGCTCGTCAGCTGTGCCGCACCGACGGGACCCCTGGCATGCACGCGCCCGGTCGCAATGCCGATTTCGGCGCCCATGCCGAACTCGCCGCCATCGGCAAACTGCGTCGATGCGTTGTGCAGGACGATGGCGCTGTCGACTTCGCACAAGAAGCGCTCGGCCGCCGCATCGTCGTCGGTAACGATGCTTTCCGTATGTCCGGAACCATAGCGAGCGATGTGCGCGATCGCCTCGTCGATGTCATCGACAGCACGAATCGAGATGATTGCATCCAGGTATTCGGTATACCAGTCGGCTTCGTTGGCACTTTTGGTCCCGTCTACAATGGAAGCCACAGTGTCATCACCGCGAATCTCGCAGCCTGCATCGACCAGCGCGGCCGCGACAGGTGGCAGCAGGCGCCCGGCAGCAGCGCGATCGACGAGTATGGTCTCTGCCGCGCCACAAATGCCGGTGCGGCGCATCTTCGCATTCAGCGCGATATCGCGAGCCATGTCCGTGTCGGCTGCTTCGTGCAGGTACACGTGGCAGATGCCTTCCAAATGCCCGATAACCGGTACGCGCGCATCGTCCTGCACCCGCTTGATCAAGCCTCTGCCGCCACGCGGCACAACGACATCGAGCCACTCGGTCATCGAGGACAGCAGGTAACCCACCGCCGCCCGGTCGGTTGTCGGCACCATTTGCACGACGTTCGCGTCTATGCCGACGGCAGCCAGGCCGGCGCGCAGGCAGGCGTAGATCGCGCGGCTCGAATGAAAGCTCTCCGATCCGCCGCGCAGAATCGCCGCATTGCCTGACTTGACGCACAGTGCTGCGGCATCCGCCGTCACATTCGGTCGGCTCTCGTAAATGATGCCAATGACGCCAAGCGGTACCGTGACGCGCTGAATCACGAGGCCATTGGGGCGCTCCCATTCGGCGATCACCTGACCTACAGGGTCGGGTAAACGGGCCACAGCTTCTATGCCCGCTGCCATCGCCTCGATGCGATCCGCATCTAGCATCAGGCGATCGAGCATGGCGTCGCTCAGGCCCCGTTTCCTGCCCTCCGCCATGTCCTTTGCATTTGCGGCGAGGATGTCGTCACAACGCTCGCGGATCTGCGCGGCCGCAGCCAGCAATGCGTCATTGCGTTCGTCATTACCGGTGAGCGCCAGCGACGCTGCGGCACGCCGTGCCGCGGCGCCCATTGCATCCATCGTGTCGACGATAGACATAGATGTCTCGATTTCAGCGCTCATTATCGAACAATACCAGCTCATCGCGGTGGATCATCACGGACCGCCCCCGATAGCCCAGCCGCTCCTCTATTTTTTCTGACCGGCACCCGGCCAGGCGCTGCGCTTCCTCGCTCGAGTACTCGGCGAGACCGCGCCCCAGCTCCTTGCTGCTGCTGTCTACCAATGAAATCACATCGCCGCGGCGAAAACTGCCGACAACCTCGACGACCCCGACCGGCAATAGGCTGTTGCCACCTGCCAGCGCCGCGACCGCCCCGTCATCGAGCCTGAGTTGGCCGCGAACCTCCAGGACGCCAGCCAGCCACTGCTTGCGTGCCGCAGCCGGCGTGCCCTCGGCACGAAACACCGTGCATTTGCCGCCGGCGGCGAGCGCCGACAGCGGCCGGTTAATCGCGCCGCCTGCAATTACCGTGGAACAGCCGGCATGCGTTGCTATGCGCGCTGCCTGGACCTTGGTTGCCATGCCGCCGCTGCCGATGTCCGATCGTGTTTCACCCGCAATACTCAGTATGTCAGCAGTGATGGTACGCACTTCGGCAATATGCTCGGCACGGTCGTCCTTACCCGGATCGGCCGTGTACAAACCATCGACGTCGGATAACAGTACCAGCGCGTCAGCCATGACCAGCTGGGCAACGCGCGCCGCGAGCCGGTCGTTATCGCCATAGCGAATCTCCTCGGTCGCAACGGTGTCGTTTTCGTTGACGATGGGTATGACCTTGCGGTCGAGCAGCCGCGTCAGCGTGCCGCGCGCGTTGAGAAAGCGACGCCGGTCCTCGGTGTCCCCGGGCGTCAACAGGATTTGAGCTGCCGTGATGCCATGTTTTGCGAGCGCCTCCTGATAGGCGTGGACGAGCTGCACCTGCCCGGCCGCTGCGGCAGCCTGCAAATCTTCGAGTTTCGCCCGCCGGGTATTGACGCCCAGCACGTTGCTGCCGATCGCGATCGAGCCGGACGAGACAATCAACACCTCGTGCTGCTGCTGCTGCAACATTGCCACATCGTCGGCGAGGCCCTGCAGCCAGCCTCGATGCACGTGACCGTCGTCGCCGATCAGCAGTGATGAACCGACCTTGATGACCAGGCGGCGATAGTCTTTCAGGTCGAACCGGGACATGCTTCAGGCAGAAAGATGATGGTGCGCGTCGTAGGACGACAGTGTCACCTCTCCTTTTGACACTGCCACGCTGCCGCTGCGGGCCACCGCCGACAATTTGCCGATCTCGCCGGCTGCCACGACGAACTCGTCGATCTCGCTGACACGCCCGGTCAACTGAATTGTGAAACTGTCCTGCGAGTCGTCGAGGATTTCGCCGCCGTATTTGCGGGCCAGCGACAGCGCTTTAGCGCTGCCCCCCAAACCCAGTTTGAGCTTCACAATGACCAGTTCACGTTCAAAATGGTCGCCCAGCGTCATGTCGTGAATATTGACGACGTCCACGAGCTTGGCGAGTTGCGAATTGAGCTGCTCGATCGCCGCGTCCGAGCCCGTGATGACCAGCGTGACGCGGGATACGGTCGGATCGTCAGTCGGCGCAACGTTGAGGGATTCGATATTGTAGCCGCGAGACGAGAACATGCCGGTCATGCGCGTCAGCGCGCCGACTTCGTTCTGCAACAGAACCGATATCGCGTGTCGCATCGTTGGATCATTCCTGCTCGATTAAATACATACAACTGAAACTAATATTGCGCTCAGTTGCGCGGATGTTCGCGTACGGGTCCGAGTATTGCAATGCAATAAAAATTAGTAAACACTCGCCGAAAATCCGGCACTTACGTGACATGGCACGATTCCGTGGACGAGCAGGCGAACACAGCGACAACAACGGGCCACCCGCTGGCCGGCACGCGCATGAGCGGCGCGGATATGGTGGTGCAGGTGCTCGCCGACGAGGGCGTCGATACGATCTTCGGCTACAGCGGTGGCGCCATCTTGCCAACCTATGATGCCGTGTTCCGCTACAACGATACGCACCGCGACGCTGATGGCAAGGCCGCGATCCCGCTGATCGTCCCAGCCAATGAACAGGGTGCCGGCTTCATGGCATCGGGGTACGCCCGTGCCAGCGGCAAGGTGGGCGTGGTCATGGTGACCTCGGGGCCCGGAGCGACCAATACCGTCACGCCCGTGCGCGACTGCATGGCCGACTCGGTGCCGATCGTCGTCATCTGTGGCCAGGTGCCACGCCCCGCTATTGGCACCGACGCATTCCAGGAGGCTCCTGTCTCTGCCATTATGGGTGCGGTCGCTAAACACATATTCCTCGTAACAGATCCGCTGTTTCTCGAAGATACGATGCGCAGCGCGTTTGAACTTGCGCGCACCGGACGCCCCGGACCGGTCGTCATCGACATTCCGAAAGACGTGCAAAACTGGGAAGGCGAATTCAAGGGCAAAGGCGTCTTGCCGCTGCCCGGCTACCGCCGCCGCTGGCAGGCCATTTCCGACAATCGCCTGAGCGACAAGTCCTGCAAGCGCTTCTATGCGATGCTGGCGCAGTCGGAACGTCCGCTGATTTATGCCGGCGGCGGCGTCATCAACAGCAAAGCGACAAAACCCATGCGGCGCTTCGCGAGTGCGTACGGTATTCCCGTGACGACGACGCTCATGGCGCTCGGCGCGAGCGACACGACGCATCCGCTCGCCCTGCATATGCTCGGCATGCACGGCATCGCCTCCGCCAACTACGCCGTCGAGGACTGCGACTTCCTTATCGCCGTCGGTGCACGATTCGACGACCGTGTCGCGGGCGACCCGACGCACTTCGCACCCAATGCGAAGAATATTGCTCACTTCGATGTCGACATCGCCGAGATCGGCAAGGTCAAGCGCGTTAACTGGCATCACATCGGCATTCTCGCGCGGGATCTCGAGGATCTCCTCGCCTATGGCCGCCGTATCGAATTCGAGAAGTCGTTTGCACCGTGGCATGCCGAGATCGCGAATTTGAAGAAAGAGTATTGCCTCAACTACGATCGGGATAGCGAGTTGATCCAGCCATACGCCGTGATCGAGGAGATCAATCGCCACGCCAAGGGCGAGGCGATTATCTCGACCGGTGTCGGGCAGCACCAGATGTGGGCCGCACAGTATTTCGATTATCGCGAGCCGCGGCTGTGGCTGACGTCAGGCAGCATGGGCACGATGGGCTTCGGCTTGCCCGCCGCAATCGGCGCACAGTTCGCGCGACCTGACCGTATCGTTATCGACATCGACGGCGACGCGAGTATCCGCATGAATATCGGCGAGCTCGAAACCGCAACGACGTACAAGCTGCCCGTCAAGGTCGTCGTCCTGAACAATTACGGCGATGGCATGGTACGCCAGTGGCAGAAACTTTATTACGACAGCCGCATGTCGGCGAGCGACAAGTCACTGCACAGTAAAGACTTCGTCAAGGCGGCCGAAGCCGACGGCTTCAGGTTTGCGAAGAAACTCGATCGCAACGCAGATTTACAGCAGATCATCCGTGAGTTCATGGAGTTCGAAGGGCCAGCATTCCTCGAGGTCATCATCGACCCCGACGCCGGCGTCTACCCGATGGTCGGCCCGGGTCTGAGCTACGACAAAATGATCACCGGCGATTTCATCAAGAGCCGCGACAAGCCCACCGACGAGGCCCCCGGCCCCAGCGAGATGTTCTAAATGGGGACATTCCTGATTTAGCGTATTGATACGCTAAATCAGGAATGTCCCCATTCAGATCCTGGAATGTCGCTGTGTGTGAGCAGCGTCACAGCGCGTCGAATACGAATCCGTAGACTCGATCTGTGTGCGAATGCCAATTTTCGGGGTCTCTGATGAATCGTGTCTCAATCTCAATCGTCTCTGCCTGTCTGCTGATCAGTGCCTGTGGCGGCGGCGGTGGTGCGAGCAGCAGTAATCCGCCGTCGGCTATGCTCAAGGTCACTGCAGCGAATGCGCTCGAAGTAACCCAGACCTCTTATGCGGCAGCGCTGGCTAGTGCCAGCCTCGGTGACCTGTCGGGAGAGACCGGGCTTATTGCCGGCGGGCCCGACCAGGTGTCGAAGCTCGACGGCAGTTTCGGCACGGCCAGCAAAATAAACGGCGGCGGCTCGTCGAACCAGGTACCCCTGCCGCCGCAAACGGAAATGTGCGCTATTAGCGGCTCAGTGACGATTTCGGGCGACATTGCCGACCCGGATTCGCCTACCTTGACGCCCAACGACTTCTTCGAAATCGCCTTCGACCAGTGTGTCGACGATCCAGGCGAATCCACGCACGGTGTGCTCCGCTTCGATGTCGACGATTTCGCCGGTGATTTTCTGGCCGGCTTTTACGATCTGACAATGACGCTGACGCTCGACAACTTCCAGGTAACGACCGCGGAAGACGCCTTAACCAGCAATGGCAGCGCCACGGTTGGGATCAACACGATGAATACGCCGTCGGTTTCCGCAAGCATCAGCGGCAGTTCCATGACCGTCGATTCGAACGCAGGCTCGAAATCGCTGCGCAACTTCATCTCGGCACAGACGCTGAATGCGGGCATCTTTCCGTCGCCCTATACGATGACCGCATCGGGTACGCTCAATACCACCCAGCTCGACGGCACGGTTCGCTATTCGACGCCGGTGATGTTCGAAGGCTTCGACAACGACTACCCCGGAGTCGGAGAGTTTCTGGTCACCGGCGACGACAGCAGTGCCCGGCTGGTCGCCGAGAGCAATGTCAACGTGCGCATCGAGATCGACATCGATGGCGACACGGTCGTTGACGAGACGATTAATACGACCTGGGCGGAGTTGGACAGCACGCCGTAATGTAGCGTCCGCTCGCGGCTGGATAAAGCTCCCAAAAGCTGCGTGCTCTGGCTGGAGTACTCCTGTATTATGTGAACTGGCGCAAGGAACGGCTCGGCGGTATACAGGACATTGGGCATATGCTGATCACGCCGCGACACGACAAGCTCAACAAGATTGTCATCCTCAACCCCAAAGGGGGCTGCGGCAAGTCAACGCTTGCGACCAACCTCGCCGCCTGCTATGCGCAGAGCGGCTGTGCGCCGACCATCATGGACTTCGATCCGCAGGGTTCGACGATGGCCTGGCTCAAACGTCGTCCTAAGAATCTGCCTATGATTTACGGCATAGCGGCGTACAAGCAGTCGATGCAGGCGACCCGCAGCTGGCAGCTGCGCGTTCCGAGTGAAACGGTCAACCTGATCGTCGACTCACCGGCCGCCATTTCCCACGATTACTTGCGCGAAGTCACGCGCGACGCAACAACTATCCTGGTGCCCGTACTGCCATCGTCGATGGACATTGACGCGGCCTCGAAATGCATCGCCGATTTGCTGCTGGTCGCAAAAGTAGATCGCAGCGAGCGCAAACTCGCCGTCGTCGCCAACCGCACGCGCAAACACACCAAGAGCCTCGCACGGCTGATGCGCTTTCTCGATTCGCTCGGCATACCGATCATCGCCGTGCTGCGCGACAGTCAGAATTTCGTGCACTCGGCAGAGCGAGGTATAGGCTTACATGAAATGCAGCCAAGCCGCGTGCGCCCTGATGTGGAACAACTCGACAGAATCGCCAAGTGGCTGGACGGCTGGTCCGACCGCCGCATGCAAAACTCCAACGTCAGCGGCATCAGGCGCCGACCGCTGTCCCAAGTGTCCTTGCTGCGGAAATCTCAGATAAGCTCGCCCTGAATCGACGCGTACAGTTCGTGATCGACATTGCCGCCGGATAGAACCACGGCCGTCGTTTTGCCTGACGTGTCGACCTTGCCGGCCAGAACCGCCGCGAGCGCCGCTGCGCCCCCGGGCTCGACGACCAGCTTGAGATGACGAAACGCAAAACGCATCGCCGCCTTTATCTCGTCTTCAGTAACGGCGAGACCCCCGCCGACCAGTCGTCGCATGATGTCGAAGGTCATGGCACCCGGTGAGTCGGTTAACAATGCATCACAAATTGATGGGGCAGACGTCGACACGCTCATGCGCTCACCGGATGCAAGCGATCGCGCCGTGTCGTCGTAGTGCTCGGGCTCCACCGTGTAGATCACTACCTCAGGCAGTCGCGCCCGTAACGCAATCGCGCTGCCCGACGTCAATCCGCCACCACCACAACAGATCAGTACCTGATCCACGGGCAGGCCCAGCGCCATCGACTGCTCGGCGATCTCAAGACCGACGGTGCCCTGTCCCGCAATGATGTGCGGATGCTCGTACGACGGCACGATCTCCGCACCACGCTCGGCCGCGATGCTGCGTGCGATCGCTTCACGATCACCGGTATAGCGATCGTAAAGGATGACCTCTCCACCCAGGCGGCGAGTATTGTCGAGTTTCGCTGCCGGCGCGTCTTCAGGCATGACGATGGCCGTATGCATGCCGAGTATGCCGCCCGCGGCGGCCACGCCCTGCGCATGGTTGCCGGACGACCAGGCAACCGCGCCACGTTTCTTCTGCTCTGCCGACAATTGGCTTAGCAGGTTATACGCGCCACGGATCTTGAACGAGCCGGTTCGCTGCAAGCATTCGGGCTTGAGCAGCACGTAGCCACCGGCAATTCGGTCCAGCTCGAAATTCTGTACCAGCGGAGTTTCGATCGCGACGCCCGAAAGGCGCTTTGCGGCGCCTTCGATATCGGCGATAGCAATCATTCAGTATCTGTTGTCAGCCGATCAACTTTGGCCGCGCAAATGAAATCGTTGTCGGACAGGCCCTTAACCGCATGTGTTGACCATTTGACGTCACAGGTGCCGTAGTTGACAACGAGTTCCGGGTGATGTCCCTCGGTGATTGCGATCCATGCCACCGCGTTTGCAAAACCAAGCGTGCGGCTGTAGACGGGAAAGGAAAACCGCCGCGATATCTCGAGGCCGTCGTCCCTGAGCACCCAGTCCTCGTGCAGGCCCTGCATCAGCAATTCCGCCTGGTCGGTGCGCAGCGGCTCGACACCGCCCTCACACGGTTTGCAGTGTCGGTTTGCGAGATCGTCGGTCATAGTCTGATTATAGTCGAATGTGCGGTAACAGGCCCTCTCCGACTGGCAAACTTGACTGTCACTCTTCTTTAGCGACAGCGCCTAAATTGTGGGAGCGGCTTCCAGCCGCGAATCGATCACCTTTGGGCGGTCCGCGACCGGCATATTCCTCT
>Ga0224508_10004665_pt1 | contig 11150 bp, 10 predicted proteins | sample SF_Jan12_sed_USG_4_FD_170157 | JGI IMG/M metagenome (GOLD analysis project Ga0224508, IMG submission 170157) | Sediment microbial communities from San Francisco Bay, California, United States - SF_Jan12_sed_USGS_21 | ecosystem: Environmental > Aquatic > Marine > Sediment | place: USA...
AACGGGTTGAACGGTTGGCCGAGCCGGCTGTCGGGATCGAGCCGCCGGCCGGAACCCTGGATGAAGTGATCGCCCGCCGCGAACGATTTCTCGTCGAGTACCAGAATGCGAAGTACGCGGGGCGCTATCGGGCATGGGTTGACCGGGTCAGAGAAGCGGAGCAACGGATCGAGGCCGGCTCCACGCGCCTGACCGAGGCGGTCGCGAGGAGTTACTTCAAGCTCCTGGCCTATAAGGACGAGTATGAAGTCGCCCGTCTGCATGCGAAGACAGGTTTTCTCGGTCAGACGAAGAACGAATTCCTGGGTAAGGCCAGGCTCAAGTTCTACCTCTCGCCGCCGTTGCTTGCACGCGTGGATCCTGAGACCGGTCGCCCCCGGAAATACGAGTTTGGCGGTTGGATCCTACCGGTGTTCAGCGTGCTGGCGGGGATGCGGTTCCTTCGCGGAACGCCCTTTGACTGGTTCGGCTATTCACATGAGCGGCGTGCTGAGCGGCTGCTCATCCTCAACTACGAGAACCTGCTGTCGCGTCTCGTGGAGGAACTCGACCCGCTGCGTCTCGATCTAGCGGTCGAACTCGCACGGTTGCCGGAGAGCATTAGAGGTTATGGGCCCGTAAAGAGAGCCGCCATCGATAGCGCTGAGGCGCTTCAGAAAGAGCTATTGGAACGCTGGTCGGGCCCCCAGCAGGCGCGGCCGCCTCAAGCGAGCGCCGCTTGATACGAACGACGGGCGCCATCAACGCGCTGTTCTGGTCTCCTCCGCCGTCGCGCAGCGAATGCAACGGTCCGCGAACGGATAGGCCTTGAGGCGGGCAAGAGGGATCTGCTCTTCGCACGTCACGCAGGTACCATAGGTGCCGTTTTTGATCTGTTCGAGGGCCCGGGCGATGTGACTGAGCTCCAGTCGCGTCTCATTGCCTAGAGCGTCGACCACCTCGGCGTTCTCCAGCTCCTGGGCCTGTTCCTGGGAATCCGCGCTGTGGCCCCCGGTGAGGTTGTCCTTGAGACGCTCGAGGCGGTTCGCCAACTCCTCCCGTTTCGCAATCAGGAATTCCTGGATTTCGGCGTAGTCGTGATTTGTCACCGACACTCCCCTCTGTCGTGTTTATGCATTCCGTTCGCTCTGGGCTGGACGTACACCATCCCGGTGAAACGCCTTTGGCTTGCGGTGACTGCCTGGGCCCATCTAGGATGCGAGATGCCGATCCCAAGCATAGCTCGTATTGCCTGTCGGCCCAAGCTTTCCGCGCCGCGAGGGCGCGTCCGGAGGCAACTTGAAAATCTACGCGGGAACCAGCGGCTTTTCGTACAAGGCGTGGAAAGGTTCATTCTATCCGGAGAAATTACCTGCGAACGCGATGCTCGCTCACTACGCTCGGCGGCTCCCCGCAGTAGAGATCAACAATACCTTCTACCGTATGCCAAGGGCGAGCCAGATGGAGAAGTGGGCTGCCCAGGTCCCGGGAGAGTTTCGCTTCTCCCTGAAGGCGTCCCGCCGAATCACTCACATGAAGCGTCTGGAGGACTGCCGTGAAGAAACCGACTATCTGTTTCGGACCGTCGGCGGGCTCGGCGCCCAGCTCGGCGCGGTGCTTTTTCAGTTGCCCCCGTATCTGCGCAAGGATCAGCCGCGGCTCGAAGCTTTCGTTGAAACCCTTCCCCAGGGCATCCAGGTGGCGATGGAGTTCCGTCACGACTCATGGTTCGATCAGCCAATCTTCGACCTCCTCTCGGCTGAGGGGCTGGCGCTGGTGATCACCGACAGCGATGAGTTACCGGTCCCGGAGCTGATTCGCACGGCCGACTGGGCGTACCTCAGGCTCCGCCGCGCCGACTACGGGGAGACCGGGCTCGCGGCGTGGGCGGAGCGTTTGAAGGAGGCCCGACTGAGGGAGGCTCATGTCTTCTTCAAGCACGAGGACGAAGGCGCCGGGCCGAGAATGGCCGAGCAGTTTCTCGAGCTCGCGGGGCGGGGCTAGCGCACCCTGCGACCGAGGCGATTGTAGGGGTCGCCGCCCCGTTCGCGGCCTGCGATAGCGAGCGGTCCATCGCAATCGATCGTGGCAAACGCAAGCCCGTCTTCGTATTGCCCGACCCTCCGAGGGTCGTGCGTCGCGAGTTGATCCCCGATGCTCAGGATCTTGAACACACCGCTATCCCCCGCGCCGCTGAGTCTTCGCTCACCCGAGACCTCGAGTTCTTGCGACTCGTTGAGGCTTGAGCATGGCAGTGCCAGCTTGAATGTCTCCATGACAGTCACTCGAATAGTCCTTGCTGGGGGGAATAACGGTTTCGCCACCGGCCCGTTGACCCGTTTCCGGCCGCTCGTCGCCAGACTGCGACCTCTCGTCGGTTCCTGTGCCCGTCTGTAGGGTGTCTGCCCGACAGTCAAACGTTCGCGGACTAAGCACCGTCTAGCTCCCGGCTGCGTTTGTGCGGCCGTGCTTGCGTCAGTTGCTGTCGTCGCGCTGGCCGCTGAGGGCTTTGAAGCGGGAGAAGTGGCGCAGTGCCGACTGCTGGTCGCCCTGGTACTCATAGAGGCGAGCCAGATTGTAGTGCACGTCGGGGAGCGTTGGATCGACGGAGAGCGTGTGGCGATAGGCTTCCATCGCTTCCTGGATGGCGCCCTGATCTTCGAGTACTACGCCAAGATTGAAGGCCGCTATCGAACTTGCTGGGTCGATCTTCAGAGCTTCCCGGTAAAGCTCCTCCGCCTGCCGGTAGGCGCGTTCGTTGTGCAGGAGACGCCCCAGATTGATGCGGGCATTCACGTGGGTGGCATCGAGGGACAGAGCTTCGCGATAGGCTGCCCGGGCGTCGTCCTTCGCGCCGACCTGATCGAATTCCAGTGCGAGGTCGAACCATTCGTCGCTGGTGCTGGCCTGCTCCCGGGCCAGTGGTGCCGATGCCTTTACGAGGGGCGCCACCTTCTCGGCCAGCTCCTCCACCGCAAAGTTCAGGATGGTCTGGCCGGATTCCGGTTCCCAGGCGGTATTGCGCTCCCGGACCAGGACCCGGTCGGCTTCTGCGAGGACCCGGACGGAGCTGAGTGGCCGCCCGACCGGTAATTGGTCTCGAACCGCTCTAAGCGCCCGCCAGACCCGGCGCGGACCGAGCTGCGCTTCGACGAGCTCATTGGCGGTACGAAGTAAGACCAGGTCCTGAAAAGAGAACCGGTAGTGGCCGCGTGCGTTTCTGGTCGGCGTGACGAAGCCTCGTCGAGCGAAAGACCGAACCCGCTCGGAGGAGATCCCGAGCAGCTCAGCGACTTCTCGGGTGGTATAGGCCCGCATGGGGATCGTTACTTGGCAACGCGCTTTTTGGCGGACGCCTTTTTTCGAGTGGTTTTTCCAGGGGCTTTCTGTGTCGCACGTCGCGCAGGTTTTCTGGTTGCCCCTTCTTCAAGAGAAGCTTTGAGGGCCTCCATAATATCGATGATCTTGTGCTCCGGTTCCGCGGAGGGTGCGAGCGTAATGTCTTCGCCGTCAATCTTACGCTGAATCAACTCCAAAACGCGCTCGCGAACCTCATCCCGATACTTCTCGGGTTCGAATGCGTCGCTCGCGGCCTGATCGATGAGTTGCTTGGCGAGCTTCAACTCGTCCTTCTTGATTTCGGCGTCCTCGATCGGAATCTCACCGAACGATCTGAGCTCCGCGGGGTAATGGAGCTGCTCCATTACCAGTCCATCCTCTTTCGGGCGAACCAGGACCAGGTATTGCTTGCCTCGCGCAGCGTACTTCGCGACCGCGACCTGCCCGGACTCCGTCATCGCTTTGGACAGCAACCGATAGGCCCGGGCGCCACCCCGGTCCGGTCCCAGATAGTAGGTCTTATCCAGGTACTGCCGGTCGATCGCCTCGGCGGCGACGAATTCGGCGATGTCTATGGTATGCGTGGAGGCCGCCTCCAGCGCTTTCAGCTCCTCAGGCTCGAAAAGCACGTACTGGCCCTTGGCGAACTCGTACCCCTTTACGATCTCGTCTCGGGGCACGACCTCGCCGGAATTTGCAGAGATGAGCTGCTGTTTTACCCGGGCGCCGTCCTGCTTGTGGATTTGATTGAAGCGGATGGTGTGCCCCGATTCGGCGGACGAATAGAGCTTGACCGGGATGGATACCAATCCGAAAGAGATCGTCGCCGCTGAAAGGGCTCGCGCAGCCATGGCCGGATCATATATGCTGGTTTTACGCGTGGCAACGAAAAATCCTCAGAAGTTAGAGACTTATCGCGCAAAGCGAAATGCAGATCGAACGCCGGAGCCGTTCAGCTCCGGCCGCCCGTCGAGTCAGCGCTTCGTGGTCCAGCTCCATGCGGCCCGGGCCAGGCACTATGATTTTCGGCTCGAGCTCGGTGGCGTACTGAAGTCCTGGGCGGTCCCGAAGGGGCCCTCGCCCAATCCCAAGGACAAGCGCCTCGCGGTTCATGTCGAAGATCATCCCCTGGAGTACGTGGGCTTCGAAGGGCTGATCCCACAGGGGAATTACGGTGCCGGCGCGGTCATCGTGTGGGACCGGGGACGTTGGATCCCCCTGAAGGATCCCGACGAAGGCCTCGCAAATGGCAAGCTCTTGTTCGAGCTCCGGGGCTATAAGCTTCGGGGCAAATGGACGCTCGTCAAGACGAAGCGCGGCGAGAAAGACTGGCTGTTGATCAAAGAGCGGGATCAGCAGGTAGAAGAGGCGGGGACTGAGTGCTACCCCCCGGACTCTATCCTGTCCGGCCGAACGGTCGAGCAGGTGGGCGCGGCGGAGGATCTGGGTGTGTCCATTCATGCGGCGCTCGAGGGGCTCGGCGCCAAGCGTCGAAAATTTCTCGCCAGTGAGGTCCGACCCATGTTGGCCAAAGCGGGCGCGGCCTTCTCGGATCCGAACTGGGTGTATGAGCTGAAGTACGACGGCTATCGATTGCTGGCGTACCGGAACGCGGACATGGTGACGCTGTACTCCAGGGCGGGTCATGACCTCACCGCGACGTTTCCCGAGATCGTCGATGTCATCCGGTCACTGCCCTTTAAGGAGTTCATGCTCGACGGTGAAGTCATCGTGCATGATGCGCAGGGGTTGCCGAGCTTCTCCCGTCTGCAAAGACGGGGCCGGCTGAAACGCCGTCCTGATGTTGAGCGCGCGGCGGTGGAGTATCCAGCGACGTTCCACGTGTTTGATCTGCTCACGTTCGACGGCTTCGATACGCGACCGCTGCCTCTGATCCAGCGAAAGGACATACTGCAGCGTCTGCTTCCCACCGTCGGGCCATTGCGCCTGTCGGAGCACATTGTCGAGCAGGGTGAGGCGATGTTCGCTCACGTCCAGGAGATGGGGCTGGAAGGGATCGTCGCTAAGCGCGCCGACTCTCGGTATGTTTCCCGGCGCTCGGCGGACTGGATAAAAGTCAACGCGGCGAAGAGCGATGACTTCGTCGTTCTGGGATACACGTCTTCGAAGAGCTCTCAGCCGGACTTCCGTGCGCTCCTCCTGGGACAGTATCGGGGTCGCGAACGGGTCTTCGTAGGCAAAGTCGGTACGGGCTTCAGTCAGGAAGTCCGCGACTCCCTTGCCCGAGCGCTGCTCGATGCGCCCCCGGATTCGGCCCCGGCCGGTGCGCCCAAGCATCGGGACCTGAACTGGGTCAAGACCGACATCGTCATCCAGGTGAAGTTCAAGGAAAGAACCGGGCAGGGACTGCTCCGCCAGCCGGCATTCCTTCGAGTGCGAAACGACAAGGCGTCAAACGAGTGCACTGTGCCGGGATCAGAGCCCGAGGATGCTCCGGTCGAGCTGCCGGGGGCCGTTGCCGAATCGCCGCGACCGCAGCTCACCAACCTGGAAAAAGTGTTCTGGCCCGAGGACGGCCTGACGAAGGGTGACTTGCTACAGTATTACAGTGATATCTCGCCCTGGCTTCTTCCATACCTCAGGGATCGCCCCGTGGTCCTGACCCGATACCCGGACGGGATCGAGGGCAAGTCTTTCTTTCAGAAAGATGCACCGGTCTATGCGCCTGACTGGATGCGGCTCGAGTCTATGTGGAGCGAGCATGCGCAGCGCGAGATTCGCTACTTCGTTCTCGATAACGAGGACGCGCTCCTTTACGTTGCCAACATGGCGTCGATCCCGCTCCATGTCTGGGCGAGCCGCATCAGCGCGCTGGAGCGTCCGGACTGGTGCATTCTCGATCTCGATCCGAAAGGTGCTCCCTTCGAACATGTCGCCGAGATTGCTCGTTTCGTGCATCGCCTCTGCGAGGAACTCGGGCTCCCCAACTACCCCAAGACCAGCGGCTCATCGGGACTTCATATCCTGATTCCGCTGGGCGCTCGGTGCACGTACGAGCAGACGCGGACGCTCGCGGAGCTTTTGGCGCGGGTCACCGTGAGCGCGCTGCCCGAGATCGCGACGATCACAAGGGTCGTGGAGGCGAGAGAGGGCAGGGTCTATGTGGATTACCTTCAGAATGGACACGGGCGCTTGCTCGCGGCGCCATTCGCGGTCCGCGCGCTGCCCGGGGCGCCGGTGTCCATGCCGTTGCGTTGGTCTCAGGTCACAACGCGTCTGCAGCTGGCCCGTTTCAATATCCGCACCGCTCCGAAGTTGATGGCAAAGGCGGGGGACCCTATGACAAAGGTGCTCACGGGGTCCTCGGACCTCCTGGAGGCCCTCAAGCGCCTCCAGACTCGAGTGCCGCCGCAATAGGCGCGCGCCGGCGCGCCCGAGCTCGCCTGTTCGGTGCGCCGTTCAGCCCAGGTTCAGACCTGCCTTGATAACCTATGCTCAAGCTAACTAGTGGAGTCTCGCTATGATTCGAACATACTTGGTAACTGGTACGGTGATCGCCCTTTCTGTCGTGGCGAGTCCCGCGCGGGCGGACCATGATCACGAGCTCGGCTATATTCTGGGCGGCGCGTTAATCGGCGCTGCGATCGGTGGAATCGTGCATCACTCACATCGTCATGCTGGACACTCCCACCGCTACGTTGGCGCCCACCACGTCCACTACGCGCCGGTAGGATATTACGCGCCGGCCTACCGCTTCAGGCACGTCCACGGATACGGTCGACATTACCGTGCCCGGCATCACGGTCACCGGCACATCGGTCGTCGCTACGCTTATCACCGTCACCATTAACGACCAGGGTTAAACACTAACCCTTCAAAGGCGGCGCGTCGCGGAGATTCCCATCCTCCGCCACGGGCCGCCCCCCCTGAACATCCGTTGCCACAACCTAGGTCGGCCCTGTCCGGGCGCGGTATAGTCATTTCCAGCGTTTCTGGAGGCAAGAACGATGCACGGCAGGATGATGGCGAGCCCTCTCACCATTACGGAGATCATGCGTTTCGCGGACCGCCTGTATGGAGAGACGGAGGTTATTTCCGTCACATCGGACGAAGGCAAGCATCGCAGCAGCTACGGCGAGGTTTTCGGCCGAGCCAATCAAGTCGCCTGCGCTCTCGCGCGTCTGGGTATTCACTCCGGTGACCGCGTCGCTACGCTGGCATGGAACGACCATCGGCACCTGGAGCTCTATTACGGCGTTTCCTGTGCCGGTGCGGTCATTCATACGGTCAACCCGAGGCTCTTTCCGGAACAGCTGGGTTACATGATCAACCACGCCGGAGACCGTGTCGTCTTCTTTGACCCGATGTTTTCTCCGTTGCTCGAGGCTCTGGCCGACAACTTAGCCTCAGTTGAGGCCTACGTGGCCCTCACCTCCGAGGAACACATGCCCGACAGCAAGCTTTCGCCGCTGTATTGCTACGAGGCTTTGCTCGAGGAACACGACACCACGTACCAGTGGCCGGATCTCGATGAGCGGTCGGCCAGCGCGCTCTGCTATACCTCCGGCACCACGGGTAACCCGAAAGGGGTGCTCTACGATCATCGCTCGACGGTCCTCCATGCCTACGCCGCCTGCCAGCCGAACGTGATGGGCCTGTCTCACCACGACGTCGTTCTGCCCGTGGTGCCGATGTTCCACGTCAATGCGTGGGGTGTTCCCTACGCGTGTCCGATCGCCGGAGCCAAGCTGGTGATGCCCGGGCCCAAGATGGGCGACGGCGAAGCCCTGCAGGCACTGATCGAGAGTGAGAGTGTCACGGCGGCGCTCGGCGTGCCCACCGTCTGGCTTGCGCTGTTGGGCTATCTGAAGGAATCGGGAAAGACGGTGAAGACTCTGAACCGGACGTTCGTCGGTGGTTCCGCATGCCCGATCTCCATCATGGAGGAGTTCGAGGCGCAGCATGGTGTTTACACCCACCACGCATGGGGGATGACAGAGATGAGCCCCCTCGGGGCTGTGAACAGGTTGCTGCCGGGAATGGATGCGCTGGAAACGTCCGAGCGAAACGCGGTGCGGGCCAAACAGGGCCGCCCTCCGTTTGGCGTGGATATGAAGATCGTCGATGGCGATGGCAGAGAACTGCCCCGAGACGGTGTCGCATTCGGGGACCTGAAAGTGCGCGGTTGGTGGGTGGCCGACGGCTATTTCGGACACGCGGACAACAGCGAGACTCATGACGAGGAAGGTTGGTTCTCGACGGGCGATGTTGCCACGATCGATCAACGCGGTTACCTGAATATCACGGATCGAACGAAGGACGTCATAAAGTCCGGAGGCGAGTGGATCAGCTCGATAGAGTTGGAGAACCTCGCCGTGGCCCACCCGGATGTCGCGGAGGCTGCCGTCATCGGCATCAAGCACGAGAAGTGGGGCGAGCGTCCGCTTCTGGTCGTGGTTCCAACTGAGGGAGTGACTCCGGACGAGACCAGTGTCCTCGCCTCGTTCAAAGGCAAAGTCGCGGACTGGTGGATCCCGGACTCGATGACACTGGTAGAAGAAATCCCGCACACTGCCACCGGCAAGATCTCCAAGAGCACACTGCGCGAACAGTTCAAGAACCATACCTTCGGCTAGGTCTGGTGCCGGTAACGCCCGTCCGCGACCCAAGACTGCAGTGGGCCGAAAATGGCGGGTGCTCCCGCGCGCTCAGCCGGTATCGGCGCCGGTCGGGATGTTGAACCGCGCGCAGTAGTCGGCGAAACGCTTCCGCTCGGTTTCACGGTCGAGGCCGAATGCTTTCAGCGAATATCTGTGCTTGCCGTGCTTGTCTTTGGGATTCGCTTTCAAATAGGTATTCATGGCCGCGTGGGCTTCCTCGGACAGGGACCAGCCGAGGTAATCGTAAATGCGTTCCACCGCCCCCACTGGATCGGCGACGATCTCCTCGTAGGCGATATCCAGGAAACGATCCGCAGGGAGCGTGTCGCGCTTCTCCAGGAAGCGGTCGAGGGCTCGCGCCCACCGGGCACACCAGTCCCTGCCAATCTCATGGGGATCCGCTCGATCGCTGAAGGCCCGTCGCAGTGCGGTATTCAGGCTCGCGACAGACGGCATGGTCACGAGCGGATCACGATGGGTCTGAATCAACCGGGCATCCGGATAGCGCCTGAGCAGCGGCTCGAGGCTGAAAAGATGCGCGGGGCCCTTCAGCACCCACCGCTCGCCGCCACGGCGCGCCTGCAGGTGTTGCAGTATGCAGTGGTGCATATCAAACGCCATCGTCTGGGCGTCATTCTCGAACCAGTCCTGGTAGGAGGGGACGCGATGCACGGTATGGAATAAGGCGCTGGTAAACACCTGCGCCATCAGGGCGATGCACTCTTGGGGTAGATCAGCGCCGATCGGGTGAATGCGCTTGAAGTCCGGGACGAGACGATTCGCCCAGTTCAATTGCGTGGCTGCTCGGCCTCTGCTCCGCTGCGTATCGCTGGGCGTTCGCTTGGAGCCTGCCGGAAACATCACCTCCCAGGTCACAGGGGTCCGCACGGCCGTGTCCAGTGCGATGAGATTGTGAAGCACGGTCGTTCCCGTGCGTGGAAGCCCGACGATGAACACAGGAGCCGAAATTTTCTGGAGCTCGATGTCAGGCGTGAGCCTGCGGTTTCGTTCGAGGTACAGCAGGTTCTCAAGCAGGCCCACGATGTGTTCTCGTGCGGCCAAACGTCCGAGGAGTGTGAGGTTGGCCTCTTCCTCATAAGCTTGAACCAGGCGTTGCAGGGGTTCTCGAAATTCCCAGTCTCCGAAGTCGGTCAGCTCCGCCCTGCGCAGCGCAGATCGCACGAGTCGATCGGGAGTCAGCTCCGGTAGCTTCCGGCCGATTTGCCGCAGTACGCGGCCACCGGTGTTCAGGGTGCTGACGGCCGCGGATACGCAACTTTGGGAGAAGCTCATGAACGGGTTTGCGTTTTGCTACTATGGCTCACTGGCATTCGACCCTCTGATAATCGATAGTGTGCCGCGAATTGTCACCCAGGCAGACCACGGGCAGCAATTTCGTTGCTCAGAAGAACATGACGTTGCAGGACACACGAACCCTGATACGAGACGTACCCGACTTTCCGAAGCCGGGTATCGTCTTCAAGGACATTACCCCATTGCTTGCCGATCCTCTTGCTCTAGCCGAGACGGTAGATCACCTGGCCGAGGCGGTAGAGGATCTGGAGGCCGATGCGATCCTGGCGATCGAGTCGCGAGGCTTCATCTTCGGAGCGGCCCTGGCGCAGAAGATGAAGCTGCCGTTGCACCTCGTAAGAAAGCGCGGGAGACTTCCCCGTGAAACGATCAGCATTCGTTACGAGCTCGAATACGGTTTCGATCATCTGGAGGTTCACACGGACACGATCGAGCCTGGCCGCCGCTACCTTATTGTGGATGACTTGATCGCCACCGGCGGCACCGCGGCAGCCGTTGCCAAGCTGGTTCGCCAGGAGGCGGGCACCGTCGCGGGTTGTGCGGTGGTCGTAGAGCTCGCCTTTCTGGACGGTCGGCGGACGCTGGAGGACTGCCCGGTGGTGAGCGTGTTCAGTTACTAGTGGGATCGGTTGACGATATAGTCCGAGACCCACCTTAGTCCTGCTGCGCGCTCGCCCAGCGACTCCAGTGCTGCCATCGCTTTGTCGTAGACCTCGTTGGCTCGGTGGTGGGCGCCTTCAACGCCGAGTATCGCGGGGTAGGTGGACTTTTCCCTGCTCTCATCCGAGCGCGCGTTCTTGCCAAGCGTCGCGGTATCCTGTTCAACCTCGAGAAGATCGTCTCTGATCTGAAATACGAGACCGATATTGCTGGCAAACTCATCCAGCGTGCGCGTCG
>Ga0224508_10004666_pt1 | contig 11148 bp, 3 predicted proteins | sample SF_Jan12_sed_USG_4_FD_170157 | JGI IMG/M metagenome (GOLD analysis project Ga0224508, IMG submission 170157) | Sediment microbial communities from San Francisco Bay, California, United States - SF_Jan12_sed_USGS_21 | ecosystem: Environmental > Aquatic > Marine > Sediment | place: USA: California...
CTGAGGTACGGTATGTAGATGTACTGACCAATACAAGTTGTCCGATTACGGTAGAAAGGACCTTTACGGTGGTAGACAGCTGCGGGCTTTTTGCCACCTGCGTTCAGATCATTACGGTAGAAGATACTGAGGATCCTACCATTGTATGTCCGGCAGATGTGACGGCGGACGGATGTACGACCGCCGATATCGATGGAGCTACAGGCTTACCATTCAGCAGTGTAGAGCAAACCATCGATGAGGTCACATTCGATGGACTCGATAGTACTTCAGATGCGGCAGATAACTGTGGAGTATTGGAAGTACGATATATAGATGCGATCACAAATCCAAGTTGTCCATTGATTGTCGAGCGCACTTTCACGGTTTATGATACTTGTGGTTTGATAGCTTCATGCATTCAAGTCATCACCATAGAAGATACGGAGCTGCCGACCATCATATGTCCGGCTGATCAGATAGCTGAAGGATGCGTGGTATCTGACTTATTGTCTATCACGGGCATACCTTATAGTCCGGTTGAAAATTCCATTGACGAGCTTACTTTTGACGGCCTGGATGCCCAATCGGATGCCAACGACAACTGTGGAGTGCTGGAAGTACGCTATGTAGATGTGATCACAAGTCCAAGCTGTCCCATTACAGTTGAGCGAACATTCACCGTGTATGACAGCTGTTCACTGACAGCTACCTGTACGCAGGTTATCACGATTCAAGATATTCAACCTCCCTCTATTGTATGTCCTTCAGACGTCACAGGAGAAGGCTGTGATGAACAGGATGTGGTGACGATTACGGGGTTGGCATATAGTTCTATTGAGCTTACTATTACGGAGGCCACGTTTGACGGATTGGATGCTCAGTCGGATGCATCGGATAATTGTGGAGTCCTGGAAGTACGCTACATCGACGTGATTACACAGCCTAGCTGTCCACTAACTATAGAACGGACCTTCACGGTCTACGACAGCTGCGGATTGACAGCCAGTTGCATCCAGATAATCGAGGTGGAAGACACTCAAGATCCGACGATCATTTGTCCAGCGGATCAGGTAATAGAAGGCTGCTGGGTCTCGGATATTGCCGGACCAACGGGACTGCCTTTCAGCACAGTAGATCAAGTGATTACCGAAGGCACTTTCGACGCATTGGATGGACCTAGTGAGGCCGATGACAATTGTGGAGTAGCTGAGGTACGGTATGTAGATGTACTGACCAATACAAGTTGTCCGATTACGGTAGAAAGGACCTTTACGGTGGTAGACAGCTGCGGGCTTTTTGCCACCTGCGTTCAGATCATTACGGTAGAAGATACAGAGGATCCCAGTATAACCTGTCCAGCAGATATTACCACTGCGGGCTGTGGTCCGGAAGATTTGCTCCTATTAAGTTCCTTGGCCTTTAGTACGAATTGGAGCCCTATAAATTATTCCACTTTCATCGCTCTGGATGGAGCATCATCTGCCTCGGTCAACTGCGGCATTTTGGAGATACAATACCGTGATATTGTGAGACAAGAGAGCTGTCCACTGATTGTAGAAAGAACTTTCATGGTGCTTGATACCTGTTTGCTAACGGCTTCGTGCATCCAGACAATCACCGTAGATGATACTGATCTACCCACAATAAGTTGCCCTGACCCGCTCTCCGTTCAATGTATTGATGATGTGCCGAACCCATTCAGTACTTTGCAGGACTTTGAAGATGCGGGAGGTGCTGCTTCGGATAATTGTGGAATCAATGCCCTAAGTTTCCAGATGATCTCTGAAGTGTCAGATGGTAATTCATGTCCAGAAGTCATCACGCGCACTTATAAGATTGAAGATGACTGTGGTAATCTATCCACTTGTATCCGGACGATTAGGGTGAATGACACCATTGCTCCTGACATGACAGGTATCCCCGAAGATGCTACTGCACAATGCGATGAAGTGCCTGATCCTCCCCAGATCGGACTGGAGATACAAGGGACAGACAACTGTGGAGCGGTAGACATTTCCTTTGAGGAGAGTATTGTCCCAGGAGAATGTGAGGCTATCTATCAGATACTAAGAATATGGACTGCCGTTGATCAATGTGGCAACGAAATAGAGGCACGTCAGACTATTACCGTGGTGGATTGCAAGCCCGATGTCACCATAGATATAAATCCCAATCCCGCTTGCCTTGGTGCCGATGTCACGTTAACAGGTTTTGTAACGGATAATTTTAGCGACCCAATTTATCGCTGGCAGAAATTTTTTAGTGGTACGTGGGTAGATGTTCCAGGCGGAAGAGATCTCGTACACATTCTGACGAATGTTCAGATGGGTGATGCAACCCTGTATCGGTTGCTGATTGCTGGGAGATTGCAGGATCTGCTCAATCCTGATTGTAACGTCATTTCAGATCCCCTTGAACTGATTATAATACCACCATTAGTCACCAATTTGGAAGAAGAGATTTGTGAAGGTGACAGTTACCAAGTCGGATCTTCAACATATACCGAGGCAGGCTCTTACACAGACATTCTTGTAGCAGCCAGTGGATGTGATAGTGTTGTCAATCTGGATCTGACGGTGATTCAGCCCTCATTAGCTGAGATCTCGGTGATCATTTGTGAAGGGGACACATATCGAATTGGATCTTCCGTATACAATCAATCTGGAACCTACATGACTACGATTGAAAGTAGTAAGGGCTGCGACAGCATTGTTACTCTAAATCTGACCGTAGTTGAACCAACTATAACTCAGATAGATGCCGATATATGCGAAGGCCAGCAGTACCAGATTGCGGGTGAATCGTTTGATGAGACTGGCAACTATATCGTTGTGCTCTCCGATCAATATGGTTGTGATAGTATCTTGAATATCGAATTGATGGTGTGGCCAAATTACAGTGAAGCTGTATTTGCAGACATTTGCGATGGCGATACATATCAATTGGCAGGTGAGCAATTTTCAAGCAGTGGTATATATACAATTAGCCTCAATACTGTTCATGGATGCGACAGTAGTATTACCCTCAACTTGAATGTAACTGAGGCCATTTATGCTACTTTGGATCGAGCCATCTGTACGGGTGATTCCATCTTGGTTAACGGAAAATACTACAGCGCAGCCGGTACTTACTTAGATACGACAGTGGCTTCTGGTGGATGCGATAGCATCATCACATTAAATCTGGAAGTTGTTGATGAGTTCGTGACCAACTTAGATATAGAGATCTGCGAGGGAGAGAGCTTTACTGTAGGCACAAATACTTATAGCGAAAGTGGGACATATAGTGATATGTTCACCTCTAGTGCCGGATGTGATAGCTTGGTCCTTCTTACCCTTTCCGTCCATCCAATAAAGGATACAGTGATCACTGCCTCTATCTGCCAAGGAGAATTGTTTTTAGTAGCAGGTAATGTGCTAACAATGTCAGGTAGCTATGATTATGTTCTGCCCTCTTCCAACGGATGTGATAGTCTGATTCATGTCGATCTGGTTGTATCAGAGCCTTATGATACTACACACTTTTTCTCCATCTGTGCTGGAGAGTCAGCTACTGTTGGTTCGGAAACTTATGATAGTACGGGGATATACACACAATCATACACGACGATCAATGGATGCGATAGTATAATTATTGTCGATGTAAGAGTCACCCCTGTTTATCTTATTAATCTCACTCAGACAATCTGCGAGGGCAGCTCAATAATTGTTGGATCAAATACCTATTCAGAGTCAGGTATGTATGTTGATAGTTTGCTTACCGTGGACGGATGTGACAGTATCATCTCACTCGATCTGCAAGTTCTCACATCCTTGGAGGATACGCTGGATGTTCAGATCTGTGAGGGCAGTTCTTACATGTTGGGCACAAGTTCTTATTCTGAATCCGGGACTTACATGGAATCTTTTGTGAGCCAGGGTGGGTGCGACAGCAACGTGGTCCTCTATCTAAGTGTATTGACCGAGTTAAGAGATACGCTGGAGGTTTCTATTTGTGAAGATGAAAACTACAACTTCGACGGTGATGTTACATCCGTTGCGGGCACTTATGAGAAGAGCTACATCTCCCAATTTGGATGCGATAGTACAGTTACTCTAATATTATCGGTCAATCCTACCTATTCAGAAAATATCAATGTGCAAATATGTGAGGGTGAATTCTATGAGTTTGGTGGCAGTTCTTTCAGTCAACCAGGAACATATGTGGAGAACTTCAGTACTCAGTTCACTTGTGATAGTTCGGTAATCTTGAATCTAACGGTGATCCCGACGAAAAGAAGAACGATTAATCAACAAATTTGCTTTGGCCAATCTTACTCTTTTGGAAACCAGATGATTGCTGACGCTGGAACATACATTGATACGCTACCATCTGACAATGGCTGCGACAGCATTGTAACCTTAAATTTAGAGATCAAAGACATACTGAGAGACACGTTGAATGTCCAAATCTGTTCTGGTCAAACTTATGATTTCAATGGCACTCAATTGGATCAGCCGGGGTCCTATGAGCACATGCTTAATACGTCCGGAGGTTGCGACAGCATCGTAACTCTGTTCCTGAGTGTCAATGATGTCCTTCTTGACACTATTGAGGTTGAAATTTGCGTAGGCCAGACATTTAATTTCAATGGCACGGAATTGGATCAGCCAGGATCTTATGAACATAGCCTAGTTACAGTGTCCGGCTGTGATAGCTTAGTCACACTCCTCCTTGAAGTCTCAGATGTACTGAGAGACACATTTGAAGTTGAAATTTGTACGGGGCAATCCTATGATTTTAACGGTACGAGTCTTGATCAGGAGGGCACTTATGAACACAGTTTGTTTACCAGTGCTGGCTGTGATAGTATAGTCACACTTTTCCTATCTATTACTGATATCCTGCGAGACACCATAGAAGCAATTATTTGCGAAGGCAGTAGCTACGAATTCAATGGAACGACCCATTCATCGAGTGGTGAATTTGAGCATGCTACGGTCACCCAATCCGGTTGTGATAGCATTGTTACGCTGATTCTTTCAATAAATCCTGAGACAGCTTCCACCATGACAGAGGAAATCTGCGAGGGACAATCGTATGATTTCTACGGTACCATGATCACCATGGAAGGAACTTATACCCACACACTGAGCACTGTGACCGGATGTGATAGTACAGTAACACTTAACCTTTCTTTAAATTCATCAATTACGAGCACTATATCGGCTCAAATTTGTCCAGGCCAGTCATATGATTTTAACGGGATGACTGTGAACGAAGGCGGAGTCTATAAAGACACTCTGATTAGTGCTTTTGGTTGCGATAGCATTGTTACCCTTGACTTGCTGGTCAATGACATACTACGAGATACGATTTACAAGGATCGATGTGAGGGTCAGCCCTATGATTTCAATGGAATGATGTTGGATTCGACCGGTGAATATGGTGATACGGTGCAAACAAATGACGGCTGTCAGAGTATTGTGATTTTATATTTGACGGTTAAGGACGTTTTATCAGATACCATTTCGGCTTCCATTTGCGATGGCGAGACTTATCAATTGGGTTCTTCCAGTTTTACATCCACCGGTAATTATTCCGAAACCTTTGTGAGCAGTCTGGGCTGTGATAGCGTTGTCCTTCTCGATCTGATCGTGTTGCCTCAGATTGCGACAGAGCAAACAATAGAGATTTGTGCTGGAGAGCAAATTGAATTTGAGGGAGCAATGTATGGCGAATCGACGGTCCTGACCGGTACTTATGTTTCATCAAGTGGCTGTGATAGTGTAGTTACAGTCCATCTCAATGTTATTAGTCAGAAAGAGATGTATCTGTCCTACTCAATATGTGCAGGAGACAGTGTTCTTATCAATGGAATAGCTTACAATGTAGCCACAATATTTACTGAACACCAGGTAAGTTCAGGAGGTTGTGATAGCATTGTGACACATGAAATATTCATGCTGGATGGTATTGATCCGGTAGTTACCGACCAACAGATCTGTGCTGGTGAGAGTGTAGAACTGAATGTAAACGGAACCGGTGGAGCAAATCTCTTTTGGAGTCCGGCTGCGAGTCTCTCATGTCAGACCTGTACAAATCCAATTGCGACCCCAGAAGCAACCACGATCTATACAGTGACTGTAGAGGGTTGCGGCGGTGAAATCATTGAGAGAACATTGACTGTAGAAGTATTACCGATACCAGATTTGGTGGTTAGCCCAGATGTTGTCATACAGCTGGGTGAAGCAGTCACTCTGGCAGCTACCACGTCAAATCCAAATCATCTGATCAGTTGGTCTAACGAAAACACAGGTGTTGTTATCTGCACAGGCTGCCCTACTACGATTCAGCAACCGGATGAAACTACTGTCTACAGGGCTATAGCATCCAATGAATTGGGCTGTCCGGTGGATCTCCCCGTATTAGTGACTATTGAAGACCAGTGTGAAGTTGGCGAGATTGAAGCTGCGAATGCGTTTACGCCTAATGGTGATGGATTTAATGATCGATTTGAAATTAGAAACACAGGTGACGCAGAGATCGTTCTTGTTCAAGTATTCAACCGCTGGGGCGAAGTCATGTTTGAATCAAGAGACAATGGAACTCTGTGGGATGGAAACTATGCAGGCGAATCTCTCAATCCGGGTGTTTATATGTATCAGATCCAGGCAGTATGTGTCGAGCAGAATTACGTGATTCTTACTGGAAACATAACTTTAATACGCTAACGAATTCTTTTAAAATTACATTTAGACTGCTACATAAGGGATATCCGCGGTCACACTTTAACCGCGGATACCCGCTCTTATAACTGCAAGATGGAAAGCTGGAGGTCAACCAATTGATCGGGAAACTACATCAAAATTAAAATCCAGCTTGTCCCGTTAGTATGATACCCGTGTTCTGATAAACGTTGCCTATCATAAACTTTGGCAAGTTATTTGAGGTTTTATACCTTTGTAATATTAACAATAGAATGTATCTCACTATCGTACATACAGTTCATTATCACCATTATGCTAGCAATGACTAGCAAGTGATAAGATGCATGTGCAATTGTAAAATTGATATATGAAGCGGCTTGTCACGAGTGATGAGCCGCTTCTCCTTTTACGCCAAATCGAAGTCAAATGTTAAAGATAGCAGTTCAAAAATCAGGTAGGTTAAGTGAGGGATCTACACAGTTGTTGAAAGACACTGGCCTACGTTTTAATAATGGACGCAAGCAACTGATGGCTACTGCAAGTAATTTTCCGATGGAAATTTTGTATCTGCGAGATGACGACATCCCCCAGTACGTGGAAGATGGTATTGCGGATCTTGGAATTGTAGGGGAGAACACCCTGCTTGAGACTGGAAAAAATGTGGATACGATCCGGAAACTTGGATTTTCGAAGTGCAGACTTTCGCTGGCAATACCTCGTGCTGAAGACTACGACAATCCTACCTACTTCCACAATAAGAGAATTGCTACTACGTATGTGCAAATACTGAAGAACTACCTGAAGGCTAATGACCTACAGGCAGAGATTCACCCAATTTCTGGATCAGTAGAAATTGCTCCAGGGATCGGCCTGGCAGATGCGATCATGGATATCGTCAGCACCGGCAGCACCCTACTGAGCAATGGTCTCAAAGAAGTGGAGATTGTAACTGAGTCGGAAGCCGTGCTTATTTCAAATAGAAATATCACAGATGAGAGACAGCAGCTTGTGGAGCGATTGATTTTTCGAATCGACGCTGTTCTAAAAGCCCGCGGCTACAAGTACATATTGCTTAATGCACCTAACGACAGGATTTCTGAGATTATCGATGTTTTGCCCGGCATGAAAAGTCCAACTGTACTGCCTTTGGCAGAAAAAGGATGGAGTTCCGTCCATTCGGTAATTGAGGAATCTGGCCTGTGGGAGGTGATAGATCAATTGAAGGAAAAGGGAGCGCAAGGCCTGCTCATTGTGCCGATCGAAAAAATGGTCATGTGATGCAAGGAGTACTTCGCAGATACAATAATCCACCTCCCAATGAATGGGCAGAGATTGCAAAGCGCCCAGTCAGAAAGCATGAAGATTTGAGCAGTGCAGTACATACAATCATTCAATCTGTGCGGCAATCCGGAGATCTGGCCATCAGGGATCTCACTAAGAAATTTGATGGCGTAGATGTGGGAGATAGTCTAATATCTGATAGTGAAATATCATCTGCTAACGCACTGGTACCAAAAGTATTGCAAGATGCTATCATCCAGGCAAGACGAAACATAGAAGAATTTCACATGCTCCAGGTAGAGAAGGAAAACCCGGTCGAGACAATGCCTGGTGTTATGTGTTGGCGACGATCCACCCCGATTCAATCCATTGGAATGTACATACCAGGTGGTTCCGCGCCCTTATTTTCAACAGTGCTGATGCTTGGAGTCCCGGCATCCATCGCTAAATGCCCCAATCGCTATCTATGCACGCCCCCAAGATCTGATGGTACGGTGCATCCTGCTATCCTGTTTACAGCAGCTCAGTGTGGTATCCATTCGATTTACAGGATCGGGGGTGCACAAGCGATTGCAGCCCTGGCCTTTGGTACCGAGAGTGTTCCACGTGTTGATAAAATATTCGGGCCTGGCAATACATATGTTACAGAGGCCAAAGAACAGGTGCAACGGATGGGTGTGGCGATTGATATGCCGGCAGGACCTTCGGAAGTATTGGTTTTTGCTGACCAATCATCGAATCCTGCCTTTGTAGCAGCGGATCTTTTGTCTCAAGCCGAGCATGGCCCTGACAGTCAAGTGATGCTTGTGGCTACTGATTCCAATATGATCACTGCCGTTGAATCGCAATTGGCAGAACAACTGGTGAAGCTACCAAGACGGGAAATTGCAGCCAAGGCAGTTGCTCATAGCAAATCTCTTTATTTCCCGGACCGTACGGATGGGGTTCGGTTTATAAATGCATACGCCCCCGAGCATCTCATTCTGGCGGTGAATGATGCTCAGCTCCTTGCGAAAGACATTGTAAATGCAGGTTCAGTTTTTCTGGGTCACTTCACTCCAGAGTCAGTTGGAGACTATGCTTCAGGTACCAATCACACGTTACCAACAAACGGCTGGGCCCGATCCTTTGGCGGTCTGTCCTTAGACAGTTTTGTCAAGAAGATAACGTTTCAACACCTGACTAAGGATGGATTGAAAGGTATAGCACATATTGTACAAACTATGGCCAACGCAGAATCATTAGTAGGTCACGAGCGGGCAGTGTCTGTTCGGCTGCACAACGAGGATTCCGATGAGTAATATCTCAGCATTAGTCCGGGGAAACATTCGCAGGTTGAAGCCGTACAGTTCTGCACGTCATGAATTTGCTGGCGATGCTGATATCTTCCTTGATGCAAATGAGAATCCAAACGACAATGGGTACAATCGTTATCCGGATCCATTACAAAAGCAACTGAAAAGACAACTTTGTAGATTAAAGCAAATTGATCCATCCCAACTTTTTCTCGGGAACGGCAGCGACGAAGCCATCGACTTGCTTATTCGCATTTTCTGCGAACCGATGACTGATCATATTATCACTTTGCCACCAACCTATGGCATGTATAAGGTCTGCGCTGATATTTCCAATGTGTCTGTGATTGAGATCCCTTTGTTACCAGGTTTTCAATTGGATGTGGATCGAATACTTTCTGAGAGCAATGTACACTCTAAGATCTTATTCGCTTGCAGTCCCAATAATCCAACAGGCAACCTTATGGATTCGCAAGGACTGCACCGCATCTTAGATAGCTTTGCAGGAATCGTCGTGATTGACGAGGCATACATCGACTTTTGTGAGTCAGCAAGCTGGGTTAAGAAACGCTCTCAATATCCAAATTTGGTGATTTTGCAAACTATGTCAAAGGCTTGGGGCCTGGCAGCGATCCGGCTTGGTCTTGCAATTGCCGATCCTGAGATCATCGAATGGATGAATGCAGTCAAACCTCCCTACAATGTAAATCAGTTAACCCAGGAAAAGGCACTATCCATGTTACAGAATGAGGAAGAGATGCACATGACGGTTAAGAAAATTGTGTCAGAACGGGAAAGGGTTGCTTCTTCACTCGCCTCTCTTCCCTACATAATTGAGGTCTTGCCCTCAGATGCAAATTTTCTACTCATAAGAATGCTCGAACCCAAGCGAATTTTTAGATCTCTGATTGAAAAGGGGATTGTTGTCCGGGATCGATCCACGCAACCATTGTGTGAGGGATGTCTGCGCATAACGGTCGGGAACGAACAGGAAAATACCATCCTCATTGACACCTTAAATGCCTATGCATGAAGAAGATTCTTTTTATTGATCGAGATGGAACTATCATTGAAGAGCCACCGATTGATTTTCAAGTCGATTCTTTTGACAAATTGGATTTTATTCATGGTGCTATTAGAGCACTAAGTGATCTGGCTCGATTGGATTACAAATTGGTAATGGTGACGAACCAAGATGGACTGGGTACGGAGGCCTTTCCTACCGCTTCTTTTCAGGGCCCACACGACCTTATGATGCGCATATTGTCAAGCGAAGGGGTTGTTTGGCAGGAAATTATTGTAGATCACTCCTGGCCACAAGATGATTCAGATGCACGTAAACCCAACCTCGGAAGAGTCCAGCATTATCTGGGAGGTGACTACGATTTAGAAAATTCCTTTGTCATTGGTGATCGACTAACTGATATGCTGTTTGCTCATAATTTAGGTACGAAAGGCATCTTCCTTGGTAAATCGCTTGACTCATCAGAAGATCACCATGCAGAAAGTGTAGATCTTTCGAAAACTATCACTTTACACACTGAGAACTGGCCAGATGTGGTTGGTTTTATCAAGGGTCTGGACAGAGTCATAGAGGTGAGCCGCGATACTGCAGAAACTAAAATTAAAGTATCATTAAATTTGGATGGCTCCGGACAAACAAGGATGCATACGGGTCTGGGTTTTTTTGATCACATGCTAGATCAACTCGGAAAACATGGCGGTGTGGATTTGAAGATAAAGGTGGAAGGCGACCTGGAGATCGACGAGCATCACACCATCGAAGATACTGCCCTTGTGTTGGGAGAAGCTTTTAACCTGGCCCTGGGATCAAAACGTGGAGTGGAACGGTATGGATACGCATTACCAATGGATGACTGCCAGGCTTCAGTTTTAATAGA
>Ga0224508_10004667_pt1 | contig 11148 bp, 8 predicted proteins | sample SF_Jan12_sed_USG_4_FD_170157 | JGI IMG/M metagenome (GOLD analysis project Ga0224508, IMG submission 170157) | Sediment microbial communities from San Francisco Bay, California, United States - SF_Jan12_sed_USGS_21 | ecosystem: Environmental > Aquatic > Marine > Sediment | place: USA: California...
CTCAGCAGTGGTTCCTAAAGCGTTTGGTTTTGTGCGGAGTGCATGCCGGAGAATTTCAAAGTTAGCCCGTGATCTATTGATAACATAGACCAAAACGAAAACCCCTGCCGGAGCTAAATAAATCGGGAAAAACGCTGCTTAGACGTTTGCGGCAGGTACTTATCGAACACCGCGGAAATGTTACGCACCAACGTCCAACCGGCTGCGGTAACCGATAGGTGTCCGGAGGTCAAGGTGAGAAGCCCATCGGCTTCCATCTCGCGAAGCCGTTCCAATTCCAATCGAAAATAGTCGCTGAAGTCGATGTCGTGTTCTGTTTCGATCTCGCTGAAATCCAGCGTTCCAAAACACATTAGCTGCATAATGACATGCTTGCGCAAGCGATCGTCGGCATCGAGCGTGAGTCCGCGAGCTACCGGTATGCGATCCTCATCGATGCACCGGTAGTAGTCGTCCAAGCCATAGTGGTTTTGGCTGTAGCAGTCGTGAACACTGGCTATCGACGAGACCCCGATCCCCACAAGGTCACATTCGGCATGGGTCGTATATCCTTGGAAATTCCGGTGCAGATGCCCATGGTCCTGGGCGAGTGACAGCTCATCCTGGGGTTTGGCGAAATGATCCATTCCGATGTATCGATAACCGGCCGTCATCAACGTCTCCACCGTGGATTGCAGCATCACCAATTTTTCATCGGCACTGGGTAGGTCGTCATCATTAATCCGGCGCTGGGGCGGAAAACGTTCCGGCAAGTGGGCGTAATTGAAGATGCATATCCGGTCGGGATCCGCATCGATTACGGCTCGAATAGTGGTATCCAAACTCGAAGCGCTTTGCATTGGCAGACCGTATATCAAGTCGACGTTGACCGAACGAACTTGTGCATCACGTGCCGCGTGCATAATACTCAACGTCTGTTCCGCCGATTGGATTCGGTGTACCGCTTTCTGGACCGCCGGATCAAAGTCCTGGACGCCAATGCTCATTCGATTGAAGCCCAGCTCATGCAGTCCTGCTATGGTGTCGGGATCGACCGTGCGCGGGTCGATTTCGATCGAAAAATCACGTTTGGGTTCACGGTACAAATTGAAGTTCGATCCGACCGCATCAAGGATTCGCTCGATGCGGGGCAGGTCGTAAAAAGTGGGGGTGCCACCCCCGAAATGCATTTGTTCCGCCAATCTTCCGGTGTCGAATAACTTGCCCTGCAAAGCGATTTCCTTCAGCAAGCGTTCGAGGTAGGCGTCCCCCTTGGCCATGTTCTTGGTCACGATTTTATTGCAACCGCAATAGAAACAGAGATGCGAGCAGAACGGGATGTGGACGTAGATCGAAAGAGGCGTGCCGGACACGTTGCTGCGGTCGGCCTGTTCCAGGTAATCTTGTGCGCAAAACGCGTCGGTGAATTGTACCGCGGTGGGATACGAGGTATAGCGGGGACCGGCCGCGTTATACCGCTGAATCAGGTCCCAATCGAAGGTTGTTGCCTGGGCGCTCATTTCTGGCTCCTCGAGAAGCCGAGTACCGCTCCTCAATGCAATAGATCAATATATAATAACGCAATTGCTGCACTCATGACCTGGATCAGGAATTTCCCCAGCCGGCAGCAGGCAGCTGCGTCTGTAACGGCGAGTGGCGCCAGCCACCTCGAATCATCCGTCGGCGTATGCTTCTGATGCAGATCAGGTGAGAGATAACCGCTACTTATTATAATTCAGTCGTTCGGGCATAGGAGGTTATAGATGGATCTCTACGACGAAGCAATGACCCGGTTTGAGCGCTTGTTCGCCGAGGCACAAAAGACCGATCTTCGCGAGCCAGGCGTTATGACCCTCGCCACGTCCACGGCGGACGGGAGCCCGTCCGTGCGCACCATGGTTGTTCGGAATTTCGATCGGCACGGATTTGTGTTTTTCACCAACAGTCGCAGCCGAAAAGGGGAGCAGTTGGCAGCCAACCCGCGCGCCGCGCTGTGTTTTTTCTGCCAGCCGTTGTGGGAACAAGTAACGATTGAAGGTGACGTGGAGGTGGTTGAAGGAGAGGACGTCGAGCACTGGTGGTCTTCCCGTTCCCGGGATAAGCAGTTCGCAGCGTGGGCCTGTGATCAGTCCGCGCCGTTGGAGAGTCTGGAAACCTTGAAAGGGCGCTTGGCTGAGTGCCGTGCCGAATACGTGGACGGCCGGGTTCCGCGCCCCCCGCATTGGTTTGGTTACCGGCTGGTTCCCCGGCGCATTGAATTCTGGAAAACCGGCTGGCGTAATCTGCACGACCGCGTGTGTTACGAACGCGATGCGTCAGGTTGGCGTAAGGTGCTGCTTAATCCTTAAAAAAACGGGCGCGAAATCTACCGTAACTGCGAGCCGGATGACGACGAATGCAAGTAGACAAGCCCAAGCCAATGTTACCTATCCAAACTCAACGGGTGCGAGGGCAGTCGAATATTAAGACAGTTGTTATATAAAGTGGTACCGAGGAACTCGGTTAGCGCGTTATATCCACCACTAAACGAGATCGTTTTACGATTCGCTGCGCAACCCCGCCCCTCCGGCGAGGGATTTGGCGTTTTCACACGCGACCACCAGAGATAAATGATCGTGCTCCACGATGGCAGCCACTTCCTCCTCGGAAAGTTCACTGAAATGCACGCAGTCTTCAATAGTCAGCATGGTGTTTACTCCAACGTATGTGCCGTTATGCAGCTTTGGTGCACGACGCCCAGTTTCTGTGCGGCGGGGCACCTTAAACAGCCGAGGCGCCAGCCGCCGCTGGTCGTAATAAAGTTAGGTAAATCGTCAAAGATCAGACAGTTACATGATGCCGGTCGCTATTCTACGGCGGAGCATCGACCGCAACTGACATACCGTTGCACGACCATTTTCGTCTCTGGTCCACACAACCCCACACTATCTATCTATTTGACTAGCGGGGCCACACGCGAGCTCTGAAGCTATATACAAGGCCCACCGAGATCACGTCGGGATCATCGCCAGGTACGCCTGCCCCAAAATCGTCACCATGACCGTAATTGTTGGCGCTGAAACTGGTGTTGGCATCATTGTCAGTCTTTGCATAAGCGATATATACGGTCGTGTTCTTGCCAATATTGTGATCGTAGCCGACGGCCCATTGCGTAGCATCGGTTTCGCTTCCGTCCCCATTTGTTTGAGTGACTTGTCCCTTGATCGTGCCATTCCCGATCGCGACACTTGCACCAACCGTGAAGCCGTCACGATCATTTCCGCGAATACCGCCGATATCAGATTCATCCTGATACCCAGCACCGATCGTAAACATGCCGAAGTTATAGCTTCCCGTTAACGCCGCCGCCTCGTGCTCATCAGTACTTCCGGTACCCTGACTCATGAAAGCGGCGCCGAATTTTAAACCCTCGTTTGCGTAATTGGCCTTGATGACCCCCACATCGCTGTCGTCGACTCCCTCTTCAGGCGCGTAGCTCAACCCGATATTGAATCCAGCGAAATCGGGCGTCGTGTAACGCACAAGGTTGTCGACGCGTCCAAACAGGCCAGTGCCGCCCCAGATATTCCCGAGGTCACCAACCTGGTCCGCGAACAGATTAAAGTCATATACCCACTCGTTTAGTCCACCCATCCGGCCGACCTGTGCTTTCCCGAAGCCCCCCGATATCCCCACGAAGGCATCGCGGGTACGCGTAAATAACTGTCCACTGGAATCGGCACCACCATTACCATCGTTTTCACCGCGACCGGTAAGATCCACGCCCGATTCGTATTGGAAGATGATCGAAATTCCATTGTCCAGATCTTGATCGCCGCTCACCGCGAGGCGTGATGAATTGCTGGCCACAAAAGTGCTGTCGTCCGTGCCGTTGTCCGCGCGATCGACTGACAAATGGCCCAGCCCCCAAATATCAAGGTTTAAGGCGAGGACTGGTTGTGTAAACAGTGCGCAGATTGTGCAAGAGAGCACAATATGTATTCGCTTGATCATTAGTTACTCCCCTTGAAGGAAAACGCTGTGTTATATAGGCATGTCGTGCTTCTATGGATAAACAAGAATCGTGCCACAGCATCCTTTTCACGGTAATCAATGGGTAATTTCCAAGTGCTCAATGCCCTATCGAAATGACAACGGATATTCAGTTACCATGTGGTAACCGTGCATTACGTGATTGCCTATAACAAACAGATGCAGTGACAACGGAATCCGTAAGCTGAACGCAACGGGTGTGATAAGGTCATGTAAAACAGCGCCAATAAACCCGGCGGGCCATTACGCAGGCGCTAGGCTATGGCCGATTCGCGTTTGTCGAGGACCATAGCGGCGGTGTGGGCATGGCAATCGTTGCGGACGACTTCTTCGAATTATTCGACGCTGCCCCAAACGCGTTATGCCGCTATGTATGAAACTCCTAGGTCCGGTGGGTAGTGCGGATTTCCAGTCTAAGACAGATAGACGCAGGTCTTGGTTCTATTGTGTCGTGGACGTCTAAAAGGCGCGAATATCTCTGAGTTGCTCGGTCGGAATTTACCATTCAGTAACAACGATGTGATACGTTGGTAACCAATTCGTAACCTCTTCACGCACGGTTCCTGAAGGTGGTCGAGTAGCTCAGCCATTTGGCTTTCGCCCTCACAGATCCGAGCAAGCGGCTTTCCCGCACTCGGCTCCTCCCAAAGTTAACTGAATCAAACAAACCGAGATTCCAACGCATGAGTGATGGTGGAGTGAGGCAGAGGGAAGACGGTAAGCAACGCGCAACTCATACACCGTAGTTTCTGCGATGCAACACCCGGTACCAAGATGTTTCACTTGGCGGTAGAAGACATCCAACGATCGCTAATTACCGGGCGAGCCAACGTAGGCATAGTGCCCATGCAGCACCCGGTTTGACCATCGGCGTTGCAGCGGGTGCGGGTCCCACACTCTCACCGACGCAATTGATCTGGATCAATAGCGTTTCCCTGCAGTTTGGCGTAGTTTTTGCACACAGCAACTGACTACGCGTGAACCGTGCAAGTGCAACTGCGTGCAAATGCAACTGATTGATCCGTACAAAAGACGTATCGAATATGTCCGTTTGTCGGTAACGGACCGCTGCGACCTGCGTTGCGGCTACTGCATGCCTAGGGGCTTTACGGATTTTGCAGTACCCGAACACTGGCTGAGCATTGACGAAATCCAGCGCGTCATTGGTGTGTTCGGGCGTCTCGGCGTCACCCGTATACGACTCACGGGGGGTGAACCCCTAGTTCGCAAGAATCTGCCCGAACTGGCGATGCGGCTCGCGGTATTGCCCGGGATCGAAGACCTGTCACTGAGCACCAATGCAACCCGGTTGGCTAAACACGCTCAAGCCTTGCGCCAGGCCGGCATCACGCGCATCAATGTCAGCCTCGACAGCCTACACGCCGACCGTTTTAAACAGATTACCCAAGGAAAACTGGAAAAAGTCATGACTGGACTGATGGCCGCTAAACAGGCCGGGTTCCAGCCCATCAAGATCAACATGGTGGTCATAGCCGGGGTCAACGACGACGAAGTCGAGGATATGGTCGAGTTCTGTATCGAAAACCGCTTTACGCTGCGTTTCATAGAAACTATGCCGATGGGCGTTCCCGGCCGCGAGGCCAGCGAGCACTATGTTGACCTGCAGGAGGTACGCAAACGCCTCGAACAGCGTTTTGAACTATTACCTGGCGTGATGCCCGGTGGCGGACCAGCGCGTTATGTACGGGTTGCCGGATCTGAGCTGCGTATCGGCTTTATCACACCGATTTCCCAGCATTTTTGCGCTACCTGTAACCGGGTCCGCCTGTCGGTCGATGGCACCCTGTATCTTTGCCTAGGGCAGGACGACAAGGTTGAACTCCGGCCACTGCTGCGTTCCGGCGCCATTGACGCGGAACTGGAACAGGCCATCCTGTCAGCGATTGCCCGCAAACCGGAACGCCATGAATTCCGGGAAAAGCCGGAGCAACAGATACGTTTCATGTCGATGACCGGCGGTTAACGCTTCGCTCCTTCAAGTATTCATGGCGCTGGAAAAGCCGCCAGCCGGACGTCCGAAGATTGACTCTGAAATCCGCCACTTGATTCGGCGGATGTTCAGGCTACCCGGCCGCGGGAAGCGCCCCGGATACAGGAGTAGTCTACCTAAGCTCGGATTTGATATTTCCGAAGCGACCGCATCCATGCATATGCTCCGCCCCCACACACCCGGCGGACCTCTTTACACAATCACGTGAAGGAAACGATGTCGCTTTTTCACCGCACCGGCTGCCACCTTCAAAAATCCATTCGTGTTCTTGGTGCTCAGCAATGACCGTAGACGAACCCTCACGGCGTACCCAACGGCCGCACGGATTGTGCGGCACTTACTAGAAGCCGGTGGAGTCGTCATTGCTCCGCTTCGGCTCAATTCAGCAACCTGCCAGATTCTCGGCTGAGAACAAGAGTATCGCCTCGCCGGAGTTTTACTTTGCTTCCTCCGCTAGTAGATCGTCCATCCAGGTAAGGGCTGCTACGCCTTTTGGAAAACCTAGGGTGGGGATCGCCAACGTTGCCACATGCCGAAGCTCGTTGACGCTGATTCCCTGGTCTAGGGCGCGGCGAATGTGGGAGTGTACGGCGCCCTCAGAACCCGCCCCAATGGCTAGAGCAAGTTTGATGAGCCGTTGGGTCTTCCCGTCCAGTGGACCGGACTCGGCACAGGCCTTACCCAGTTGTTGGTACTTCTGCCAAATATCTGGGTACTGATCGGCGATGTCACGCGCACGCGATGAGAGTATGGCATCTGGCATGGTGGCAACTCCTTGGTGTCTTAGGGATGGTGGTTTTTAGTGAGCTGTGGATCGGAATGCGCACGATTGGCCCCACAGTTCGTCGGTGTAGTGCTAGCAGATAACTCAGCGATCGCGGCCTTGAGTTTTTCGGTTGCTCCCTTACGTAGGAGGGACCAGACAACATAACGCCCAAAGCAGGTCAACGATGCCCATTCGAGTCTCAAGTTGCCGCCGCCTCGTATCTCTGGCAAACCATCGGGTGGTTGATGCGGCCTTGCCCAAGCGGCCAGGTTTTTTTGTTTTTTGGGCGACAGGGTTGCCGCCGGTCCGCACGCGGCCTCCTGCAATACTCTGTCTAGCAGAGTACGGAAGTCATGCACGCCATCTTGGTGTTCTACGTCTGCTGCGATCAACATCTCGCGCTGAAGGTGTGAAAGGGTCCGCCACTGATCCAGGCTGATCCTGCATAGGGCGAGGTCGAGTTTCATGCGCACCACCAGAGGTACAAGGTGTCCGTCAGGATCCTCCAGGCGCTCGAATTCAAACACAAGGTATTGAGGGTTCATGTTATGTATGGGCTTTGTCAACTTGTCGGGCGCGACGCGATCAGTTCCTCGATTCACTGTTTATGCCGATATTGTGCATGATCACTGCGCAAGTTGCCAAAGCCCTTCCAAGCTATTCAGATTCCTTGGGAAAAGGCAATAAAATTAAGCGAAGCGAATTTACAGAAGGCGTACGTCTGCTGAATCTCTAAATTCATGGCGGAAATTGTCCGCAACTGTCAAGGCTAGATGAAAAGTTTTGGTGGTAGATTACGTTTCTTCTGAAGCACACTGGATGTTCAACTTGCGCATCTTCTCCCACAGGTTCTTGCGGCTGATTCCTAAAGCGTCCGCAGATTCTTTGATATGCCAAGAGTGTTCTGCCAGTATTCGCACAATGTATTGTCGTTCGCGCTCGCTAAGGTGTTCACGGAGTGTCGCATCGGTTGATTCTCCTACTTCTCCCCGCTCCGGAAGTTCGGATTCGGCGTCCGCGAACAGCGAGCTTGCGGTCAATCTCTCTCCGGGATTCATGATACACGCGCGTTCTATGCAGAATCTCAGCTCGCGTAGATTGCCCGGCCAGGAATGGCCTACCAGTGCCTGTTCTGCGCTACGGTCGAGCGTCTTTGGTTTGTCCGAATGCTCCTGATTGTATTCATGCACATATTGTCTGGCGAACCAGAGTATGTCCTCGCGACGTTCGCGCAGCGGCGGAATATGAATATGTACGACATTGATTCGGTAGAACAAATCCTCACGAAATTCGCCCTGATCGACCATGGCCTTCAGGTTCTTATTGGTAGCGCAGAGGATGCGCACTTCGATAGGTATTTCTTCTTCTCCACCGACCCTTACGATCCGGTGATCCTGGAGAACTCGAAGCAGGGTGACTTGCATGCTGAGCGGCATTTCTCCAATTTCGTCAAGCAGTAGCGTGCCCTTACTGGCGCGCTCGAACACACCTTTTCTGTCTTTTACTGCTCCCGTGAACGCGCCTTTTTCGTGGCCGAACAGCTCGGCTTCCAATAATGACTCGTTGATGGCACCACAATTTATCGCCACAAACGGTTGCGTCTGTCCTCCACAGGCTAAGCTATGAAGCCGTTGCGCCACGTGTTCCTTGCCGACTCCGGATTCGCCGGTAAGCAACACCGTGCTCGCCCGGCTCGCAAGCCGTGGCAGGCTCGCGTCGATCTTTCGCATCGCGATTGAAATTCCGAGCGTGGATTCCGAATCCGGTGGGTGGACCGGAGGATCTCTCTGCGCAAGGGTCTTTGTCTTCTCCACCAAGACGTCGATTTCAAACGGTTTGGTGATATAGTCCGCTGCCCCCAGCTGCAGCAGTGTGACCGCCTTCTCGATGGAACCAAAGCCTGTGATGAAAATAAAAGGTGGAAGAATCCGATGCACCTCCAGCAATTCCTTGAAGAGTTCCTCGCCGGTGTGATCGGGGAGTCGGATATCGCTGATCACCAGCGCATAGCGGCCGGGCCGAACTTTCGCACGGGCTTCTCCCGCAGTTTTGAACCAATCGATTTCGAATCCCTCAAGGATAAAACGGTCACACAGAGATTCACCCATGATCAGGTCATCCTCGATGAGACACAACAACGGTTTGCTCACGTCATGATCTTCGGTAAGTGCCGGTCGGTGCGGTGCAACCATATTCAATCCTGTATCAGAAGTGGCTGTGAGCAAATATGCGGCAGAGTATGGTTATATGCTGTTGGTCATGCGGCCTGCCGTAGCGGAAGAGTGACGACAAACTCAGTATCATCCTCGCCGCTGCTGACCTCTATGCTTCCGTTTAGCGTATTGACGATTTGATACGTCACCCACAGTCCCAGACCTCTACCCGACTCTGTGCCGCTCACAAAAGGTTCAAAGAGGTGCTCCAGGTCATTATTGCGTATTTGTTCGCCCTCATTGTGGGTGGCGATCCGAAGGACGCCGTCGGTGGTCGAGACTTCGCATGAAATCCTACCATGGTCCGGAACTGCATCAATGGAGTTCAGCAGCAGATTGATCAGGATTTGGCGTACATAAGTCGACGGCAGATTGGCGGGTTGGTGTATCCCGTTGACCCAGTGCAACCTGGCGGACTTTTTCTGGGCTGCAGGCATCACCAGCGTGCGTGTGTCCTCGATGTCCTGATGCGTAACGGCGTGGGCTCCGTGTTTGGCTTCCACAAGTAGTGCGGCGACGGTCTCTTTGATTTGCAACAGACCACGCTCAAGCAAGGAGACCGTCTTGCGTGTCAGTGGATCCTGGGCACCATGCCTTTGCAGAGTATTGGTGGCATTCAGCAGGCCCCCGAGGGGGTTGTTGATCTCGTGGGCGATACCGGCGGTAAAACGCCCGATGGCCGCCAGCCGATCCGAAACCACCATCTGTTTTTCCAGCGCTTCTTTTTCCCGAAGCTGCTCGATCATGTGCTCAAACTGCGTCCCGAGTTGGCCGATTTCATCGCCACCCTTTGAGATTCTGCAGTCGGGTATCTCTGGTATGGAAGAGCCGACCTGACCCATGCATTTGGACAGCTCCACTAGCGGGGCCGACATCCGCCGTCCCCAGTACACGCCAAAGGGGAGCAGGAACACAATAATAAGCACCGCGGTCATCGCCGCCTGCCGCATAAAGGACAAGAATCGGTCGATATAGATCTCGTGTGAGTAAAGCATGACCAGTCGGCCCAATAGCACCCCGTCCGAGTCAATCGGCGTGACAACATAAATATTGCCCAGGCCCGGCATTTCGATAATCACCGGTGACATTGAGGGGTGCTGCGAGAGTATTTGCTTCAGGCTTGCAATTTCGTCATCTTTGAGCGCCGGATCCGTAAGTATCGGATACTGGCGCGGGGCCGTGGAGACATATACGCGCTCATGCTTGTCCAGCACGATCACCGTGTCCGCCTGCAAAGATCCGCCTTTCGAATCGACGCTAAAGGGCGCGTTGATGATCTCGTAGGCCTTCCAGATATCGTCGTGGAGTAGCGCTGTGGTGAGTGTCCTTGCCATGATTCGCCCCATGTTTTCAGAGCTCAGGGACAGGTCTTGTTTGAATATCAAATAGGACCGGGCGAGTAATGAGACGGTGACGGCCACGACGACGATTAGAATCAAAAGACTGATGCGTAGCGGAATTTTGTAACGAAGACTGAGATTGCTTAACATGTCACCGTACCGGCACGGATTTGGCAAGTTCCGCTATCCCGTCGAACAGATGGTCATTACCTTGACTGAAGCCGTCGAGGTTAAGACGCCCCAGCAGGGCACGTCCGATTGCGTCATCAGGCATACCCGTCAGCACGTCCTGCATCCGTCGAAACTCACTATTATTCACGTTATGCCGGGCCACGAACGGTGGAAAGCCGAACTTCTTAGACTTCGTCACCACCCGCGTGCGTGCTGTCAGCTCGGGATTTACCTTCGCCAAGGTATCCCAGACATAGCCATCCACGGCGCCGCCATCGGCCACGCCGCGGGCAACGGCTTCGACGACCTTCTGGTGCGCCCAGGTAAAAAAGCTCTTGCGAAAGAAATTGGTTCGGTCTTCCCCAGACGCATGCAGTTGGGATTGCGGCACCAGGTAGCCTGAGTTCGAGTCCGGATCGGAGTAGGCAAATACCTTGTCTCGCAATTCCAGGATGGACCGCGTGTCGGTGTCGGTTTCAGGAACGATGAGATAGGACTGGTACAGCGGTTCGCCCTGATAGATCGGAACCGCCAGCAAGCGCAGGCGTTGTCGAAAACGCACGAACGGATATCCGCAGATCCAAGCAAAATCCAGCTCTTCTTTGAGCAGCATGTCCATAATATCCTGATAGGTGG
>Ga0224508_10004668_pt1 | contig 11146 bp, 9 predicted proteins | sample SF_Jan12_sed_USG_4_FD_170157 | JGI IMG/M metagenome (GOLD analysis project Ga0224508, IMG submission 170157) | Sediment microbial communities from San Francisco Bay, California, United States - SF_Jan12_sed_USGS_21 | ecosystem: Environmental > Aquatic > Marine > Sediment | place: USA: California...
GGGATATCATCCCGCCTCACCTTGGTCCTTGGACCCACCCCCGCCAGATTGGTGGGGGTTTTTTTATGCGGAAAAAGGGCGTGAAAAAGGGGACGCTTCCCTTTTACACTTTGCCAGCATGCGCATACTGTTGACCAGCAGGCCTTCCTTGTGGCCTGAATCGAAGATTCTTTCCGGCCAACTTTTCCAGCTTTCGAATAAATTCTTCGGATCCACAAGGCAAGCCTTTGGTAACATTTCTTTTGATCAGCGCCGATTCGCTGTAGTTCTCTCCGGCAACAAGCCACGAAGACCAGTCGTCAACCCGAATAGAGACATTCGATTGTTTCAGTTCATTGCTCAGAAGGTCGTCATTTCGAATTCCACAGTGCGCTGCCGCACTCGACCAGGGGTATTCTTCGGCACGGTCTACTATCCGGGCTCTGACAGGATTTAATTCTGCATATCGTATCGATGCCCACATGTAACGTTCATCCAATGGCGACGAAAAATATCGCCCTTGCCAAAGGTGTCCTTTCCATCCCTTTCTCCGATTGATCCGCTGGGCGTAACGCATATGCAGCGGTTTAAAGGTCTTTTCCAGACTGTCCGCTTTACGGGGAATCACAATTAGATGGACATGATTCGTCATCAAACAGTACGCGAGTATTTCTACTCCATACTCCTGGCTGTATTGCCCCAGCCATTCGAGATATGTCCTGTAGTCGTCGTTTACGAAAAAAACATTTTCCTTACGGTTACCTCTTTGGGTAACGTGGTGAGGTACGTCGGCAAAAACCGTTCTTGCTAGTCGTGGCATGTACTTGCTCCCTAGTATCGCGATTCAAAGTTCCATTTTTTGCAGGCAATAATAACGCCTGCTTGAATTATACACCTCCAACACAATCTCCAGTAAAAGGGGACGCTTCCCTTTTACAGGTGCGTTGAATCTTTATAAAAAAGGGAAGCGTCCCCTTTTACACCCACGGGGTCACCGCCAGCTTCTCCTCCCCCGGGTCGTAGAAATTACAGACCTGTTTTGGTCCCAAGACCAGCCCCCACGACCTTCGTGGGGGCTTTTTTATTTAAAAAGGGACGCGTTTCCTTTTAGGGGGTTAGCAGGGTCTGTTTGCGGCATTCGCCGGGAGATTGCTGGTAGTGATTTTTGAACTGGCGTGAGAATGACGACAGTGAATTGAATCCGGTGCGAACCGCTATTTCCTGCAGCTGCAGGCGCGTATCGACCACCATGCGCCGGGCGATCTGCAAGCGCAACCGGCGATAATAGGCGGCCGGCGACAGGTTCAGGGTTTGCCGAAACAGGTATTCGAGCATGCGTACCGACAGATCCACCTGCGCCGCCACCTGCTCGATATTGAGCGTATCCTCGACGTGCTGCTCCATCACGCGTATCGCGGCGGCGACACGGGGTTCACGGCTCTCGAGCATGCCCAGCGATACCAGCGGCTGTGCCTCGGCCGCACTCTGGCGCGCGTCGTAGATAAAAACGCTCGAAACCTCCATCGCCAGCGGGTAGCCGTAACGCTTGCGAATCAGGTGCAGGATCAGATCGAAGGTCGGCGACGCGCCGCCGGTGGTAAATACCGGTTCGTCGACGACGTAGCGATCGGGACGCAGGTCGACGCCGGGAAAATGCGTGCGGAACTCCTCCAGGTCTTCCCAGTGCGTGGTCGCCGCGCGCTTTTCCAGCAGGCCGCAGCGCGCGAGGATCCAGCTGCCCGCCTCGATGCCGCCGATCGCGCTGAAATTGCGCGCGATGCGCTTGATCAGCTTCAGGTGCGCAGGACCGGCGTGCTGCTGCTGATTAAAGCTGGCGATGACGATCAATACGTCGCCGCCGGAATCGAAATCGAGTCCCGTATCGGGTTCGACGGTCAAATCGCAGGTCAGCCGCGCCGGCTTGTCGTTCAGCGTCGCGATTCGCCATTCGAACAGAACGCGGCCGGAGATACGATTGGCCGCGCGCATCGGATCGAGCGCCGAGGCCAGCGACATCATCGACGATTCTGGCAGCACCAGCAGCGTGACCCGCAGTTTTTCCTCGCTCGCAGCAAAAATGGCCATTGCGTAAATTGTCAAATATTTTGCGATTTAACGCAATCATTACGTAAATTTCCGTGACATGATGGCGCGCTCAACCGAGGAGATACGCCATGCCCCTAGCGATGAATATGAAGCCGTTTATCACCTGCGCGGTGACCGGATCCGGCGGTACCCAGGAGCGCTCGCCGCACGTACCGCGCAGCCCCGAACAAATCGCCGCCAGCGCGATCGATGCCGCCAGGGCCGGCGCCGCGGTGGTTCACTGCCACGTGCGCGAACCCGACACCGGCGCGCCCAGCCGCCGCGTCGACCTGTACCGTGAGGTCGCCGAGCGCATCCGCGATTCCGAAACCGACGTAGTGCTGAACTTCACCGCCGGCATGGGCGGCGACATGACCTTCGGCGATGTCGAGAATCCGCTGCCGCTGAACGAGGCCGGCACCGACATGGCCGGCGCCAGCGAACGCGTCGCCCACGTGGCGGAATGCCTGCCGGAAATCTGCACGCTGGACTGCGGCACGATGAACTTCGCCGAGGCCGACTACGTCATGACCAACACCCCGGGCATGCTGCGCGCGATGGGCCAGATGATGACCGATCTCGGCGTGCGCCCCGAAATCGAGGTATTCGAAACCGGCCACCTCTGGTTCGCCAAACAGCTGGTCGAGGAAAGTATCATCGAGGACCCGGTCATGATCCAGATGTGCATGGGCATTCCCTGGGGGGCGCCGGACGATCTCAATACATTCATGGCGATGGTCAACAACACCCCGGCCGGCTGGACTTACTCCGCGTTTTCCATCGGCCGCAACGAAATGCCCTTTGCCGCCGCCGCGGTGCTCGCCGGCGGCAACGTCCGCGTCGGGCTGGAAGACAACCTGTGGCTGGAAAAAGGCGTGCTGGCGACCAACGCCCAGCTGGTCGAAAGAGCCGCCACCATCGTCACCAACATGGGCTGCACCCTTATGACGCCCGCCGAGGTGCGCGAAAAGCTGCAGTTGCAGAAACGCGCCCCGATCGCGAAATAGGAGCCCGCCATGAAACTCATCGACAGGGCCGCGATTATCGGCGGCGGGGTCATAGGCGCCGGCTGGATCGCGCGCCTGATCGAAAACGGCATCGATGTCACGGTTTACGATCCGGCCGACGACGCCGCGCAAAAAGTCGAGGCGGTACTTAAAAACAGCCGCCATGCCTATGCCAAACTGACCAGCGCACCGCGCCGTAAAGAAGGCGGCCTGACCTTTTGCGACACCATCGCCGAAGCCGTGGCCGGCGCCGAACTGATCGTCGAATCGGTCCCGGAACGGCTCGACATCAAGCAATCGGTGTACGCCGAAATCGAAGCCCACGCGGCCGACGACGCCATCGTCGCGTCGTCGACTTCGGGCATCATGCCGTCCGATCTGCAGGCGAAGATGCAACACCCGGAGCGCCTGCTGGTAGCGCATCCGTTCAATCCTGTTTATCTGCTGCCACTGGTGGAACTGGTCGGCGGCGAAAAAACCGCGGCGGTCACCATCGAGCGCGCGGGCGAGATTTACCACTCGCTCGGCATGCACCCGCTGCACGTGAAAAAAGAAATCGAGGCCTTCATCGCCGACCGCCTGCTGGAAGCGATCTGGCGCGAGTCGCTGTGGCTGGTCAAGGACGGCATCGCCACCACCCGCGATATCGACGACGCGGTGCGTTACGGCTTCGGCCTGCGTTACGCGCAAATGGGCGTGTTCGATACCTACCGCGTCGCTGGCGGCGAGGCCGGCATGCGTCACTTCATGGCGCAGTTCGGGCCCTGCCTGAAATGGCCGTGGACAAAACTGATGGACGTGCCCGAGTTCACCGACGAGCTGGTCGACCTGATCGCTGGACAGTCGGACGAACAGTCGGGCTATATGAATATTCGCGAAATGGAACGCATCCGCGACGACAACCTGATCGCGATCCTGCAGGCGCTCAAGGGCAATAACTGGGCCGCCGGCAAAACCCTGGCGCGTTACGAAGCGCAATTACTCGAAGCGGCCAACGACGATTAATATTACCGTCATTGCGATACCCGCAGGGCCTAAAGGCGCGCAGCGTCTTTAGGCCCTGTGGGTCGAAGCAATCTTCAAATTGTTGGCAGATTGCTTCGCTTCGCTCGCAATGACCGCTTAGCTGGAGAAAGAAATGCTGCATTTTGGATTGAGTTTTGAACAGGAAATGATCGTCGACACGGTGCGCAGCTTTGTCGAAAACGAAATCTATCCGCACGAAGCCGAAGTCGAACGAACCGGCGAGGTGCCGCTCGAGCTCGGCCACCAAATCCGCGACAAGTGCATCGAAGCCGGCTACTTCGCCTCCAATATCTCCGAAGAGTTCGGCGGCGGCGGTCTCGGCCACCTCGACTTCACCCTGGTCGAGCGCGAACTCGGGCGCGCCTCCAACGGGCTTGCGGTGTTCTTCGGGCGCCCGTCGGGCATCCTGCAGGCCTGCAACGAGGCGCAGCGCGAGCAATATCTGTTCCCGGCGGTCAAGGGCGAAAAATTCGACGCGCTGGCAATGACCGAACCCGGCGCCGGTTCCGACGTGCGCGGCATGCAGTGCAGCGCAAAGCAGGACGGCAGCGACTGGATCATCAACGGCAGCAAGCATTTCATCAGCCACGCCAACATCGCCGACTTCGTCATCGTCTTCGTCGCCACCGGCGAGGAAGAAACCCCACGCGGCATCAAGAAAAAAATCACCTGCTTCCTGGTCGACCGCGGCGAGCCCGGTTTCGAGATTCGCAAGGGCTACAACTCGGTCAGTCACCGCGGTTACCAGAACTGCATCCTCAACTTCGACAAGGTACGCATCCCGGAATCGCAAATCCTGGGCGAGCTGCACGGCGGATTCGATGTCATGAACGAATGGCTCTACGCCACTCGCCTGACCGTCGCCGCGACCAGTGTCGGGCGCGCGCGGCGCGCTTTCGAGTACGCCCTGCCCTACACCGTCGAACGCAAGCAGTTCGGCCAGCAAATCGGCAAGTTCCAGGGCGTGTCATTCAAACTGGCCGACATGATTACCGAAATCGACGCCGCCGACTGGCTGACCTTATCGGCCGCCTGGCGCCTCGACGAAGGCCTCGAGGCCAACCGCGAAATTGCCAGCGCCAAGGTTTACGCCACCGAGATGCTGGCGCGCGTGACCGACGAGGCAATCCAGATTTTCGGCGGCATGGGCCTGATGGACGAGTTACCGCTGGAGCGTTTCTGGCGCGATGCCCGCGTCGAACGTATCTGGGACGGCACTTCCGAAATCCAGCGCCACATTATTTCGAGAGAACTGCTGCGTCCGTTGGGAGGCTAGCATGCGCCTGGAACGACTCCTGCGCCCCAAATCGATCGCCGCCATCGGCGGCCTGCAGGCCGGCCGCGTGGTCGAGCAATGCCAGTTGATGGGTTACGAGGGCGAAATCTGGCCGGTGCACCCGAGCAAGAGCGAAGTCTTCGGCGTACCGGCCTATAAATCCGTCGAAGATTTGCCTGGAAGTCCGGACGCCGCCTTCATCGGCGTCAATCGGCAGCTGGCGATAGAGGTCACCAGGCAGTTACGCGCCAAGGACTGCGGCGGCGGCGTCTGCTTCGCGGCAGGCTTTCTCGAGGCCGACGAAACCGGCGCAGAACTGCAATCGCAGTTAATCGAAGCCGCCGGCGACATGCCGCTGCTCGGACCGAACTGCTACGGCTACATCAACTACGCCGACGGCGCGCTGCTGTGGCCCGATCAACAGGGCGGCAAGCGCCTCGACAGCGGCCGCTCCGGCGTCGCCATCATCGCGCAATCGTCCAATATCGCAATCAACTTCACCATGCAAAAGCGCGGTCTGCCGCTGGCTTACGTCTTCACCGTCGGCAACCAGGCGCTGGTCGGCATATCCGAGCTGGCGCTCAACCTGCTGCAAGATCCGCGCGTGACCACCCTCGGTATTTATATCGAGGGCTTCGATTCGGTCGAGGCTTTCGAAGAACTCGCGCGCAAGGCACGCGAAATGAACAAGCCGGTTATCGTCTACAAGGTCGGCAAGAGCGAGCAGGCGCAGATCGCGGCCAAGTCGCACACCGCGTCGCTGGTCGGTTCACACGCGGTCAGCAGCGCATTCCTCGAGCGCAACGGTTTCGGCCAGGTGGATTCGATCCCGGTGTTCCTGGAGACCCTGAAACTGCTGCACCACTACGGCCCGCTCGACGGTTACCGGGTATCGTCGATGAGCTGCTCCGGCGGCGAGGCCAGCATCATTGCCGACGCGGCCGACAAGCGTAAAGTCTATTTTCCCGATCTCGACGAAACGCAGAAAGCGCCGCTGCAGGAAGCGCTCGGCCCGCTGGTCACCATCGCCAATCCGCTCGACTACCATACTTTCAGCTGGGGCAATCGCGAAGTCATGCAGGCTACCTATACCGCGATGGCGGCGATCGGTTTCGATATGAATTACCTGATTCTCGACTTTCCGCACCCGGTTCGCTGCGACGACTGGGAGTGGCATATCGCGGTCGATGCCTTCGAAAGCGCGCTCTCCGAAAGTAAAGCCAGGGGCGCCTTCGTCGTTGGCATGGCGGAAAACATTCCCGAAGATTACACCGACAACTACAGCGATCGCGGTATCGTCAGTTTCTACGGCATCGACGAAGCGCTGCAGGCGACCGAAGTCGCGGCCGACATCGGCGCCGCCTGGAACAAAGACCTGCCCGCGGCGGTGATGCGGCTGCACCCGGTGGGCGATCGAAGGACCACTCTCGACGAAGCCAGCGCCAAGCGGGACCTGGAGGATTCGGGGCTGCCAATCCCCGAAGGCGGGCGCGTCGATTCACTCGAGGCCGCGCAGCAGCTGGCCGCCGAACTCGGCTATCCGGTTGTGCTGAAAGCCCTCGGCATTGCTCACAAAACCGAGCACAACGCGGTGCGCCTGAACCTGAATTGCGCCGATGAAGTCGCCGCCGCGGCGACGGAACTGTTCGAACTGAGCGACCAGCTTTATCTGGAAGCAATGAAACCTTCGCTGGCGGAACTCATCGTCGGCGTTACCCGTGACCAGCAGTTCGGCCTGGTGTTGACCATCGGCAGCGGCGGTATCCTGGTCGAGCTGCTGAAGGATGCCAGAATCCTGTTGATGCCGGCCACGCGCGACGAAATCGAGACCGCGATCGCGGGCCTGAAATCGGCACCGCTGCTGTCGGGCTACCGCGGCCGGCCGGCCGCCGATATCGATTCCACGATCAACGCCATACTGGCGATCCAGGATTATGCCATTTCACAGGCGGGCTCGCTGATCGAGCTCGATGTAAATCCATTGCTGATCGGCGCCGAGGGCGCAGGCGTATTCGCCGCCGATGCACTAATCGTACTAGAGGAGCAGGAATAAATGTCAGACGTCATTACCACCATGCGCGAAGGCGCCATACTCGAAGTCACCCTGGATCGGCCCAAGGCCAACGCCATTGATCTGCAGACCAGCCGCCTGATGGGCGAAACCTTCAAACAGTTTCGCGACGATCCGGATTTGCGCGTGGCAATCGTTAAAACCGCGGGCGACAAGTTTTTCAGCGCCGGCTGGGACCTTAAGGCGGCCGCCGACGGCGACGCGGTCGACGGCGACTACGGCGTCGGCGGTTTTGCCGGGCTGCAGGAATTGCGCGGCCTGAACAAACCGGTAATCGCCGCGGTCAACGGCATGGCGGTCGGCGGCGGCTTCGAGCTGATGCTGTCCGCGGACCTGATTTACGCCGCCGACCATTCGACTTTCGCACTACCCGAGATCAAGGCCGGCACTCTAGCCGACGCCGCCACTATCAAGCTGCCGAAGCGCATTCCCTACCATATCGCGATGGAAATGCTCTACCTCGGCCGCTGGATGGATACCGACGAAGCGCTGCGCTGGGGCCTGATCAACGAGGTCCTGCCCGCCGATCAATTGATGGATCGCGTTTGGGCGGTTGCGCGCGAACTGGCTTCGGGACCACCGCTGGTGTTCGCCTCGATCAAGCAGGTCGCACGCGAGGCCGAGTCGATGAAATTCCAGGAAGCGATGAACTGGATCACCAAGCGCCAGTTCGAAACCGTCGATATCCTCTACGGCAGCGAAGACAACATGGAAGGCTTCAAGGCTTTCGCCGAAAAGCGCGACCCGGTGTGGAAAGGCAAGTAGTTCGAAATTAAATAGGGCCAGTCTCGATAACATGATGCTACAATAATCCAATGGCGGGGAATCGCATCAACTGGGAACCGGGTTACGAGCTGGGAATCGAGGATATCGATTTCCAGCATCATTTTTTTCTGAACCTGATCAACCGGCTAGCCGACGAACTCAGGATGACCACCAGCCAGAACCGACGCAGCGCCTTGATCGCCGAGCTCAACGCCTACGCCCGTTTTCATTTCATCAGCGAAGAAAACATGATGGCCAGGGCGGGCTACCCCGACCTGGTAGCGCACCGCAAGCACCACCTGGACCTGATCAGCCAGTTGAATTCGCGCGAAGCCCTGCTGCAGCTGGAGCAATCCGAGCAAAGCGCCGAACAGGTCATCGACTTCCTGGTGTCCTGGTTCGTCAATCACACCACCGGCGAGGATCGATTGTTCGCGGATTTTTATCACCTGCAACAGAATCGATAGTCCGGCGTTGCCGCTCTAAGCCGCTTTCCATTATGATCTAGCTGATATAATTCCGCTTTCGATTGCAATGGACCCCGTGGTCAAACCGCGGGATAACAGAATAATGAATGACCAACAGCCCTTGTGGACACCCAGCCAGGCCAGCATCGAAGCGGCCAACATGACCGCCTTCATCGCGCAGGTGAACCGGAATCGCGGCCTGTCGATCGCGGGCTATGACGCGCTCTACCAGTGGTCGATCGACAGCAAGGAGGACTTCTGGTCGGAAGTCTGGGACTTCTGCGGCATTATCGGCGACAAGGGCGAACGCGTCCTGGTCGACGGTGACGATATCGAAAAGGCGCAATGGTTTCCGGACGCTAGCCTCAACTTCGCCGAAAACCTGCTGCGCCAGAAAAGCGCCGAAATAGCGCTCTACTTTCGCGCCGAGGACGAGGTCGAGTACAGGCTGAGCTACCAACAACTCTACGAACAGGTCGCCAGTGTCGCCGCCTGGCTCAAATCCAACGGTCTGCAGGCAGGCGACCGCGTCGCGGCATACATCCCCAACATGCCCGAGGCGGTGGTGGCAATGCTGGCCGCCACCAGTCTCGGCGCGGTGTGGACGTCGACCTCGCCCGACTTCGGCGTCGACAGCGTGGTCGACCGCTTCGGCCAGACCGAGCCGCGCTTCCTGTTCACCGTCGACGGTTATTTTTACAACGGCAAGCGCCATCAAATCGGCGACAAGATCGGCGACATCTGCAGCCAGGTCGGCAGCATCGAGCAGGTGGTTCAGGTCGACCTGGCCGGTTTCGGCAATAATATCGACGCCGTCGACTGGCACGAGATCATCGCCAACCCGGCAGACGGCATCGACTTCGTGCCGCGCAACTTCAACGATCCGCTTTACGTGCTGTATTCCTCCGGCACCACCGGCAAGCCCAAGTGTATTACGCACAAGGTCGGCGGCACGCTGATACAGCATCTGAAGGAACACATGCTGCACTGCGACCTGCACCCGGGAGACCGCGTGTTTTATTTCACCACCCTCGGCTGGATGATGTGGAACTGGCTGGTCAGCGCGCTCGCCAGCAAGGCGGCGCTGGTGTTGTACGACGGCTCGCCGTTTTATCCGGATGGCGAAGTGCTATGGCGCTACGCCGAGGATATCGACCTGACCTTCTTCGGCACCTCGGCCAAGTACATCGACGCGATGAAAGACGCGGCACTCAAACCGATGGGCAAGTTCGACCTGTCGGCGTTACGCACGATCGCCTCCACCGGCTCGGTACTGGCGCCGGAGAGCTTCGATTACGTCTACGAAAACATCAAGCAGGATCTCTGCCTGGCGTCGGTGTCGGGCGGCACCGACATCGTTTCCTGTTTCGTCATCAGCTGTCCGCTGCGGCCGGTGTATCGCGGCGAAGTCCAGTGCCGCGCGCTCGGCCTGGCGGTCGACGTATTCGACGACGACGGCAATTCGCTGCGTAAGCAGAAAGGTGAGCTGGTATGCACGCAGACCTTTCCCTGCCAGCCCGCTTTCTTCTGGGGCGATGACAGCGGCGAGAAATACCACAACGCTTACTTCGCGCGCTTCGACAACGTCTGGCATCACGGCGACTACGTCATGTTGACCGATCACGACGGCATCATCATCTACGGCCGTTCCGACGCCACCCTGAATCCGGGCGGAGTCCGTATCGGCACCGCCGAGATATATCGTCACGTCGAACAGCTCGAAGAAGTCGTCGAAGGCATCGTCATCGGGCAGGACTGGCAGGACGACGTGCGCGTGGTGCTGTTTGTCGTATTGCAAGCGGGCATCGAGCTCGACGACGCGCTCAGCGACCGGATCCGCAAAACAGTACGCGACAAGTGCACGCCGCGCCACGTACCCGCGAAAGTCATCCAGGTCAGTGAAATTCCGCGCACCAAGTCGGGCAAGATCGTCGAACTGGCGGTGCGCGAGGTGGTGCATGACCGTCCGGTGAAAAACCTGCATTCACTCGCCAACCCGGAAGCGCTCGAGCTTTATCGCGACCTGCCGCAGCTGCGGGATTAATCCTTGAATCGAAGCCCTTCCCTGCTCGACTGGATGCTGCTGGCGGCGCTTATCCTGTTGTGGGGCACCTCGTTCATGTTTACTGCCATTTCGGTCAGGACCGTCGACCCGGTCACGGTCGTATTTTACCGCCTGGCCCTGGGCGCCGTCGTGTTATCGCTGGTGGTATACGCGCGCGGGGATTCGCTACCGCTGAACTGGCAGGCCTGGGCCGGTTTTTTCGTGATGGCTATCGCCGGCAACGCGCTGCCGTTTTTCCTGATCGCCTGGGGCCAGCAATCGGTCGATTCCGGCGTCGCCGGCATGATCATGGCGATCATGCCGCTGCTGACCATGGTGTTTGCGCATTACCTGGTCGAGGGGGAAACGCTCAATCGCTATAAGCTGATCGGCTTCACCCTCGGCATAACCGGGGTCATTTTGCTG